>Ga0207674_10002799_pt1 | contig 21723 bp, 18 predicted proteins | sample KBSCornC72_FD_184303 | JGI IMG/M metagenome (GOLD analysis project Ga0207674, IMG submission 184303) | Corn rhizosphere microbial communities from Kellogg Biological Station, Michigan, USA - KBS Corn C7-2 (SPAdes) (version 2) | ecosystem: Host-associated > Plants > Roots > Rhizosphere > Soil ...
CGGGACGGAAGGATGGGCTCCGCAGGGGTCGAACAAAAGGATGGGACTTCTGGGTGTTGCAGCAAGCTGCTAACGTTGAGACAAAGATAGAACGGATGTTAGGCATCAGCCCGGTCCAAAGTGTCAGGGATCAGCCCGGTCGTACACAGGCCTCGAAATTCGGGATTCCCCCACCCCTGGCCCCTCCCCACAAGGGGGGAGGGGAATCCGGTTGTTTCGTTTCAGCCTCAGCGCGGGTTCTCCTGGTCGCTTCCGGCCATCGAAATCGCCTATCCGAGGTACATGCCGCCGTTCACGTGCAGTGTCTGGCCGGTGATGTAGCGCGCCTGCGGTCCCGCCAGGAAGCGCACGGTGCCGGCGATGTCGTCGGGCGTGCCGAGCCGGCCTGCCAGCGTGCGGCTGACGCTGTGGTGGTGCGGGAGCTGCCGGCTGGGGTCGCGCGCGGTGTCGATCAGGCCCGGCACCACGCAGTTGACGGTGACGCCGTCGGCCGCCAAATCGTGCGCCAGGGCCCTGGTGAGGCCGATCAGGCCGGCCTTGGCGGTCACCACGTGCGCGCGGTTCTTCGTGCCGATGTGGCCCGACACCCCCCCGATGTTGACGATGGCGCCCGCGCCGCTCTGCTTGAGGTAGGGCAGCGCGGCCTTGGCCACCAGGAAGGCGCCGTCCAGGACGGTGGCCAGCACGCCCCTCCAGTCCGCCAGCGAGATCGCCTCGAAGGCCTGCTCGGGCCGGCCGGCGGCATTGTTGACCACCACGTCGATGCGGCCGAAGCGCTCGGCCGCCGCCGCAACCATGCGCCCCACCGCGGCTTCGTCGGCAACGTCGGCGATGGCCGCCAGGGCCTGCCCGCCGCGTGCCTCGATCTCGCGCACCACGCCGTCCACGGCTGGGGCGTTGCTCCGCCCATTGACGACAACGCTCGTCCCTGCATCAGCCAGCGCCAGGGCGACGGCCCGGCCGATGTTGCGCCCCGCGCCGGTGACGACGGCCACGCGGCCGGCAAGGTCCTTATCCGTTCCCGTCATGTGTTCCTCCTCGCTCGGCGGGGTCAGACCCCTCGCCGCCCGTATGGGGTCAGACCCCTCGCCTCCACCATGGAGATTCAATCCGAACGGTCGAGGCGAGGGGTCTGACCCCGTCTCACCCCCGCAGGACACCAAGATCGCTCTCGCCGTCGAACAGACGCCGGGCAAGCGCCACCGCGGCATCGGTCCGGGCATCGTCCCAGCCGCCGTAGCGACCGCACAGGCGGAACTTGTCCTCGATCTCCGCGCGCGTCAGCGGTTCCTGCGCGCCGCCGCGGATGTGCGGCTGGCGCTCCTCCACGACGCGGCCGTCGATGAGCACGACGCGGATGTGGCCGGTGAAGGCGCGCGGATAGGGATTGGCCGGATCGACGACGTAGCTCACCTTGCGGGCCAGCTCCAGAACGAGCGAGTCGCGCACCGCCTCGTCGGTGAAGGCGTCGAGCCCCACGTTGCCCCGCACGAACGCGCGCGCGATGCAATAGGGCTGGGAGAACTTGCCGGCGTAGCCGTTGGGCGGGCGCTGCTTGTCGGCCAGCGGCTCCCACAGGCGGTGAACGGTGCCTTCGCCTGCCTCGCACACCATCTCCCTGATCTCGCCTGGGGCGACGCCGCGGGCGGCCAGGCGCCGCGCGCAGTCGATGTAGGGGTGGGTCATGGTCCCGCACGGATAGGGCTTGAACGCCAGCGTCTCGATCAGCCAGCGCTCACCGAAGCCCTCGGTCAGCGAGTCGTAGTCCACCGCCGTCGTATGCGCGAATGCGTTGAACAGCCCATGCGTGCCCTCGATCACGGTGCGCGGGCCGACGAAGCCGTGCTTCGCCAGCAAGGCCGCGCGCAGCCCGGCTTGCGCCGCCCAGCCGGGATGCAGGCGCTTGGTCCAGGCGCCCTCGGCGAGATACTCGATGATCCCCGACGCCATGCTGCCGGCGATGCCCAGCGCATCGACGATCTGGCGTCGATCCAGGCCGAGGGCTGCGCCCACGCCGACCGCCGCCCCCACGGCGCCGAGCACGGCGGTGGGGTGGAAGCCGGCCCGGTGGATCAGCCGCGGCGCCACGAGGCTCAGGCGGCACAGGGTCTCTGCCCCCACCGCGATGCCGAGGAGAGCCGCCTCCCCGGTCCGTGCGTACCGCTCGCAGGCCGCCAGCACCGCGGGCACGACCACCGCGCCGGCGTGCACGGGACCGCCCTCGAAGGTATCGTCGAAGTCCTCGCCGTGTGCGGCAGTGCCGTTGACGAAGGCGGCACCCGCCGCGCTCAGCGTGCGGCCGTGCCCGATGGCGGTGCACGGCCCCTCGTCGTCCCAGGCGGCGAGGGCAGCCTGCATATACGGCTGGTTGCGCGCTGCCACGCAGAGGCCAATCACGTCCAGCACCAGATTCTCGCAGGTCTGCCGCGCCGCCCCCGATAGTTGGGCGCGTCCCTCGCCACCGCACCGGCGGGATTCCCCCCCACCCTGTCCCTCCCCCACAAGGGGGGAGGGAACCGCGCGGTTCTGTCCTCGCTCGGATTTCAAGGCTGCGGTTCCGGCCTGCAGCGCCGCGATCCGCTCGGCCAGGCGCTCGGCGACGGAGACCGGGGGCAGGGCTTGGCTCATGCGGGCCTCACGTCAGGTGTTGCGCAGGCGGGTGCCGCCGAAGCCCGGCAGGCGGTTGATCCCGATCACCACCGCGAAGGTCAGCAGCAGCATCGACAGGCCCAGCACCGAGATGGCGCCGAGGTCGCCGCTCTCCTTCAAGTCGAAGATCAGCACCGACACCACCTTGGTCTCCGACGTGAACAGCATGATGGCCGCCGACAGCTCCCGGATGGTCGAGACGAAGATGAAGCACCACGTCGCCAGCACATTGGTGCGCAGGAGCGGCGCCGTGACGTGCCGCAGTGCCTGCAGGCGGGTGGCGCCCAGGATGCGGCTCGCCTCCTCCAGCTCCGGATTGACGGCACGGAAGGCCGACTGCAGCTGCTGGTAGGCGGCGGGCAGCTCGATGGTGACGTAGGCGATGAGCAGCACCCAGAGCGTGCCGTAGAGCACGAGCGGCGGGCGCGTGTAGCTGAGGAACAGGCCCACGCCCAGCACGATGCCGGGAATGGCGATGGGCGCCGTGGCAAGGAATGCCAGCAGGCGATGGCCGGGGATGGCCCGCCGCGACGTGAGATAGCCGATGGCCAGCGCCAGCACCGTGCCGGCCGATGCAGCCGCGAGGCCCAGGATGAAGGTGTTCTTCAAGGCCAGCTGGGTCGAGGACAGCTCGAAGAACGTGAAGTAGACGTTGTGCAGCGTGGCGTTGGCCGGCGTCACCAGCGTGGTGGCGATGGGCGAGAAGGCGGCGTTGAAGAGCGCGAAGTAGGGCAGGAACACCGGCAGCGACAGCACGAGGAGCACGAAGGCCATCGTCGGCCACACCGTCCAGCCTAATCGCACCTGCCGCGGGGCAGCGCTCTTGCCGCCCACTACCGAGTAGCCCCGGCGGCCGAGGATGGCCTGCTGGCCCCTGAGCAGGAGAACGGTGAGGACCAGCAGCGGCAGCGCGGCGGCGGCGGCCAGCTCGGGCTTGGGGGGATACTGGAACAGGCTCCAGATCTTGGTGGTCATGGTGTGGAAGCCCGCCGGCAGCGCCAGGATGGCCGGCGAGCCGAACAGGATCATGGCCTGCAGGAAGGCCACCAGCACGCCGGCCAGAAGGGCCGGCACGGCGAGCGGGATCGTCACGCGGCGCGCCGTGGTCCAGGTGCCGGCGCCCAGCATCGCCGAGGCATCCTCCAGGTCGGCCGGGATGCGGTCGAGCGCGTTGGCGATCAGCACGAATACGTAGGGGAAGGTGTAGCAGGAGATGACGAAGATGAGCCCCGGCAGGGTATAGATGTTGAGCAGGTACTCGTCCTGGGGCGCGCCCGTCATGAAGCGATAGAGCTGGTTGAGGAGTCCGCTGTTGGGTGCGGCCAGGATCTCCCAGGCTACGGCGCCCAGAAACGGCGGCGTCACGAACGAGGCGGTCACGAGGGCACGGATGGCGTTGGACAGCGGCAGGTCGGTGCGGGCCACCAGCCACGCCATCGGCGCCGCGATGGCGCAGCACGCCGCGGCCGAGCTCACCGCCAGGATGACCGTCGTGAGCAGCGGATCGAGGAAATCCGGATCGGTGAGCAACGCCTGGAAATGGGCCAGCGTGAAGCTGCGCGCCGCACCCGGCGCCGGCGCTGCGGTGAGGCTGTAGTAAACCAGCCAGGATACCGGCAGCGCCACAAGCACGCACAGCAGCGCCGCCAGGCCGGCCAGGACCGGCACCGAAAGGTCCACGCTGAACGTCCGCCGCGCGCTGGCTCGGGTGGGCAGTGCGATGGCCACTGGAGGGTTCCCTGTGTACGGCAGTCGGGCGTCGGCAGTCGTAAGAAGGCAGATACGGCAGGCGGTGAAATCCCCGACTGCCGACGCCCGACACCCGTCACACTTTGAAGATCGCCGCGTAGCGCTTCTTCACGTCCTCGGCGGCCTTCTCGATGCCCTCCGGGTCCTCCTTCATGAGCTTGATGTCCTTCAGCGGCCGCACGCCCTTCTTCCCCACTGTCTGAGCGTGCGCCGAATACTGGCATGCGTCATCGACGATGATCTGCTGGCCCTCGCGCGTGTGCATCCAGTTCTGGAACAGGCGCGCCGCGTTGGGATTTGGCGCCGCCTTGAACACCGCGCTCGGGCCGCCTGCCAGCGGCGTGCCCTCGGCGGGATAGATGATGTCGATCGGCTGGCCTTCCTCGCGGTAGCGGATCACGAGATAGCCGGCACCGTCGGCCATGATGGCGCGCTCGCCCAGCGCCACCTTCTTGGGCGTGTCGGTGGCCGATTGCACCTGCATGACCTTCTGCCTCGCCAGCTTCTCCAGGTAGTCCCAGCCCAGGTCGCGGGCGATCTGGAAGGTGGCGTTCATGATGGTGCCGCTGTAGGCGGGGTGCGCCTTGACGATCTTGCCCGCCCACTTGGGGTCGAGCAGGTCGGCGAAGCTCTTCGGCGCCTCCTCCTTGCTCACCAGGTTGGTGTTGTAGCCGAGCGGCGAGACGAGGATGCGCGTCGTTATGTGCAGGCCGTCGGGGTCGACGTAGGCGCTGTCGTAGTGCTGCGCCACCTCCTCGGGCAGATAGGGGGCCAGCCAGTCGTTGCGCTTCCAGGCCAGGCAGTGGGCCTGGTCCGCTGTGTTGACCACATCGACGGCGTGGATGCCGCTGCCGTACTCCTGGGCGATGCGGGTGAAGATGCGCTCGGCGCCGGAGCGCTCAACCCGCACTGAGATGCCCGGAAATCTCGTCTCGAAGGCCTTGGCCAGCTGCTGGGCGAAGGCCAGATCCATCGCCGTGTAGAAGGCGACCTTGCCCTCCTTCTTGGCTGCCTCGATCAGGGCCGGCGTGATGGCGTCCGCCGGCGGCGGGGCCGCCCTCAGGGGGCTTGCGTAGACGGTAGCCGCGGCTGCCGCCGACAGCTTGATGACATCGCGCCTGCTGGGGCGCCGCGTGGGCGCCCTCTCTGGCTTGTTCCCCTGCATGGCCGTTCCTTCCCTTGTGCGGCCGGATGCCCCCGACCGTTCGTCTTCTCGTTGCGCGCGGAGTCTCTGCTCCGGCTCAGACCCTGAAGATCTTGCTGTAGCGCGCCTTGATGTCGGCGCCCTGCTTCTCGACCGCCGCCGGGTCGTCCTTCATGAGCTTGATCTCGGACAGCGGCTTGCGGCCGGGCTTTTCCCGCGTGAGGGCGTGCACCGAGCGCAGGCCCCCGTAGTCGATGCCGAGCTGCTGGCACTCGGCGGTGAACATGTAGCACTGCAGCAGGCGCGCCGCGTTCGGGTTCGGCGCCCCCTTGAAGACGGCGTTGGGGCCGACGATCAGCGGTGTGCCCTCGGTGGCATACACCGGCTCGACCGGCCGGCCCGACTCCTTGAGCTGGAACACGCCATACTCCACGCCGTCGGCCATCACGGCCCGCTCGCCCAGCGCCAGCTTCTTGGGCGGGTCGGCCGCCGACTGCACCTGCATGACCTTCTGCGCGGCAAGCTTCTCGAAATACGCCCAGCCGATGTCGCGGGCCATCTGGAAGGTGGCGGTGAGTATGGTGCCGGAGTAGCCGGGGTGCGCCTTGACGATCTTGCCTGCCCACTTGGGTTCGAGCAGGTCGGCGTAGCTCCTGGGCGCCTCCTCGGGCTTTACGAGGTCGGCGTTGTAGGCGATGGGGCAGAGGAAGACGCGGAAGCTGGCGAAGGTGCCATCCGGGTCCTTGTGGTTGTCGGGGAAATGCCTGGCCACGTCCTCGGGGACGAAGGGCTCCAGCCAGCCCTTCTCCTTCCAGACGATGAGGTGGGCCGCGTCCGAGGAGTTCACCACGTCCACGGCGTGGATGTTGCTGTCGTATTCCTGGCCGATGCGCTGGAACACGCGCTCGGCGCCGCTGCGCTCGACCCGGCAGGCGACGCCGGGGAACTTGGCCTCGAACGACTTGGCGATGCGCTCGGCCAGCGGCAGGTCCACCGAGGTGTACCAGACGACCTTGCTTTCCTTCTTCGCCGCCTCGATCAGGGCCGGCGTGATGGCGGTGGCCGGGGGCGCTGCGGCCCGCGCCGGCTCGGCAAAGGCCTTCGAGGCCGCGAATGCCGCGGAGGCCTTGAGAACGTCTCGTCGCGACAAGCGCATCGCAGTTTCCTCCTGGAAGGCCGGACTCCCGGTTTCCGCCGGCCGGATTACCATCTAAACGCGGCGGATCGTTCCTTTAATCCCTTCTTGCTTCGGGTGGCCTGCTTCGGGTGGCCCTTTACGCCACCAGGATGCGGCACAGGTCGACCGGCAGGCGCGCGTGCACCCGGCTGCCCGGCGGGATATTCTGGCTGGCCGGCGCCAGCACGCGCAACTGCGCGCCTTCGGTGGCCTCGATCACGTAGTCGCGGTTGCCGCCGAGAAAGACGTTGCGGGTGACGGTTGCGGGCAGCACGTTCTCCTCAGCCTGCCGCGGCTCGCCCAACCCAAGCACGATGTCGTGCTGGCGAATCGACATGGATCCCAACTGGGCGCCCTGGCTGCCGGACGCGAAGCTGTCGCCGCTGCCGCGCAGCACCACGCCGGCCACCGCAATGCGGCGGTCGTCCAGCACCTTGCCGGTCACCACGTTGCTGGAGCCTATGAAGCGGGCGACGAAGGCGGAGCGCGGGCGGTCGTAGATCTCCTCCGGCGTCCCCAGCTGCTCGACCTTCCCGTGGTTCATCACCGCGATCAGGTCGGCCGTCGTCATCGCCTCCGACTGGTCGTGAGTCACGTAGATCGTCGTATAGCGGTACTCGTCATGCAGGCGCCGCACCTCGAAGCGCATCTCCTCGCGCAGGTTGGCGTCGAGGTTGGAGAGCGGCTCGTCGAGCAGCAGCGTCTCGGGCTCCACGATCAGCGCGCGCGCCAGCGCCACCCGCTGCTGCTGGCCGCCCGACAGCTCCGCCGGATAGCGGTCGGCCAGGTTGGCGAGCTTGGTCGTCGCCAGCATCTGCTCGACTTTGCGGCGGATGACCTCGCGCGGCACCTTCCGCAGGGTGAGGCCGTAGGCAACGTTCTCGGCCACCGTCATGTGCGGCCACAGGGCGTAGCTCTGGAACACCATGGAGACGTTGCGCCGCTCCGGCGGCAGCGTGCGCCGCGGCGAGGAGACCACGCGGTCGCCCAGCACGATCTCGCCCACGGTCGGCTCGGTGAAGCCGGCCACGAGCCGCAGTGCCGTGGTCTTGCCGCAGCCGGAGGGGCCGAGCAGGCAGCACAGCCGGCCCTGCGCGATCTCCAGCGAGACGTTATCCAGCGCCACCGCATCGCCGAAGCGTTTGGTCACGCCCCGCAAGACAACCGAAGACACCAGCCCACCTCCTCCCGGCCGGACGCTTGAGCGCCCGTCGTGTTTGAGCCGCCAATGAGACGGCAATTGTCGGGCTCTGGCAAGCTGGGATGCGTGGAGCGTCGAGGGTCGGCGAAACCGCCCAACGGCCGGCACCTCAGATGGTTGACGACACAAGGATTGTGCGCCGCGGTGAGAGCGGAGCTGTCCCGACTCACCCATTCGTGACTCGCACTTGAACGGGGGAACTCAGATATTCCCGAAACGCGGGGGGCGCTAGCGAGGATTGGACGCCGTATTCAGATGCGGTCTTGGGCGCTCCTGACGTTGGCCGGCCTTGCCGGGCTGCTTGGCCCCGCTGAAGCGGGCGCGCAGGCTTCCGCAACGTCCGTGCAGGTCAAGGCCGTTTACGAGCTGTTCACCAGCCAGGGCTGCGCCACCTGTCCGGCGGCCGACGAGGTGCTGGCGAGCCTCGCCAAGCGTGACGACGTGATCGCGCTCACCCTCCCGGTCGATTACTGGGACTATCTGGGCTGGCGGGATACCCTGGCCCGTCCCGAGTTCACTGTCCGCCAGAAGGCCTATGCCAAGGTGTTGGGCGATGGCATGGTCTATACACCGCAGGCGATCGTCAGCGGCATCGCCAACGTCAACGGCAACAACGCGGACAAGGTCGAGCGGGCCATCGACAAGACCGCCAAGCTGTTCGCCGCTTCGCGGGTGCCGATAGTGTTGTCGGCGGCCGACGGCAGGCTCACCATCGATGTCGCGTCGGCCCCGGACGGGGTGACGTCCAAGGAGGCGACCGTATGGGTCGCGGCCATCGCCGGCAGCGTGAAAGTGCCGATCCTGCGGGGCGAGAACCAGGGCCGCACCATCGTCTATTCCAACGTTGTGCGGGCGATGATGCCGGTCGGCACCTGGAGCGGCAAGGAGATGGTGGTCCAGCTCGACCGCCGCAGCTTCATGCTCGGCACGGCCGACCGCGTCGCCGTGCTGCTGCAGCAAGGGCATGGTGGGCCGATCGTGGGGGCCGCCATCCTCGACGGGATCTGAGCAGGGGCTCTGCGGGCCCGTATTGCTTTTGCCCGGATGCGGCCACTCTCTGGTCTCAAGCTCTGCCCCTACCCGCCGTTTAGCGAACGTCCAACAGCGAACCTGGGGAGGAGAATGGCCATGACAGGCCCAATGACAGGCCCACGCATCAGCTACGTTGAACCCGCCACCATCGCCGATGCCGACATGCTGGCAGAGCTCGACCGCTGCCGCCGCGAGGGCACCCCGCGGCCGGAAAGCCAGGCGGTCCGAGCGCACGTGCCGGCGGTGTTCTGGTCGTTCGCCAACAGCTGGCGCGACGTGTTCAAGAACGGCGTCGCCGACCACGCCATCAAGGAGCTGTGCCGGCTCTACGTGTCGCGCTCGGTGAAGTGCGAGTATTGCGGCAATCAGCGGTCCATGAAGGCCGCCAAGCTGGGCGCGATGGAGGAGGACTACCGCGACCTGCTCGATTTCGAGAAGTCCACCCGCTACAGCGACCGGCAGAAGGCGGCGCTGGCCTGGGCCGAGGCCATCACCTGGGACCTGCCCGCGGACGACGCGCTGTGGGCGCGCCTGCGGCGGCACTTCACGGAGCCGGAGCTGGTGGAGATCGGCTACTTCGTCGCGCTCACCATGGGCCAGCAGCGCTGGCTCAGGACGCTCGATATCGAGCACCACCAGATTCTGGCCGGCACCGACGCCTCCATGGCCCCCGGCTTCGAGACTGAGGAGGCCCTTCGCCGCGCCAAGGCCGATCCCGCCTACTGGGCGCGCAGCGAGTGAGCCGCGGACTCCCTCTCCTCCGCAGGCGGGGAGAGGGAGCGGACCGCGTAAACCATTTCCGGCGCGGGTTGTGTGCTAATGAGGCCGACACAGGGCACCGCGGCTCCCCTCCAACGTGTCTCGGAGGCACGACGGGGCCGCTCGCAAGAGGGATAACCGGCCAGGCGATGATCGGCGTCTTCGATTCGGGGCACGGCGGCCTTACCGTCTTCCGCGCTCTCATTGCCCGCTTTCCGCGGTTGCCGCTCGTCTACCTCGGCGACCATGCCAACGTGCCCTACGGCGACCGTCCCTCCGACGAGATCGTGGCCCTGACTCGCGGCGGGGTGGAGGCCCTGTTCCGCCGCGGCTGCAAGCTGGTGCTGCTCGGCTGCAATACCGCCACTTGCGTCGCCGCCCGCACCCTGCAGCAGAGCTGGCTGGCCGTGAGCGGCTGGCCCGGCCGCAACGTGCTCGGCATCGTCGCCCCCACCGTGGAGGCGGCCACCCAGACCCCGTGGGCGGTGACGGCCCCGCAGTATCCCCAGAAGTACAACACCGACACCGTGGCCGTGTTCGGCACCACGCGCACCATCGCCTCGCACGCATACCCTGAGGAGATCCGCAAGCGCTGCCCGAAGGTGACGGTGGTGCAGCAGACCTGCCCGGAGCTCGTCCCCGCCATCGAGGAGGGCGCGCCGGAGCCGTTGCTCGACGATCTGGTGCGGCGCGGCGTTGCAGCCCTGCTGGCTCAGACCGAGGGTGCGCCGCCACACCGGGCCATTCTGGGCTGCACGCACTACCCGCTGGTGGAGCACCTGTTCCGCCGTCACCTGCCGCCTTTCACGCGGCTGATCTCCCAGCCGCAAGTGGTGGCCGACAGCCTGGAGGACTACCTGCAGCGCCACCCGCGCTACATCGACGGCGCCGCGGTGAGCGCTGATGCTGCGCCGGACTCCGCGCCGCCCCTCCTGCTGACCACGGGCGACCCCTCCCGCGTCAGCGCCGCCGCCCGCATCTTCTGGCGCGACGCCCCCGCGTTCCGGCATTTGGCCGTGTAGGCCGACAATATCCCGCTGCGCCCCAGCCGTAGCTATGGCGATAGCGGACGCTTTGTGTTAGTCCTATTTTATCGCACTCCACCCAATTGCCGTCGTGATCGGCACGGAAGCACAGGGACCTGGATATTCGAAGCCCTGGGGGCGCTTGAAATCGCAATAGTGGTGTGTATATCTATGGCGAATATAACCATCGAGCGAAACAGCCGAAAGATCCTAGCGCGGCTTCAGTAGGACGGCTGGCGCGTCGTCAATATCGAAGGCAGCCATCACAAGCTCGCGCATCCGGTGCACAAGCATAAGATCATCCTCGTGCACCCCAAGAAGGACCTCCCGATTGGCACGGCAAGGCAGATTCACAAAGCGGCGGGCTGGCTCTAAGAAAGAGTCGAAGATGAACAAATATGCCGCTGTGCTTCACAAGGACCACGACAGTGCCTACGGCGTTTATTTCCCCGACCTCGTCGGCTGCTTCGGAGCCGGAGAGATCGAGGACGAGGCCCTGGAAAGCGCGCGCATCTCGCTACGCATTTACGTGGAGGACTTGGTCGAGAGCGGGCAGGCGGCTCCACGCGCCCGGACGATTCACGAGCTGCTGAGCGACGGGGAGGTCCGTGACTCCATGGCCGAAGGTGGCGTCCTCATTCTGGTGCCGCTGTTGCTCGGCGACAAGAAGCGCCGCGTGAACGTGACGCTCGAGCCGTCGCTGATTGCCGCCATCGACGAGGCGGCGCGTGTGTCCGGGACAAGTCGCTCCGACTACCTGGCGCATGCCGCATGGCGCGCCATTGAGCAGGAGACCGGCGCGGTGAAGGTGTCCGCTAAGGCGCCAAGAAGCGCCCGCAGGACCAAGGTGGCCGGCAGGACGAGCAAGGTGCGCACTTCCGCCCTGGTGTGAGCCATACGACGGCGCTCGGCGAGACGTCCGGGTCACGCAAACTCCATGATCACCGCGTCGACAGCGAGGCTGTCGCCCGGCTTGGCGCGCACTGCCTTGACCACGCCGTCGCGCTCGGCGCGGAGGATGTTTTCCATTTTCATGGCCTCCACCACGCACAGGGCCTCGCCCACCTTCACCTCCTGCCCCTCGGTCACGCTGATGGCCTTCACCAGCCCCGGCATGGGGCACAGCAGCAGCTTGGAGGTGTCGGGCGGGGCCTTCTCGGGCATCAGGGCGGCGAGCTGGGCCTCGCGCTCGGTATAGACGCGGGTCTTGGCGCGGGCGCCGCGGTAGCTCAAGTCGTAGCCGTTGAGGATGGGGCGCACCTGCACGGTCACGCGCCGGTCGCCCACCTTGCCGCGCCATACCGGGTTGCCGAGCCACCAGTCGGCGTCCACGTTGAGGGCGGCGCGGCGAATGCTCTTGGCGTCCACCAGCGTCACCTTGGTGGGGTTGCCGAGCGTGCCCTCCACCCGCGCCGCCACCAGCGTGCCGCCCACATCGGCGTAGCGGCGCGAGGAGAAGCGCACCGCCGGCCCCGACATCTGGTCTGTGATGGCGCGCCGGCGGTTGTTGCTGAGATGATCGATGGCCACCGCCACCGCCGCCAGCACATCCAGGTCTTCGCCCTCGGGCGCGCCCAGCTTGAACCCGCCCTTGTACTCCTCGGCGATGAAGCCGGTGGAGAGCCTGCCCTCGCGCCAGCGGGGATGCTGCATCAGCGCCGCCAGGAATGGAATGTTGTGCTCCACCCCGTCGATGACGAAGGCGTCGAGCGCGTCCGCCTGCAGGTCGACGGCGGCCCCGCGCGTCGCCCCGTGCGTGACCAGCTTAGCAATCATCGGGTCGTAGAACATGGAGATCTCGGCGCCCTCGAACACGCCGGCGTCGGTGCGGACGGTGCCGTCCTCGTCCGTCCCGTCCTCGGGCGGCCGGTAGCGCGAGAGGCGGCCGATGGAGGGCAGGAAGTTGCGCAACGGGTCCTCGGCGTAGATGCGTGTCTCGACCGCCCAGCCGTTGAGCCTTACGTCCTCCTGCCTGATCTTGAGCTTCTCGCCGGCGGCCACCCGGATCATCTGCTCCACGAGGTCGATGCCCGTCACCAGCTCGGTGACGGGGTGCTCCACCTGGAGTCGGGTGTTCATCTCCAGGAAGTAGAAGCTCTTATCCTGCCCGGCCACGAATTCCACTGTACCGGCGCTGTCGTAACCCACCGCCCTGGCCAGCGCGACGGCCTGCTCGCCCATGGCCTTGCGGGTCTTGGCGTCCAGCAGCGGCGAGGGCGCCTCCTCCACGACCTTCTGGTTGCGGCGCTGGATCGAGCATTCGCGCTCGCCCAGGTAGATGACGTGCCCGTGCTTGTCGCCCAGCACCTGGATCTCGATATGGCGCGGGTTCTCGATGAACTTCTCGATGAACACCCGGTCGTCGCCGAAGCTCGACTTGGCCTCCGACCTCGCCAGCGCGAAGCCCTCCTCGGCCTCCTTTGCGCTGAAGGCGACGCGCATGCCCTTGCCGCCGCCGCCGGCTGAGGCCTTGATCATCACGGGGTAGCCGATCTCGGCGGCAATCTCGACGGCGTGGCGGGCGTCGGAGATCTCGCCCAGGAAGCCCGGCACGGTGGAGACCTTCGCCTTCGCCGCCGCCTTCTTGCTCTCGATCTTGTCGCCCATGGCGGCAATGGCTTTGGGGTTGGGCCCGATGAACACGATGCCGGCCTTGGCCAGAGCGATGGGGAACGCCTCGCGCTCGGAGAGGAAGCCATAGCCGGGGTGCACGGCCTCGGCGCCCGTTTGCCGGCAGGCCTCCACGATCTTGTCGATCACAAGATACGACTGCGCCGCCGGCGCCGGGCCGATGGCCACCGCCTCGTCCGCCATCTCGACATGCAGGGCGTCGCGATCGGCCTCGGAGTAGACGGCCACCGTGCGGATGCCGAGCCGACGCGCGGTTCTGACGATGCGGCAGGCGATCTCGCCACGGTTGGCGATCAGGATTTTGTTGAACATGCAGCTGCCATTCGCAAGGCTCCCACAATCATCCCCTAAGCTGCGGCGTGGGCCTTGTCCACAGCGCATGGCAGCGGGCGCTCGGTAGTGGGATTTGGCCGTGGGCGGGAACATATGTCATATCCGCGGCGCATAAGCCGGCGGCAGCGCGCCTTGGCGGGCGACCCCACAGCAGCCCTTCCAGCCAATGCCGGCATCACTCCATTCCGCGGCAAGTACCCATGTCCCGCCTCAATGCCGACATCGCCCTGCTGCTGGCCGCCGCCGTGTGGGGCGTGGCGTTCCTGTTCCAGAAATCCGCCATGGACCATGTCGGGCCGCTCGCCTTCATCGCGGCGCGTGCCGCCTTGGCGGCGGTGGCGCTGGCGCCGCTGGCCTGGCGCGAGCACCGGCGCGCCGCGGCGAGGACGGCCAGTCCAGGGTTCCGGCCAGGGTTCGGGCCAGGGTTCGGGCCGGGGCTCTGGGGCGTGGCCATATGGGGCGGCGCGGCATTCTTCGTGGCGGCGTGGCTGCAGCAGGCGGGCATCAGGACGGCCACCGTCACCAACACCAGCTTTCTCACCGCCCTCTACGTGGTCCTGACGCCGTTCGTGGCCTGGGCCTGGAGCGGCAAGCTGCCGGGCGGGACCGTTTGGCCCGCCGTAGCCCTGTCGACGCTCGGCACCTGGCTGCTCGGGGGCGGCGGCACGCTGAGTGGGCTCGGCCACGGCGACGCGCTGGTGGCGCTGTGCGCCCTGTTTTGGGCCATCCACGTCGTCATCACCGGGCGGGCGGCGCGGCTCGGCCGGCCTGTCGGCTTCACCGCCGTCCAATTCGCCGTGGTGGCGGTGTTGGCGGCCCTCGGCAGCGCGGCGTTCGAGACGACAACCCTGCGGGGCCTCGCCGGTGCCGCGCCCGATATCCTCTACGTCGGCCTGCTCTCCAGCGCCCTCACCTTCACCATCCTGATCGTGGCCCTGCAGTACACGCCTCCCTCGGAGGCTGCGGTGATCGTGAGCATGGAGAGCGTGTTCGCCGCGCTCGCCGCCTTCGTGGTGCTGGGCGAGCGCCTGCCGGCCATCGGCTGGCTCGGGGCCGCTCTCATCCTCGGTGCCACCCTGCTCTTGCAGCTCGGCCCGGCCATCGGCGCGCGCCTCGGCCGGGCCCGCGCCGCGCCCGCGGAGGAGCGGGGGATGCATTAGGGTTCCGGCCCGTCTTGCCGCTGCATCCGGAGCCGCCGTCCGCCGGATTCGCCCGATCTGCTCCCCGATCTGATCAAGGAGGACAGACGTCAACCAGACGGTGTGTGGTGTATGATGGTGCAGGCTCCGTGCATCGGGGGAAAGGACCATGCGGCCATCGGGTTATCTGCGGCCCGCGGCTTCGGCCGTCGCGACGCTCGTGATGGCGCTCGTTGTGGCGTTCATGTCGGCGCCGTGCCTGCAGGCACGTGACGACGATGGCGGGGACGAGGACGTGCTTTGGTTGCGGCGCTCCACCTGGGAGCTCAGCACCTCTCTGACGTTCCATCGCTACCTGGAGCCGTTCGAGCGGGTGTCCTCGGCCCACGCCTGCCGCAATCGTTGCGTGCGCAATCGCCACTGCACCGGTTGGACCTACTATGACGCCGGCTTCAGGGAGGCCGGCGAATTGTCCTACCGGCTGCAGCGCGTCTGCGTGCTGGGCGCCGGCCTCAAGGACCGCAAGTACGGCAGCATGCCGGGGCGCACCTCCGGCGTCGTCAACGGCGAGGGGCCGGAGGACTAAAGCAGAGTTCCCTAGCTGGTCCAACGGATGGCCAGCGGTTCCGTGTGTCCGCTTTCGATGCGTTCCTGCCAGACGGCAGCCCATCGCACGGTGAGTTTTGACCCAGAGCCGCCGACATCACGCTCGCGACGCGGACGAGCTTTTTGTCAGTTCCTTGAGGGCAAAGCGGACCCCAGCAACCGCGCGCCGGCGATCTGTCGGAGGGCGCGACCATGTGATCGCGCTCATCGGAACCGGCGCTGCTCCTCCTCTCTGTGAAGAGCGCAGCGAAGAGCTGAGCTGGCCGTGCGCAACCTCAAGCCACCTACTGGTCGACATGCGTCAGCGTAAAGAGACCGTGCAGCGAAACCCGCCAATACATGGCTCAATATCGGCGGAAAGGCACGCTGGTGTCGCTGATTCCATGGGTTATGCCACCAGCAATACGTTTCCGATTGTGATCTCATTAGCGGTATACAGAACATTAGTCATCCGGGGTCGCCGGAGTCTAACGGCAACAGATATGTCTTCAACAGATCCAACCGTCCTTAGCACGGCGCGCACCCCGCCTCGCAAAGCTGCCACTGCGGGCTCTTCCCCAGCATCTGGTCCACGCCCAAGCCAATCCTGAACCATGGTGGCCGACTCTGAATCACCGAGAACGGCCTTGGCGACCATGGTTAGCGCGGTAAGGCGCGGCTTCACCTTTGCCAGTTCATCCAAGAGCGCGCTATCCTCCGTCGCAAGAGCGTGCTCAAAGGCAACTCCAAACGGCGGAAGAGTTGCCTGGGTCGACGCCCATACACGCTGCCGCGCAGCCAATAACTCTACATAAGCGAACCCGATATCATCCGCCGTCTCTAACAGCCGCTTCAGCTCCGCAACGGCCTCCCGATGGCGCACACCATAGGAATGCTGCAACTGGAAACTTAATCGACGAGTGGCACCTTGTCCGAAGACAGCACCGTGAAATGGGTCCGTCACTTTCGATCTCTGCTCCTCCGTGTCACGTAGAACGGACGGCGCCGACTGTTGCTCATCTTCATCTCCAGCGAATTTGCGCGCATCAGCCACTCTGCCAACTTTTAGCAACAGCTGAGCCAATTGACTTCGTAGGTCGGAGTTGGCTTCCAACACTTCGGTCAATTCCTCGTGGAGAATATTATCGAGACTGAACTGCGACGCTTGAAGATCCAGCTGCTTGGCGTCCTCTTGCGCAATATACGCCGACATTTTCTCCCGCAATAGTGCTTCCCCCTCCCCGACACGACCTCCTTGTGACAACAAAGCCGCCAATTGAGCCCGGACAGACAGAGACTCTGGAAAGCGATCCAACAACTTGTGCAGCAGTGCTTCGGCCTCGGAATGCCGTCCCCACTCCGTTAGAAGGCGGGCAAATTGACCCTGCAGGGGAATGCTGTCAGGAATTACACTCATTGCCCTCCGCAGAATGGCCTCTGCCTCCGGCTGTCTTTTCTGGTCCGACAGCAACGATGCCAACCGCATATGTGGCACCTCTTGATCTGCAAACTCCCTCACGGCGTCGCGAAGTAGCGCTTCTGCCTCCGGAAGTTGATCAATCCGGATTAAGGCCGTCGCCAACCTCGTCAGCGAGCTGGCATGTCTGGAAATACTAATCGCTTCTTTCAGAAGTGGAATCGCTTCAACGTGTCGGTTTGTCTTCATAAATATGCCGGCCAGCTGAACGCGAGCGTGCGCGTCATCGGGAAAAAGATCCACTCCTTCCCGCAGCAACGCTTCTGCCTCCCCAGTACGTTCACGACCAAGCGAAATTATGAAAGCTAGCTGGTTTCGCAGTTGCGGAACCCTTGGAAATCGACGATTCGACTCCCAATATACGAGTTCAGCGGCTTCAAGATTATGACCGAACGCAAAAGCATTCGCCCAAAGGCTCCACAAATAGGTATTTTTGTCATCCCATGCTAAGCCTTCCCTGGCCATCGCTTGCACTTTAAGCGATATCGGATTCTGCTCAGTGTGTCTCCGTCCAAGAAGTGCTGTACCCAACACGTGAATCGCACGGACAAAGAACTGAGCGTCGCCAGTTGCCGCCACATAACGACGATGCGCAGTCAGCAAAGAGTCAAGCTCGGGCTCAGCTAGCGACCAGGGGCCGTTACATTTCTCAATTACGCGCGCAGCATCCGACGGCGAAGGCGATCTGAGCTGAGCACTGGCTGAGCTAGGCCCCGGTTGTACACTACGAAAAAGGCCATCCGCCTCCCACCAAGCAGGTAGTTTAATTGATCTCTGCTTAAAAGCGGGGGCGGAGAGAAGATTTCTAATTAGTCGACGCCAGCGCGCTGGCGCACGCGGATACAAGGTCTTGAGTGTCCTCCACTCTGCAGTGAAGTCCTTGATTGACGGATTTTGGTGAAGCGCCCATTGCGCCAAACCGGCCAGCCAGCGTATCTCGGAGTCCCCAGCCTGCTGCGGGACGCGCCGAAGGCCCAACAGCCCGATTGCGAGGTATTCCCTGGGCAATTGCGCTCCAGCCTCTCGGCAAATCATCATCCAGAGCGGCGAGAGTGATTGGGTGTTAATCGTGATATCCGTCTGGGCCACCAATGGCTGGGTGAGGGCAAGCATCCTCCAATACTCAGCGCGTGCATCTCTAGCGGGCGAGTCAGATAGGCGACTAACGAAATCGTTCCATATAACAAACTGCTGACGAAGCCGCACCGCGGCACTCGCCAGACCGAGGAGGCCCACAATTTCGAAAACTTCACCGACTTCTCTAATAAAGCGCTGCCGCTGTTGACGGATACCGGAAGGGCGAAGCTTCCTCCTCCTCTCCAACCAATCACAAATAGCGCCATCCAGGATCTGCTTAGACGAACTGGTCGAATCGGAAGCCGACAGCAACGCAAATGCAGAATCGGGGGCGTCCATTCGATTGTAAGGATACACGAGAGGATATCCCCCGAGTAGGGCCTCGAGTGCAGCCTCGGGCTCTTGCTCAAGCTCATCGAGCCAGGGATGTCTCGCGCTCTTAACTGAAGCGCCAGCTTCAGTCATTCTGGTATCTCCTGCCCAAAATTGTATCTGTCGGCGGCGAGACGCAGTGCTAGCAAGTGGTGATTCCGAAGCCCCGCCACTGAATAGGGATTTGGAGGTAGTTGGATTTGGCCTAATTTGGTTATGTGGGCGCGTTTATATTCGACTCTGAAATGCAGAATTTCTGCCAACAAATGTTTGTCATCGTCTACCTCAAACAGAGGCATTGCGCGACCTGCAGACAGCTCGTGTGGAGCTGGGAAAAAGAACGGCCATGGAGATGAGTCGAAAACAGTAGGCACCGTGAACGAGCATACTGACTTGGAAGCCTTCGCAGCATCCGCCACATCTTGAGCAGTATATTTCATTAATGCGATGGGGGTACGGTCTGGGCCAGAGTAGTGAGCTAACCCCAGTCGGTCGCGTAAACGGTGCGGCCATTCGTCTATATCGCAATCATCTGCAACCTCGTCATAGAAGACTGCAAAGGTGGGGCGCCAGTCCCGTATATTTGAATTATTCCAAGTGCGGAGAAAGTTATCAAGAAAGTCTGTTTGGTTACCGATAAACGCCGCGTTCAGCTCATCAAACGTAATACCAAATTTGTTAAGCGGTCGTAGTAGACTTTCGACTCGCACAATCCATTGAGCTGGATCGAGTGCTCCTAAGTCTGCTGGCTTGAACTCAGACGCGAAGGTATGCGGTATATCCTGGTCGACGCGGACGAAATCAGACCAGTAATTGGAGTGTGCGCGCAGCAACTCCTCTAGCGCACCGGCCGTCAATGCGTACTGTTCAAACGCCTCTCGGCGCTTGTCGCTGGCGCGTTCCTCGAAGCAATAGTTGTCGAGCATCGCCCGGGTAGCGGCCCTGGCCGCCGCCCGCCACTCGGTGATGGCACGTTCCAGTCGTGCATCTTCGAATCGCATCTGGAGTCCGTTTGCGCTTGGTTGACCTGTCTGCACGACAAAGTTTCTGTTTTGGAGAGTGGATTGGGCTACGTGCTTGCCGACGGTTCCCCTGTTCAGCCGTGTCGCATGACTGCGGTGCCGGCAGACGTGCGGCGGCTCGGCGAACATAAGTACCATGACACAGGGGCTTGACGTAGATCAAGCGATCGCCAATCGGAGCGCCGACGCGCCGGGGGTTCAAGCGGCGCTGGCCGACCTCCAGTCCAGAAAGGCTTACCGCCAGCATCAATGTCGTGACGTGTGCAGAAGGCGAAGCTTAAGGGCTACCCGAAACTTAGTGTTGGGCACCTACAAGGAAGTCTACGGGGGCTGCTCGCGAGGTGCGCAAGGGAGAGAAGAATTTACTGATCGCCTACCACTAGGGGTGGAGATCGCGCCAAATGGGTCAGGGACGGTGCGCGCGATGTCCGGAGCTGGAGAATCCGGAAGTCGCTGAGGACCGTCGCAACTCCGGTCGAATCCTGGCACACTTCCTCCGGTCTGCGTCCGTCAGCTTGCGGGGGCATAACGGTCTTTTCTGGCGTGCTTGCATTGGGCCAACGACGAGAATCTGCTTTAGGTGTCGGCCCTTCCGCGTCTGGGACTGCCCCTCCGCGCGCCCGGTTTCGGAACGGCGTCGGAGCGGGAGGGTCTGGCACCTCCGCTGCGCTTGCCCCGGGCGACCTCGGTGGCGAGGGCTTCCAGCTTGTGCTCCCAGAAAGAGCGGAACCGGGCGAGCCAGGCATCGATCTCCCGCAGCGGCGCAGGCTCGATCGAATAGAGCCTGCGCGGCCCGTCGATGCGCACGGACGTAAAGCCGCTGTCCCGCAGCACCTTCAAGTGCTGCGAGACGGCGGGCTGCGAGATGCCGAACTCTGCCTGGATGACCTCGACGATGGCGCCGGACGCATGCTCGCCGGCAGCGAGCAGCTCAAGGATACGGCGCCGCACCGGGTCGCCGAGAATATCGAATGCGTGCATCTAGTCGGAGGCGGAAGACGCGCTCTCCCCGGTGTAGAAGGCGGTGGTCCGGGCGGCGGCGGCCTGTGCGGCAGCGGCGTCCGTGCCGGCGGCGATGGACGCGCGACACCAGCCCTCGCTACTCCCGCGCACGAAGCCCCTGCCCTCGGGAGAGGTCGGCCAGGCCATGGCCGCCTCCCGGTCGAGCGCCGCGCCCGTCTCCAGGTGCTGTCCGAGACCCATGATGGCAAGGTCCCAGCCCACGCCCACGGCGCCGGGGCCGTACTGGTCCCAGAATTTGTCGTCGACGTGCGCCACATGCTCCAGCTCGAGCCGCGTCCTGCCCGCGGCCTCCTCGACGAGACGCACAGTGACCCACGAGGCCTGGCCGCCGTATTCCCACGTCACCGCGAGATGGCGCGGCGGCTCGCACGTCCTGATCTCGCCGCCGGCGTTGCCCTTGAGCTGGTAGCGGCCGCCGAGGCGCAGGTCGCCCGAGATAGGGAGGAACCAGCGCGGGAGGCGCTCGGCATTGGTGAGAGCGTCCCACAGGTCGTCGATGCCGGTGTCGTAGGTGCGCGCGGCGACGAGCACGCGCGCCGGGCGGCCCTCGTGCTCGCGGCTCGCGATCTCGCGCGTGACGGCGCCAAGCGTGGCGGCAATGTCGATCTTCATGGGGCGGCTCCTGCTTCGTTGGAGCTGCTCATCATGCCATTCTATCCTTATATAAGTCAATACTTATACTTGGGATAAAGGCGGTGTCAGCAGTGTCAGCCGATCACCGGCTGACACTGACCCTCGCTGACGAAACGGATCTCGCCGCAGCGTCCCCTCCCCCCTTGTGGGGGAGGGACAGGGTGGGGGGGACCCCAAACCTCGAATATCGGGATTCCCCCCACCCCTAGCCCCTCCCCACAAAGGGGAGGGGAATCCGCTCGTGTCAGCCCGGTACCGTTCCGCAGCTTCAATGCTTGGACTTCTCGAAGGCGGCGGCGGCCTCGGCGCTCGCCTCCTTCTGGTGCTTGGCCTGCCACTCCTTGTAGGGCATGCCGTAGACGATCTCGCGGGCGGCGTCCTTGGTGAGCGTCACGCCCCGCTCGGCGGCGGCCTCCTGGTACCAGTTCGAGAGGCAGTTGCGGCAGAAGCCGGCAAGGTTCATGAGGTCGATGTTCTGCACGTCGGTGCGGTTGCGGAAGTGCTCCACCAGCCGCCGGAAAGCCGCGGCTTCGAGCTCCGTCGTCAGGTCCTTGTCGAGCTTGGTCATCGGCTCATCTCCATCCTTGTGTCGCGCCAGGTCTTGAAGCGGGGAATGGGGAGGTCGGGATTGGGGAGTGGGGCGTTGGCGACCGACGGCGGCTCCCCCACTCCCCACTCCCCATTCCCCACTCCCC
>Ga0207674_10002803_pt1 | contig 21702 bp, 23 predicted proteins | sample KBSCornC72_FD_184303 | JGI IMG/M metagenome (GOLD analysis project Ga0207674, IMG submission 184303) | Corn rhizosphere microbial communities from Kellogg Biological Station, Michigan, USA - KBS Corn C7-2 (SPAdes) (version 2) | ecosystem: Host-associated > Plants > Roots > Rhizosphere > Soil ...
TATGCTGGCCGGGAGCATGGCATGCCAGCCCTTCGTCCGGTCCGCCGCACCCCTCGCCATCGCCGGTCCCCCGCCGCTCAGAACGGGATGTTAGCAAGGGCCGCGCGCGTGACTAGTGGCGCTCAGCCTTGCTCGTTCACGGCGATGAACAGCTCCAGGCCCTTCGGCGCCTTCACCTTCTCGCCCTGGAGGTGCCGGTCGACGCACTCGATCGCCTTGCACAACTGCCGATCGGTGTAGGGCTTCATCAGACAGCCGACCGCGATCTCCGATGCGCCGGGATACGGATGGCCGGTCGCGAACAGCGTAGGAATGCCGCGTTCCTTCGCGGCCTGGGCGAGATGAATGCCGGTATGCTGCCGTTTCAGCCGGACATCACTCAAGATGAGGTCGATCGCCTCGCGCTGAAGCACCTCGAGCGCCTCGTCGAGGTCGTCGACGGTCGCGACGATCTTATAACCCGCGTCGCCAAGGATATTTTCGTTGTCGAACGCGGTCAGCGGTTCGTCCTCGACGATGAGGATCCGCTTGACGACCTGCTTACGCTTCCCGAACAGCATCTCGTTCCCGACCCTAAGACACGGCCATGACTACGCCACCGCAACGAACGAAGCGCCAACCTGTGCCGCATCGGCGCAGCCGTGGAGCCGCGCCGCCGCAAGCGCACGACGGCGGACCTCAGCGCATCGCAAAGCTGCTTGCGCGCGCCGGAGTCGCGTCCCGCCGCGAGGTCGAGCGCATGATCGCCGAAGGGCGTGTCGCACTCAATGGAGAAAAGCTGACGACCCCCGCCACTTTGCTGGACTCTCTCGCCGGCATCAGCGTGGACGGCAAGCCGGTCCGGCCCGCCGCGGCAACCCGCCTCTTCCGCTTCTACAAGCCGCAGGCGACGCTCACGGCGGCGCACGATCCCAAGGGCCGGGCGACGATCTACGACCGCCTTCCATCCGGCCTGCCCCGGCTGATGCCGGTCGGACGGCTCGACTTCATGACGGAAGGCCTGCTGCTGCTCACCAACGACGGCGAGTTGAAGCGGCAGCTCGAGCTTCCGAGGAACGGCGTCGTGCGCACCTATCGCGCGCGCGCCCACGGCCATGTCACCCAGGCGCAGCTCGAACGCCTCGCCGAGGGGATTACGATCGAGGGTGTTCGTTACGGCTCGATCAACGCCAATCTCGAACGCCGCACCGGCAGCAATTGCTGGATCGAGCTGAGCCTCGCTGAAGGCAAGAACCGCGAGGTGCGGCGGGTGCTCGCCCATCTCGGGCTCCAGGTCTCACGGCTTATTCGGACCGCGTACGGACCCATGACTCTGCAAGGTCTCGCGCCCGGCGATGTGGACGAGGTTTCGGCAACCGACCTTGACGGCTTCAAGGCCGTCAGGTGAGGATCATCGCCGGAAAGTGGCGCGGGCGACCGATTGAGAGCCCGGCGGGTGTCGGCACGCGCCCGACCGCTGATCGGGTCCGCGAGACCTTGTTCTCGATGCTCACCAGCCGCCTCGGAAGCTTCGAGGACCTGCGCGTCGCAGACCTCTTCGCCGGCAGCGGCGCGCTCGGCTTCGAGGCGCTGTCGCGCGGTGCGGCCTCTGCCACGTTCGTCGAGAATGATCCCCCGGCCGCTGCGACCATCCGCCGGAACGCGGCCACGCTCGGGGCGTCGGTCGACGTCCTCGCGGGATCCGCGCTTGCGCTGCCCCGCTCCCAGGCGTTCGACCTGATCTTCGCTGACCCTCCGTATCGGCCGGACTCAGGAACGGCGGTCGTGCAAGGCGTGCTCAAGGCGGAGTGGCTCGCGCCGGGCGGCTGGATGAGCATCGAAACCAGCCGCGGCGATAGTGTCGATCCCGGCGGGCTCGCCATCGAGGCGACGCGCGACGTCGGCCCCGCACGGCTTACGCTTTTGCGCCGCCCTTAGCTTTTGCAGCGGCGCGGATCTCGTCGAGCTCGGTGCCGAGCCGTCGGCCAACCGCGGCGGCCGCGGCTTTGCCGGCTGCCTTCACCGCGTTCCCGGCACGCTTGCCCCGGCTGGCGCTGCTGCTGGTGAATCCCTGTTCGGCGAGGGCGGCGAGCGCCGCCGTGGCCGCAACGGCGACCAGCTCCGCCATGAGCGGGCTTTGAAGCAATTTCACGAAGGCTTCGCTGGCATCGAAGCTGCTCCCCCGCGAGCCGCCGCCGGAGCTCGATGACGCCCTCGCGATCTTGGTCGCCGAACTCGCCTTCCTGGAACCCTTGCCGCCACTCTTGCTCGAGCTCTTGCCTGTCGCCTTCTTGGCCATTCTCTTCGCTCCTGCATCTGGACTTTGGAACGTTTAACTCACTCGGCGCGTCGCAGTATCCGCCATCGCGACCGGCAGGCGTTTTGGGCCGCAACGGTCCTAATGTAGGATAAAATTCACTTCTTCGCGGCATAAGCGAGCCGGGAACGAAGTGGATTACCGAGTGCCGAGAGCAAGAAGCAAGGCCGTCCGCCTGGCGGGCAGCCACGTCATCACCACGTGCGCCACCGTCGCCGCGATCCTTCTGTTCGTGGCGCTCGGCAGCGAGGTCATTCCCGCTGCCTTGCGCGGGGCAACGCTTCCGGATTCGGCCAGCACTCTCAAAGTCGCCTTCCTGCTCAACATCGCCATCATCCTGTTCGGTTGGCGGCGTTCGAAGGATCTCAGGGAAGCGCTCGAGGCTTATGAGGCGGCCGAGCGCCTCGCCCAGCGCAATGCGAACACCGATCCGGCCACCGGCCTAGCCAACCGCCGCGAGCTGATGCGCTACCTGGATGAGGCACTCGACGACGGTGCCGGCGGCGTCTTCCTCGTGCTCGATCTCGACCACTTCAAGCGGGTCAATGACCTTCACGGGCACCTCGCTGGAGACAAGGTGCTTCTCCGCGTCGCCGAAGCTTCCAAGCGAGCGGCTCCGGCGGACGCCTGCTGCGCGCGGACCGGCGGCGACGAGTTCGCAATGCTTCTTCCGTCCTCGGACGATGGAACCGCCGAGAAGATCGCCCAGAGCATCCTCGACGCGCTCTCCGCCCCAGTGATGATTGAAGGGGCGCAGATCCAGGTCACTGCCTCGATCGGCTTCGCACGGCTCGCCGACTGCGCCGATGAGGAAGCCGTGCTCCGGCATAGCGATGTCGCGCTCTACGCGGCCAAGCGCGCGGGCCGCAACGGCTTCGCCTGGTTTGACGAGGAGCTCGAGCGCGAACTGACCGATCGCCTCAAGCTCGAAGAAGGCATCCGCGGCGGCATCAAGGCGGGCGAGTTCGTGCCTTTCTTCCAGCCGCTGGTCGACCTTGGCACCCGGGAAATCATTGGGTTCGAGGCGCTTGCCCGCTGGCGTTCGCCCGATCGCGGCCTCGTCGAGGCCGAAAGTTTCATCGAGACGGCCGAGCGCACCGGCCTCATCGGTCCGCTGACGTTGACCGTCCTCGAACAGGCTCTGAAGGAAGCGCGCGCCTGGCCCGCGCACCTTAAGCTCGCCGTGAACGTCTCGCCGGTCCAGTTCCGCGACCCAATGCTCGCCGAGCACATCCTCAAGCTTCTCGCGACGACCGGCTTCCCCGCCAGCCGGTTGGAGATCGAAATCACGGAGGGCTCGCTGCTCGAGGATCGCGACCAGGTCCTAACCATCATCCGCAGCCTCAAGAACGTCGGCGTCAGCATTTCGCTTGACGATTTCGGGACGGGCTATGCGAGCCTTGCGCAGGTCAACCGGCTGCCGCTCGACCGGATCAAGATCGACAAGAGCTTCATCACGACGATCGTCAAAAGCGAGCAGACGGCGGCGATCGTCAGCACCATCGCCGGCCTCGGCCACAATCTCGACGTTCCAATCACGGCCGAGGGTGTCGAATCCGAACAGATCCGCAATGCCCTCGCGGATTTCGGCTGCGCCGAGGCGCAGGGCTGGCTGTTTGGCCGCCCGATCTCGGCCGAAGCGGTGCGCAGCTTCCTCGCCATGGGTTCAAGCGACGTGGCGAAGGCCGCCGGCAACAGCTCCGATCCGGCGTCTCGCCCGAACCGCGCCAACCGGCGCTGGTAGCAGTTCCTCAGTCGGACCGTTGCCGCCGATCGCCGCGGCTGCGACAAGCGTCTGCCGTGAGCTCAACCGTGATCATCAGGCCTGCTGTTCCCGCCGACGCCGCGGCCCTTGGCCGGCTCGGCGCACTGCTCGTTGCTGAGCACCACGAATTCGATCCCGCGCGGTTCATCGCGCCTGTTCCGGCCCTGCCGGAGCGCTACGCACAGTTCCTCGCGTCGCAAATGGAGCGACCGGACAAGATCGTCCTGGTGGCCGAGCGCGATGGGGCCGTCGTCGGCTATGCCTACGGCGGGGTCGAGGGAAACGACTATATGGTCCTTCGCGGCCCGGCCGGTGAGATCTACGACCTCGTGGTGGCCGGCAGCCATCGCCGCCAGGGCGTCGGCGGCAAGCTGCTCGAGGCCGCTCTCGGCGCCCTGGAGAGACTTGGAGCGCCGCGGGCCGTCCTGTTTACGGCTGCCAGGAACGAAGGCGCCCAGGCGATGTTCTCGAAATGCGGGTTCAGGCGCACGATGATCGAGATGACCCGGGAGCTTTCCGCGGACGAGCAATGACTTTCATCAGGGCTTTCGCCGGATCGCCCAGATGAAGGCGGACAGGCTGCTGATCAGTGCAGCAATAGCAATCAACAGGGACGGATCGACAACAACCATGGGGGCGACTCCAGACCCGCAATGTTCACTGTTTGTTTCCTATTGGCAATAGGAAAATTCCTATCTTCCCTTAGATTAAATCTGCCGCTGAGGCTTTCGTGCAACGCTCCGCGGGTTGTTGGAACAGAAGGATTTCCGTAGCTTAAGGCCAGAGTCGAGCGAGGTTGCTCGATATCGGAATAGGGGATCAATCATGCGCAAGTTCATGATGGCCGCGGCGCTCGTCTCCGCATGCTTTGCCACACCTGCGCTGGCACGCGACGGTTCGGCATATGTTGGCATTGATGCCGGCGTCCAGAGTCCCTCGAGCCTCCGGCTCCGTTTCACCAATTCCAACGTCTCGATCCCGAATGCAGTGCAAATCAAGCACAAGCTCGGCTACGACGTCGATGCGGTCTTTGGCTACGATTTCGGCATGTTCCGGGTTGAAGGCGAGCTCGGCTACAAGCACGCGGACTTCAAGCACGCGACCGAGGACCTGAACGCGATCCATCAGATCAACGGCGTGACCGGCGCCCCCATCTTTGACGCAGCCGGCACCGACAGCGTCCTCTCGGGGATGATCAATGCGATGCTCGACCTCGGCCCGCGCGACGGGCCGAGCGCTTCGCTCGGCGGAGGCATCGGCGAGGCCCGGGAACGTGTCCGCGCCGGCCTTTTCCCGACCAATGCGCTGAACTTCAGGAGCGAAGACAGCGGCTTCGCCTGGCAGCTTATCGCCGAGGCGCGAGTTCCGATAACGGCAAACATCGATCTCGGCCTGAAGGCCCGGCACTTCGAAGCAAGCATGAATTTCGGGCCGTTTTGCGAGACGACGTGCGGCGGGGCGCTGCCTTACCGCCTCAAGGGCAAGTATCGCTCGAACAGCCTCCTTGCGAGCCTGGTGTACAATTTCGCGGGCGCGGCACCCCCGCCGCCGCCTCCCCCGCCTCCGCCTCCGCCTCCGCCGCCTCCGCCGCCGCCACCGGCGACGCAGACCTGCCCGGACGGATCGGTGATCCCGGCAACGGCGACCTGCCCGGCACCACCGCCGCCTCCTCCGCCGCCGGCGCCCGCGCCTGAACGCGGACTGTAAGTCGCTCATGTGAGAGGGCGAGCGCCCCCGCGCGCTTGCCCTCCCAGCACCTCTAAGCTAAGGCGCGCGCCGTCTGCGGGCGCTCTACTTCGCACTCGCGGCAGCCCGTCCTTTGGCGAGCGCGTGCGGTTGACCGGTAGAGACCGGCACCGGAACGCGCTTTTTGTCATGGCAGCTGCCGCCAACGCCCAACGACGCCGCGTCGGCATGAGGTCGATGCGGCAGTAGGTACAAACCAGGTCCGCATGTTGGAGCCTCGCCACGGTGGCGCGGCGCGGCAGGCCGATTTGAAAGACTAGGATACAGACTTTTTATGGCGACGACGACATTCCCGACCCGCGACGATTTCGCGGCCCTCCTCAACAAGAGCCTAGGCGGCGAGAACGAAGCCTTCGAAGGCAAGGTGGTGAAGGGCACCGTTACCGGGATCGAGAATGACATGGCGGTGATCGACGTCGGCCTGAAGAGCGAAGGCCGGGTCCCGCTGCGCGAGTTCGCGGCTCCGGGCCAGAAGGCGGAGCTGAAGGTCGGCGACGAGGTCGAGGTCTATGTTGATCGCGTCGAGAACAGCCAGGGCGAGGCGATGCTGTCGCGCGACCGCGCCCGCCGCGAGGCCGCCTGGGACAAGCTCGAGAAGGAATTCGAGGCCGGCAACCGCGTCGAGGGCGTGATCTTCGGGCGCGTGAAGGGTGGCTTCACCGTCGACCTCGGCGGCGCCGTAGCCTTCCTTCCTGGAAGCCAGGTCGACATCCGGCCCGTTCGCGACGTCCAGCCGCTGATGGACCTTCCCCAGCCATTCCAGATCCTCAAGATGGACCGCCGTCGGGGCAACATCGTCGTGTCGCGCCGCGCGATCCTCGAGGAAACCCGCGCCGAGCAGCGCAGCGGCCTGATCCAGAGCCTCGCCGAGGGCCAGGTCATCGACGGCGTGGTCAAGAACATCACCGACTACGGCGCCTTCGTCGATCTCGGCGGGATCGACGGGCTGCTTCACGTCACCGACATTTCCTACAAGCGCGTCAATCACCCGTCCGAGGTGCTGAACATTGGCGATACGGTGAAGGTGCAGATCATCCGTATCAACCGTGATACGCAGCGCATCAGCCTCGGCATGAAGCAGCTCGAGAGCGATCCATGGGAGGGCGCTGCCGCCAAGTATCCGGTCGGAGGCACGTTCCGCGGCCGGGTCACCAACATCACCGAATATGGCGCGTTCGTCGAGCTGGAGCCGGGCATCGAGGGCCTCGTCCACGTCTCCGAGATGAGCTGGACCAAGAAGAACGTCCATCCGGGCAAGATCGTCAGCACCAGCCAGGAAGTCGACGTGAAGGTGCTCGAGGTCGACGAGGAGAAGCGCCGGATTTCGCTTGGCCTCAAGCAGGCTCAGGAGAATCCGTGGGCAGCATTCGCCGAGAAGCACCCGGTCGGCTCCGTGGTCGAGGGCGAGGTCAAGAACGCGACCGAGTTCGGCCTGTTCGTGGGGCTCGAGGGCGACGTCGACGGCATGGTCCACATGTCCGACATCGCTTGGGGAGTCTCGGGTGAGGAAGCGCTTCAGCTCCATCGCAAGGGTGAGAGCGTCAAGGCTCAGGTTCTCGATGTCGATGTCGAGAAGGAGCGCATCAGCCTCGGCATGAAGCAGCTCGAGGGCGGCGGCGCCGGCAAGGGCGCATCCGCCGGTGCGGGCGCAGCCGGCGGCGTCAAGAAGGGCGACACGCTGACCGTGACGATCCGCGCGGTGCAGGACGCCGGCCTCGACGTGCAGGTCGGCGACGACGGAGCCACCGGCTTCATCAAGCGCGGCGACCTTGGCCGCGACCGCGACGAGCAGCGCCCGGAGCGTTTCCAGGTCGGCCAGAAGCTCGATGCGATGGTCATCGGCTTCGATCGGTCCAAGAAGCCCAATTTCTCGATCAAGGCGCTGCAGATTGCCGAGGAGAAGCAGGCCGTGGCCCAGTACGGCTCGTCCGATTCCGGCGCATCGCTCGGCGACATCCTGGGCCAGGCGCTCAAGGAAGCGCAGGCCGGAAAAACCACCAAGAAGAAGTAGCCAAGTCACTGTATGCGCGGCGTTCCTTTGACGGGGCGCCGCGCAAATGCATCTTGCGCGAAAGACCGTTTCCTGACAGCCTGCAGGCATGCGGTCTCCACAGGGGGCGGGGCCGGCCAATCCGTACGGGGTGCTGATGATCCGTTCTGAACTGGTGCAGAAATTGTGCACCGACTTTCCCGACCTTACGCAGCGCGAAGTCGAAGGCGTAGTGAGCGCGATCTTCGATTCGATCACCGAGCAGCTGGCGAAGGGCGGCCGCGTCGAGCTGCGCGGGTTCGGCGCCTTCTCGACACGACAGCGGGACGGCCGCGTCGGCCGCAATCCGCGCACCGGCGAATCCGTTTCGGTTGACGCGAAGCGTGTGCCCTATTTCAAGCCGGGCAAGGAAATGCGCGAACGCTTAAATCTCAAGGAAGTGACCGCGGAATAGCCTTGGCTGGCCCTACCGTCGCCCTGGCTGCAAGAGCGGACGTGGCGGAACGGTAGACGCTGGGGACTTAAAATCCTCTTCCCACAAGGGAGTGCGGGTTCAAATCCCGCCGTCCGCACCATCGCTGCCTGCAGCCGATCCGGGGGATCGGCGAAGCCAGCGATCCGAGCGAAGAGAGCGCGAGGGCGAATTCCAGCCAGTCCGGGGACTGGCGAAGATCGCAATCCCGAACGAAGCGAGGACATTCCGACACAGGATGTCACGGGGACATTCTGAGGACAGCGGCCAGCGCGAAGCATTCCGCGCTCTGACGGGCATATTCCCTCCGTTTCGGAGAGGAATTTATTAAACGTTCCCAAGTAGTCACGTTCGCTGTGGCAGTAGTGGCGGACCCGGAGTGACGAGTAATTCCAACTCAAGGCTGCTGAACGCGCGCCGTGACGCCGTGGTACTGACGGTGCTCATCACTGCGGTGATGCTGCTCATCTGGAACGGGAGCGCCTTCTTCCACAATCTTCGGATCGGCGGCCAGGAGTTCGGCCCTGAAGTCCGCATCGCCAGCACTGCACTGACTTTGAATGTGGCGCTGATCCTTTTCGGATGGCGCCGCTATGTCGACCTCCAGCACGAAGCGGAGATGCGCGAGGAACAGGAACGGCGCGCAACGGTCCTCGCAACCACGGACACGATCACCGGGCTCTACAACCGCAAGGGCTTTGCCGACCGCGGTGCGCAGCTCTGCGCGGCCGCCGCGGAACGGGGCGACAACCTCGTCGTGATTTCGTTCCAGATCCACCGCTTCAAGGTCATCAACGACCAGCATGGCTATGAAACCGGCGACCGGCTGCTGAAGTCGATCTCGGTTGCGCTGGCCCACGAGCTTGGGCCGGATTCGGTCATTGCGCGCCTCGGGGGCGACGAGTTCGCTGTCGCGCTCGCCCTTCGTGCGGACGAGATGAGCCGCGCCGAGGAACTCGCGGAGTCCGTTCTCCGCACCGTCACGCACCCGCTGCTGTTCGAGGAGCGCATCATCCAGGTCGGAGCGTTTGCCGGGATTGCGTCGACGCCGGCGGCCAGTGCCCGCATTCCCGACACCTTGCGCCGTGCCGACATTGCCATGGACCACGCGCGGAGCGGCCGGGTCGCGCGTCCGGTGTGGTTCGATGCCGGAATGGAGCGCGCTCTCATCGCCCATGGCGAGATCGAGCAGGGCATCCGCGTCGGCCTCGAGCATGGCCAGTTCGTCCCCTATTTCGAGCCGCAGGTGGATCTTTCGAACGGGGAGATTGTGGGCTTCGAAGTTCTGGCGCGCTGGATCCATCCGCTTTCGGGCGTGATCGGGCCGGACGTCTTCATCCCGGTCGCCGAGGAGATCGGACTCATCGGCCGGCTTTCCGAACATGTGATCGCCGAGGCGCTCCGCGAAGCAGCCGAGTGGGACCCGACGATCAAGATCTCGGTCAACATCTCGCCGTTCCAGCTCGCTGACGGCTGGCTGGCTCAGCGCATCGTCAGGACACTGGCCGATACCGGCTTCCCGGCCGAGCGCCTCGTGGTCGAAGTGACCGAGAGCTCGCTGTTCGCGGACATCGATCTCGCGCGGACGATCGTCACCAGCCTCAAGAACCAGGGAATCCGGCTCGCGCTCGACGATTTCGGCACAGGCTTCTCGTCGCTCGCCCATCTCCGTTCGCTGCCGTTCGACATCATCAAGATCGACCGCAGCTTCGTCACGAACATCAACGCGAAACGCGAGAGTTCCGCGATCGTGCGCGCCGTGACCACGCTGGCCGCCGCCCTCCAGGTGCCGGTCTGCGTGGAGGGAATCGAGAATGAGGATTCCTACAAGACCGTGATGCGCCTCGGCTGCCAGATCGGCCAGGGCTGGTATTTCGGGAAACCGATGCAGGCCGAGCAGGCGCGCGAGCTGCTCGCCGGCCGCAGCCGCGGCGACCAGCCGCCGCTCCGCAGCGCCATCAACGGCTAATTAGACCGCAAGAGCTGGCGGCGTCCCGAAGTGGGACGCGGGATCGGCTTGCGCTTGTCCGGGTTTTGATCATGGTAAACGCCGCGTTAGGGAGTTTGCCGTGCAGCTTGCCAGGCCCATCATCGCTCCGCACCCGACGGCCTTCGGACGCGGTCCGATCCGTGCCGTCGATGAGCCGATGCAGCCTTCGGCGCTGGCGAGCGACATCAAACTGTTTGCGGCGACGTTCCTTGCCGGCTTCCTGTTCGTCTCGATCCTGATCGGCTGACCAGCCGGTCCACCACGCCCCCGGCATGGGGGCATGCGGCTGCTCAATCGCACGCCAGGTGAAGCTTCCAGCCAAGCCAGGCGGAGATGATGCACATCGCGGCGACCAGCAGCAGCTGCGCGGTGGGGCCGACCCCGAGCAGGTTGAGGCCGATCGAGAGCAGGCTCCCGATCACCATCGCTCCGGAATTGACGATGTTGTTGGCCGCGACGGTTCGCGAAGTCTCCGTCTTGGGCACGGTCGTCGTCAGGAACGCATAGAGCGGAACGACGAACATCCCGCCGGTGATCGCAACGCCAAGCAGGCATAGGATCATCGGCCAGGCCATCGGATTGTAGAGGAAGTTGCCGAGCGTCGTCAGATCGGCTCCGTGCTTGCTCCAGGTCAAGGCGACGAAGTGAAGCAGCAGGACGAATACGCCCATGGCGATCACCGAAGGCGGTGCGAACCTCGCCGAAACCTCGCTCTTCAACAGCCGGTTGATAGCAACCGAGCCGATCGCAATTCCGATCGAGAAAATGGCGATGAACAGGCTCGCGACCTGCTCGTTCGCGCCGAGCACATTCTTCACGAGCGGCGGGAAGATGATGATCAGCACCGCGCCAATGGTCCAGAAGAAGCTGATCGCCAGGATCGCGAGGAACAGCCGCCGGATGTGCATCGTCGCACTCACCAGCTCGATCGACGCATGGACGATGTGCCAGGTGATCGGCAGTCGCTCGGCCGCAGGAGGCGCCGGCGGCACCTGCCTGCCGGCGAGGAAGCCGAGGAACGCGAATCCGAGCACTGCGGCGGCCGCCGTCGCCGGCCGGGACGCCAAAAATCCCGCGGCGATCGTTCCCAGCAGAATCGCAATGTAGGTTCCCGCTTCGACGAGCCCCGTCCCGCCGAGCACTTCATCGTGCCGCAAGTGCTGCGGCAGGATCGCGTATTTGATCGGACCGAAGAAGGTCGAGTGGACGCCCATCGCAAGAACGGCGGCGAGCATGAGCGGAATGTTCGCGAGCATCAGCCCAGCGCCGCCGAGGATCATGATCCCGATCTCGGCAAGCTTGATGATTCGGATCAGCTTGGCCTTGTCATGATCGTCTGCAAGCTGCCCTGAAAGAGCCGAAAAAAGGAAGAACGGCAGGATGAAAAGCCCTTGCGCGATCGCGCTGAAGCGAAACTCCTTCGTCGGGTTGGAATAGAGCTGATATGTTACGAACAGCACGACCGCCTGCTTGAACAGGCTGTCGTTGAACGCGCCAAGGAATTGGGTCGCGAACAAGGGCACGAAGCGCCGCGCGCGCAGCAGGTGGGCAACGTTCTGGATCAAGCCTGGGCCGGGCGGGTCGTCATCGGAAAAGCCGGAACCGCATAGCCCAGCTTTGCGCGTGGCGACAAACCCTTCTAACCAATCGTCCCGGAACGATGCTGTCGCTGCCGAATCTTCTGACGCTTTCGCGCATCCTGGCGGTGCCGATCCTGGTATTCCTGCTCTGGCGCCCGCAGCCGATCGATTATGCGATCACCTTCGTGCTCTACTGCCTGGTGGGAATCACCGATTATCTGGACGGCTATCTCGCCCGCGCGTGGGGCAGCATCTCGAAGCTGGGCCAGTTCCTCGATCCCATCGCCGACAAGATCATGGTTGCCGCGGTGCTCGTGATGCTGATTTCCAGCCGCAAGTCGAACCCGGTTCCGGAGATCGCCGGTCTCAACATCGTCGCCGGACTCATCATCCTGCTGCGCGAGATCATCGTCTCGGGCCTTCGCGAATATCTTGCGGGCTTACGGGTCTCGGTGCCGGTGAGCGCTCTCGCCAAATGGAAGACGACGTTGCAGCTGGTTGCCCTCGGCGCGCTGATCCTCGGCGGTGCGCTGCCGCAAATGTCCTGGGTGCACGAAGTCGGAATCCTGTGCCTGTGGGCGGCGGCCGCCCTGACGCTGATGACCGGCTATAGCTACCTGCGCACCGGCCTCCGGCACATGGAGTGATGCTCCAAGCCAACAATAATCGATTTCCCGATTATCTCTGACGAACTTTAGTCGTTTCCCTGCTTTCCCGGCGGCGCCTACATCGATCGGGCCGGCCGCTCCCGCCGGCATGTCGCGTCCTTCATACACCGTTCGAACAGGGGCCGCGGCGATTTCCCCTCCCCGCCCTCGGCCGCGGCCCCCAAGCGGCAACAGCAATTAATCGATTTCTTTGCTCTCACTGACGAGAAGAACTCGTTTCCGTCATGTCGCGCGCGCGGCCTAACGCGTCCCTCCGATTATCTCACAGGAGGCCGGAGAGACATGGACGCGAAAACCAGTGATCCGCTGCACGGTGGTCCAAGCGAAGAGGGAGCTGCCTTGCGATCGCTCCTTGGCCGAACGAACCGCGACTGGTGGCCGAACCAGCTGTCGCTCGACATCCTTCCGCAGCCTTCGGACCCGATGGGCCCCGATTTCGATTATGCCGAAGAGTTCCTGTCGCTCGATTATGACGGCGTGAAGCGTGACCTGACGGCGCTGATGACCGACAGCCAGCCGTGGTGGCCGGCGGACTATGGGCATTACGGGCCCTTTTTCATCCGCATGGCGTGGCACGCGGCGGGCACATACCGCATCGGCGACGGCCGCGGCGGCGCCAACTCGGGGCAACAGCGCTTCGCTCCGCTCAACAGCTGGCCCGACAATGCCAACCTCGACAAGGCGCGCCGCCTCCTCTGGCCGATCAAGCAAAAGTACGGCCGCAAGCTCAGCTGGGCGGATCTCCTGATCCTCGCGGGCAACGTCGCCTTCGAATCAATGGGCGCTCCCGTGTTCGGCTTCGGCGGGGGCCGAGCCGACGTCTATGAGCCCGAGCACGACGTCTATTGGGGTACCGAGGAGCAATGGGTCGGCGCCGGTGCCCAGCCGCGCATGGGCGGCGCCGCGGAAGAGGTGCTCGAGAACCCCCTCGCAGCGGTGCAGATGGGGCTCATCTACGTCAATCCCGAAGGGCCGGGCGGAAGCGCCGATCCCCTCGCTTCGGCCCGCGAGATCCGCGAAACCTTCCATCGCATGGGCATGACCGACGAGGAGACCGTCGCGCTGACCGCGGGCGGGCACACGTTCGGAAAGTGCCACGGTGCCGGCGATGCTTCCAAGGTCGGCGCGGAACCCGAAGGCGCGGACATCGCGCAGATGGGTCTCGGCTGGCAGAGCGGCCACGGCTGCGGAATGGCGGACGACACCATCACCAGCGGTCTCGAAGGGGCATGGACGCCCACCCCGATCAAATGGAGCAACAATTATTTCCACATGCTCCTCGACTATGAATACGAGCTGGTGCGGAGCCCGGCCGGAGCCAAGCAGTGGCAGCCCAAGGATGTGAAGCCCGAGGACCTGGCACCGGCGGCGCACACGCCCGGCAAGCGCGTGCCGACGATGATGACGACGGCGGACATGGCGTTCAGGGAAGATCCGGAGTTCCGCAAAATCTCGGAGCGTTTCCGGAATGACCAGGAGGCGTTCGCCGACGCAATGGCGCGCGCCTGGTTCAAGCTGTGCCATCGCGACATGGGTCCGAAGTCGCGCTACCTCGGGCCGGAAGTCCCCGAAGAAGACCTGATTTGGCAGGACCCGATTCCCGCCGGATACACGCCGACCGATGCCGAGGTCGCCGACCTCAAGAGCAGGATTCTCGGCAGCGGGCTCACTATCAGCGAACTGGTCAAGGCCGCATGGGCCTCGGCTTCGACCTATCGCCGGTCCGATCACCGCGGCGGCGCAAACGGCGCGCGTATTCGCCTCGATCCGCAGCGCGGCTGGGCCGTCAACGATCCCGACGAGCTGCAGAAGGTCCTGTCGAAGCTCGACGAACTGCGCGGCAAAATCTCACTCGCCGATGCGATCGTGCTCGGCGGGTCGGCGGCGGTCGAGAAGGCGGCGAAGGACGCGGGCCACAATGTCACGGTGCCGTTCACCGGCGGCCGCGGCGACGCCAGCCAGGAGCAGACCGACGTCGACGGCCTGGCCTATCTCGAGCCGAAGGCGGACGGGTTCCGCAATTACCTGTCGACGCGCTTCAGCGTCCCGACCGAGGAACTGCTGATCGACCGCGCACAACTCCTTGGGCTGACCGCTCCGGAGATGACCGTTCTGGTCGGCGGCCTGCGCGTTCTTGGCGCCAACCAGGGTGGGTCAAAGCATGGCGTCCTCACGGACCGCGTCGGGCAGTTGACGACCGACTTTTTCGTCAACCTGCTCGACATGGGCACCGCGTGGCAGCCCGTCGATGAGAGCGGCGACAGCGAGTTCGTCGGCACCGACCGCCGTACCGACCAGAAGAAATGGACGGCCACCCGGACCGATCTGGTGTTCGGCTCCAACTCCCAGCTGCGGGCCATCTCGGAAGTATATGCCGCAGACGACGCCAGGGAGAAGTTCGTGAACGACTTCATCGCGGCATGGGTGAAGGTCATGGACGCGGACCGGTTCGATCTTCGCCGGCCGAAGGCCGCTCAGCGGTTGGCCACTCCAGAACCTGAAATGGCCAAGTAGGACGGCGCTCCCGCGCTCGCGCTCAGGCGGGCTCGAGCGCGGGTGCGGTTTCGATCGCGGCGAGGTCGGGAATGAGGTCCCGCGCGATTCGCCGCAGCGCCGTCGCCAAGAGCTGGAATTCGCTTTCGCGCGGGCTCGAACGCCGCCAGATGAGCGCGATCCGCCGATAAGGGTGCTCGGAGCGCAGCGGCTTCGTGTCCACTTCCGTTCCCGCAAGGATTCCAGCCTCGATCGCCATTCCGGGCACGAAGGTCAGGCCAAGCCCGTTGTCGACCATCTGCACCAACGTATGCAGCGACGTGCCCATCATCGCCGCGTTGGCGCGAAGTTCGGGCCGGTTGCATGCGGAAAGCGCATGGTCCTTGAGACAGTGGCCGTCCTCGAGAAGCAGCAGCCGGTTTTCGTCGATCTCGGCGGCCGCGATCGACGGCGTGCCCGGCGCCTCGCCATGGGGATAAGCGACGTAGAGCGGATCATCGAACAAGGCGGCGCTGTCGACGTCCCCGCAGGCGAACGGAAGCGCGAGCAGCACGCAGTCGAGCTGCCCGCGGTGCAGCGCCTCGCAGGCCGCAGCGCTGGTCTCCTCGCGAAGGTAGAGCTTGAGCTGCGGCCACTGGTTCCGGAGCCTCGGAAGCATGGTCGGCAGCAGGAAGGGCGCGATCGTCGGGATCACGCCCATGCGGAGCTCGCCGTGCAGCGGCCGGCCCTGCGCGCGCGCCATTTCAGCAAGCTCCTCAGTCTCGCGGAGGACGGCGATCGCCTTGTCGGCGATCTTCTCGCCAAGCGCCGTGAACCGCACGACCCTGCGAGTGCGCTCGACCAGGATGACGCCCAGCAGCGTTTCGAGCTCGCGCAAGCCCGCCGACAGCGTCGATTGAGTCACGAAGCAGGCGTCCGCCGCTTTCCCGAAGTGCCCGTAGCGCCGCAGTGCGACGAGATACTGCAGCTGCTTAACGGTTGGCAGGTGCACGATCATTGATTGATAAATCCAATCACTGAGACGCGTATAATGGACTTGAACGATTTATGCCAGCCACCTAGATGGCTTACAACGAAAGTTACGCTGCACTGCAACAACAGGAGATTTGGATTAATGCTTACCGTTGGTGACAAGCTTCCCGCACTCAAGCTTTCCGTGCAGCAGGGCACGTCCGCGCTGCCGGCCGGCGAGACGATCGATCTTGGCGAGACCAACGGCAAGTGGAAGGTCCTGTTCTACTGGCCGAAGGACTTCACCTTCGTCTGTCCGACCGAGATCGTCGGTTATGGCGAGCTCAAGGCCGACTTCGAGGACCGCGACGCAGTCCTGATCGGCGCCTCGACCGACACTTCGCACGTGCATTTCGCGTGGCGACGCTCGGACGAGCAGCTCGCGGGCGCGGATTTCCCGTGGATCGCCGACAACAAGAAGGAGCTGGCCGAAGCGCTCGGCGTCCTCGATCCGGCCGAAGGCGTGGCCTATCGCGCGACGTTCATCGTGGATCCCGACAACGTGATCCAACATGTCACCGTTAACGGCTTGAATGTCGGCCGTAATCCCGCCGAGACTTTGCGAGTCCTCGATGCACTGCAGACCGACGAGCTCTGCCCGTGCAACTGGCAGCCGGGGGAAGAGGTCCTGCAGCCCCAGGCCGCCTGAACAGGTTCCTCCCGCAAGGGAGGACAGCCGGCCGGCCGTCGCCCCCTTTGGTCGGCCGGCATTCCCAAGGGGCGGGCTAACTCTCCTCCCCAGGCCCGCCCCTTTTTCGCGCCCGGAGTTTCCAACATGTCGCTCAAGCAATTCGCTGAGAGCCTTCCGGAATATGCGAAGGACCTGCGCCTGAACCTCGGCTCGATCCTCACCGACCAGCTGATCGGCGAGGAACGCAAGCTAAGCCTCCTGCTCGCCTGCGCCCATGGATCGGGATACCGGCCGCTCGTTGCCGCCGCCGAGGCCGAAGTCGCCGACAAGCTCGACGAGAAAGTCGCAAACGCGGCGCGCGGCGCTGCGGCGGTGATGGCAATGAACAACGTTTATTACCGCTTCGTCCACCTCGTTGCGAACCCGGAATATGGGACCAAACCCGCGCGGCTGAGGATGAACTTCATCGGCCAGCACGGCATCGCCAAGGAAGAATTCGAGCTTTTTTCGCTCGCCGTCTCCGCGATGAACGGCTGCGGCATGTGCATCGACAGCCACGAGCGGGTGCTGCTGGAGCATGGCGTGAAATCGGACGTGATCCAGGCGGCAGTTCGGATCGCTGCGGTAATGAAGGCAATCGCGACGGTCCACGCGACGCTCTAGACGGTCAGCATCCTGACCGAGACGACGAGCAGGGTGATCGCGAGTACCGGGCGCAGAAGCGCGTCCGAAGAACGGCCGCTCAGCAGGCTGCCGACGATGATCCCCGGGATCGATCCCGCGAGCAGCGCCAGCATGAGCGTGAAATCGACCGAGCCCATCAGCCAATGGCCGATGCCAGCGATGAGGGTCAGCGGAACGGCATGGGCGATGTCGCTCGCCGCGATCCGCGCGACGGGAAGGCGCGGGTAGAGAATCAGCAACGCCGTCGTTCCGAGTGCACCCGCGCCGACCGACGTTACCGAGACCAGCACTCCGAGCGTCGCGCCGAGCGCGATCGTCCAGCGCCGCAGCCGCGCCTGCTCCATCGCGTGGATGTGGTGCCCGGCCCAGCTCACGATCTGCGGACGGAAGAAGACCGAAAGGCCGGTGAACAGCAGCGTAACTCCGAGCAGCAGGTTGAGGACGCCCGCCGCGTTTGCTGCAAGCGTCCCAACCCGGCTCATCACGAACAGCGTCAGGATGGCGGCCGGCACGCTGCCGAGCGCGAGCGCGCCGACGATCCGCCAGTTCACCGTCCCCTGCTTGCCGTGAACGGCGGTTCCGACCGTCTTGGTGACTGACGCGTACAGCAGATCGGTGCCGACGGCGGTCACCGGATGGAAATTGAACAGCAGCACCAGGATCGGCGTCATCAGCGACCCGCCGCCGACGCCTGTCATGCCGACGAGCATTCCGACCAGGAAGCCGGCGACCGAGTAGAGCGGGTTGTAGGCGGAAAAGATCTCTTTGGGCCCCTCGATCTCGCAGAATCGGCAGGCCGCTTTCGCCGAACCGCGCCTCATCGCCAAGAGGCATGTTGCGTCGCGTGTCTCGCTCCGGCTGGAATTTGCAACGGCCCGGACTTAGATTGAAGCTGGAACGGGAAGGAACAGCGGCGCTTGCAGTCGACACTCATTGCGTACCTGGATTCGGTCAAATCGCGCGATCCCGCCGCGCGATCCCGCTGGGACGTGCTCTTTTATCCCGGGGTCACCGCCCTCGCCTTCCACCGCCTTTCGCACTGGTTGTGGGAAGGCCGGCTGTTCTTCCTCGCGCGGCTGATCAATCATCTGGCGCGGTTTCTGACGGCGATCGACATTCACCCCGGCGCCAAGATCGGCCGGCGCTTCTTTCTCGATCATGGCTTCACCGTCATCGGCGAGAGCGCCGAGATCGGCGACGACGTAACCATCTACCAGCACGTGACCTTGGGCGGCACGAACCCGACGAGCGGCGTCGCCGGCAAGCGCCATCCGACGCTCCGTGACGGCGTGGTTGTCGGTTCCGGCGCGCAGATCCTGGGGCCCATCGAGATCGGCGAAGGAGCGAAGATCGGCGCGAATTCAGTCGTGACCAAGGACGTCGGACCCGGCCAGACCGTCGTCGGCATCCCGGCCAAGGTCGTGCCGGTCGACGCCGTCCACTACAGCCCGGGATTCATGCCCTACGGCACCCCCTGTGGCGAAGATTGCGACCCGGTCCGCTCGCGCCTCATCGAGCTGGAGGATGAAATCGAGGAGCTTCGCAAGGAGCTCAAGGTCCTCAAGACTGCGCGTCAGCCGCAGCCGAAGGTCAAGTCCGCTTGAGCGTCATCGCGCCGTTCCCCAGTGTCTGGGACCGGCGCCCAATCGCCACGTTCGATCGCAGGGAGCTAGGCCGCATTCTCGACCTCTACGGCCGCATGGTCGCGGCCGGCCATTGGCGCGACTATGCGCTGAGGATCGATCCCGACGTGGCGGTCTTCGCCGCCTTCCGTCGCCATTCCGAGCGACCGGAGATCCGCATCGAGAAACGCCCCGCGCTTCGACAGAAGCAGGGGGCGTTCGCGTTGGTCGGCGAGCATGGAGTGGTTCTCAAGCGGGGCCATGACCTTGCCGGCGTGCTGGCCCCGCTCGAGCGGCGGCTTATGCGGCTGGTTGGCTAGCCGGAAGAGCTGCCGGACGATCAAGGTTCGGAAGCCGCGCCTGCAGGTTGGCAGGCAGCTGCTTGACGACAAGCCGGCGCGCCTGGTGCCAGTAAGCTGACAAGAGCAGCAGGGCCGATCCGATCACCAGCGCCGTCAGCGCAATGTTGAGCTCGACTGCTCCGAACCGCTTGAACAGCTCGGTCAGCGCATAGAGCACGTAGGCGAGCGCCGAGACGAGCAGCGCGCGGCGGTCGACCGCCAGCGCGGTCAATCCGAAGAGGATGTAGAGGCCGACGACGAGCAAGCCCTCGGCGGTGCCGACGTTGCCGCTGGTGACGCCAAGGAGCGCGAAGATCGGGTGCGCGATCATCGGCGCTGCAAGCAGGTGAAGCCAGAAGGCGACATCCGAGCGACGCGTCAGTCGCGCGCGGTCCGACGCATCCCACCACATGGCGAACAGGAACATGCCGATCCCGAGCACCAGCACGAACCCTAGAATGAGGTTCTTCGCGCTTTCATTGTCACCAGGCTGAACGATCCCGACGACGATCGCCAGGAACAGCCCGGCAATCGCTGCCGCGCCTGCGGCGACGGTGATCGGCACGTGGAAGCGGCGCCAGTGAAGCCATGCGGCGATGGCGGCGATTGCGGTGCTGATCCCGCCGACGGTCGCGGCAAGCAGCTGATTGTCATTGTTGAACCGGTCCGGACCGATGATCTCGACCAGCGCGAAGGCGCTCGTGGCGAGCACGCCACCGACAAAGGCGAGCAGAAGCAGGATCGACGGGAGTGCCATCCGCCGACGAGCGGTGAAGAACAGCGCCAGCCCCCACGAGGTGATGGCAATCGCGAGGGGCGCAAGGAAGCTCGGGCCGATCTCGCCATGGTCGCTGATGAACAGCCCGGTCGCCTGGCCGATGCTTTGGCCGATCCAGCCGACCGCGAACAGCAGGATCGCCGCGGCGATGGAGACAAAAATATCGTTGAACCCCGTGATGAGCCTGAACTGCTCCTCATCGGGAATGGCGATCGTCCGCTGGCTTTCGACATAGGCGCGCAGCGCGTTCGCCGCGTCGGCGCTGATGACGCCGGCCGCAATGGCCTCATCGAGCTCTTGCTGGCTGTACATCCGATATCCTCCTCTCTGAGAGGACTAGCTCACGTGTATTATAGTGTCAATACAGCAACGCACTGAGCCCTACCTGGCGCGCGCGAGATCCAGCCGCTCTTCGGCGAGTCTCAGAGCTTCCGCAATCGCCTCTTCGGGCCCGAGGCCGCTCGTGTCGAGCAGGATCGCATCCTTTGCCGCCTTGAGCGGCGCGACCTCGCGGCCCGAATCGCGGGCATCGCGGGCGCGAATGTCCGCGAGCACGTCGTCATAATGCGCCTTCATCCCGCGCGCGGTGAGCTCCTTCAACCGCCGCTCGGCGCGCACCTCGGCGGTGGCGGTGACGAACAGCTTCACGTCGGCATTTGGGGCGATGACTGTCCCGATGTCGCGGCCGTCGAGCACGGCGCCGCCCGGCTGCCGTGCGAAGCCCTGCTGGCGGTTCAGGAGCGCCGCCCGGACGGAGGGATAGGCAGAGATCATCGACGCGATCTTCGACACCGGCTCGCTCCGAAGCTCAGGGTCGGCCGGATCGAAGCCAAGTTCGTCGCAGGCACGCAGCGCCTCGAACTCGATTCCCGGGTCGCCGCCCCAACGCCACAGGTTCAGCGCGACCGCGCGATAGAGCAACCCGGTGTCCATGTGCGGCAGCGCGAAATGCTTCGCGAGCGCTCGGGCGATCGTCCCCTTGCCGCTCGCCGCCGGGCCATCGACGGCGATCAACGGCCCCTTCTCATTTGCTTCGGCCAATCCCATGTCCCTGGCTTGAGGGGCGCTGCTTTGACAGGGGCATATGCCTATGGCAAGGCGCGCCGCCGAACGCGCGGGGAACACCCGCGGCAAGACACATTCGACTGGAGTTATGACCCTCATGGTGAAGCCCGAATGGGGCACCAAGCGCACTTGCCCCAAGTGCTCGACCCGTTTCTATGACCTGGGCCACGAAGACCCGGTCCACTGCATCAGCTGCGGGACCGAGTGGATTCCCGAGCCTGTCCTCAAGTCGAAGCAGCCGCTCGCCTTCGAGGCGGCGCCCGCGCAGGCGAAGGAGCCAGCGGAAGACAAGGAGCTCGCCGCCGACGATCTTGCGATCGACGAGGACGAGGAGATCAGCGCCGACGAGGAAGTCGATCTCGAGACCGGCGACGACGACCTCGGAGTCGAGACCGCCGGCGAGGACGACGAAGCCTAGATCATAAGGTTTGACGAACGCGGGCGATTCCCCCTTTTCCAGCGGGGGACGTTTCGCCTAAGGCGTCAAGGACGTGGGGCCGTAGCTCAGCTGGGAGAGCGTCGCAATGGCATTGCGAAGGTCAGGGGTTCGATCCCCCTCGGCTCCACCAA
>Ga0207674_10002804_pt1 | contig 21698 bp, 19 predicted proteins | sample KBSCornC72_FD_184303 | JGI IMG/M metagenome (GOLD analysis project Ga0207674, IMG submission 184303) | Corn rhizosphere microbial communities from Kellogg Biological Station, Michigan, USA - KBS Corn C7-2 (SPAdes) (version 2) | ecosystem: Host-associated > Plants > Roots > Rhizosphere > Soil ...
CGGCGTGAAGGTGAACGGCGGCAAGGCAACGCTCACGGTCGAGCCCGCCAAGGGCGGTGCGGCCGAGACGATTGAGGCCGACGCGGTTCTCGTCTCGATTGGACGCCGGCCGAACACCGAGGGTCTCGCGCTCGACAAGGCTGGCCTTCAGGTCAACCAGCGCGGGCAGATCGAGACCGACCACGAGTTCCGCACGTCCGTTCCGGGTGTCTGGGCAATCGGCGACGTGATCCCCGGCCCGATGCTCGCGCACAAGGCCGAGGACGAGGGCATTGCGGTCGCGGAGAACATTGCGGGCCTGACCGGCATCGTGAACCACGATGTGATCCCGAGCGTCGTCTACACCATGCCCGAGATCGCCGGCGTCGGCCTGACCGAGGCGCAGGCGCGCGAGCATGGCGAGGTGAAGGTCGGCAAGTTCCCGATGCTCGCCAACAGCCGCGCCAAGACCAACCATGAGCCCGACGGCTTCGTGAAGGTCGTCGCCGACGCCAAGACCGACCGCGTCCTCGGCGTGTGGATGATCGCCAGCGTCGCGGGCACGATGATCGCCCAGGCCGCGCAGGCGATGGAGTTCGGCGCCACGTCGGAGGACATCGCCTACACCTGCCACGCCCACCCGACCCACAGCGAGGCGCTCAAGGAGGCCGCGATGGCGGTCCAGGGCAAGCCGATCCACATCTGAGTTCGTCTTGCAGCCGGTCGCTCGCCTCGAGCGTCGCGGCAACCCGCGAAACGCTTAGCTCAGCCAGTCGGCGATCAGCGCGAGCAGGCTTTTGTCGCGCGGCTTGAGCTGCGCTGGTGCGACCGCCGGGCATTCGAGACAGCGCGCCTGGATGGTCGGGCCGTCGAGGATCGAGCGGAACTCGGCGATCGCCGCCGCGAGTTGCTGCTGCGGCGCTCCGGCCATGACCGCGAACGCATCCTCCGAGCTCGACGTGTCGTCGCTGTCGGACGCGAATGATTCGAGCAGCTGGTCGCGGAAGCTCCGGGGCGCCTCGAGGTAGCGCACGCCGCGTTCGTCGCCGAGCTTCGCCAGCTGCGCGGCCTTGGCGATCGCCTCGCTCATTCCGCCAAAGCCGTCGACCAGGCCTATCTGCCGCGCGGTGCCGCCGTCCCACACCCGCCCCTGGGCGATCTTGTCGACATCGGCCGGGCTCTTGTGCCGCGACGCAGCGACGATTGCGAGGAAGCGGCGGTAGGTCGATTCGATGCCCGTCTGGATCAGCGCATTGGCTTCGGGCGAGGGGCCCTTCAGAAGGTCAGGCTCGCCCGATAGCGGGGTCGTCTTCACGCCGTCGACTCCGACTCCGAGCTTCTGCAGCGTCCCCTGGAAGCTGGGCAGCACGCCGAACACGCCGATCGATCCGGTAATGGTCGAGGGCTCGGCGTAGATGAAGTCGGCCGGGGTCGAGACCCAATAGCCGCCCGATGCGGCGACGCTGCCCATCGACACGACCACCGGGATCTTGGCTTCCTTGGCTTCGAGCAACGCCTGGCGGATGCGCTCCGACGCCATCACCGATCCGCCTGGGCTGTCGACGCGCACGACCAGCGCCTTGACCTTCTTGTTGCGGATGCCGTCCTCGATCGCCGCGGCGATGCTGTCGCCGCCGGCAGTCCCGCCAGCGGCCTTGCCGTCGACGATCATCCCGGCGATCGTCACGACGCCGATCGGCCCGGTCGACTTCTTCGCCACCTTGTCGGCGATGTAGGACGCGAGCTTGATCCTCTTGTAGCCGGCGAGCGCGGTCGAATCCTTGCCGCCGAGCTCGGCCAGCCGCGCCTCGAACTCGCGCCGCTCGCCGATCCGGTCGACCAGCCCTGCGGCCAGCGCCGCCTTGGCCATGTCGCCGCCGGCAGCGCTCACCGCGCCCGGCAAGTCCTTGAGGAACAGGTCGACATTGGCCTTGGGCCGCGCCTGTTTGACGCTTTGCCGCCATGATTCGAGCATCGCCTGGCCGAGCGCCATGTAATTCTCGCGCGCTTCGGGCGACATGTCGTTGCGGATGAACGGCTCGACCGCCGACTTGTAGGTGCCGACGCGATAGACGTTGGCGGTCACCCCGAGCTTGTCGAGCAGGCCCTTGTAGTAGAGCCCGCTGCCGCCGGGGCCGGCGACGAGCACCGCTCCGAGCGGGTTAAGCCACACTTCGGACGCCGCCGAGGCGAGTTGGTAGCTGTCGTTGGTATAGCCGACCGCGTAGGCGATCACCGGCTTGTGCGCTGCGCGGACGCGGCGGATCGCGTCGTTGAGGTCGGACATCGCGGCCTCGCCGCCGCCGGTGAAGCCGTCGAGGTCTAGCGCCACCGCTTTGACCCGGCTGTCGTCCTTCGCTGCGTCGAGCGCCGCGACCAGATCGCGCAGTCGATACTGGCGCACCCGGCTGCCGCCGGCGATGTCGGAGAATTCGACCCGCGACGGCTGTTCGACCACCGAGCCCTTGAGGTCGAACGCAAGAACGCCGTCCTTCACCGGCGCCGGCTTCGCCGCCAGCGCGGCGTAGAGCATTGCGAAGAACAGCAGCATGAAGATCAGGACCAGTGCGTCCTTGATCCCGACGAGGAGCTTCCAGATTGCGCTTACCAACTTCATCTTGCGACCTCTGCAGAACTGGCGCGGTGGCTAACCCAGAACCGGCGCCATTGCGAGCGCCGAAGGCGCGCGGCAACCAGTCCTTCCGGATTGCTTCGACGCGCCGCTCCCCGCAATGACGCTTCGATGGACCGTCAGACGACCGTTGCCGTGAAGGTGGACCGCGGCGCGTGGCTCTCCGAGCTGCGCGCGACGCTGTCGCTGGCTTGGCCGCTGATGCTTGCCAACCTCACCCAGCAGATCATCCAGGCGACCGACGTCCTCCTCATGGGCCGGCTCGGCGCGACGCAGCTCGCAGCGGCGACGCTTGCGCTCAATCTCACCTTCACCATCAACATCTTCCTGCTCGGGCTGATCACTGCGTCGGCGCCGATGATGGCGACCGCGCTGGGGCAGCGCTCGAACGCGGTTCGCGACGTCCGCCGGACCTTCCGCGCCGGGCTGTGGCTGATGCTGATGGCGATGCCGCCCTACTGGCTGCTGCTGTGGCATGTCGGGCCGATCATGCGAGCCTTCGGCCAGTCCGCCGAGCTCGCGTCGCAGGGCCAGACGTTCCTCCGCGCCTACATGTGGTGCACTGCGCCGTGGCTGCTGTTCCAGCTGCTCCGCAACTTCATGTCGGCGCTGGAGCGGCCGCGGGTCGTGCTGTGGCTCAGCCTCACCGGGATCGCGCTCAATTTCCTCCTCAGCTGGTCGCTGATCTTCGGCCATTTCGGGCTGCCCGCGCTCGGCCTCGCCGGAGGCGGCGTCGGCAGCACGCTGACCTGGCTCGTCATCTGCGCCGCGCTCATCTGCGTTGCGACCTTCAACCGGCACTTCCGGCGGTTCCACCTGTTCGGCCGCTGGTGGCGCTTCGACGGCCAGCGCACCGCTGCGATGATCCGCCTCGGCTGGCCGATCGGTGCGACCATGGCGCTCGAAATGGGCGTGTTCGCGCTCGCCGCTTACTTCATGGGCTGGCTTGGCGCTCCGGCCGTGGCGGCGCACGCAGTCGCGCTGCAGCTCGCCGCAATCACCTTCATGGTGCCGCTCGGTCTCGGCCAGGCGGCGACTGTCCGCGTCGGGCTGGCGCTCGGCCGCAAGGACGGACAGGGCATTCGTCGCGCCGGCTGGACCGGCTGGGTGCTCGGCGTGGCGTTCATGGGCGTGATGGCGCTCGGCATGTGGGCTTTCCCGCGCCAGCTCGTCACCCTGTTCCTCGCCGACGTTCCGGCCAACGCCGTCGTGATCGGCCTCGCCATCAGCTTCCTCCGCGTCGCCGCGGCGTTCCAGCTGGTCGACGGCGCGCAGGTGATCGGCGCGGGCATGCTTCGCGGCCTCCACGACACCCGCTGGCCGTTGTTGTTCGCGTTGTTCGGATACTGGGTGGTCGGCCTTGGCATCGGCAGCTGGCTCGCCTTCGCGCGGGACTGGAAGGGCGTCGGCATCTGGGTCGGCCTCGCCAGCGGCTTGGCGGCAGTCGCGGTGTTGATGCTCGTGCGCTGGATCCTCCGCGATCGCCTGCGGCTGACGCTGCTGCGCTGAACCCCATGTTGAAGGTCGAGATATACGAAGGGCCGCGCGACGCGCTCGCCTGGCTGTTCGCCGAAGCCGACGATTCGGAGAGCCAGATTCGCGAATATCGCGACCTCGGCGAGGTTCTCGTCGCCTCCAGCGCAGGCACGATCGTCGGCCACGCGCAGGTGGTTGCAACGGACGAACCCGGCGTGCTGGAGCTGAAGAGCCTCGCGGTCGACGAGCCGTGGCGCTCCCGCGGCGTCGGTTCAGCCTTGGTCGAGGCCGCGTTCGACCATTGCCGAGCCCAAGGTGCCCGCCTGCTGCTCGTCGCCACCGCCGCAGCGAGCATCGACGCACTGAAGTTCTACCAGCGGCTCGGTTTCCGCATCCGCCACGTCGTTCGCGACTTCTACAGCCCCGAGCGCGGCTATCGCCCGCTCGAGCTCAATGGCATCCCGCTGCGCGACGAAGTGATCCTCGACCGGAGCTTGTGACGCGGACGAAAAGATTCTCCCAGTGTCGCCCTTGACGGGCGACGGCCCGGCAACCATCTGCGGCGCATCCTTGGCACTCTCCGGGTGAGAGTGCTAATGGACCTGTTCAACCATCAATTGAAAAGAGGGTTCAAACCCATGGGTTTCAGGCCGCTTCATGACCGAGTCCTCGTCCGCCGGGTCGAGGCCGACGAAAAGACCGCCGGGGGGATCATCATCCCCGATACGGCGAAGGAAAAGCCGCAGGAAGGCGAAGTGATCGCCGTCGGCACCGGCGCCAGGGCCGACGATGGCAAGGTCACCCCGCTCGACGTCAAGGCGGGCGACAAGATCCTGTTCGGCAAGTGGTCGGGCACCGAGGTCAAGATCGACGGTGAAGACCTCATCATCATGAAGGAAAGCGACATCTTGGGCGTTGTTGGCTGAAGCCAACAAGGCTCAACCCCGGCGAAGGCCGGGGCCCAGTCGAACAATTCAAACAATCTGGATTCCCGCTTTCGCGGGAATGGCGAAACAGAAGAAAGGGTAGCCAGATGGCAGCCAAGGACGTGAAATTCAGCCGGGACGCGCGCGAGCGCATCCTCAAGGGCGTCGACATCCTCGCCGACGCGGTCAAGGTGACTCTCGGGCCCAAGGGCCGCAACGTCGTCATCGACAAGAGCTTCGGCGCTCCGCGCATCACCAAGGACGGAGTCACCGTCGCCAAGGAAATCGAGCTCAAGGACAAGTTCGAGAATATGGGCGCGCAGATGCTGCGCGAGGTCGCTTCGAAGACCAACGACAATGCCGGCGACGGCACCACCACCGCGACCGTTCTCGCTCAGGCGATCGTTCGCGAGGGCATGAAGTCGGTCGCGGCCGGAATGAATCCGATGGACCTCAAGCGCGGCATCGATCTCGCCGTGACCAAGGTCGTCGAAGACCTCAAGGCGCGCTCGAAGCCTGTTTCGGGCTCCAATGAAATCGCCCAGGTCGGAATCATCTCGTCGAACGGTGACACCGTCGTCGGCGAAAAGATCGCCGAAGCGATGGAGAAGGTCGGCAAGGAAGGCGTGATCACGGTCGAAGAGGCCAAGGGCCTCGAGTTCGAGCTCGATGTCGTCGAAGGCATGCAGTTCGACCGTGGCTATCTGTCGCCCTACTTCATCACCAACCCGGAAAAGATGACGGTCGAGCTTCAGGATCCCTACATCCTGATCCACGAAAAGAAGCTGTCGAACCTGCAGGCGATGCTCCCGATCCTGGAAGCCGTCGTCCAGTCGGGCCGTCCGCTGCTCATCATCGCCGAGGACATCGAAGGCGAGGCGCTGGCGACTCTCGTCGTCAATAAGCTGCGCGGCGGCCTCAAGGTCGCGGCAGTCAAGGCTCCGGGCTTCGGCGATCGCCGCAAGGCGATGCTCGAGGACATTGCGGTCCTGACCAAGGGCGAGATGATTTCCGAGGATCTCGGCATCAAGCTCGAGAATGTCACGACGGCGATGCTCGGCAGTGCCAAGCGCGTCACGATCGACAAGGACAACACGACGATCGTCGATGGCGCCGGTGACGCTGACGCGATCAAGGCTCGCACCGAAGCGATCCGCCAGCAGATCGAGAACACGACCAGCGACTACGATCGCGAGAAGCTCCAGGAGCGTCTCGCCAAGCTCGCCGGCGGTGTTGCGGTAATCAAGGTCGGCGGTGCGTCCGAAGTCGAGGTGAAGGAGCGCAAGGATCGCGTCGACGACGCGCTCCATGCGACCCGCGCCGCGGTCGAGGAAGGCATCGTTCCCGGCGGCGGCACCGCGCTCCTCTACGCCACCAAGGCGCTCGAGGGCATGAACGGCGCCAATGACGACCAGACCCGCGGCATCGACATCGTCCGCAAGTCGCTGACGACCCTGGTCCGCCAGATCGCCAGCAACGCCGGGCACGACGGCGCGGTGGTCTCGGGCAAGCTGCTCGAAGGCAACGATCCGACCCAGGGCTTCAATGCCCAGACCGAGAAGTATGAGAACCTCGTCGAAGCCGGCGTGATCGACCCGACCAAGGTCGTCCGCACCGCGCTCCAGAACGCGGCCTCGGTTGCCGGTCTGCTGATCACCACCGAAGCGGCCGTGAGCGATGCGCCGGAAGACAAGCCGGCGATGGCCATGGGCGGCGGCGGAATGGGCGGAATGGGTGGAATGGACTTCTAAGTCCGGGACACTCAGTTCGACTTGTTGGAAGGGCTGGCGGAGCGATCCGCCGGCCCTTCTTCGTTGTTGACCATGCCGTTCAGCTCGGCGTCCATCTCGTTGAGCTCGGACGCTTGCTTTTCCGTGGGCGCTGGCGGCCGCTCGTCGTGGCACGCGGTCAGCAGCAGAGCGGACAGGATCACCTTTTTCACCCGTTCGACCTATCACCATCGCAAGGCACAAAAAAAGGGCCGCCCGAAGGCGGCCCTTTCACTCCTTTGACGGAGCGAAACGCTTACTGAGCGTTGGTCGTGTTGGCGACCGCATTGCTCGCGTTGTCAACGGCGTTGCCGGCGTTGTCGACGGCATTGCCGGCGGAATTGAGCGCCGCGTCGGCATTTGCCGTCGCGTCGTTCGCCGCAGCGTTGGTGTCGGTGACAGCAGCGTTCTCGACGTTGGTGTCGGCGGTGTTGTTCGCAGCGTCCTGCTTGTTGCACGCGGCGAGGCCGAGCGCGAGGACCGCAACGGTCAGAGCAACTTTCTTCATGATCGTTCCACTCCCATTTAAGTGCCACTGGGGGGCACCAGTCTCGGCCTGCCGACAGAATCGAACAGGCCAGGCCCGGCCAATAGCGACAATGTCTATCCTTGCACAAGGGATTATTTCGACAAGAAGAATTGACCATATAAAGATATCTTTATATCTTTAATCCGTGACCGTTGAACTTCCTCTCGCCGACCGGTTCCAGGCGCTCGCCGATCCGACCCGGCTGAGGATCGTCGCGCTGTTGCGGATCATGGAACTGTCGGTCGGCGAACTCGCCCAGATTCTCGGCCAGAGCCAGCCCAGAGTCTCGCGCCACCTCAAGATCCTCGCGGACGCCGGAGTACTCGAGCGCCGCAAGGAAGGCAGCTGGGTTTTTCTAACCCTCGCCGACAGCGAGCGGATCGAACCGATGTTCGGCCTGATCGACGGCTGGTCGGACGATTCGACCCAGGCGTTGTTTGCCTTCGACGCTGCGCGGACCGAGAGCATCCGGGCCGACCGCGCCGAGGCCGCGAACCGCTATTTCGCGGGCCACGCCGAAGTGTGGGACCAGATTCGCTCGCTTCACGCCGCCGAGACCGAAGTCGAACGGGCGATCGACGAGGCGCTGGGCGAATCTCCGCTCGGCCGGCTGGTCGACGTCGGTACCGGCACCGGGCGCATGATCGAATTGTTCGGCCCGCGCGCGAGCCAGGCCGTAGGGATCGACCGGTCGTCGGAGATGCTCCGGCTCGCCCGGGTCAAGCTCGAGGCCGCGGGGATCGCCTCAAGCCTGCGCCAAGGCGACATGTACGCCCTGCCGCTCGCCGACGGGTCGGCCGACACGATCGTCATCCACCAGGTGCTGCACTACGCCCACTCGCCCGCGTCGGCGATTGTCGAGGCGGCGCGCGTGCTCGCTCCCGGCGGCACCTTGCTGGTGGTCGATTTCGCAGCCCACGACCGCGAGGAGCTGCGTCTCACCGACGCCCACATCCGCCTCGGCTTCGACGACGAGGTCATGGCCGGCTGGTTCGCCGCGGCCGGACTCACGGTCGACCGCGTCGAGCATCTCCAGGGCGGCGAGCTTACCGTCACCCTGTGGCGCGGGATCAAGGCCGCGCAGCGTCAGCGGAGGGCGGCATGAACGCGTTCGAACGCCTCCAGCAACATCGGCCGCTGTTCGCCGAGGCGCGTGGCGACATCCAGGTCAGCTTCGAATTCTTCCCGCCCAAGAGCGAGACCATGGCGGAGACCCTGTGGAGCTCGATCCAGACGCTCGCACCGCTGCAGCCGCGCTTCGTCTCGGTGACCTACGGCGCCGGCGGTTCGACACGCGAGCGGACCCATGCGACGGTCGAGCGGATCCTCAAGGAAACGCCGCTGACCCCGGCCGCGCATCTGACCTGCGTCGCAGCGAGCCGCGAGGAAGTCGACGCGGTCGCCCGCGGCTATTGGGACGCCGGAGTTCGCCACATCGTCGCCCTGCGCGGCGACCCGTCCGAGCCCGGCGCAAAGTACCGGCCGCATCCCGACGGCTATTGCGACGCGGTCGAGCTGGTCGAAGGCCTGAAGCGCGTCGCGCCGTTCGACATTTCGGTCGCCGCCTATCCGGAGGTTCATCCGGATTCCAGGGACCGGGCATTCGATCTCGAGAACCTCAAGCGCAAGGTCGACGCCGGTGCCGATCGGGCGATCACCCAATTCTTCTTCTCCGCCGACAGCTTCTTCCGCTTCCGCGACGAAGCCGCAGCAGCCGGGATCGACGTCGAGATCGTGCCCGGCATTCTCCCGGTGTCGAACGTCGCGACGACCCGCCGTTTCGCCCAGACCTGCGGCGCCGCAATCCCGGAGTGGCTCGACGGTCTGTTCGAAGGGCTCGACGACCTTCCCTCGGCGCGCCAGCTGATCGCGGCCACGGTCGCCGCCGAGCTCGCCGGTCAGCTCTACGCCGGGGGCGTGCGCCAATTCCACTTCTACACCCTCAACCGCGCCGAGCTGAGCTACGCCATTTGCCACCTGCTCGGCGTCAGGGCGAAATCATGACCATATCCCAGAGCCTCCGCGCCGAAGCGGCCAAGCGCATTCTGATCAAGGACGGCCCCTACGGGACCGGGATCCAGGCCGAACGCCTGCAAGCCGCCGATTATTGCGGCGGGCTCGACCTCATGAAGGACCAGAAGGGCAACAACGACTTGCTCAATCTGACCCGACCCGAGCTCGTCCGCGCGATCTGCGACCGGTTCGCCGAGGCCGGTGCCGAAATCCTCGCGACCAACACGTTCAACGCCAATGCGATCAGCCAGGCCGATTACGGCGCCGAGCAGTTCGTCCGCCGCATCAACCGAGCGTCGGCCGAGATCATCCGCGAGGTCGCCGACCGCCATTCGGCGAAGGACGGCAAGAAGCGCTGGGTCGCCGGGGCGCTCGGGCCGACGAACAAGACGCTCTCGCTGTCGCCCAACGTCAACGACCCGGGCTTCCGCGAGGTCGATTTCGACCAGGTGAAGGCGGTCTATCGCGAGCAGGTCGATGCGCTGGTCGAGGGCGGAGTCGACTTCATCCTGGTCGAAACCGTGTTCGATACGCTCAACGCGAAATCGGCGATCATGGCGACACTCGAGGCCGAACAGGCACTCGGCCGCGAGCTTCCGCTGATGATCTCGATGACGCTGACGGATCTCAGCGGGCGCAACCTGTCGGGCCACACGGTCGAAGCCTTCTGGGCGTCCGTCCGCCATGCCCGGCCGGTCACGATCGGCCTCAATTGCTCGTTCGGAGCGGCGCAGCTGCGGCCGCACCTCGCCGCGCTGTCGGCGGTCGCGGACACTTTGATCATGGCCTACCCCAACGCCGGCCTGCCCAACGAGCTCGGCGAATATGACGAGGCGGCGGAAGAAACCGCGGCGCAGGTCCGCGAGTGGATCGACAGCGGGCTGGTCAACATCGTCGGCGGTTGCTGCGGGACGACTCCCTCGCACATCGCCGCCATTGCTGGGGCGGCGCGCGATCGCACGCCGCGCGCCGTCCCGGCTGCTCAGTCAGGCACCCTGCTCGCCGGCCTCGAACCGATGCTGATCGCGGCGTAGCATGGAACTTACGAAGGTCGATCAAGCCGGCGCCGGCGCGCGTTTCGTCAACATTGGCGAGCGCTGCAACGTCACCGGCTCCGCCCGCTTCAAGAAGCTGGTCCTGGCCGGGGATTACGACGCAGCGGTCGAGGTCGCGCGCGACCAGGTCGAGAACGGCGCCCAGATCATCGACGTCAACATGGACGAGGCTCTGCTCGACTCCGAGCAGGCGATGACCACCTTCCTCAAGCGCATCGCCGCCGAGCCCGACATCGCGCGGATCCCGGTCATGGTCGACAGCTCGAAATGGAGCGTGATCGAGGCGGGGCTGAAGTGCGTTTCGGGCAAGCCAATCGTCAACTCGATCTCGATGAAGGAAGGCGAGGGGCCGTTCCTCGAGCTCGCGGCCAAGTGCCGGGCCTATGGCGCGGCCGTCGTCGTCATGGCCTTCGATGAAGTCGGCCAGGCCGATACGATCGAGCGCAAGGTCGAGATTTGCGAGCGCGCTTACAAGCTGCTGACTGCAAGCGGCACTGACGCCAACGACATCATCTTCGACCCCAACATCTTCGCGGTCGCAACGGGCATCGACGAGCATCGCCGCTACGCGATCGACTTCATCGAAGCGTCGCGCGAAATCCGCCGCCGCTGTCCCGGCACGCACATCTCAGGGGGCCTGTCGAACCTCAGCTTCTCATTCCGCGGCAACGAGCCGGTGCGCCGGGCGATGCACAGCGTGTTCCTCTATCACGCGATCCCCGCGGGCATGGACATGGGCATCGTCAACGCCGGCCAGCTCGACGTCTACGACGCGATCGACCCCGAGCTGCGCGAAGCCTGCGAGGACGTGATCCTCGACCGCCGCGAGGATTCGACGGAGCGGCTGATTGCGCTGGCCGAACGTTACAAGGGGACCGACGAGGCCGAAGAGAAGAAGCTCGCCGAATGGCGCTCGCTGCCCGTCGCCGAGCGCCTGTCCTATGCTCTGGTCAAAGGGATCGACGCGCACATCGTCGACGACACCGAAGAGGCGCGGCAGCAATTCGCTCGGCCGATCGAGGTGATCGAGGGGCCATTGATGGACGGCATGAACGTCGTCGGCGACCTGTTCGGGTCGGGCAAGATGTTCCTTCCGCAGGTCGTCAAATCGGCGCGGGTGATGAAGAAAGCCGTCGCCCATCTCCTCCCGTTCATCGAAGCGGAGAAAGAGAAGAACGGAGTCACCCAGGGCAAGGGCAAGGTCGTGATGGCGACCGTCAAAGGCGACGTTCACGACATCGGCAAGAACATCGTCGGCGTAGTCCTGCAGTGCAACGGCTTCGAGGTCATCGATCTCGGCGTGATGGTGCCTTGGCAGGACATCCTCCAGGCGGCGAACGACAATCGGGCCGACATGATCGGCCTGTCGGGGCTGATCACCCCATCGCTCGACGAGATGGTCACGGTTGCCAGCGAAATGCAGCGGCTCGGCCTGTCGACTCCACTCCTCATCGGCGGAGCCACCACGAGCAAAGCGCACACGGCGTTGCGGATCGACCCGGCTTACACCGGTCCCGTCATCCACGTGCTCGACGCCAGCCGCGCGGTCGGGGTCGCGTCTTCGCTGGTGTCGGACACGCAGCGCGAGCCGCTGATCGCGACGACGGCCGAAGATTATGACAAGCTGCGCAAATCACGTGAGCGGAGCGGCCAGAGCGAGCTCGCCCCGATCGCCGAGGCGCGCGCCAATGGCTTCCCGCTCGATCCGGAAGGACAGGCGCCGCCGCCGGTCTATCCCGGGCTCCATCATTTCGGCGACTGGCCGCTCAAGGACCTCAAGGCGTCGATCGACTGGACGCCCTTCTTCCGTGCGTGGGAGCTTGCCGGCAATTATCCGGCGATCCTCGACGACCCGGTCGTCGGCGAGAGCGCGCGCAACCTGTTCGCCGACGCCAACGAGATGCTCGACCAGCTGATCGCCGAGCGATGGGTGACGCCCAAGGCGACGGTCGGCTTCTGGCGCTGCAAGCGCGAGGGCGACGACGTGCTGGTGCTCGCCGGGAACGACTGGACCCGGCTGCCATTCCTCCGCCAGCAAGTGAAGAAGCGCGAAGGGCGGCACAACATGTGCCTCGCCGATTTCATCAATCCGGAAGGCGAAGACTGGATCGGCGGCTTTGCCGTCGGGATTCACGGGCTCGAGCCGCACCTCGAGCGGTTCAAGCAGACCGTCGACGATTATGACGACATCCTGCTGAAGGCGCTGGCCGATCGTCTCGCCGAAAGCTTCGCCGAAGTGCTGCACGCCCAGGTCCGCAACCGCCTGTGGGGCTACGCCGAGGAGCATCTCTCCAACGAGCAGCTGATCCGCGAGAAATACCACGGAATCCGCCCCGCGCCGGGCTATCCCGCGTGCCCCGACCACAGCCTCAAGCCGATCCTGTTCGACATGCTCGGCGGCAATCCGGGCGAGGTCTCGCTGACCGAGAATTTCGCGATGCTGCCGACCTCGGCCGTGTCCGGCTTCTACTTCGCCCACCGCGACAGCCAGTATTTCGGAGTGGCCCGCATCGGCCGCGACCAGCTCGAGGATTATGCCGGCCGCCGCGACATCCCACTCGAGCAGGCAGAGCGCTGGCTGCGGCCGAATCTGGATTAGTTCTCACCCTGAACTTGTCTCAGGGTCCATTTGCGAGACCACATCGCGCTTCATCGGAATGGATGCTGAAACAAGTTCAGCATGACGTTAGAGAGTCGAAATGTTCCGCCGCCTTTCGATCCTGCTGGCTCTGCTGTTCCTCCCAGCGCTCGCTTCCGCGCGGGGGATCGAGCCGCAGCTGGTCGCCGAGGGACCGGCGCCGCCGGGCGGTGAAGTCGAGCTCGCGATCCACATGGTCACCGCGCCGGGCTGGCACGGCTATTGGCAGAACCCCGGGGACGCCGGCCTGCCGATGGACGTCAAATGGTCGCTTCCGCCGGGCTTCGCCGCAGGGCCGCTGCGTTATCCGGTGCCGAGCCGGCTGACCGTCGCCGACCTCATGAACTATGTTTACGAGCGCGATTACGCGGTGCTCGTGCGGTTGAAGGTTCCCAACGGTGCGACCGGCACAATCCCCATCCGTGCCGAGGCGCACTGGCTCGCCTGCACCGACAAGATCTGCGTGCCCGAGCAGGGCGAGCTCGCGCTCGACCTGCCGGTCGGCACCGGGACCCCGGAGCGGGCGAGGTTCGACGCCTGGCGCCAGGCCCTCCCGCAGCCGCTGGCGAGCATCGGCCGCTTCGCGGTCGCCGGCGACACGCTCCGCGTCGCGATCCCGCTTCCGGCGAGCGTCGAGGTCAAGGCACCGTATTTGTTTCCGGTGGTCGACGGGCCGGTCGATTATGACGCGAAGCAGACGTTCCGCCGCGCCGGCGACCTGGTCATCGCCGAGCTCAAGCGGAAAGGGCCGGCGCCGAACGCATTCAGCGGCGTGCTCGCTCTCGCCGACGGGCGCGGGCTGGAGTTTCGCGCAACGCCGGGGGAGGTGCCCCAGGGCGGAACGCCGCTCGGCGAGCTCGGCGCGAACGCGACTCTGTGGGCCGTACTCGGCGCGCTTCTTGGCGGAATCCTGCTCAACCTGATGCCGTGCGTGTTCCCGATCCTTGGATTGAAGGCGCTGCACCTGTCGCGCGCCGGCGAAAGCCCGGGCGAAGCCCGCCGCGACGCGCTCGCCTACACGGCCGGAGCGGTGGTCGGGACTGGGGCGCTCGGCGTGGCGCTGCTGGCGCTCCGGGCTGCGGGGGCCGAGGCGGGCTGGGCGTTCCAGCTGCAGGATCCGCGCACGATCCTGCTGCTGCTGCTGCTCGCAGTGGCGATCACCGCCAACCTGCTCGGCCTGTTCGAGCTTCCCGTGCTCGGCGGGAGCGCGCGGCCCGCTGGAAGCTTCGGCACCGGAGCGCTCGCGGCCTTCGTCGCGACGCCCTGCGCGGGGCCGTTTCTCGGAGCCGCTCTCGGAACCGCGCTGCTGTTGCCGGTCGCGGAATCGGTGCTGGTGTTCGCAGCGCTCGGGCTCGGCCTTGCGATCCCGTTCGTGGCGATCGCCTTCGTGCCGGCGCTGCGCAACCGCTTGCCGAGGCCGGGCCCATGGATGCGCCGCCTTCAGCGCGTTCTTGCCATACCCATGGCCCTGTCCGCGCTCGCCGCGCTGTGGCTGCTGTATCGTCAAGCGGGCAGTCCGGGGCTGCTGCTCGGAGCAGCCGGCGCAATCGGGCTGGCGCTGCTGCTGTTCGGCGCCGGTCAGCGCCAGCGCAGCGGCGGGCGAGTCCTGTGGGCGGTCCCGGCCGCGCTTGCCATGGCTGCTCTGCTGATCGTGGTCATGCCGCCCCGCAGCTCGGCCGAGGCCCGTGGGCAACTCACCGACCCGACATGGAGCGAAGCCGAAGTGGCGCGGGACCTTTCCGCCGGTCACCCGGTGTTCGTCTATTTCACCGCGGATTGGTGCCTCACGTGCAAGGCAAATGAAGCCGGCGCAATCGACCGGGCGGAAGTTCGCGATGCGTTCAAAAGGGCCGGCGTGAAGGTGCTCGCGGGCGACTGGACCAACGGCGATCCGGCGATCACCCGCTTCCTCGAGGCACGGGGCCGTGCCGGCGTGCCTTACTACTTGTGGTACCGGCCCGGACAGCCGCCCGAGGAGCTGCCGCAGATCCTGACACCGTCGATGCTCACTTCCCGCGCTCGGTTGGCGATAGGGTAGCCGCAGCGCTCTGCCACACACGCTTCCCGGCCACCCATGTTTCGAGAACCCGCGTATTGCCGAGTGCAATCGGATCGACCTTGGTCGGGTCGCGGTCGATGAGGATGAAGTCGGCCCATTTGCCCGGATCGAGCGAGCCGATCTTGTCTTCGGCGAAACCGGCGTAAGCGGCGCCGCGCGTGAACGCGGCGAGGGCCTGCGCGAAGGTCAAACGTTCGGCCGGAATCCAGCCGCCGGGCGGCTGGCCCTGCATGTCCTGGCGGCTGACTGCCGCGCTGAGGCCGGGGAAGGGATTGGGCGATTCGACCGGGAAGTCGGACCCGAACGCCAGGTGCGCGCCGCTCTTCAGCACCGTCTGCCAGGCGTACGCGCCGGCAAGCCGCTTCGGCCCGAGGCGCTTCTCGGCCATCAGGCGGTCGCTGGTCTGGTGCGTCGGCTGCATCGAAGCGATGATTCCGGCGGGCGCGATGCGCGGGATGTCAGCCGGGTCGACAATCTGGAAATGCTCGATCCGCCAGCGGTGGTCGCGGCCGTATTTCCGCGACATCGTCTCGTACGTCGAGATGACCTGGGCGTTGGCCGCGTCGCCGATCGCATGGGTGGCGATCTGGAAGCCGTGCGACGCGGCCGTGTCGGCCAGCTGCAGCATCTCGGCGTCCGAATGGAATTGCAGGCCGCGCGTGTCCGACTTGTCGGCATAGGGCTGTTTCAGCCACGCGCCGCGCGATCCCAGCGCGCCGTCGGCGTAGAATTTGATTCCGACCATACGCAGCCGGTCGCCGTAGAGCCACGGCGTCGGCTTTGGCTCTGCGCCGAGCAGCTTGAGCTCATCGGCATAGACCATCAGCCGCTCGTTGAGCCTTCCGCTTTCGCCCGCCCGGCGCATCGCGTTCCAGTCGTCCAGTGAGGTGCTCATCGAGCCAACCCCGGTGATGCCGTAGCTCAGCAGAATGTCCTGCGCTTTCGCCAGCGCCTGGTCGCTTTCCGCCGCGGTAGCCGGCGGCACGGACTTGGCGATCAAGCCGATCGCATTGTCGACGAACAGGCCGTTCTCGATCCGGCCGCCCGGCGGAGCCGGGGTTTGCGCGGTCACGCCGGCGGCCTTCATTGCCGCACCGTTGACGACAATGGCGTGGCCGTCGACGCGCTCTAGCACCACCGGCCGGTCGCTCACCACCGAGTCCAGATCGGCCGCTGTCGGGAAGTTCTTCTGGGGCCACAGTTCCTGGTTCCAGCCACGTCCCTGAATCCAGCGCGCGTCGGGATGCGCGGCGGCGTAAGCCTTGAGCCGCTGCTTCAGATCATCGAGCGAGCTCGTGCCGACGAGGTCGAGCTGAAGCGCGGAGAAACCGAGGCCGAGGACATGGCCGTGCGCATCGATCAGTCCCGGGAGCAGAGTCCGTCCGCCGCCGTCGATGATGTTCGGATAGCGGACGATCGGCGGCGGGCCGTTGAGGACTTCCTTCACCCGTCCGTCGTCGCCGACCAGGAGGCCGGTGAAATGCTGGAGCTTGCCGTCGGCACCGACCTGGACGCCGTTGACGTTGCTGATCAGCGTTTCCGCCGAGGCGGGCGAAGCGAGCAGCGCTGCGATCAGCGCGAGAGCATAGGGGCGCATGCCCGCCGCATAGCATTGTCGCCGCCCAAGTGAACGGCTAGTCCGCGATCCCAATGCTCGACGTTCCGACAATCGACGACATTCGCGCCGCGGCCGGGCGGATCAAGGGCTCGGTGATCCGCACGCCGATGCTGGTCAGCCGCACCTTGTCCGAGATCGTCGGCGCCGAGGTGTGGCTGAAGTTCGAGAACTTGCAGTTCACCGCCGCGTACAAGGAGCGGGGAGCGCTCAACAAGCTGCTGCAGCTGACGCCGGAAGAGCGCGCGCGCGGCGTGATCGCTGCGTCGGCCGGCAACCACGCCCAGGCGGTCGCCTATCACGCCAAGCGCCTCGGCATTCCCGCGACGATCGTCATGCCGGCGTCGACCCCGACGGTGAAGGTCACCCAGACTGCCGGTCACGGTGCGACCGTGGTGCTCCACGGCGACATGTTCGACGACGCTTACGCCAAGGCGCGCGAACTGGCGCTCGAGAACGGTTATGTGTTCGTTCACCCGTTCGACGATGCCATGATCATCGCCGGTGCCGGAACGGTTGGGCTCGAGCTGTTCGAGGACGCGCCCGACCTCGACGCGATCGTCGTCCCGATTGGCGGTGGGGGGCTGATGTCCGGCGTTTCGATCGCCGCGCGGGCGATCAAGCCCGACGTCGAGATGATCGGCGTTGAGGCCGAGCTTTATCCATCGATGAAATGCGCGATCGAGGATGTTCGGATGCCGCTCGGCGGCGACACGCTCGCCGAAGGCATTGCGGTCAAGCATCCGGGCGAGCTCACCTCGCGGATCCTCAAGGAGCTCGCCGACCAGGTGATGCTCGTCTCCGAGCGGGACCTGGAACGTGCTGTCGCAATGCTCGTCGGGATTGAAAAGACGGTGGTCGAAGGCGCGGGGGCCGCCGGGCTTGCCGCTATCATCGCCAATCCGGGGCACTTCGCGGGCCGCAAGGTCGCGACGATCCTGTGCGGCGGCAATATCGACACGCATTTGCTCGCCAACGTCCTCGTCCGCGACCTCGTCCGGCAGGGGCGAATCGCACGGCTGCACGTCGCAGCGCACGACCAGCCCGGCGCGCTCGCGGCGATCACCCGCAAGGTCTACGAGGCGGGGGTCAACGTCATCGAGATCAACCACAGCCGGATTTTCACCACGTTGCCGGCCAAGGATACGATGATCGAGGTCGAATGCGAGGCGCGCGACGCTGCTTCGATCGACGATGTCGTCGCGCGACTCGAGGCCGCGGGCTTCCGCGTCGACCGCGCGCAGCTCGACTGACCGCCCCAATTCGACACACCGCGCGACATTAACCCTCTTTCGCGCGACCAAAGTCTTTTCTTCGGCGTTTACCAGTCGCATAAAGAGTCGCGTAACCATCTGGAGGCGGCGCGGGTGAGCGCACCATTTCGCTTTCCCAAGTTCTTTGTGACGAACCCGTCGCCATGCCCGTATCTTCCGGGCAAGGTCGAGCGGAAGGTGTTCACTGAGCTCAACGGCCGCCACGCGAGCGAGCTCAACGAGGCGCTCGGCCGCATCGGCTTCCGCCGCAGCCAGTCGGTGGCCTATCGTCCGAGCTGCATCGATTGCTCGGCCTGCGTCTCGGTCCGCGTCCTCGCCGCCGAATTCACCGCCAGCGCGACCCAGCGCAAGCTGCTCCGCCGCCACTCCGATCTCGAGGTGACGGCGTGCAAGCCGTGGACGACCGAAGAGCAATATGCGCTGCTGCGCCGCTATCTCGCCATACGCCACCCGGGCGGCGGAATGGCCGAGATGGACGAGAGCGACTTCGCCGACATGGTCGAGCAGACGCCGGTCCGGACCTACCTCATCGAATATCGCGAGCCGTCGCAGAACGGGGTCCCGGGCAAGCTCGTCGGCGCCTGCCTCAGCGACCAGCAGGGTGACGGGCTGTCGATGATCTACAGCTTCTTCGACGTCGGGCCGGACGCCCGCAAGGGTCTCGGCACCTTCATCATCCTCGATCACATCATTCGCGCGGCGCGGGCGGCGCTGCCCTATGTCTATCTCGGCTATTGGGTCGAAGGCTCATCGCGCATGGCTTACAAGACGCAATTCCGGCCGCTCGAGCGGCTTGGGCGCGACGGCTGGCGGCGGATGGACGAGCCGGTGTCCGACGCCTCGATCGACGAGATCATCAACCTGCCGATCCGCCGCGACCGCGGCCGGTTGCTGATCGACGCCTGAACTCACGGCGGCCCTCAGCGGTCGTTGCCCGCCTCACATCGCTGCTCTACAGCGCTCCTCAAATAAGCCCGTCGGGGGACTGGATCATATGTTCGGCTGGTTTCAGCGGCTGCTCCCGCGTCGGGGCGACTTCTTTGGAATGTTCGAAGCGCACGCGGCGACCTTGGTCGGCGCCGCCGACGCCCTGCAGGAGTTGGCGAACGGCAGTGCCACGACCGCCGAGGTCCTCAGGACCATCCGGATCCGCGAGCACGAGGCCGACGAGATCATCCGCCAGGTGCTGACCGAGGTCCGCAGAACCTTCCTGACTCCCTTTGACCGCGGCGCGATCACTTCGCTGATCGCTGCGATGGACGACGCGATCGACGAGATGCTTGCGACCGCGCGGGCGATCGACCTCTATGAGCTCAGCGAGTTGCGCGACGAGATGAAGCAGATCGTCGCCCTCATCGTCAGGGCTGCGCGGGTGACCTCGGAAGCCGTTCCGCTGTTGCGCAACATCAGCGCCAACGGCGGCAAGCTGCACGAACTGACCGGCCTCGTCGTCGGCCTCGAAGGCGAAGCCGACGAGGTCCATGCGGCCGGCCTCAAGCGGGCGTTCCAGTCGGCGCGCGACAACCCGCTGCAATTCGCGGTCGCGCGTGAAGTCTACAAGAATCTCGAACGGGTCATGGACGAGTTCGAGGATGTCGCAAACGAGATCGACGGCATCGTGATCGACCACGCCTGATGTACGAGCTGGCGTTTCCACTGCTGGTCGGTTTGATCGTCGTCGCGCTTGCGTTCGATTTCCTCAACGGCCTTCACGACGCCGCCAACTCGATCGCGACGGTAGTCGGGACGCGACTCATCAGCCCGGTCGGAGCGGTCGCCTTCGCCGCCTTCTTCAATTTCGCCGCTTACTTCCTCGCGTTGCAATGGCCGCAATTGCACAAGGTCGCGGACACAATCGGCAAGGGGCTGGTCGACAAGGATCTGATCACCCCCGGGGTGGTTTTCGGGGCGCTGGTCGGCGCGATGTTCTGGAACATCGTCACCTGGCTGAAGGGCATTCCATCGTCGTCGAGCCACGCCCTGGTCGGAGGCATCGTCGGGGCGGGGCTCGCCCACGCCGGCTTCGGAAGCATCCAGTGGAACGGCCTCAACAAGACTTTGATCGCGATCGTGCTGTCGCCGCTGCTTGGCCTGATCCTGACCATGGCGATCATGCTGGTCACCAGCTGGCTCGGAGTCCGCGCGAGCGCGCGCGGCGCCGAACGGACGTTCCGCAGCCTCCACCTGGTTTCTGCGGGCGCCTATTCGCTCGGCCACGGCTTGAATGACGCCCAGAAGACCATGGGCGTCATCACCGTCCTGCTTTATTCGACGGGCTACCTGCACGGCGAGTTTCACGTCCCGCACTGGGTCGCGCTCAGCTGCTATGTCGCGATCGGCCTCGGCACGCTGACCGGGGGTTGGCGGATCATCGAGACGATGGGCACGCGGATCACCAAGCTCAACCAGCATCAGGGCTTCTCGGCCTCGGCCGGCGGCTCGGTGATGCTGTTCGCCGCCTCTTACTTGGGCATACCGGTGTCGACGACTCACACGATCACCGGCTGCGTGATCGGCGCCGGAGCCGCGCGCCGCGCGTCGGCGGTGCGCTGGGGGGTCGCCAAGAACGTCATGGTCGCATGGCTGATTACCATCCCGGCCTCGGCGGCCGTGGCCGCCTTGTTCTACGAGCTGACGACCTTCTTCTAGGTCAGAATTTCGCGCTCAATGCGAAGTAAGCGATGTGGTCGTCGGTGTCCGGGCCGTTCCGGACGAAGCCGTGCTGGTTCATGTACCCAGCTTCGCCGCCGAACGTCTTGGTCAGCGGCGCGGAGATCGAGACCAGCGTACGCGTGCGGTCGAAGCCGCTCTGGCGCTGGAATGTGGTGCGGTTGAGATTGAAGAACGGCTCATTGCTGAGGTTCAGCGCGACCTTTCCGTGGAGCGGTACGCTGAGCTTGACGTAAGGACGCAGGCGCCATCCGGTCCCGGACACGCCCTCGCGCCAGCGCTGCTCGGTCCGAACCCGCGCGCTCAACTTCGCCTTCCCAAGCTGCGCGACATTATCGAAGGTGATTTGCTCGCGGGCGCGGTGTTCCATCACCGTGAAGTCGCCCGCGGAATATTGCGGGTCGTGGGTGTAGCCGGCCCATAGGGTCACTTCCTTGGCGACCACGTAGCCGAGCAGCGTGTTCGATTCGATTTCGTACAAGCCGTTGCGGTTGTCGCTGAACCGGCCGACCACCTCTTCCGACAGGCGCCACGGCCCGCCGAGCTTCACGCTGGCGTTCAACGTCGTCCAAATCTGCGAGTCCGATTTTGCCGAGGCGGCTGCAGGGACAAGGGCCGCGGACAGCATCGCGGCTTTTACAAGGCGGAGAGCGATCATGAGCGGCTGGTACTGCACCGCCATGAAACCGCAACGTGGGCGCGAACATCTCTCGCGCGGCCAAGAAAAAGGCGGAGCGCCGAAACGCCCCGCCTCCTTTTCGCCCCCAGGAACTCTCTTAAGCGACCGCAGCCTCCGGCAGCGGCTCGGAAGCCTCTTCGGGATCGCGCAGCACATAGCCGCGGCCCCAGACGGTCTCGATGTAATTGGCGCCGCCGCAAGCCAGCGAAAGCTTCTTGCGCAGCTTGCAGATGAACACGTCGATGATCTTCAGCTCGGGCTCGTCCATTCCGCCGTAGAGATGGTTGAGGAACATCTCCTTGGTCAGCGTCGTGCCCTTGCGGAGCGAAAGCAGCTCCAACATCGCTTATTCCTTGCCGGTCAGGTGCACGCGGGCGCCGTCGA
>Ga0207674_10002807_pt1 | contig 21671 bp, 19 predicted proteins | sample KBSCornC72_FD_184303 | JGI IMG/M metagenome (GOLD analysis project Ga0207674, IMG submission 184303) | Corn rhizosphere microbial communities from Kellogg Biological Station, Michigan, USA - KBS Corn C7-2 (SPAdes) (version 2) | ecosystem: Host-associated > Plants > Roots > Rhizosphere > Soil ...
ATCATTTCATCTGCATCTGCATTCTTATAAAAATATTCTTTCATGCCGTCCTGCGGTGCTGCCAAAACAATGTGACAATCATTGTTGACCAGGATTGGCACCCGGCTCTCCAAAAAATCGTTTTTAGGTTTTATTTTAAATCCGTCAAAGCTCCGGTGCTTGAGCATTTTTTCCTCCGCTATTGTGGGAGCGACGTTAAGCTGCGGTTCGGTTTTAATGATTTGCGTGGGAGGATGTATGTGGTACAGCAATGAGTAATCGTTGGAAAATCCTTCGGTCGAAAACAATTGTTCCGAATACAGCCCACCATCGGGTTTTCGGAATTGTGTGTGACGCTTGTGAGGAACTGTTCCCAGTTTATGATAATGAGGCATAGAAAATTGAAATTTAAAATCTGAGGGACTTTGACAAATATCCCGAACCAGTTAGCATCCCGTTATTGGTTCGGCTTCAAGTAGATTGCTTCGGTCGTCCCTCCTTCGCAATGCATAGCCAAATTTACAATTAAATTCGCTGTGCAATGAAAAGAATAGGATTGATATCAGACACTCATGGTTATCTGGATCCACAGGTTGCCAGGCATTTTGACCAATGCGATGAAATATGGCACGCTGGCGACTTTGGCAATTTGGAATTAGCCAATCAACTCGCATGTCAAAAACCATTGCTCGGTGTATATGGAAATATCGATGATAATTCCGTAAGGAACAGCTATCCGGAAGATCTTTTCTTTCAATGCGAGGAAGTAAAAGTTTTTATCACTCATATCGGAGGATATCCCCCACGCTATAACAACCGTGTGCGACCATTGATCTTAGAACACAAACCGCAGCTATTTATTTGTGGTCACTCGCATATTTTAAAAGTGATGTTTGATGAAAAACTTCAGTGTTTGCACATGAACCCGGGTGCTGCCGGCAACCAGGGATGGCATAAGGTGAGGACACTGATCACATTCATAATAGACGGAAAAAATATCAAAGACTGTAATGTAATTGAATTGGGCAGCCGTTTAAGGGTTTAGACATACATTTTATTTTACTACAAATCGACTTAAATATCCAGTGTCATTTTACCGGCGCGGTGCCGTCCCGGATTGGTCGTAAACTTCCGCCGGTAAGCTGTAGTAAAATGTTCCAGGCTATTGTATCCGCAGGCAAACGCTATATCGGTAACCGGTTGTCCGGTAGTTGTGAGCAAAATTCTTGCATGATTCAAACGGATACCGGCGAGGTATTGATGGGGTGAAACGTTCATGATACTCTTGAAAATACGGCTGAAATGAAAAAGACTCACATGACAGTATTGAGCCAGTTGATGTAATGAAATGTTTTCGTTAAAATGTCCAAGTATGTACTCTTTGGCGTTTTCAATTGTGCCCAGGTGATATCGCTTCAGTGATTCCGTTATGGGATCTATTTTTGCCGGTGATCCGCTGACCATGGCCATCACTTTTTCCACCAACTCCATTGCCAATTCATCCATTTGAAGCCCACCTGTTGCCTTGCTTGCCAGGATTTGGAAAATACGGTGGTGCAACAAATCCAATTCCGCGTTACCATAGAGCATCAGCGAGTGTATATCGTTATTGTTTAAAAACCAGCCGGCCTGGGCCGCATATTCCTCTTTCACGATACGAAAAAATTCAGTTGTAAATTCAAAACTCGTCGTGAGGTCTGGTCGGCTATCGATATGCCGTGTGGTGTGTTCATATCCGGGCTTCGATACAAGCATTCTGCCTATGTGCATTTCGTCATTTCTCCTGAATGTTTGAAATTCAAAAAAACCTTTTCGGACGAAACTGATAAACATACTATCGTCATATTCAACCTGGGACACCGAACACCGATCGCAATGACATTTGAAATCATTTATCCGGTAAAACTCTGATTGATGAAGTATGTGAATATCCGCAAGCATACAGTACTTAAATTTACAACAAGCGCTGTTAAAGAATATGGTATTTCGAAGTAAAGCAAGATTTCTAAGGTCGGCGTTTTAAGATGCGTGAGCTGGCGGTGACAAAAGCAGCCCGATCTTAATGTCACGAATTCGCTTAATTGCGGTCGACACTATAATGTTGGGACGATGAAAATTGGAACCAATAGGCAACTTACGATCCAGCGTCAACATTTTTGAAAATGCTTTAAGGTTTGTTGTACCTTAATGGAATAAAATTTTAAGTATGGATCGCCGTCAACTCCTCAAACAGTCTGCACTTGCAGTGGCGGGTTTCACGTTCAGCAGGGATTTGTTTTCCCGCGAAACAGACAAAATCATTACAACGCATGGTCCTGGCGAATTTATCAGGTTGAGTTCGAACGAAAATCCACACGGCCCTTCGCCGATGGCAAGGAAAGCAATGATGGACCTGGTTAACAGGTCCAACCGGTATCCGGGCGAAGCAACTGCGCAACTAAGGCAAAAGTTGGGTCTTCGATACAATTTGTCAGCAGATAATATTGCCATTGGCGCAGGATCATCAGAGTTGCTGGGCATTGTTTCGTTGATGGCGTCTTTACAAAAAGGCAATTGCGTTGCTCCCGATCCTACATTCCGGTTGTGGATGACGGCGGCCAGAAATACTGGACTTGCGGTAAAATTGGTCCCGCTCACATCCGCACGAACCACAGACCTGCAAAGAATCAAAGAGTCGATTGATGCCAACACAAAAATGGTGTACATCTGCAACCCTGCTAATCCAACCAGTAACATAATTCCTGCCGGTGACTTACAGGCCTTCATCACGGAAATAGCACCGCGGTGTATCATATTGCTTGATGAAGCATATACAGAATTTTGCGACGAGCCTTCAATGGCAAATATGGTGAATGATTATCCCAACCTTGTAGTCGCAAAAACATTTTCCAAAATTTACGGAATGGCAGGCGCGAGAGTTGGTTATGCCCTGGCTCATCAAAAGACAATCGTTAGGATAAATGAGCTCCAGCCATGGGCAAATGCCGGGGCCAGCGCTGTTTCGATTGCAGGCGCACTGGCATCCCTGGATGATAACGAGTTTGCTGCCTACTGTAAAAAGGAAAATCAAAAGGCCCGTTCAATTCTTTATTCAGCATTGGATAAAGCCGGAATGCCGTACCTGCAATCTCATACCAATTTCGTATATTTTGATTCCACCTCATATGCAAAGGACGTGAGACAACAACTCGAATCGCATCAAATCGTGGGTGCGAGGACCTTTGAAGATGGCACCAAATGGCTTCGTTTAACCGTAGGTACGTCGGCTGAAATGGAGAAAGTGGCAGAAGCTCTAAAGTTTTGACAAGTGCATAACAAGCCGCTCGTATAAATAATTCCTCGTTCATCACTAATTAAGATTTTAGCTTCCGGATGCGCCATTACATTCAGGTACTTTTTTGTTTACTAAAATCACTGCAAATGAACGCAACCACTACAAAACTTTATGTTTTAGCAATTGTCTCACTGATCCTTTCCGCAACGGGTATGGCTCAGAATAATGCTGATGAGCAAGCAGTGCGGGCTTGTTTAGAAAATTATATGAGTGGCGACGGCGATAAAGTAGAAAAAGCATTTCACCCTTCTGCTACCATGAAATACGTCGATGCACAAAATGGCGAATTTAAGGATGTTCCCATCGCGGACTATATTTCCCGCGTAAAAGCTAACCCTGCAAAACAGGATAGAAAAATTGAAATCGTTGCCTTGAATATTGAGGGCGATGCAGCAAATGGCAAAATAAAGATTGAAACCGACAAAGCAATCCTTTACGACTACATGAACATGCTAAAAGTAAATGGAGAATGGAAGATCGTCAGTAAGATATTTTCTAGAACCAATAAATGACTGTTTGAGGTCGCAACCTTCTGGCATCATGTTCGGCTTTGAGGACAGCTCTACGCCCCAACATCAAACATCGAACTTCAAACCACAAACCTCAAGGTTACATCCCGGGAAGCCACGGTCTACCGATGCCGACTCTGAAGGGCCAGGGAACTGCCACGAGGATCATTAAAAGAGCAATGAAGAAAAACCAAAAAGCCCTCCTATATTTTACATTGTCGGGTACTGGTTTTTTTGACATCCCGTACCCTAATGTGATCATTACAATAGACAGTACCATGAACGTTGGGTGTTCTACCCAAAAAAACCGAAAGAACCGGTTTTTCATGATACTCTCACCTTCCGGCAATGTCGCTGTCAATATTCCGTAGCGTCCCCATAACCATTGGAACAAACCTACGAGCAATGTGATATGGGCAGCGATCAGTGTAAATAACCAAATCCGCCGGTCGCCGGGAGAAAAAGTTTTATTATTTCGCCAACCCGAAAAAGCCTTAAACAAAGAAGCAAGCAAAAGGATGAGTATAACCCACCGCAAAAGGTTGTGAAGGTGTAATAGTCCTGTATCCATAATGTCGTTTGAGGTTCGAGGTTTGAGGTTTCAGGTCGAAGTTAGGGCAATCACGTTAACCTCAAACTTCAAACCAGAAACTTTAAACATTATTCCTTCCAATCCGCAATAAAAACATTCGTATCCCTTGTACCGCCATTATTTCGGTTGCTGCTGAATATTATTTTTTTGCCGTCAGGAGAAAACATTGGGAATGCATCGAATCCGTTGTCACGGCTAACTTTCGTCAATCCGCTTCCGTCTTCATTAATGGTGTACAGATTAAATGGAAATCCTCTTTTGTACTCATGATTGGATGCAAAAATGATTCGTTTGCTGTCGGGCATATATGTTGGCGCCCAGTTTGCCTGGCCAAATGACGTTACCTGCTTTGCATTACTGCCATCAGCATTTGCCACAAATACTTCCATGTTCGTTGGCGCCACCAAATTTTCTGCAAGCAGTTCCTTATATTCCTTTATCTCTGCTTCAGATTTCGGCCTGGATGCCCTCCAAATTATCTTTTTGCCATCCGGGCTAAACCAGGCACCGCCATCATAGCCAGGAGTATTTGTGATCCTTTTTTCCTTGCCCGTTTTTAGATTCATGATGTAAAGGTCAATATCACCGTCCTTATCGCTCGTATAGATCATCGATTTCCCATCCGGGCTAAGCGTTGCTTCGGCATCATATCCTTTAGCGTTTGTCAGCTGTTTTACAATTTTTCCATCCAGGTCGGCCATAAAAATGTCATAGCTATCATAAAGAGGCCAAATGTATTTATTACCGTATTTTTTTCGATCGGGAGTGGGTGGGCAGGTATCAGCAGCCATGTGAGTGGATGCGTAAATGATATTTTTTCCGTCTTTAGTGAAGAAAGGACAAGTTGTCCTCCCCTTGCCGGTGCTTACCAGTTTGTATTCAAATTTTTCATTTGCGCTTTGCGGCACCTTCCCCATAAATATCTGGTCGCACATCAATCCCTCTTTTGGATTGGTGCGCTGAAAGACAATATGCTTCCCATCGTAACTCCAGTATGCTTCCGCATTATCTCCGCCAAAAGTCAATTGCTGTATGTTGGCGAGATGGGTTTCTTCGGGATAAAGGAGGGTATCGTTTGTGAGTTGTGAGTGGTGAGTGGGGAATGGGTAATAGGTAATATCAGGCGAGTTTTTCTTAAACGATGATATGATTATGATTAAAACCGTTACTGCGCCAAATACAAGTTTTCTCATTGTTTTTCGTTTATTGAAGCGTTGTGAAGTTAATTTTGGCAAACTTATGCTTTGTCAGCAAATTGTAATATGCGTCCTGTTTAATCCATCGGTTCGAATTATGAAATTTTTTCTTCTCCTGCTTCTAAGTTTTTTGTTTTGGAGTTGTGGCGGCAGCGATTCACCTTCTCCCTATGGCGAGATACTTTCACAACCTCCTTTTGCATCTGTAACGGACAGCATTCGAAGGGATCCCGGAAACGACGAATTATATTTCAGGAGGGCAGTGGCATTAAATAAAAACAATTTACCGGAACCAGCTCTTGCAGACTTCCGAAAAGCATGGTCCTTACAGTCCCGGGAAAATTACGCAATTGGTGTAAGCAACATTTTATTGGATAAAAAACCCGATTCGGCAATTGTTTTTCTAAAAGATGCAATTAAAGAACTTCCAAAAAGTATGTTTTTGCAACTGAGCCTGGTCAGAGCTTATGATACGACGGGAAAAACAAATGATGCGCTGGCAGCCTGCGATGAAATATTACGACAGGAACCGGCCCAGGTCAACGCCCTGCTTCTAAAATCTGATCTCTTGCTGAAAAAGGATGATGCGGCAGGGGCTGTCAATGCTCTTGAAAAGGCTTATGCATATATGCCCACCAACATCGAAATTGTCAGCAAGCTCGCTTATCAATATGCTGAAGCAAAAAACAGTAAAGCGGTGCAATTGGCCGACTCTTTAATAAAAAAGGATTCGCAGCGCCTGTTTGCGGGACCATATTATATAAAGGGACTATATTATTCGAACATCAATGATCGAACGAAAGCCATTGAATCATTTGACGGCGCAATAAAAGTCGATCATCGTTACCTCAATGCATATATCGAAAAGGGAAAAATTTTGCTGGACCAGAAGAAAACCAATGAAGCATTGAAGACATTTCAACTCGCGAATACAGTTACTCCATCTTTCCCCGATGCCTGGTACTGGATGGGTAAATGCCAGGAATTATTGGGCGATAAAGCAGCAGCTAAAGAGAATTACGAAAAGGCTTTTGAGCTGGATAATACCTTCACCGAAGCGAAAGAAGCTGCTGAAAAAATTAAATAGTTACCAGTTCCGGTAACCTGTAACCGTCAACTGGTAACCATCAAACTGCCTTATCTTGCGCCTCAAATCAGAAAAATGCCCATTGTTGCTCCTTCACTGCTGGCTTCCAACTTCATGAAAATGGCCGACGAATGTAAAATGCTTAATGAAAGTGTAGCCGACTGGTACCATCTCGATGTAATGGATGGTCGCTTTGTTCCTAATATCAGCTTTGGTCCGATGATCATTGAATTCTTTCGCAAAGCCACTACAAAACCATGCGACGTACACCTGATGATATTGGAACCGGGTAAATACGCTGAAGAGTTTAAGAATGCAGGCGCTGATCACCTGATTGTTCATATCGAAGCCTGTCCCCATTTGCACCGAAATCTTGAGCAGATAAAATCTTTGGGCATGAAGACCGGCGTTGCACTCAATCCCCACACGCCCGTTTCAGCATTGACCGATGTGCTTCATGACACTGATATAATCTGTATGATGAGCGTCAATCCCGGTTTTGGCGGACAAGAATTTATTCCGCACACAATGGAAAAAATAAGGCAGCTCCGTAAGATGATTGATGAACGCGGAACAAAAACACTAATTGAAATTGACGGCGGCGTTACTGTTGAAAATGCCAGTTCTATTGTTGCCGCAGGAGCCGACGTTTTAATTGCCGGTAACACCGTGTTCAAATCAGCTGACCCGAAAGCAACAATTCAAAAACTGAAACAGAGCTAGCGTCTCTCCTATCAATCTCTATTGATACACCCTGACATAGTCAACTTCCATAACTCCGCTGATAAATGCCGGGTCGACCTGGCCTCCAAAATTGCCACCCATGGCGACATTAAGAATCATGAAAAAATTCTGATTAAACGGTAGATTTCCCGCGTTGATGAAAGTGTAAAATGGGATGTCATCTACGCCAATCTTAATCGTGGCATTGGACCATTCTACTGAATATTTATGAAACTCTGTGGTGGCATTTAATATGTTGACTGTGCTGCCATCACCATTCCCACCGGAATGCCCGGGATGATGAAGGGTGCCATAAATCTTATTTAATTGTCTCCCCAGGTGCTCCATGATATCAATTTCACCACAGGCGGGCCAACCGACCGAAGAAATATTGTCGCCCAGCATCCAAATCGCGGCCCAGGTACCAATACCTTCCGGCAATTTTGCCCTTACTTCGACTTTCCCGTATTTAAACGAGAACTTATCCTTTGTCAAGAGCCTGGCAGATGTATAAGGGCTCCCGTTATAGCTTTCGGTCTTTGCAATGATCTTCAAAGTGCCATTAGAAACAATTGAATTGTCGGTTCTGTTGGTGTAGTATTCCAGCTCTGCATTACCCCATCCACCGGCGCCAAGGTCATACCCCCACTTAGAAGGATCGGGCGAACCATCGACGTCAAACTCATCTGACCATTTCAATTTCAAAACAACGATTACGTCAACCTGTATTGATTTGCTGAGTGCCTGGCCCGAGGAGCTTTTCGCGGTTACTTTCACTGTATAACTCCCGGAAGTCGCGTATTTATAATTTAACACACCGGACTGAACAGTCAGCAGACTGCCGTTTCCAAATGAATAGTCAAAAGAGACAGCGTTTTTGGCAGTAGCGGTAAAGGCAACATTGCCGCTACTATCATTGGCTACAACGGCATTTACAAGGAGATCAGTTGGTGGGTTGTCAGCATTATTATCATCCTTCTTACATGAATAAAAAAGGGTAATCGGCAGCAGAAAAGAAAATAGTGTAAGCTTCCAGCTACAAAAACTCATACGTGTATTTTATCTCAAATGAGGTTCTAATATATGATAATCTTCATTGGCCAGCAAACGATCGTGAACCTAATGAAACATGGTTTAATTACGGGGGATCACCTTAACCGCGAAGACGTTAAGCTTCGGCAGGTCTCTATCTCTTCGTCACCTCTTTATCTCTGTATCTCTGCGTTTAAACCAGTACTTTTCGCACCTTAACGTCCTAGCCCTTAAACATGCCCTCAGCCACACGCAACAATTTGAATATCCCACCGTTACCCAATAGGCAAACCAAGATTTATTGACTAATATTGTCCGCAAATCCGCCACTACGAATGAACCGGCCAAAACATTTCCTATCCTGCTTATTGCTGTTGATTGCTACAATGGGTTTTGCCCAAAAAAAATCAGCCTTTATTTCAGGCCGTGTCGTTGACGAAAATGAAAATCCACTTCCGAATGTGTCAGTGGTTATCCTGGGAAGGCAAACAGGTATCGCAACTAATGATACAGGCTTTTTCCGGCTTAAAGTAGCGGCAGAAAAAGCTTTTGCTATCACTTTCAGTCATGCAGGTCATATCAGCGAACAAAAAAACTTTCTTCTTCACGAAAATGAGGAAGAGTATATCAGTATACGTTTAGAAAGAGATGAAACTGTGTTAAAAGAGGTCGTTGTTACCGATCAGCGTGACAGAGCGGAGGCCGGCCTTGTGCGGCTCAATCCAAAAACAGTGATTAATATGCCGGCGCCTGTAACAGGGGTCGAAAGTCTCATCAAAATAATTGTCGGTTCTAACAATGAGCTTACTTCTCAATACTCGGTTCGTGGCGGCAGCTACGATGAGAACCTTATTTATGTGAACGATTTTGAAATCTTTCGTCCCTATCTCGTCAGGAATGGTCAGCAGGAAGGGTTAAGCTTCATCAACCCTGAGATGGTCCGCAACATTAATTTTTATAATGGCGGTTTCCCTGCAAAATATGGTGATAAAATGAGCAGCGTGCTCGACATTCAATACAAACAACCTAAAGACTTCGGGGGATCAGTTTATATTGGCATTTTAGAGCAGGGCCTTCAGGTAGAAGGATTGTCCCGCAACAAAAGATTCAGCTACCTGGCGGGCATCCGAAACCGGAGCAACAAAAGTTTATTGAGGAGCCAGGAAACGCAGGGACATTATGTTCCTGCGTCAAGCGATTTCCAGGCACTGCTAACTTACCAATTTTCCAGCCGGTCGAGCATCGAGTTGTTCGGCAATATTTCCCAAACCAGGTTTTCGCTTCAGCCTTCATACAGCCAGCTATCCTCAGCAGTTTTTTCTCCATATTTCACCGCCAATCTTGGAATTGATATTTTCTTTGACGGCTATGAAAAGGATGAGTACACTACCAATATGGTGGGATTAACATGGGTACAACAATTAAACCGAAAACTGAAATTGAAATGGATGGCTTCGCGCTTTGAAAACAATGAAACGGAAAATGTCGATATCACCGGAGCATATTTATTTGGTGAACGCGACTTTGACAAAAGCAAGCCAACTTTCGGCACTATCGTTAACCCGCTTGGTGCGGGAGAATATCAAAACTTTTCACGCAACGAACTGAAACTCGAAAACTGGAATTTTTCTCATAAGGGGAGTTATGATCGCGGTAAACATGTTTACTTATGGGGTCTTGGTTATGACAAAACGCTGGTAGACGATAAGCTCAATGAATGGGAACGCCAGGACTCGGCGGGTTATTCATTACCTTATGATCCCGATATACTTCGATTGAGTAAAGTATTAAAATCCACAGCCGATCTCGACATTGATAAATTCTCTGGTTATGTACAGGACAATATCCGTTTTGGCGACTCACTAAATACCTATACAGTTTCTGCCGGTGTTCGTTTTAATTATAACACATTAAATGAGGAGTTCCTTGTATCGCCCCGTGTTGGCGCAAGCTGGAAACCAAATTGGAAAAGAGATTTTGTATTCAGGGTAGCAGCAGGAGCTTATCATCAGCCTCCATTTTACAGAGAACTGCGACGCTATGATGGTTCTATCAACACGGGAGTAAAGGCTCAAAAGAGCTGGCAGGGCGTGGCGGGTTTTGATTATAATTTCATTGGTTGGAACCGTCCGATGCGATGGACCACTGAGGCGTATTATAAAAACATGACCGATGTCGTGCCCTATGATGTAGATAATGTTCGCGTACGTTATTACGGCGAAAATTCTGCGAAGGCATGGGCCGCAGGTGTTGAAATGCGGTTGCACGGCGAATTGGTCAAAGATGCTGAAAGCTGGGTAAGCATTGGCTTAATGAAAACGCAGGAAGACATTAAAGGGGATACTTATAAAGAATATACTCTTAATGATCAGAACGAACCGGTTGACAGCGTTACTTTAGAAAAAGGATGGGTTCGGCGTCCGACAGACAGACGCATTACATTCGGCATGTATTTCCAGGACTATCTCGCTACCAACAAGAATTTAAAAGTAAACCTCAACCTGCTTTACGGAAGCAATCTTCCTTACAATATTCCCAACAATGTAAAGTATCGCAATGGTCTTGAAATACCCGCCTACATAAGGGTAGATATTGGTTTTAGTGCGTTGCTGCTCGATAGCGATAGCGGCAAGCGTCGAAGCCATAGCCCTTTCCTGGGATTTGATAATATCTGGGCCAGCCTCGAAGTATTCAATCTTATTGATCGCGACAATACCATTTCTTACCTGTTGATTAAAGACTTTTCAAACACAACTTTCACAATGCCACAACGGCTTACACCACGGTTGTTGAATTTTAAGATAGTGGGGAGGTGGTAATCTTAAGCACCGATGAAGTTAGATTTGAATTCAATTGTTGCTTAACAGTTGAAAACCATTAAACAACTTTGTCCTTTGATTGAAGTAATAGAATGTTTGCCTCTTTCCTTATAGTCGTTCTAAGATAACCAAGAAAATTAGGTGGAATTCATATACACTAAATAAGTTAAAGGCCTTAGGCGCCACAAACCTTTCTTCAAGTTTCAAAAGAACTTGTCACAAATGTTTCCCTCAGGATAGCATTTGCGACCTAATTCACGGCCTTTTGGTTAACAAACCAAACGTATATTATACGACGATAGGTTAAGATCTCCTGGTTAAAGCATCAACATCAATTTTAATTAATGAGCATCTGCTCAAAAAGGAGATTTTATTATGAAAAAAATAGAACTCGAGAAAATGCTACTCGAAGCCGAAGGCATTACTAAGCTTTTGGAACGTGCCAATGACATTAAAGCAAAATATGGCACCGGCGGTCTTAACAATGACCATGGGAAAATCCGTTATTTAGAACCAGGCACCAACGATATTCGACCGACAGCTGATGAAATTCTGGCCAATGACAGGGATAACATACAGCGAGCCCATGTTCTGGCTAATATTGAAATGTTTCTACCAGAACTAGCTCAGAGAACACCGGTCGAAAGTCTCCAACTTTTGGTAGAACGCTGCAAAAAAAACCCAACTGTATCGAATCAATTCCTTGTCGAGGATGCAGTTAACAGGATATTAAACAATGGTCACTCCAATAGCGAAGCCGAAAAAATAATTACCAGCGCAATTAAGATGTTAAGCACTAAAACTTTGAAAAAAGACGTTAGCCCGGGCGATGAAACAGACAGTATTTGGTCACAGTTATACCAACACTCTGACTTCGGTGGGAGATCCTATTTTGTTAACCATGCGCCTGGATTCGTATATCGCAAAGTTCGGATTGGCACTCTCAGCGGCGCCTCCCTTAACGACTCTATTTCTTCCCTGTATGTTGACGCAAGCCCTTCCGAAATCGCTGGTCGAGTAATCCTTTTTCAGAACGACAGATTTGATGGCCGATTTGCCTCCTTTTCAACTAATGCATCCAGTCCTTCAACTCGGATGTACACTCCCTACATTGGTAATTTCATGAACGACAGAACTTCCTCTATACTTGTTGTTCGCCAATATAACAACGAATTACCACCAATTTCATTAGGCAGCCTCGGTCTTAAAGAAGCCATCAAAACATTTATTGATTCAGTTCCCAGGATTTCGCTTCGTGGAGAACCGGTTGTCACCTGGGATATGTGGCCCGAGGGAGGTAGCGATCATCCTAATGAACCTACCAAAAGATATATCGAGTTAAAAATACCAGTGAGAGTCGATGTCCCTAACTGGTTCGACTATGATGCAGAAATCCGATACTGGGTTTACTTATATGTGGATAGCAGCGGCACTCTGCGAGGATATGTTGACTATTATGGCGCGTGGGTAGAAGGGGGTGTAAAACATGATAGAATACTTGACCGAATAATGGATGAGTTACCTGGCACAATCGGAACTGTCAATGGGCAAATCTCCAACGCCCTTCGAATAGCAGAGTCTTTCGGTCCATATCAAAGGCAATATTTTTTACCTGGCGATGGAACTGGTTCAGGAAATACGAATACCGACGTCAGTCTTGTACTCGTAAGAAGATAATTGACCATCTTCAGAACTGGAGATCGTTGTTTAAAAGAAATATCATTATAAACTTAAATTTTCTTGTTATGGAAAAGGCAAAAATATCTCAAACATCCTTTGATAAAGGAAACACGTCGCCACAAGAGTGGGCAAAAAAGATAACAAACGCCGAATTTTTGGTTAAATCAAATAAAATAGAGCTAATATTTCCCGAGCAGGGAATAATGAAGCCAGAAAAGAATAAATTTTCAGATTTAAATGAATTGTTTACATTTTTGGTTAAAAGATTTAAGCCGAATATTTCTGAAAAAGTCCCCGGTGGTGTTATCAAAAGACGTGGCAAATATCAGCGAGTGGACATGAAGGATAACCCAATTTTTACGTTTGGTGATCCTATTTTAGATTTAATAACAGATGAAGAAGGCATTATAGTTGTTGGCACCAAGAAATACGACTTACGAGTCATGGAATTGTCGCAACCTGATGCGAGGGGCGGGGGCAATCTTTTGATAGATTTCTCATTTATTGCCCAGGAACTGTCCAGGCATCAGCTTTACCAAGCATCACTTGGAGGTGAAAAGTTCACAGTTGAGTCCTGCAGCGAAAGCAATATTACTATAGCATCTAGTAATCCAAGTAAACTTTGGTTTTATCAACCAGGAACAAATAGGAAGATGCGATTTCGCGTATTTAAGAAAAACTATTTTCTGTACTGGAAAATGGGTTGTGATATTGAAACCTGGGGACAAAATTTTTCTTCAGCCTCGATTACCAGCAGTTATGGTGAGTTTCTTGGAAGTGTTTGCTTTACAATTAAAACGGATTCTGATTCGGACACAAACGATGATTATGTGGACGAGTATGAATGGGGTACATTTGGAACTCCAAAACCTGATGGTGTCAGATCTAATTGTGTCGCTAATTGGGGTGGGCGGGTATATTCAGGTGTCGTTTCATCCGGTTGTACAGTAATTGATTTCTAAAAACAATATTCCGCGGTTGGTGATTGCACCAACCGCGTTTATGAAAATATGGCACCGGGTAATCAGTAAGCTATACTTATTTCGATCGAGTACAGGTGCCATTTTTTCTTTTATTATCTGGCATCGAATTCCCATCATTATTTAAGAATATACCTACCGCTCTTCCGTTGCACCGTTGTTGAAGGATCGGCCCGCATTAGAAAATATGCGTAATTAAGACAGCGCCTGTTGCCGTCAAGTAGGGATTCACAACCGCTTAAATTTTTAGGGTCCCTGCATTATCGCGGCCGACGTGGATAACTATTTTTTTTACCCTCCCTGGTTTTATTCGTACCTTTTTCTTTACCCACGACTAATTTGGCACTATTGCCGATTTCCGTAATACATCTTTTATTCTTCACTCTTAAAAAAGGAGGCCACTATGTATGTAAGACTCACTTATCTGAAATTTCTGCCCGGCAAAATTGACCAGGCAAAAAAACTTTACACTGAGGAATTAGCTCCTGTAGTAAGACAACAGAAAGGAAATATTGACTGCAGAATGCTTGAACCGGTTGACGCAAATGACGAATATATTTCGATGACACTTTGGGACAATCAGCAAGATGCCGACCTTTACCATTCAAGCGGCGTTTACAAGCAACTTGTTGACAGGGTAAGGGACGCACTTGCTGGCCCGCCAGTCCTAAAAGTATATTCTTCCCAGGGCGTACTCGAACATGCCTAGTTAATGATTTTGCCAACAGAAAACGGATTCAGAATACGGGGCGTCAAGCCCCGTTTTTCGTTGGTGCGCCGGGCTGGTTTCATCACCCGCAGTTCAAACTGTCGAATTGCCCCGTGAAGACTTGAACGATGACGTGGAAGCCTGTATATATCAAATGATCTTTAGTAATTAACTTCAGCAAAACATTTTTCATTGGGCCTTCATAAATAAGATGCACACCCAACTTACTGGCTCACCGGTTAGCTTTTATCCGGGAGTACGGCTCCATAAAAAAATATTTTACATAATTAACCAGTTTCAATTATGAAAAATCAGCTAAACAATGAGCAAATTCAATTTTATCAAAACAACGGATTCATTGTTATTGAGGATTTCCTGTCGCAGGAAGAGTTGGACCATTGGCGCATCGCTGTCACCACTGCCGTTGAGGAAAGGGGCGGGATAAAAATACCCGGGAAAGATATAAAAACCGGTGAAGCGGATGGCATCAACGAGGATGCTGATTATTTCGCTAAAGTATTTGACCAGTTGCTCAATCTTTGGCAGACCAATGAGGAAGTTAAAAAGCTGATGCTGGACCAGCGGATCGGTAAGATGGCTGCGCAATTGGCAGGAGTTGACGGGATCAGGATCTGGCATGACCAGGCCTTGATCAAACGTCCATGGGCAAATCCAACTGCCTGGCACCTGGACACCCCATTCTGGTCTTTTTCTGATCGCAACGCGATTTCAATATGGGTGGCATTGGATAATGCCACATTGGAAAATGGTTGTTTGTTTTTTATTCCCGGGTCTCATAAACTGACAGGCTTTGATAAAATAACCATCGGAAAAAATATGGATGGCATTTTTGAGATCTATCCCGGATTAATAAATACAAAGCCAGTTGCAGCACCGATGAAAGCCGGCAGTTGTTCTTTTCATAATGGTCTTACCATCCATGGGGCGAATGCTAATATGACCAACGGCTTCCGTCGTGCCATGACCTGCGCTTATATGCCGGAAGGCAACAGGTATAACGGGGAACCGAATATTTTACCTGAGGCTTATTTACGCGAATTGAAGATCGGGGACCTGTTGAATAACGATGATCAAAACCCGCTTATCTATCATGTATCATCTAAAGTCAATGCATGATTAGCCCCCTCAAAATAACTTTTTCATGATTGTATTTTTTTGAATGAATTAATTCTTAAAAGGAGAAGTACATAACAGATCCGATTCATCGATGACGTAAAAGTTGGAACAAGTCTCCCCGGGCAAATAAGTTAAATCCCTTTGAGAACAACGATAACAATGCAAAAAGCAGAAGAAAATACTTTTTCATAACAGATATTTTTTAGAAGATTAAAGTTTTATGAATTCAACTCTTCTGTTCTGCGCTTTAGATTCAGCACTGTTATTTTGAGAGAAGGGTTGAGTTTCTCCCTTCCCTTCAGTTTCCATCCGCGATGGGTCGATTGAAAATTCATTTGCTAAAGCGGTCTTAACAGCATCTGCCCTCTTCTTCGATAATTCGAGATTGGCCTTATCGTCTCCATCGCTATCCGTATGCCCTACAATTTTCACTTTCAAAGTGCTGTTCTCGGTTAATACGGCGGCGATATCTTTTAAAGCGCCGTAGGAAGTAGCCTTAATACTGGCGGAATTCACATCGAATAGAATTCCTGTAGTGGAAAATTTCCCTTCTGTCAATAATTTATTTCTGGTATCGGGCAATCCGGAAGCAAACTTGAAATTGCTGATCAGCCAGTTACTCCCATCGTTGTTAAGCGAGGTTGCAAAACGTATCGTATTGTATTTAGCAGCAGGGTCGAGTAGTGAAGGAGCATCTACCACCTTTGTTTCGTTGAGATACACACGGAGCCGGGTTTTTTGTCTCCACACTGACACATGGTATCCATGGGTATTAATCCTATCCAGACCAGCCACCAGGAATTCATTTGAGAGGATCTTCTCCCCCATTTTGGTATAGCTGGCGATACTTATGGTGCCACCGTAGGGATCCAACTCGAAATATGCGCGGTCAACAGTCAGGTCGAAAGAATTTTTCCCGGTTTTGCCAATCAATTGCAACGCTAAACTTGGTGTGTTGGCGCCTTCTCTTTTTGCTGGATTGATATACAGCACATCATACTCCAATGTGAAATTATCAGGCAGCGACTGAACAAACTCCGGTATATAAAAACCTTGCTTTGAAATATTCAGCCATTTACCGGGATGGGCATCCACTGTCATCAGCTCGCCTGATGCGTTGGTTGTCCACCTTCCGGGAAAATCACCGACCGCCTCTTTTTCAAAATCATCATATCCCAGAATTTTTTCACCGGCAATAAAATCAAATTTGCTGTAGGTTTTTAATGAGTTAGGCTGAGAAGATTTTGTTTCCATTGTCGTGCTGGTATCGGCAACCTGCTTAGATACACTATTACTAGTCTCACCGTGGTTCTTTTTATTCTTTTTTCCTCCAAATAGCTTATCAAGTGCTTTATCGGTTACTTTATCGGCTGTTTTTTCTACGGCGATTTCAGCGCCCTGCCTGGCACCTTCTCCTGCTTTCGCTTTGATTATATCTCCAGTAGTCTGAGCATAAGCGGAAATGACAATTAAGTGAACCAGCGTAAGAAGAAAAATAATCTTTTTCATATAGATTCATTTTATACCGTGAAACTATCTGATATAAAAAGCCCACACAACGGGCGCTGTACAACTGGAGTGCATGGGAAAGTAAGTGGCGGAAATTTCAGAATATTCGCACGATGGTCATGCCCGACCATCTACATCTCCTTTTGCCCCATTTACGCAGCCGGCATAGCTAAGTATTGAGTACCAGGAGATTTCCTTACCGCTAAGTGGTAGGTTTGTCCCGACTTAAGGATATTGATTAAATTTAGAAGAGGCTTTTAGGCCGGCTTATTTTTCCAGATTCCAGGTTATGACCAGGCAAAATTTACTTGATAAAATCCCATTGTGGCTTCGACCGAAAATATTAGCCATCTTGTTTCTGATTATCGGCCAGATTAAAGCAGATGCACAGGAAAAAAGCTCATTTCTACCGGATTCATATACAACTTTGCAAAGCGATACCGCCAGAATGCGATTCCTGGTCAAAGCAATTGAAGACTCATTGGATAAAGATCAGCTCACGCACATTCTCGATTGGTCAAGAATTGGTTTAGCTATGGCTGAGAACAATAATGTCGACACAATGAAAGGCATTTTCTATTTCGACATCGCCAAGGCTTACACTTACTACTATCAGAAACATGACAGTGCGATTTTTTACTATAAAAAAGTGCTGCCTTATTTTCCCGACAAAATGAGGAAGTACAATGCATTTTCCATACGGGAAATCATGGATCGCTATGCTAATCTTGGGAATAAGGATTCGTCATTTGTTTATCTCGACACATTAAAGGCATTGATTGATACTATGCCAGACTCCGCGCCAAGGAAAATCTCTTTGTCTCTAAACATTGCCACGGTTTATCAATGGTTTGGAATGTACAGAACGGCGGTTCGCTATTTCCAGGTGGCGATTAATGGAGAACGGAAAAATAAGAATTTTCCCGGGCTGGGTTTGGCTTTAGCAAACCTGGGACTTTTGTACAATGAAATGGAAGACGATGACAAAGCCATAAAGTATTCAAAAGAAGCACTTATTTATCTTGAAAATGCAAACATGCCTTTTATTCAAACGGCTTCTAATCTTTCAGAATTTTATACTAACAAAGAACAGTATGACTCCGCTTTAGTGTATTACAACAAGTCCACTGAACGCGCAAAAAAGATCAACGACGCGTCATCAATAGTGACCAATAAAAATATCCTCGCGAGCATCTATATCCGGGAAAAAAAATACGACCTGGCAAAAAATATATTTGACCAGAACCTCGACGACCTGACCAAGACCGACAACAAATGGGACCTCTGCAGCACCTTCTTAAACTACGCAAAGTTAGACACGACTTTACATCAATATGAACGATGCAAAGTGCATCTTAACGAGGCACTGAAAATCTCAAAAGAGAACCAGTTCCTTATTCAATCTGTCATCGCATTGCAGGAACTTTCCACTATTCACGCAAAAACAGGCGACTATAAATCCGCCCTGCAATACCATATCGAATACATGAACCTCAAGGATTCCGTAGCGAGTGAAAAAGCAAAAGCAGATTTGAACGATCTCGAAATCAGTTATAAGACCACACAAAAGGAGCAGGAAATCGCACTGCTGAAAAAAGATAATGATATCAAGAACCTGCAGATCAGGAGCGACCAGCGCCTTAAAATATTTTACCTCTTGCTGTCGCTTTTCCTCATCGCGGTATTCTCATTAGTCTATTATCAACGCAATCAGCGGAGTAAAATGGAAATGCAAAAAATAAAAGCCCAGCTTGAAACCAAAGTGTTGCGTTTGCAGATGAATCCACATTTTATTTTTAACAGCCTGAACAGCATTGAAAATTTTATCATGCAAAATGAAAAAAGGCTGGCCAGTGATTACCTGAACAAATTTGCGAGGCTGATTCGTATGATCCTCGACAGCAGCAGGAACGAAGTGGTACCCATTTCGAAAGACATGGAAGCACTTCAGTTATATATTGACCTCGAACAACTCCGCTTCAACAATAAATTCAGCTATAAAACATTTATTGACCCTGCGCTGATGGGCGGAGATTACAGGGTGCCCTCACTACTCATTCAGCCTTATGTAGAAAATGCAATTGTGCATGGGCTTGCGCATAGCGAGGAAGAAGGTCTTAATCTCACTATTACCGCTGCGTTGGATAATGAATCTATAAAGTACGTGATCCAGGATAATGGTATTGGACGGGAAAAGGCAGCCGAGTATAACCGCAGAAATAAACCTTACCACAAAAGCATTGGATTAAAAATCACTGAAGACAGGATACGCATTTTTAACAATGGCCAATACAAAAACGAGCCGGTAAAATTTACTGACCTCTACAATCCGGAAAAAAATCCGGATGGGACAAAAGTTGAAGTGAATATAAAAGCAATTTAAAAACGTTCACTGTTTCTTTTGCAGGTGAATATGATGAAGCGCCGCTGGCAAAATTGGTTGCTGAAAAATATAAAACTCATCACAGTGAAATAAAAATTTCTTTTGAAAATCTTAGAAATGATTTAGAAAAAATTCTTTGCAATTATGGCGAACCATTTTTTGATAGTTCTGTAATCCCAAGTTATTATGTAAGCCGGGAAGCAAAAAAGTATGTAACTGTAATTCTTAATGGCGATGGTGCGGATGAGCTTTTTGGCGGCTACAGAAGATACGTTCCATTTTCAAAATATGATTTTTTTAAAAAGAATTTCCTGGTAAAAAGTGGAGCTTCTTTTTTCAAAAAAAACCTGCCGCCTGCCAAAGATAAAAAAAGCTTGTACAATTATTTGTACCGCCTCGCTTCTTTGGCATCGAATTCGGATTTGGAAATTTATCTTTCTGCGGGTGTTGATATTTTTGAAGAATATCAGCAATATATTATTGATCCCGGATTTGATTACCTGAGGCCGGTAAAAAAAGATTTTGATAAGATTGCAAACGGTAATTTATCCGGGTTAAAAAAAATAATGAATCTTGACTTTGACACTGTTCTGTTCAGTGATTTTTTGGTGAAAATGGATATCGCCACAATGGCTAATTCACAGGAAGGAAGAAATGCTTTCCTTTCAAAAGAATTACTCGAATATGCTCCCACACTTCCTGATCATTATAAAATAAAAGGCACGACAACAAAATTTTTGCTACGCCAACTGGCTAAAAAATATCTGCCACCAGAATTAATTGATCAACCGAAAAGGGGTTTTGAAATACCACTTAAGAATTGGATTGATAACGAACTGAAAGAGCCGGTTTTTGATTATCTTTCTACTGCAAATAATTTTTATAAAAATTTTGTACAGCCGGATTTTGTTCATGATCTTTTAAAAAAGAAAATTAAAATTTCTGATGAAAAAAGAGCTAAGATCTTATGGACTTTGCTGTCATTGGAAATATGGTATAAAAAAGTTTACCAATGTTAACTGATCAGTTGGAAAAGAAAAAAATTGCCGTTATTGAAAATGGGCTTTTCTCTACATATACAATGAGAGACGGTCTGATGCAGCGGCTTTTGAAGGAGGGGTATGATGTTACGATTCTTACTCACACTAATGCCTTTGTATCGCAAGTGGAAAAAACAGGGCTTCGTGTAATCAATATCGGATCAGGAAATTTGAATCCTTTTAAAGTTTTAAAATACGTATTCAATTTATATCGTGCTTTAAAAAAAACTAAACCGGATGTTTGCCTTACATTCAGCATCAGGCCTGCCATCTGGGGAAATTTTATCACCGGTTATTTAAACATTCCAACGATCACAAATATTACCGGCGTCGGTCCTTTATTTACGAGCAAAAATTTTGCATATAGAATAGCAAGAATCATTTATCACTTCGCTTTGCGCAAAACAAAAAAAGTTTTTTTTCAAAATTTTGATGATATGAATTTGTTTATTGAAAAAAAATTTGTTGATAAAAAGATTTCAGAAAGGATTCCGGGTTCAGGGGTGGATTATGAAAAATTCAGTCCGATGCCGGAGGAAGAAAAGAAAGAAGAGAATTTTATTTTTCTTTTCATTGGAAGATTAATAAAGGACAAAGGAATTTTTGAGTTTGTAGAAGCTGCGAGAATGTTGAGGAAGAAATATCCAAAAATAATTTTTAATGTTATTGGACCTTTCTGGCATCAGAATCTGAGATCGAATACGCTTTCAAAATCTGATTTGCAAAATTGGATTGTCGAAGGAATCATAGATTATGAAGGTGAAAAAAAAGATATTAGACGATTTATTGCGCAAGCAGATTGCATTGTTTTGCCGTCGTATCGTGAAGGCACTTCCAATATTTTACTCGAGGCTGCAAGCATGGAAAAACCCATCGTAACAACGAATACAACCGGATGTAAAGAAACCGTGGAAGATCGTGTGACAGGTTTTTTATGCAAAGTAAAAGATAGCCACGACCTC
>Ga0207674_10002808_pt1 | contig 21670 bp, 13 predicted proteins | sample KBSCornC72_FD_184303 | JGI IMG/M metagenome (GOLD analysis project Ga0207674, IMG submission 184303) | Corn rhizosphere microbial communities from Kellogg Biological Station, Michigan, USA - KBS Corn C7-2 (SPAdes) (version 2) | ecosystem: Host-associated > Plants > Roots > Rhizosphere > Soil ...
GTCCGGAAGACCATGGCGTGGTGCTCCCGGTACATCCGGGCAAGTCCAGAGGACTCGGCATTAGGGATAATAGAAACAGGAACCTCGTGTTTTGTTGCCAGCAGCATCGGCGCTTCCTAACCGGTAAGACAGAAGGCCGAGTTGTTTATTACCGCCCCCGCACCACAATATCTAGGGGGTGCACTGCGAGTACCACTAGATTCGGTAGTTCACCCGCTTTACTTTCGCTTCCGATGGGTTTAGGATGGTCTCAACCCTCCCCCTTTGAGAATGTCTTTGTAATGGAAGGGGCCTGCATTGCTCAAGCTTAAGCGCGTAGACATCCACGGTTTCAAATCATTCTACGACCGCACGGAGATGAAGTTCCATGGCTCCGGCATTACGGCCATTGTGGGACCGAACGGCTGCGGCAAGTCCAACATCAGCGACGCCATTAGCTGGGTGCTGGGCGAGCAAAGCGCCAAGAGCCTGCGCGGCACCCGCATGGAAGACGTGATTTTCGCCGGCACCCGGGAGCGCAAGCCCCTGGGGATGGCACAGGTCACCCTGAGCATGGTGGATCCTCTTGGACAACACCTGGTCGCTGGCGGACACGAAGTTCATCCGAATGGTCACGCCAACGGCCATGCCCAGGGCAACGGCCACGCCCACGCCGAGGACATCACCATCACGCGCCGCCTGTACCGGTCCGGTGAGAGCGAATACCTGATTAACGGGAAGACCGCCCGTCTGCGCGATATCCAGGATCTGTTCAGCGGCACAGGCCTCGGACCGGAGAGCTACGCCATCATCGAGCAGGGGCGCATCGGCCAGATTCTTTCTAACAAGCCTGCCGACCGCAGGGCGATTATCGAAGAAGCTGCCGGCATCGGCAAATACAAAACCCGCAAGCGACTGGCCGAAGCCAAGCTCGAAAGCGCCAAGCAGAATCTTTCGCGCGTATTCGACATTCTGGAAGAAGTAGGACGCCAGGTGAACTCCCTCAAGCGCCAGGCATCCAAAGCCCGCCGCTATGAAGAGTTGCGCACTGAAATGCTCGCATTCCTGCGCCAGGCTGTCTCCGGACGGTTTCGGATGCTGGAAGGCGAAGGCGCCAAAATGGCTCTCGACCTGAGCCAGGCCCAAGGATTGTTCACCGAGATCTCCGGGCAGCTACATGAAAAGGAAGGCGAGCATACTCGCGTTCAGGAATCCTGCTATCGCACCGAATCCGAGCTGACTACAGCCCGCGCAAAAGTCGCCGAGCTGAATCTGGAGAGCGAGCGGACGCGCGGCCGTTTAGAGCTGCAGGCCAAACAGATCGGCGCGATCGACGAACGGCTGTCCGCCAACGAGACCGAAACGCTGGATCTGGAAGCGCGGCGGCAGCAGCAACAAGCTGAGCTGGACGTTCACGTCGCCACGATCATGCGTCTGGAGACCGAGAGCGCTTCGCTGCGCGAGCTGCTGCTCACCAAAACCGCCGAGCGCGACGCCCTGCAGAACGATCTGCGCGGGCGCGAACGCGGTCTGGAAGGCGCTCGCATGCGCGTTCTGCAATTGCTGGGTGAAGCATCCACGCTTCGCAACCAAGTGGTCCAGATCGACGAATACCTCGCCGCGATTGAGCGTGATTCCGCGCGAGCCCGCAAGGAAGAGGAGCTTGCATCGGCTGATTTGAGCCGCCTGGACGCGGTGAAGACCGAACTGTCCACGAAGCTTTCCGCGCAGCAGATGGAACTGGAATCGCTGGCCGATCGCCGCCAGCGCGTCGAGGAAACTCTGAAGGCCCGTCAAGCGGAAGTCGCCGCCTCGCGGCAGATTCTGGATGAGCTTCGCGCGAACCTTTCTCGCCAGCGCGCCCGCCGCGATTCGCTGGAAGAAATCCTTTCGCATCGGGCTTATACAACTGAATCGGTGAAGCGGCTGTTCACCGCCATCGAGCATGGACAGGTGTCTGGATTCAAACCCTCCGGCGTGCTGGCGGATTTCGTCGAGGTCATCGATCCGGCTTGGGAAAAGGCGTGCGAAACGTTCCTGCACGAGGAATTGGAATACGTGGTCGTCGGCGGATGGGATGAAGCCGAGCGAGGCGTGGAGTTGATGCGCGCCGAATCCGACGGCCGTGTAACCTTCCTAGTTAACGACGACGGTACGCCGCCGCCGATACCCGAATCTTTGTATGGCGCCGAGATCGCCGGACGTTTGAGCGATACTCTTCGATTTAGCAAGTCGCTATACCTCCCCCGCTTGGGCAAGTGCTTCCTAGTCAAGGATCACGCGGCCGCGCAGAGTCTGGCCGCGGCGCATCCCGACTATTACTTCCTGCTTCCCGATGGCGTCAGCTATCACGGGCACGCCGTCAGTGGCGGACGCAAGTCCAGCGGCGGACCGCTGGCATTGAAGCGCGAGCTGCGCGAACTCGGCTCGCAGGTGGAATCGCGCGAACGCGAAGCCGACACTCTGACCGGAACGTTGGAAGACCTGGAAAAGAGCTCCGCACAATTGTCCGAAGAGCTGGAGCATGTTCGCGCGCAGCAGCAGAATCAGGAAAAGGGCGCACTCGCGCTGGATCATGAGCAGCGCAAGCTGGCCGAGGAATACGCCCGCTCGGGCTCGCGGCTTTCGGTAGCGCGTCTGGAACTAGAACGGCTTTCCCGCGAAGATGAACGCTCCCGCCAACAGCGCGAGCAGAGTCAGGCAGCCGTGGCCGAGCGCGAGCAGGAACGTTTCGATCAGGAAAAAGCTCTGGAAATCGCTCGCGGAGAATACGAGGGCTTGCAGGCGCATGCTCACTCGGTGGGCGAAGAACACGCCCGTCAGCGTGCCGAGCTGGCTGGTCTTGAGGAACGTCTGCGCGCGGAAAAGACCGCGGGCGGACGAATCGAAACGCACATCCTGCAGATGGTAGCTCGGCGTGAGGAACTCGAACGCGAGTTGGAGCGCATGGGCGTGGAGCGCGCGCGCCTTCTAGCGGACAACATCGAACTGGATCAAAAAGCAGGACTCCTGGCAAACGAAACAGCTTCAGCTGTCGCGTGGGTGGAGAACCTTGCGACCGCGGAAACTGCTGGGCGCGCGACCTTGGCTGCGCTCGAAGAATCGCTGCGGTCGCTACGCACAGAGGCACAGGCGGTCCAGGAGCGCCGCTCGGCGATCGAAGTAGAGCTGGTTCGCAAGCAGGGCGATCTCCGCTACCTCGACGAGACCAGCCGACGGGATCTGAATGCTTCCGCGGCAGAGGTCGCCGCCGCCCAAGAGGCTACATCGGAACCAACTCTCGACGAAGCGGGTGTGGCCGAAGTCGAGACGCGATCCGAGGAAGTCCGGGCGCGCATTGAAGCACTGGGACCGGTGAATCCCCAGGCGCTTGAAGAATTCCAGGAAGCCCAGCAGCGTTACGACTTCCTGAACACCCAGCGTCAGGATCTACTCGATTCCATCCGCGATACGGAAAAGGCGATCCAGGAGTTGGACGTGGAATCGCGCCGCAGGTTCAAAGACGCCTTCGACGCGATCAACGAAAACTTCCGCGGGATGTTCCGGACGCTGTTCGGCGGCGGCCAGGGCGAAATGCGCCTGACCGACGAGACGAACCTGGCCGATAGCGGCATCGACATCATGGCGTCGCCTCCCGGCAAGAAGCTGCAAAACATCGCGCTGCTCTCGGGCGGCGAGAAATCGCTAACCGCGATGGCGCTGCTGATGGCTATCTTCCGCTACACGCCCAGTCCGTTCTGCATTCTGGACGAAGTGGACGCTCCGCTCGACGAGCCCAATATCCAACGTCTGACGCGCTTGATCAAAGAGATGTCGCAGGAGACGCAGTTCATCGTGATCACGCACGCGAAGCGCACCATGGAATCGGCCCAGGCGCTCTATGGCGTGACTATGCAGGAACCTGGATTATCATCGCTGGTCAGCGTCCGATTCGACCCCGTCACGCAGGGCTCGGCGCCATCGGCGACCGCTGCTTTGGCGTCGGTCTAGCGCGAATAAATCAGCGTATCGCTTGACTCCTGGCGAGCCATGTAATAGCATTCAAAGGCTCAACGGAAGCCAAGCTCGCTATCCGCGCGAGGCTTACCGTTCAAGATCTTAGGGGGTAGTCTCGTGCGCTTGCGAACTGTCGCGTTTTTTCTGCTTGCATCGGTAGCCTTCGCTCAGGGCGATCGCGCCACCATCACCGGCACTATTTCCGACCCGGCGGGAGCCGTGGTCGCCAATGCGCCGATCGAAGCCAAGAACACTCAAACAGGCGCGGTATATCAGGCGGCCAGTACGGCCACCGGCAACTACACGCTGTCGCAACTCCCGGTTGGCAGCTACGAAGTGACCGTCGCCGTACCGGGGTTCAAGAGGTACGTTCGGCAGAATATCGTGCTCCAGGTGGCGCAGGTTCTGCGACAGGACATCAGTCTGGAAGTCGGCTCCGCTGCCGAAGCTGTTACCGTTTCCGCTGACGTTACCCTGCTCAAAACCGAGAGCGGCGAACTGAGCCATAACGTATCCTCCACTACCTTGGACAATCTGCCGATTCTGGGCATCGGCCAGAGCTTCGCCGGAAGCTCGGGGATTCGCAACCCGCAAGCGGCGGCCTTTCTGCTTCCGGGATCCTACGTGCAGCCCAACTCGAACGTGCGGATTAACGGTGCGCCCGGCAACACCGCGTCGTATCGTATCGAAGGACAGGACGCTAGCAACGGCCAGGTGCCAGCGACACAAGCGCAAGTACAGCCGAGCATCGACGCCATCCAGGAAGTGACCATCCAGACCAGTAACTTTGCGGCCGAGTATGGCCAGGTGGGCGGCGGGTTCTTCAACTACACGATGAAATCCGGCACCAACCAGTTCCACGGAAGTGCCTATGATTACCTGGTCAATGAAGCCTTCAATGCGAATACGCCATGGGTTAACACCAAGCCTGTCGCGCGCCGCAACGATTACGGTTTCACGATCGGCGGTCCCGTGGATATTCCCAAGGTTTACAACGGCCACGACAAGACTTTCTTCTTTTTCAATTTTGAGCAGTTCCGCGAGAAGATCGGCGTCAACAACCAGACCATTACGCTTCCCATCGCCGCTTATCGCGTTGGGAATTTCGCCCCGGCGCTGACCGGCAAAACGCTGGCGACCGATGTGACCGGAAATCCGATTCTGGAGAACGGCGTCTACGATCCTTTCACTACGCGGACGCTTTCGACGGGCCAGCGCGTACGGACAATGTTCGTCGGCAATCAGATTCCGCAAACCGCGCAGTATCTGGATCCAGTGGCACAGAAGATCCAGGCCTTGATTCCGGCAACGAATCGAACCGGCCTCATCAATAACACGATATTGCCTTACGATAGCCAGCGCGTAACGGATATTCCGACCATCAAAGCGGATCACTCCCTGAGCTCAAAAGCTCACCTCTCGTACCTGTGGCAGCAGACCAGGACAGCCAGTCAGTATTCGCAAACTTTTGGTGCGTCGGACGGGCTGCCAACTCCTATAACGGCGGCGATCGGCACCTTCATCTGGGCCCATGTACAGCGCTTGAATTTCGAATACACGTTGACGCCGACACTTCTGTTCCACGCGGGTATCGGGTACCAGGACAATTACTTCACCGACGATGCGCCGGTGCTGGATTACAATCCTCTCCAAGAACTCGGGTTGAAGGGCGCCACGGTCAATCGCCTCTTCCCGGCCTTTTCCGGTCTCAGTACGGCTAACCAGGGCGGGATGAAGAATATGGGACCAGGCTCCAATCGGCATCCGTTGATCTATGAGAAGCCCACTGCCAACACCAGCGTGACGTGGGTCAAGAATAATCACACCTACAAGCTAGGCGGCGAGCTTCGGATCGATAACAACGCGTCTACCCTCTACAACAACACCGCGGGCGCCTATGCTTTCAGCAGCGCAGAGACGGGCCTTCCCTATCTGCAAGCGACTACCACCAACGGAGGCAACGTGGGATTCCCCTACGCCAGCTTCCTGCTGGGAGCCGTGGACTCCTATTCAATTGCGCCCACCAACAATATTCGCCTCGGGAAGCATTCGATCGGTCTGTTCATCCAAGACACCTGGAAGGTCACGCGCAAATTGACTCTGGATTACGGCCTGCGTTGGGACTATTCCACCTATCTTAAGGAGCAGTACGGAAAGCTGGCGCAGTTCGCACCGCTGATTCCGAATGCAGCGGCGGGAGGTCATCCCGGCGCCGTCCAGTTTGAAGGCGACGGACCGGGCAAGTGCAATTGCACCTTCGCGAACAACTATCCGTACGCGATCGGACCGCGCTTGGGAGTCGCGTATCAGCTGACTCCGAAGACCGTGATCCGCGGAGGATGGGGCATCGTATATTCCGGCACAGGTGACGCCAACGGCGCCACGCAAGGCGCGTTGACGCTTCTGCAGCCCGCTCTTTCGCCCACGTTCGGCGATCCGGTGATAAATCTGCAAAACGGTGTACCTCCGCCGCCGCCATTCCCGAACTTCGACCCGGCGCAATATCCGCAAACCGGCTATGCGACCAAACAAGCACCGGCGGTTTGGTACGACCAGAACGCTGGTCGTCCGCCGAGAATGATGCAGTGGAGCGTCGGCATCCAGCGCGAGCTCTCGCAGAATCTGGTGGTGGAAGCCACCTACGTGGCCAATCGGGGCGTGTGGTGGTATTCATCCCAGTTGATCGACGTCAATGCGCTGACACCGCAAATTATTTCCGCGGCAGGTCTGGATCTCAACAGCACCGCCGACCAGAACATCCTGAAAGCTACCATCGGATCGGTGGCCGCGGGCAAGTTCCAGAACAAGCTGCCCTATGCCGGCTTCCCGACGACCGCCACGGTCGCCCAGTCGCTGCGGCCCTTCCCGCAATTCAGCAGCATCTCATCGCTATGGTCGCCGCTAGGCAAGACCTGGTACGACTCGCTGCAAGCCAAGTTGACCAAGCGCTTGTCGCACGGTTTGACTTTGAGCAGCGTGTTCACGTGGCAGAAACAGTCCGCGCTGGGAGCTACCAGCAATCCGGTTGTGGGAGCGAACGGCACATCAGGCGGCGCCCCGGTGAATGACGTCTTCAATCGCGACCAGAACAAGTATCTGGCGCAATTTGACCAGCCGCTGACGTTCAACGTCGCGATCAACTACACCGTTCCAACCTTCAAGTTCGGGAACGGCATGGCAGGGCACGCGGCATCGTGGGTGGTGCGGGACTGGTCCGTGAATACGCTCTTGGCGTATGCTAGCGGCCTGCCGCTTCAGGCGCCCGCGGCGCAGAGCAATCTGAATACTTTGCTGCTGCGCAACACCGGCACAACTCCCCTGAGCTTCGCCAACCGCGTCCCGGGCCAACCTCTATTCACGCAGGATCTCAACTGCCACTGCTTCGATCCGGCCAAGAACTTCGTGCTGAATCCCAACGCATGGGCGGATCCCGCCCCGGGGCAGTTTGGTTCATCTGCCCCTTACTACTCCGACTACCGGCAACAGCGGCGTCCCAACGAGACGTTCGCGGTCGGGCGCATCTTCCGGATCAAGGAGAATGTGACGTTTAATCTCCGGATCGAGTTCAGCAACGCGCTCAACCGGGCGCAAATGCCGGCTCCAGGGTCGACGAACGCGAAATTGACGCAGACCTGCACTATTCCGGGATCTCCGACTCCGGGCCCATGCCAACCGGGCTTGGCCACGGCCGCCGGATTCGGATTCATCAACACGGCAAGTGTTGCGGCCACCACCACCACCGGGACGCCCAGCTCGCGTCAAGGCACGCTGGTGGGCCGGTTTACCTTCTAGCCGGCAGTTTGATTTACCAGAGATAATCCTTCGCTTCGTCCCGTCGCTCATAACTATCGAGCACGTGGACGACGCGAAGGTGTTTCATCTTCGTCGGCGAAAGTTGACCGATCGGCACGTATAGGATCTTACGGTTCAGGTGCGCCGCGATCGAACGAAAGATCGACCGGGGCGGTTTCGGACCAACGTACACAACGAATTTCTCGGTGGAATAATCCAACCCCGCCATTAGCAAACGCTCGGGTTTGGATTCGGCGAAATCGTAGTCGCTGTCCGACCAGACGTCGTATAAGCGCCGCGGCGGAAGGGTCATCAGCAAGCCGCCATACTCAGCCCGCCCGATTCCGGGACCCACGATGTTGTCGAACGGGTGGGTGGAGTAGAACGCCATGTCGGATTCGTTTTGGTGCTCGCCCAGCCAGGTGGTCAGGTAGGTGTAGCGATCCGTGCGATCTTCGTCGAAGATCACGACGACCGATCCGACTTCGCCGGCCAGACGGTCGGCTTGGCGGACGTAGATCTTGCGTTGGTGCCAGTTGCGGATCGTCTCGCGGATATCGATGCCATCCAGAATCGATGTGGTGAAAGGCTCCACGCGCACGCGCTCTTCAGAGAGCAGCGCCTTGGCCTTTTTCTTCAGAAACCGGCCGTAGTCTTCGATCACCAGATCCTCGGGAGGATAGGAGCAGATCGCGTCGCCGGTAGTCTGGCGGGCCCATTCGCCAGGGGTGGCTTCCTTTTTGCGAGGCTTGAGGCCCAAGGGCTTCATGCGTTGCTTGGGACGCGGCAAACGGCGGCGAATGCGCAATCGTTTGGTGTTCAGCCAGATTTCGCCCGCGGAGAGGCGGACCGTGTCCAGACTGGAAGTTTCCTGCTGCGCCAAGTAGCGGTTGGCCATCTGCCAGACTTCCCAGCCGTAGTTGTCGTCCACAACGGAGCGGGCCGCAACTGCCAGATCGTAGGCATTCGAGACCAGATCGCCGCTGATGTGCGCGAGGTTGCGGGTATAGCGAGCGATCATGCGGCGCTGCCAGTGGACCAGCTTTTCACCGGTCGATTCCGTGTACTTCGTCGCGGCTTCGCGCAATAGATCTAGCTGGACCTTGGGTTTGTCCAACCCGGCTTCGCCGGCCAGATCCAAACGGAAGAACTCGTAGCGTTCCTGCAGGTACGGATATTCGACGGTGATCTCGGCAAGGCTCTCGGGATGCGGGTTCAGAAGCTGCGTATCGGGACGGAGCAAGCGCCGCGAGGGGGGCTCTTGGGGTGTCTCCATCGCATCCAGCAGCGGATCCAGCAAGTTCAAGGACACAACTACGAGCGTATGTACATCAGGATTAGTCCCCTGTAGTTTCCAGGCCATTGCGGAGGCATGCGCCGCGACTTCTTCGGTGCGCGGCTGGGGCCAGACTCGATACTCCTCGATGTAGCGCTCCAAACCTATGCGTTGAATAGCGTACGTGTCAGGGCACTGATCGTGCAGATGGGGACGATCCTGCGTATCGGGTTCGAGGAAGATGATCTGAGCCCCGATCTCGCCGGCGGTGCGGAGGGCTTCGGTGAACGGATCAGCCGGCTCCACGGGCACGAACACCGGACGGTCATCTTCGTCGGATTCGGCGCTCGAAGGCGTGCATAGAATCACCGACATTTCGGGAAGGCGATCGAGAGCCCGCCGGTAGACCTGCTCCAGGAAGCCGGGGAGTTCCACCGCTACGATTTGCGGTTTCTCGGCGAGCAGCAAGCGGCGCAGCGCGATGGCGAACTCGACGCGTCCCGGCACTACCGGGAAATAGCGCACCTTGCCGCGCTCCAGTCCGCCGAGCTTGATTTCAGTTTCGAGTGACATAGCGCAGGGCCTCTTCGCCAAGAGTCTGCACGATGGCGATCCGCATCCAGTCTGAACTGGAACCGTTCGCCGATCCGTTGTTGCCCTGCATACTGGCGAGCTTCATAGCGAAGCGCGCGATATTGATCCCGTCGCGAGCGGTGAAGCGCTCATCTGCGGCGTGTGCGCGCTGCAGGAAATCGGTGACATAGGTCAGAATCTGGGTATCGCCGAAGGGAAGATTCTCGCGCAGGATGGCCAGTTCCTCGTCGCGCTCCGGAAAATCGATCAGGATCTGCGGCTGCAAACGCGAATGGATGTATTCCGGAAGATCGAAGGTGCTGGCGTCGTCGTTCATGGTCGCCACCAGGCGGAACAGAGGATGAGCCTTGATCTTGATTCCGGCGACGATCGATTCGACGTAGCGGCGATTATCGAGCAGCGGAGCTAAACTTGCCCAGCTCTTCTCGCTCATCCGATTGCCTTCATCCAGGATGACGATGCCGCCTCTAAGCATCGCAGTTACCAAAGGGGACGCCACGTAGCGCAGCCGGGCTTCGCCTTCGATGACGGGCGTCACGATCAGGTCCTCGGGGCGGGTATCGACGGTCGCCTGCATGATGTAGACTTCACGGCCTAAACGCTTGGCGGCCGCGTAGGCTAGCGTGGTCTTGCCGACGCCAGGCTTCCCCAGGAGGCGCGGGTTCATGGGCAGGTCTTGTGGATCAACGACGAGCCAGGCAGCCAGTAGCTGGCGCATGACCTCGTCCTGGCCGACCCAATTGACGGGAAACTCATCCGGATGAGCCAGATGAAGGGAAACGCCCTCGATCTCAACGACCATAGTCTTTCTAACTCTATCAAGGTCCGCCCGTAGCCGCAGAACAAAACGAACCGCGAGAGTGTGAACTACACTGAACGTATGCGCGCCAGAACCCTCCTGTCAGCGGAGGAATTCGATAACTACCCGTTCGAGGAAGATAAGCGCTACGAACTCGACGAAGGGGAGTTGATCGAGATGACCAGGCCGGCGTATAAGCATAATCGAGTGCTGGGGAGACTCTTCTACCGCCTAAGTAGCTATTTTGAAACGAATCACTTGGGAGAAGCGCTCATCTCGGAGAATTTATATGCCCTTTCCTCCTCGACTCGCCGGTCCCCGGACGTGGCGGTAATCCTGGGAAACCGGCACGAGGAGCTAAGAGACGCGAAGGTGATTCCGATCATCCCTGAAATCGCTGTGGAAGTTCTCTCGCCTAGTGAGACGCATACCCAGATCCATCGCAAGATGACGCAGTACTTCAAGGCGGGGGTCAAGGAAGTCTGGCTAGTCCAACCGGAAGACCGCACCGCGGAGATCTGGACCGGGCCAAACTTGCCTGAGCAGGCACTTACGGGTGAAGATTCACTGACTTCGGTACTTTTGCCGGGCTTTACGTTGCCGCTAGTGGATCTGTTTTCCTAACAAGAAAGTCCTGTTATACTAGGGTTTTGCCCGATCCGGGTAGGAGTACAGCTGTGTTTTTCCACGTTCGCGATCTGGAGCTAAAACCCGTCCGTTTCGACGTGGAACTCCCGCCTGGAACGATCGAGTTTCTGGATCCAAAGCTGAAGCAGGCCACCCCGCTGCACGCGGTTGGGCAGGCGGAACTGGTGATGGGTTCGGACGATGAGATCCAGGTAACTGGGCATGTTAAAGTGCAGTTGCAGACGGAATGCGACCGCTGCCTGGAGCCGTCTGATTTTCCGGTGGATTCCAGTTTTGAGCTGTATTACCGCCCGGTTGCAGAAGGATCAAACAACGGAGCGCGCGCTGTTCGCGTGGAGGAGAAAGCCATCGACGCCGAAGAGGCAGAGATGGGGTTTTACGAAGGCGACGGCCTGGAATTGAACGATGTTCTTCGGGAGTTTGTGTTGTTAGCGCTCCCGATGCAAAAACTTTGTAGCGAGAATTGCAAGGGAATCTGTCCGGAATGCGGGCAGAACCGCAACCAGAATGAATGCAGCTGCCAGACTACAGTGAGTGACAACCGCTGGGCAGCGCTCAAGGAGCTGAGAAAGTAAAATGCCAAATCCCAAACGACGACATTCCAAGCGCAGGACCTCCACGCGGCGGGCGCACGATCATCTGCCTCGCACCGGAATGTCCAATTGCCCCAACTGCCACGAGCCCAAGCTGCCCCATCGCGTTTGCCCGCATTGCGGTAAGTACAAGGGCCGCGAAGTGATCGAGGTTGCCGAAGAGTAGTCCGCGCCCAGGCCATGCTGACCATTGCGGTCGATGCCATGGGTGGCGATCACGCTCCCAAGCGCGAAGTTGAGGGCGCGATCCGGGCCGCCCAAGAACTGCAGATCCGTGTAATCCTGGTGGGCCTGGAACGGGCCATCCGCAGCGAGTTGGCTCTGCATCCTCAGGCTGCAGGCCTGCCGATCGAAGTCCACCACGCCGCCGAGTTCATCACCATGGAGGACTCCGCGGCGAAAGCGGTTCGTCTCAAGAAAGACTCCTCCATTCGGGTAGCCTGCCGGCTGGTGCGCGATGGCATCGCGCAGGGTGTAGTCTCCGCGGGCAATACCGGCGCGGTGATGGCGACGGCCAAGATCGTCCAGGGAATGATCCGGGGCGTGAGCCGGCCGGCGCTAGCGTCAGCACTGCCGTCTTTGACGGGATCGCCGCTGGTGTTCCTGGACGTCGGCGCCAACGTCGATTGCAAGCCTGAAATGCTGGCGCAGTTCGCGGTGATGGGCGAGATCTACTCGCGGACTATTTTCCACAATTCGCGCCCGCGTGTGGGGTTGCTCTCCATCGGCGAAGAGGAACATAAGGGCAACGAACTAACGAAGGCCGCGCTGCCTCTGCTGAAGGCCCTGAACCTGAACTTCATAGGCAACATCGAGGGCCGCGATATTTTCAGCGGCATCGCCGATGTGGTGGTGTGCGACGGATTCATCGGCAACGTAGCGCTCAAAGTGAGCGAAGGGCTGGTGGATATGTTCGTCAGCATGCTGCGCGAATCGCTGAGTTCCACCATGACCAGCAAGATCGGCTCATTGCTGTCGCGGGATGCCTACACGGACTTCAAGAAACGCCTGGACTATTCGGAATACGGCGGCGCGCCGCTGCTGGGCGTAAAGGGTGTCTGCATCGTGTGCCACGGGCGCTCCAACGCCAATGCGGTGAAGAATGCCATCCGGGTGGCCGCCGAATTCGCCCAGGGCCGCGTAAATGAGAAAATAGAAGAAGAGCTGGATCACTCTATCGCTGCCTCCAAAGTAACCGCACCATGAAAGCGTTACGGATCGCCGGGTTGGCTGTGTGCGTCGCAGCGTTAGCCTCCGCGCAACGCCTGGATCCGGTCCAGTGGTCCATGACGTCGAGTGTGGAGGTGGCTCAGGCGGGGTCCACCGTGCCGCTGAAGCTGTCGGCGAAGATCGAGCCGGGCTGGCACCTGTATTCGCTAACGATTCCCAAAGACTTGTTGCCGACCACCATCAAGGTGACAGACAATCCGGCCGTGGAATCTTACGTCGTCTATCAGCCGAAGCCGGTTCGCACCATGGATCCGAACCTCAAGCAAGAGGTGGAGACGTATTCGAACCAGGCCGACTTCTTGATACCGACGACGCTGACCAAGGATGCCAAAGGTCCGGTCGAGCTGACCGCGCAGTTTAAATACCGGGTCTGCGATGACAAGCAGTGCCTGAACCCCAGAACGAAGACGGCGGCGTATAAGATGACTGTCGCGCCGTTCGCTCCGGCACTTGCAGCGTTCACGGTTCCCGCAGGATATGTCGAGGTCAAGCCGGGCAGATTTGCAGATGTGGCGGCTGTTGTGAGTGCGATTCCGCCAACGCCAGTTGCATCCCAAACTAATCTAGCGGCATTCGCACTGGCGGCGTTCGGATTCGGCCTCGCGGCGATCTTCACGCCGTGCGTTTTCCCGATGATCCCGATCACGGTTTCCTTCTTCTTGAATCAGCGCGGCGGCATCGTTCAGGCGCTGGTGTTTTCGTTGGGCATCATCGTCCTGTTCTGCGCATTGGGATTGGGTGTGACCGCGCTCGCTGGACCGATCGGCATCTCGCAGCTGGGTGGAAATCCGTGGGTGAACGCGTTTATCGCCGCGGTGTTCTGCGTCTTCGCGCTGAGTCTGCTGGGGGCGTTCGAGATTACCCTGCCCTCGGGCCTGCTTACCAAGCTGGACGGTGCGTCGCGACGCGGCGGATACTTCGGAACGCTGCTCATGGGACTGACGTTCTCTCTGACATCGTTCGCATGCGTCGGACCGTTCGTGGGACCGCTGTTAGCGTCGTCGGTACAAGCGCAGGGAGCGCAGCCGGTGATCGGCATGGCGGCATTCGCCACTGGATTGGCCTCGCCATTCTTCTTCCTGGCGGCATTTCCTTCCTATTTGAAAAAGCTCCCTCGGAGCGGCGGTTGGCTGGCGCGCGTGAAGATCGTGATGGGGTTTGTGCTGCTCGCGGTGATGCTCAAGTATCTCAGCACCATCGATCAGGTGCTGGCGACGAATCTTCTGACCCGGGAGCGATTCCTGGCGGCGTGGTTTGTTCTGTTCGCCATGGCGGGATTGTATCTGCTGGGGCTGCTGCGTCTTGAGGGAATCGAAGCGGACGACAAGCTCAGCACAGGCCGGCTGCTGTCGGGAAGTGCAATTCTGATCTTCGCCTTCAGCCTGCTGCCGGGGATGTTTGGCGCTCCCCTGGGCGAGCTGGATGCATATGTTCCCGTCGCCACGGGCGGAATCACTGGAAACAGCACGACTGCCGGCGGCCTGCAATGGATGAAGAACGATTATCAGGCTGCGCTTGACCGGGGACGCCAGGAAAACAAACTTGTTCTGGTGACGTTCACCGGGTACGCCTGCACCAACTGCCACTGGATGAAGGCCAACATGTTTCCGCGTCCGGAGATCGCGGAGATCGCCAAAGATCTGGTGCTGGTGGAGCTTTATACCGATGGATCCGACGCCTCGTCAGAGGAGAACGCCAAACTCGAGGACACCAAGTTCGCCAGTGTCTCAACGCCTTTATTCGTTTTACTTGACGACCATGAGAACGTGCTGGCAACCAGTGGTTACACGCGCAGCACGCAGGACTTTCTGGCCTTCCTGAAATCGCGCGCCAAGGCATGAAGCTGCGCTCCGTTGTATTTATCCTGGCTTTGACGCTTCGCGCGCAAGTCCCCGCCGTCGCTCCCATCCGCGGATTCGCGCCGGATCAGTGGAAAGCACAGCACGATCGCGAAGACCAGGCCAAAGCTATCCCGCAAGCAGAGCGATTGCGGATCTATATGGAGCGGATCGCGGCCAAACCGCACCACGCCGGCTCGCCCGGATCGAAAGCGGTCGCCGATTATCTTTCTGCGCAGCTCACCGAATGGGGCTTTGACACGCGCATCGAAACGTTCCAAGCACTGATCCCTTATCCGACCACGCGAACGCTCGAAATGACCGCGCCGGTACGCTTCAAGGCTAAGCTCGCCGAGCCCGCGATTGCGGAGGATCCCAGCACTGCTCAGGAGAATCAGCTTCCGACGTTCAACGCGTACGGGGCGTCTGGAGATGTCACGGCGCCGCTGGTCTACGTCAACTACGGGCAGCCGGAGGACTTCGAGTATCTCAAGAAGCTGGGCATTGACGTCAAAGGGAAGATTGTGATCACGCGCTATGGGCGTAGCTGGCGCGGCCTGAAGCCCAAGCTCGCGCAAGACAACGGAGCCGTGGGGTGCCTGATCTATTCCGACCCGCGGGAAGACGGTTATTTTCAGAACGACGTGTATCCACGAGGCCCCATGCGTCCTGCCGATGGAGTCCAGCGCGGCAGCGTGATGGATATGGCCTTGTATCCTGGAGATCCGCTTTCGCCCGGATGGGCGTCTGAAGCGGGTTCCAAACGGCTGCCGCGCGAGGAAGCCAAAACCATACTCAAGATTCCGGTGCTGCCTATCTCCTGGGCGGACGCACTTCCTCTGCTCCAACAGCTAAGCGGACCGGTGCTGCCGGAAGGGTGGCGCGGCGCGCTGCCGATTACGTATCACGCCGGTCCTGGACCGGCGACGGTGCATCTGCAGGTCGATTTCGATTGGTCGACACGGCCCCTGTATGACGTGACGGCCACGATTGCAGGAACCGGCACCACAAAAGATCAATGGGTCATTTACGGCAATCATCACGACGCGTGGGTGAATGGCGGGAGCGATCCGGCCAGCGGAGCTGCGGTATTGCTTGAAACCGCACGAACGCTCTCCGTGCTGCGGAAACAAGGCTGGCAGCCGAAACGCACCGTCACACTGGCGCTATGGGATGGCGAGGAGTATGGCTTGCTCGGGTCCACCGAATGGGTGGAGAAACACATGGAGGAGCTGGAACGCAGCGGAGCGGTTTACATCAATTCCGATTCCACTGGCCGTGGTCCCCTGATCTCAGGCGGCTCGGATTCCCTGGAACCGTTCGTCAGCGAAGTACTGCGGGACGTGACTGATCCGGCGACGTCCAAGAGCTTGCTGGAAGCGTCGCGAACACGGCGGGTGGCCGCAGCGCCAGTATCTGCGGGGACGACTTCCCCGCCCGAGCCCCGGGCGTTCCATCTGGATTCACTAGGGTCCGGTTCGGATTACGTGGCGTTTCTGGATCACGCCGGCGTCGCGAGTTTGAACCTCGGGTTCGGATCCGGCGACGGCGTTTATCATTCGATTTACGACACGGTGGCCTGGTATCAGCAGTTTTCCGACGGCGACCGTACGTTTGGCAAGGCTCTTACGCAGGTAATGACGACGGCGATCCTGCGTTTGGCGGATGCATCAGTGCTGCCGTTCGACTACGGGTCGCTCGCGGCCAGCGCAGGCCGGTGGATCGAGGAGATTCGCAAACAATTACCGAAGGGACCATCGAAGGTGGACCTGCGGCCGCTGTCCGCACAATTGACCAGGTTGTCGCTGGCTTCCAAAGCTTACGAAGAAGAACTTTCCTCGTGGACCAAACACGCCGGATCCGCCACGCCGGACAAGCTAGCAAAAGTGGACGAATCGATGCGCAAGACGGAGCGCACGCTGCTGAGTACGGAGGGCCTTCCGCGGCGGGACTGGTATCGGAATCAGATCTACGCGCCAGGGCTGCTCACCGGTTATTCGTCCAAGACACTTCCGGGCGTGCGGGAAGCTATCGAATCGCAGCAATGGGATGAGGCGAATCAGCAGGCTCGCAAACTGGCTGAGACGCTACGCGCCGCTGCTGTACAGGTGGAAGAAACCACGCGACTGTTGAAGCAGGCGCAGTAAGTCCGCCTCAAACCTACTAGAATCTGGAGATGAGTTCTCGCTGGGTGATCCCGATAGGCGCCGTCTGCGTGCACATCTGCATCGGCTCGGTATATGCCTGGAGCACCTTCAACCGTCCGTTCCAAGCTTTGCTTCCGAACGCCCCCGGGTGGTTCAGCCCACCCTACACGACCTATTCGACCGCGCTGGTGCTGCTGGGACTGAGCGCGGCATTCGGAGGTCCCTGGGTGGAACGCAGGGGACCGCGAGCGGCCGCTATGGCAGCGGCGATCCTGTTCGGCTGCGGATTGGTGATCGGCGGCATCGGACTGGCGCTGCACCAATCCGTACTCGTATTTCTTGGCATGGGAGTGATTGGAGGCATGGGTTGCGGGCTAGGTTACATCGCTCCAGTCAGCACACTGGTCAAATGGTTTCCCGACCGGCGCGGCATGGCCACCGGCATGGCGATCATGGGATTCGGCGGGGGCGCGGCTCTGGCGAGTAAGTTGAACGTCAGCTTAATGGACTGGCTCGGCGTTCCCAGAGCAGTGATGACACTGGGGGTGATCTATTTCGTAGTGATGATGGTTGGGGCTCGCATGCTCCGCCCACCGCCGAAGGCTTGGAAGCCTGCCGAGAAGGCTATCCAAGCCAGCATCACACGGAACGCGGCGTTACGAACTCCGCAGTTCTATCTACTTTGGAGCATCCTATTTATCAACGTCACGGCCGGCATCGGCATACTGGCGCAAGCGTCGCCCATCGTGCAGGATATTTTCGGGCAGACCGCGGCCGAGGCGGCCTACTTCGTTTTGCTCCTGAGCCTGTTCAACCTGGCGGGACGATTCATCTGGGCATCCAGTTCCGATTACATCGGTCGGCGCAATACGTACACCCTGTTCTTTGCGGTCCAATTCGTCCTGTTCCTGATCGTTCCCGGCATCGCGGGGCGCGGCGATTGGGTGCTGTTCGAGTCCTGCCTGTTCGTGGTGGTAACCATGTACGGGGGCGGCTTTGCGACCATCCCGGCGTTCCTGGCCGACCTGTTCGGCGCCGACAATGTGGGGGCGATTCATGGGGCCCTGCTGACGGCGTGGAGCGCGGCCGCGATCGCCGGACCGGTGATCGTAACCGAGCTTTCGAACCGCGCCAAGGCCGCCCTTGCGCCGGGCGCCAGCCACGTCCATATATATGACGGCCCTCTGCAAGTGCTTGCCGGCCTGTTGGGCGTCGGGTTCCTGCTCACCCTGCTGGTGAGACCTTTGAGACAGTACTAAGGTCCGCTCCGAACGGTCGGAAATCGGTAGGGAATCAGCTTATGGAGAAGCTGCATGCAGATGACGATAGCTTATTGTGATCTCGTTGAAGCAGTCCATCGAACAGGATGCGGAGCAATTGCTTATTGCCGCCCTGAGCTCGTATCGCGCCACTCTGGCGGCTATGGGCGAAGCAGCCTCAGAGGTCGATTCGGCCACTGGTGAGCCGCTTCAGCAAGCTTTACATAGCCTGAGCAACAGCCTGGCGGATGTCTCGGCAGACCGCATTTCGGAGACCCACAGAAGTATCGAGCAGGAGTTGAAAATCTGGGCCACGCACGCCGCGGACGTTTTTGGCAATAAAGCCAATGGCATCCAAGACGTCCTGTTGATCGCCGGAACAGCTGCGCAGCAGGTGGGCGAGCGAACTACGCACCACGCGAAACGGTTCACGGAATTCAGCGAACGGCTCAGCGCCACATCCAAACTCAACGACCTGAAGATTATCCGGCATTCTATCGGTCAGCACTCCGCCGATCTCAAGAGCTACGTTACGCAAATGGTCTCGGACAGCACGGCCGCCGTCGCGCAGCTCCGTGCTCAAATCGCGACCTACGAATCGCGATTGGAAGAGATGGAGCATCTGGCGGCGCATGATTCCCTGACCGGCCTGCTCAACCGCCGTAAGGTGGAACGCCACATCGAAACCCGCATTCGCGCCGGGCAGGTCTTCTGCGTCATCAGCCTGGACCTGAACGGATTCAAGCAACTGAATGACACCTACGGGCATGCAGCCGGCGATGACCTCCTGCGACAGTTCGCGACCGAACTAAAGACCGTGTTCCGCTCGCACGACGTGATCGGACGCGTGGGCGGGGACGAATTCGTCGTACTGGTGGACGGCGATCTGGCCGTAGCAGGCGCACGGCGAGAGCGAATCCAACGCTGGGTCAACGGTCGCTACAAGGTGAACGGAAATCCCGATGCACCCAAGGTGAACGTCAGCGCAGCCGCAGGCGTCGCTCAATGGATCCCCGGCGAAACCATGCAGGATGTTCTCAGCCGGGCGGACGCCGCGATGTACGAAGATAAGCGGTCTTCACACGCGGCCGCGCGCGCGTCGTAATTACCGAAGGGCGGCGCGGTTCGCGAAATCCAGAACCAACGACGGGAAGACACCGAGTAGGACCGTTCCGACCGCGGAGCCGTAGACGGCGATTTGCAATAGTGCTCCAGCCGGCGGCAGTTTCTCGACCGACTCTCCGGGTTCGCGCATGTACATCACGACCAGGATGCGCAGATAGTAGTACGCAGCGACGGCGCTATTCAGGAGTCCGAGCACCGTCAGCCAGATCAGATTCGCATCCAGCGCGGCTTTGAAGATATAGAACTTTCCGAAGAATCCGCCGGTGAGCGGCACGCCGATCAAGCTCAGCAGGAATATGGTTAGCATCGCGGCCATGGCCGGCTGGCGCTGGGCGAGCCCGGCAAAATCGTCGATGCCGACGTACTTTTCTCCAGCGCGGCCGAAATACGTGACTACGGCGAATGCTCCAATATTGGTGAAGGCGTAGGCCGCCAGGTAAAACATGACCGCGGCGGAACCCGTTCCTGAGTTGGCTGCAACTGCAACCAACACATAACCCGCGTGGGCGATGGAGCTGTAGGCCAGCAGCCGCTTGATATTCGATTGCATGATAGCGGCGAAGTTGCCGACCACCATAGTGGCCAGCGCGCAAACCCAAATCGCCGGCATCCAGTGGGAAGCAGTTGTCTCCAGGGTGCCCAGGAACACCCGCATCAGGACAGCAAACGCGGCGGCCTTGGGTCCCACGGTAAGGAATGCGGAGACCGGAGCAGGCGCGCCCTGATAGACGTCAGGAGCCCAGCCCTGGAAGGGAGCGGCGGATATCTTAAACGCTAAGCCGACGAAGATCAGCGCTGCGGCCACGCCGATCATAGCTTCCGGCGGTGCGGCGCCCGAGGTGAGGGCCCTGCGAATCTCGGACAGATTGGTGGAACCGGTGGCTCCGTAGATCCAAGCGACACCATACAAAAGGAATGCTGTCGCAAACGATCCCAGCAGGAAATACTTGAGGGCGGATTCGTTGTTCCGCGCATCGTCGCGCAGAAATCCGGCCAAAATGTAAGACGCAATGGAAGAAATCTCCAGGCCGATGAAGATCATGATCAGCTCATTGGCTGTGACCATGACGCATTGGCCCACAATGCTGAACAGGACCAGCGCATAGTATTCGCCGGTCTCCTGTTTTTCTCGCCGCAGATAATCCGTGGAGCTGAACACGATCAGCAAGCCGACGACGATCACCAGCGTCCGGAAGAAGGTCGCCATGCCGTCCACCACCAGCATTCCCTGGAAGGCAGGTCCGGGTGTCGCCATCAGGGCGGCAGGCAGAGCCATTACCAGCGCGACGATGGCAAAGACACCAGCGTTGGACTTCTTTCCTTCGGGACGCAAGGCCTCCAGGAACATGATCAGGGTACCGGCCAGGGTCAACAGGATTTCCGGCAGGAAGCGGGTGTAATCGACAGCGGTCGGGAGGAAGTTAGCGATTGGCACGGGATACCTCCGCGGTTTGCCGAGCCGGGATTGCCACTCGCTCTACTCGCAGTTTCTTGGTTGATTCAAGGATGGCGGCGTTCTGGACGCTGATCGACGGAAGAAAACTTTGTGCAAACGAGCCCATCCATACCATCAGGATCAGGAGAGGGGCGATCGCGGCCCATTCGCGCATGGTCAGGTCAGGCATGTGATGCGCGAGAGATTCCGAGGCCTTGCCGTAGAACATCCGCTGGTACAGCCAGAGCATGTAGCACGCCGAGAAGATCACGCCCAGCGCCGCGAACACGGCCCAACCGAAATTCGCATTGGCGGTTCCCTGGAGAACCAGGTATTCGCCCACAAAGTTGTTTAGCGTTGGCAGTCCGATGGACGCCAGAGTCGTAATCAGGAATACAATCGCCAGATTCGGCGCAGGCGTCGCTACGCCTCCGTAGGCCGATATTTCGAGCGAGTGGCGGCGTTCATATAGGTAGCCGACCAAGATGAACAATGCTCCAGTAGAGATGCCGTGGTTCAGCATCTGATAGACAGCTCCATCCAAGCCTTGTTGGGTGAAGGTGAAGATTCCTAAGACGACGAAGCCCAAGTGACTGACGGATGAATACGCCACCAGCTTCTTCATGTTGGGCTGGACCAGTGCGACGAGCGCACCATAGATGATGCCGATGACGGCGAGGCCGGCGATCCAGGGGGCGCAGCGCCGGGCTGCATCGGGAAATAGCGGCAGGCAGAAGCGGACGAGTCCGTAGGTGCCCATCTTCAGCATCACGGACGCCAGCATCAAGGAGCCTGCAGTGGGAGCTTCAACGTGTGCATCGGGCAGCCAGGTATGCAGCGGGAACACCGGCACCTTGATCGCGAAGGCTATGAAGAAGGCCAGGAATAACAGCAGCTCGGCTTGCGGTGAGAACACCAGACTGCCGGTCTGGATCATGCCCTGAATTTCGCCGTAGTCG
>Ga0207674_10002809_pt1 | contig 21669 bp, 13 predicted proteins | sample KBSCornC72_FD_184303 | JGI IMG/M metagenome (GOLD analysis project Ga0207674, IMG submission 184303) | Corn rhizosphere microbial communities from Kellogg Biological Station, Michigan, USA - KBS Corn C7-2 (SPAdes) (version 2) | ecosystem: Host-associated > Plants > Roots > Rhizosphere > Soil ...
TTACCGCGGTAGTAGTCGCGGCATGTTCGACCGACGTTGTCGCACCCACCAAAGCGCCTTTGGCGCCCTCACTCTCAGTCTCGACCGCGTCCAACGCGGGACGATACATCGTCTCGTTGAACGGTGCGCAGACAGCGGAAGGCTTTGCCTCGAAGGTTGAAGCGCTCGGTGGCACCGTCTCCTCGTTCCATGCCGGCGCTCGAATCGCAGTCGTGTCAGGTCTCACTGATGCAGCGGCTGCACAGCTGTCATCGTCCGGAGTAGGCGACGCCGTCGCGGACTTTGCGTTCTCGCCCAGCGAGAATTTCGGAACCGCGCAAGCCGATGCATCCGATGTCGTTAGCGACGAGATCAACAGCCAGCTGAATCCGGCTGGCGCCAGTCGCTTCAACTGGCAGTGGAACATGCGGCTAATCAACGCGGATGCCGCGTGGACTGCCAAGAAGTTCGGGAGCGCCGGCGTCACCGTCGCGATTATCGACACTGGAATCGACTACGACGCTCCGGATCTTAACGGCCTCGTCGACCTTTCGCGCTCGACGTCGTTCATGAACCACTTCGTCGGCGTGCAGGACGATCCCACGACTCCCGAAGATGAGTACACCCCGATCGTCCCGCCGGATGATCAGATCGTCGGCTTCTTCCCGGGCCGAAACCTGATCACCGATTTGAACGGTCACGGCACGAACGTCGCCACTCAGGTGAGCAGCAAAGCCGTCGCGCTGGCGGGCGTGACATCCAAAACGACTCTGATCGGTGTCAAAGTCCTTGGCGCGAATGGATATGGATCGTTCAGCGACATCCTGAACGGCGTCCTTTGGGCCGCCGATCACGGCGCCGACGTGGCAAACATGAGCCTCGGCGGTGGCTTCTCGAAGGCCGGCAATGGCAGAAGCCTCGGCTTGATCAATCAGGTCTTCAACTACGCCAATTCCAAGGGAATGGTCGTGGTGGTAGCTGCTGGAAATTCTGGCCTCAACCTCCAGCACATCGGCAACGGATTCTCGACCTACTGCGACGCTCCGAACGTGATCTGCGTCTCTGCAGTCGGACCAGCTGTGGCGACGGGCGACCCGAACACACCAGCCTTTTACACGAACTTCGGCAAGAATAACGTCGACGTCGCTGGTCCCGGTGGAAACGCCGACGCGGCCCACAATTTCGCCCCGTCGCGGTGGCCGTGGAGTGCGCCTGCACCGGGGCCATTCACCGGCAACGACATTGCGTCGTGGGTCTGGTCGTTTTGCTCGAAGCAGACCCTCATCATCCAGAAGAATGTCGACGGAATTCACGGCGATCTCTTCCTAACGAGCTGCGTCGCCGGCAACCGACTCACCGGTGATATCGGCACCAGCCAGGCTTCTCCTCACGTCGCTGGTCTCGCGGCGCTGCTGATTGCGGAGAAGGGTAAGATGGCACCGCAGCGCATCAAGCAGATCGTACAGCAGTCGGCCTTCGCCACGGACAAGGCGTACGGTCGCGGCAGAATTGACGTCAAAGCCGCGCTCGGTCTGTAATACCGCGTCAAAGAAAAAGCCGGGTCCGAAAGGGCCCGGCTTTTTCTTTGCGTTTACAACTTCTACTTCACCGTGGGTGCTTTCTGGTAAGTGCCCATCAGCTCAGCGGAAGCGACTACGTGCCCCTTCATCGCCCGCTCGACTTCGGTCTTGCCCGACAAAGATCCACTCAACTCGGTGTCCAACGCGTAGAGCTTGAAGAAGTACCGATGCCGTCCGATCGGCGGGCACGGTCCGCCGTATTCGGGCTTCCCCCAATCGTTCTTACCCTGCATGGCGCCTTTCGGCATTCCTTTCTTCGACGCGGTCTCGGGCAATGACGCTGTCGACGATGGAATGTTGTAGACCACCCAGTGGACGTATACGCGTTGGGGCTTCGCCGGATCCGGCGCATCGGGATCGTCGACGATCAACGCGTAGCTTTTTGCGTTCGGCGGACCGCCCGACCAGGCGAGCGGCGGCGAGATGTCCTGACCTTCACATGTGTACTTGCTCGGAATCGAGCCGCCTTGCGCGAAGGCGGGCGACGTGATCTGTAGTGACATTGTTGTGCTCCGTTCCGGTGTACCGATTCAGGCGATCAGCGTTTCGTGCGCGTCGTTGTCGAGCTCGCGCGACGACAGGCAGTGCGTAACGAACGGCAGGATGGGTGCCTTCATCCGGCGAAAGCGCCGGTCAACGATTAAGCGGGGGAGGGCCTGCGCGGAATTCGTTGACGATGAATGCCCAGGTGATCCGGCCCTTGTCGTAGTAGCCGCCGAGCAGCATCGCATAAATGCTGAGTCGTTGGCCCGGCCTCAGCTCCTTTGGGAAAAAGCTCGCCACACGATCCTGGACGGGCAGCCATAGAAGTTGCTCGCCCTCCTGAAAGAGGTACTCACGGTGGAAATCCGAAGCGATCGACGAGTCGCGCATATAAGTGAGACCCCATTCCGCGATCAGTCCACGTCGTACGGAATCAATGGGACGGGACTCACCTCGGAAGGTCACGTTCGCGCGGATCGAGTAATAGTCGCCCATGAAATGCTGGCTCGGACGGTCATCGATGATCCCACTAGCTCGCTTCTCGGTGACCGCATTACGTATCGTCGAATCGCCGTCCCGAATCGCCGCCGCCAGAGTACCCGGTTTGTATCTGTCCCAGCTGCTTTGCGCCTGTGTCGCGCTCGTTGGCAGCGCGACCAGCACTACGGCCGTCGCGACAGCCGTACTCAGGGCACGCAATGTTGTGGGCTGCATCAGCTAGCCGAGGAACGACTCCAGCGACCGGCGGCGGGAGTTGTGGCGCAGCTTGAGCAGCGCTTTCTCCTTGATCTGACGCACTCTCTCGCGCGTGATCTGGAGCAACGTGCCGATGTCCTCGAGAGTCATCGGGTCGGCACCGTCGAGCCCGAAATAGAGGCGCAGAATCTTGGACTCGCGCTCCTTGAGCGACGACAATGATTCCTCGATCGCCTCCGACAACGCCTTCTCGAAGGTGATCTCGTCGGGCGTGGGATTCATGTTGTCGGGCAGATAATCCAGCAGCCGGTTGTCCTCGCCCGGCGTCATCGGCGCATCGAGAGAGAGATGCACCTGCGAGATCATCATCGTCTTCGCAACTTCGTCCTCGCTGATGTCGAGGCCTTCGGCGATCTCGGTGTTGCTAGGCTGACGCCCCAGCTCCTGGAGCAGCGTGCTGGCGCGCTTGCCGATGCGATGCAGGGTGCCGGCGCGGTTCAACGGCACGCGAACGATGCGCGACTGCTCGGCCAGTGCCTGCAGAATCGACTGGCGAATCCACCACACCGCATACGAGATGAACTTGATGCCTTTCGTCTCGTCGAATTTGTGTGCGGCACGAATGAGCCCGAGGTTGCCCTCGTTGATCAGATCGGAGTGCGAGACGCCCTGGTTCTGATATTTTTTCGCGACCGAGACGACGAATCTGAGATTCGATCTGACCAGGGTGTCCAACGCTTCCTGGTCGCTCTGGCGGATGCGCTTCGCGAGCTCCACTTCCTTCTCGCGAGTGATGAGGGGAAAGACGCTGATGTCGCGCAGATACTGATCGAGCGATCCTTCGTCGACGGTCGATTTCCGATTCGTCGATGCCTTCATAGCGATAGCGTCATCCTCTCTCAGAAATCGAGAGTCGTTCTAGTGAACGAGCTCCCCGAAGCGCTTCCACCGTAAATGAGTCAACCAATCCAGCCGATCTCCGGTGTCCGGCGCATAGCTGTAATAGACCACTATCGGCTGGCCCCGCACAAGGGAGTCGGCGACGAAGCCCCAGTACCTCGAATCCGACGAGTTGTCGCGATTATCTCCGAGGACGAAGTAGTCATGAGGAGGGACGACCAGAGGCCCCCAGTTGTTACGGGATGGATGGTAGTTTTCGACCGACGCTCCGCCCGCGAGATACGCCTTCTGCCAGCGGAAATCTTCGTCCGACTGGTCAGCTTCTTCGGGGCTTCGCTGAATGTACGGCTCCGGGATCCGCTCGCCGTTCCTGACCAGCGCCCCGTTGGTCATCGACAGAGTGTCGCCCGGAATACCGACGATGCGCTTGATGTAGTTCAATCGCGGATCGACCGGATAGGTAAAGACGATGACGTCGCCCCGCCGCGGAGCGTGGAGGGCGGGAAGCTTGCGGCCGCTGCCAGGGATTCCCGCTCCGTAAACGAGCTTGTTGATCAGCAGGAAATCGCCCTCGAACAGCGTGTGCTCCATGCTTCCGCTCGCGATCTTGAAAGCCTCTACACCGAAGGCGCGGATTACCACGAACAGCGCCAGCGAGACGATGATAATCTTCGCCCAGTGGAGCAGGAAGGAGAGCTTGCTCGCCTTCCGCCGCCGATTCGCCAGCTGGAGCGCGTGAGCGCGTTTTTGTTCGTATCCGTCCATTGTCCGTCTATACCGCCCTGATTAGTCCGGCGTTCCCAGATAGGTGTCGATTTGCGCCCGTTGCAGAGTGCCCGAGAAGTCGGCATAGCCGACCTTGGTCTCAGAGTAAAACTCGTACACTTCCCAGCCCCCTTCGCGGTGCCCGTTCCCCGTCTGTTTTACGCCGCCGAACGGGAGGTGCGCCTCGGCGCCGATTGTGGGCGCATTGACGTAGGTGATCCCGTTGTCCAGCTCGTTCAGTGCCCTGAACGCAGTGTTTACGTCACGCGTGTAAATCGAAGATGACAGGCCGTACTTCACATCGTTATTCACGGCAAACGCTTCGTCGGCGTCCTTCACCCGGATCACCGACAGCACCGGTCCAAAGATCTCTTCCTGCTCTAGCCGGCTGCCCGCTTTGACGTTGGTGAAGATCGTCGGCGAGTAAAAGTTTCCCTTGGGCAGCTTGCCAGGTCGCTCGCCACCTGTCACCAGTTTCGCGCCTTCAGAGTCTCCGATGTCGACGTAGGTCTCCACTTTTCTGACGGCATCTTCATTGATCAGCGGCCCGACGTCAGTACCCTTCTTTCTGCCGTCGCCGAGCTTCAGATCGTTCGCGCGATCCTCGAGCATGCCGACGAACTTGTCGTGAATTTTCTTCTGTAGTATAAGACGACTGGTGGCGGTGCAACGTTGCCCCGTCGTGCCGAACGCTCCCCACAACGCTCCTTCCAGCGCGAGATCGAGATCGGCGTCATCCATCACGATCTGGGCGTTCTTGCCACCCATCTCGAGCGACAACCGCTTGTGCATCCGGCCGCAGGTCTCGCCGACGATGCGTCCCGTCTCGGTCGACCCAGTGAACGAGATGAGCGGGATGGCCGGATGCTCCACGATCGCCGATCCAACCTGCTCACCAAGCCCGTGCACCAGCTGGATGACTTCCTCCGGCAGCCCCGCCTCGAGCAGAATCTCGACCAGCATGGTGCCGGTGTGCGGCACATCTTCGGCCGGCTTGAAGATCACCGCGTTCCCGCACACCAGCGCGGGAAACATCTTCCAGGTCGGGATCGCCATCGGGAAGTTGAACGGGCAGATGAGTCCCGCAATGCCGATCGGGCGGCGATAGCTCATCGCCCACTTGTTGCGCAGCTCGCTCGGGACCGTTTTACCGAACAGCCTGCGACCCTCGCTGGCGGCGTAGTAAGCGGTGTCGATTCCCTCCTGGACGTCGCCGCGCGTCTCGGTAAGTGGCTTCCCCATCTCCCGGGTCATCGCGTCGGCGATCTCTTCTTTGCGCTTGGTCATGATGTCGCCGACCACTCGCAACACGTCACCACGCGCGGGCGCGGGAGTGCGGCGCCACCTGGCAAAGCCGCGCCTGGCGCTCTCCACCGCCTTGTCGACGTCGCGGCGATCGGAGAGTGGGAACTTGCCGATTACATCGCCCCGATCTGCGGGATTCCTGTTGTCGAAGTACTCGCCCGATTCGGGCGCGACCCACTTACCGCCAATGTAGTTGCTGAACTTTTTCATTTAGTATTTGTTGGTTCGTAGTTGAGCACTGACTGTCGCTTCACGCTTCCCGCTCTCCGCCTCCCGCTCTCCTCTTCCCGTCTCAAGCCTAGCTGTGCTCTCGCGATAACGAGTACCGCTCGATCTTCTTGTACAGATTGGAGCGCGGCATCTCCACCGCGCGCGCCGTCTCCGACACGTTCCAGTCGTTCTCGCGCAATTTATTGAGCAGAAAGGCGCGCTCAGCGGCGTCCTTGAATTCCTCGAAGGTCCGGCACTGGGTAAGAGTCGCAAGTCCCGCGTCGTCCAGTGCACGCTGGCCGGCGAGTCGGTCGATGTCGCGCGCAGAAATCTGCGCCTCGGGGGCGAGGATCAACAGCCGCTCCACTGTGTTGCGGAGCTCCCGGACGTTTCCAGGCCAGTCCAGCGATTGCAGCCGCTCCAGCGCGTCGGTCGTGAGGGTTCGCGGCGGAATTCCCTCGCGCGCCGACAGCGTCGCCGCGAAGTACTGCGCCAGAAGCGGGATGTCCTCACGGCGCTCGCGAATCGGTGGCACATGGATCGGCACGACGTTGAGCCGGTAGTAGAGATCTTCCCGGAAATGCCCGGCCGCGATCTCGGCCTCGAGGTTCTTGTTGGTCGCCGCAATGACGCGCACGTCCACCGAGATCGGCTTGGAGCTGCCGATACGTGTGATCACGTTGTCCTGCAGCACCCGCAGCACCTTTGCCTGGGCCGCCAGACTCATGTCGCCGATCTCGTCGAGAAAAAGAGTTCCCTTGTTGGCGCTCTCGAACTTTCCGGCGCGGTCGGAGATCGCACCCGTGAACGATCCCTTCATGTGCCCGAACAGCTCGCTCTCGATCAGCTCGCCGGGAATCGCCGCGCAGTTGACCTCGACGAACGGCTTGTTCGCGCGCGGCGACATCCGGTGCAGCGCCCGTGCGACGAGCTCCTTTCCCGTTCCGTTCTCTCCCGTGATAAGCACCCGCGCAGGAGTGGAAGCCACTTTCTCGACCTTCTCCATCAATGCCCGCATTACGGGCGTCTTACCCACGATCTCGAACGGAGCGTCGATCGATTGCTTTAGTCGCGCGTTCTCTTCCTGAAGATCCATGTGCGAGAGCGCGTTGCGCAGCATCACCAGGATTCGATCGGTGTCGAGTGGCTTCTCGAGGATCTCGTACGCGCCGGCCTGGGTCGCTTCTACGGCGGTACGTATCGTCGCGTGACCGCTGATCATTACCACCGTCGCGTTGGGATCGAGCTCGCGGATCTTCTTCAGCGCCTCCATTCCGTCGATTCCCGCCATCTTCACATCGAGGAAGACCAGATGCGGACGCCACTTCTGATATTCGGCGATGCCTTCGTTGGCGTTGGCGACGGTGTGAACTTCGTAGCCCTCGTACTCGAGGAGTTGTCCCAGCGCGGCGCGGATTCCCTGCTCATCATCGATGACGAGAATCCGACGGCTCATCGCACGCTCTTGTACAGGGTGATTTTTCCGTTGGAGATGCGCACATCCGAAATGTAAGCGGGCATTACCATCGGCAGACCGTTCTGGGAGATGCCCTCGACCTTCTTGCCGCGATTCATCTGGGTGAGAAGCCGCGGTATCAGCGCGTCCGGGACGTCGACGCGCCCGAGCTTGATCTCCTGCACCAGAAACTCGCCAAGTCCGGGATGCAGCATGTTGATGGTGCCGCCAAACCGCACGCTGTCGCGGTCGCCGAGCAGGAGGCCAATCGGTCCCAGCGCCTTTGAGCCCCCGAAATCCTTGAGATCGACATCAGAACGGACGTACAAACGATCTCCGATGATCGATGCCTCCGCGTTCTGCGCCGAGGGCGGCATTTGCTTCGCCACCACTGTGAAGATGTACGAGGCGGCTTCCGCAGGCGTGAGATTCGCAAATACCGGCCCCGATTGCCGGCCCAGCGATTGAACGGCCACGCGGCCGCGCTCGGCGTCGGCTGCCGTTAGCGGCTGCCATCCGGAGGTAACCGATGTCGCGGTACCGGTCGTAACGGCTGTGCCGGACCGGTGATCGACGCGTGCGTACCAGTACCACGCACACGCCAGGATGATCAGGATCAGGATCAGACAGCCAAGCCGCCGAAAGAATCCTTTCATTGTCGAAGCGTAAGGGGTGAGTGACGGAGGAGAATACCCCCGCACATCCCGTGCACGCTAGTTGCCCGGACCACCCCTGCCCCGCGGGCCTTCGCCATCCCCACGCCGCAATCCCGGCGTCTTGATGCTGTCCGGTACCTTCGCCCACTGGTCCGGCGTCAGAATCGCCTTTGCATCGTTGATAGCCTGGGTCGCCAGCTTTCTTCCTTCGGTCATCGAAGGCTGGAGCTTGGCGAAGATCGTCATGGGATCCGGATTTTTCACCGTCGTGTCGCCAAGAATGTTGGCAACTTTGTCGATGAGAGAATCCGCCTTGACCTTGAATGCATCGCCGCCGGTTTGCAGCCGCGTGATCTGGTCCGCGGTCAGCTCGAGCTTCGCCGAGTCGTTGACGGCGATGATGTCGAGGAACGCATTCGGAACGAGGCGCGTCATCCGCGCCTTGAGTGCGTCGGGATTCATTCTCCCGCCGGCACCGCGTCCAAGCACGTTGTTGAACTGCTGCCGCGCCGGATCGGTGCCGAGGGTCAATCGCGCCTGGATCGCCAGCTGGAAAGGAACGCGGAAAGCATTGCGTGTTCCGTTGGCGACGCCGAAGTGCTCGTTGACCTGGTACTGGTAGGTGTTGCTCGCCGGATCAAACCCGCGCACATAGAGCAAGGTGCGATCGGGGAACGAGGGCTGCCCCCAACCATGCAGCTTGTCGTTGCCGTGCAGAAGCTGGTCGAGTCCCGTCAGGGCGTTGAGGGTGACGACCGAAATGGTGAGCCGGCGGTCGAGCCCGAATGCAGTGGGCCTGATATTGGCCTGCATGTCGAGTGATAGCGACCACGGACTGGAGCAGCTGCTGCGCGCCGCAACTCTGTTCATCTGGGTCAGCAAGCAGTCCCGGGCGCGCGGGGAGGTTGCCGCCAGCAGACGTGTCATGCCGTTGGCGACGGCGGTATCGCCATTCTGTGCCGCTTCGGTCGGTGAGAACACGAACGCGCGATCGTTGCTCCGGCCATCGGCATTGATGTCGCCGCCGACGAGCGGCGAGAAGTAGCTGCCCGACACCGCGCGGCCGATTGCGGTGAGCTCGAACGCGGGCTTGATCGGATACGTAACGGTCGCAAGCAACGCGTGGCGACGGCCGTTATCGCTGCGTCCCCACTCGGCGATGTTCGGATTGCCCGCCGTCGATCCGGCTGTTCCACCAAAGCCCGCCGCGGTCCCAGTCGAAAAGCCTTGCGACTGGTCGAAGGAGCTCGTCAACGTGTAAGACGCATTGAGGAGAATGCCCTTCGTCGTGATCCCGTTCAGCCCGAAAGTGAGCTGCTTGGTATTCGACTTCAGATTCGACTCGATCTGATTGACGACGCCGAATTGCTGAAAGCGCCGCGAACCCAGCAGAGACACGGCGCCGGTTGTCGGCACGATCGCGTTCGCCGGGGCGTACACCGGCCGGTCGCCCTCATTGCGGAGCGTGAATTCCGGAACTGTATCGAGGTTGAGATCGTTAGCGCTCGTCTGTGCGACACCACGAGCGTAGCCCGCGTCGACGGAGAATGAGTAGCGGTCCCAGAAGCGGCGGTTCAGTCCGAGAGAGGCGCGCCACGCCCTCGGCGCCTCGAAATCGGGATCGAAAACGGTGACGTTCCGACGTTGATTCGCGAAGACCGGCGTTCCACCGTTGCAGGTCGAGGGGATCGTCGACGGATCTGCGAGGTACGCTCCCCAATCCGGAGTCGGCGCCGCCGTGCCCACACAGGTGAGGATCGACTGGCCATTGTTCAGGCCCGTGGCATTCAGCGCCGAGGCGAAAAGCGGTGCGGGCGCGGTGCCGCGGAACTCTCCGAATCCACCGCGTAGGGTGAGCGGCGGAGGACCAAACTGTGATTCGCCGAGGAAGACGGTAAAACCGGCGCGCGGGCTGACGTGGACTTCGGCCGGCAGCTGGTCGGTCCGACGCCCAAACACGGATTCGACTTCGGGATTGTAGTCGGGCTTGTTCGGATATCGCGAACCTTCGGCGCGGAGCCCGTAGATCACTTGCACCTTGGGACTCACCCGCCATGAGTCGCCGAGATACGCACCGAAGTTGTTGGTCGCCGATTGCTGGTCCCGCGCGAAAAGGGTGCGGGTGAACTGCGTCGGCTGGCCTGCCTCGAAGTCGGCGAGCGAATTGAAGGAGAAAGTCCCGAATCGATTCGGCACGAAACCGACGGAGCTGCGTTGCTCATTGACGAGTCCGCCCAGCTTGAACCGGTGACCACCCGTCGTAGTGAGTCGTGAGATCTCGTCACTCGCTTCGAGCAGGCTGGAGTTGGTTTCCTGCGGCAACGACGGATTGCCGCCGAACTGCAGCGTCGAAATTGCGCTCGACCCATCCTCAAGCACCGAAGCCACCACGACACGGCCATCCGGGACCGACAAATATCCTTCGGTGCTGCGGTTATCGACCGACTTGTAGCCACGCAGCTCGTTGATGAACATCCCCATGTGCGAAGTGAGGGTCAGCATCCCGCCGCCCCCGGAGCCTTTGACATCTCCGCCGGAGTGCGGGAGTGCCAGGGCATTGAGGCGGGACCCTAGCTGCGTGTTGCCGCGCCAGTCGCCGCGCAGCATCAATGAATGATCCTCGGCGAAATTGTAATCGACGCGCACGAGCGCGGAGGTGTTGTCATTCAGTCGCTCGTCAGGCGCGAGCGGCGAAGTGAGCGGCAACCCAAAATTCTGCACCAGGCCGAGGAAGCGGGTCACCGAATCGGGGCTGGTTCCGAGTCGTTGCAGAGTGAGCGGGTCGGCCGCGAGCAACGACAGAAGCGGATCGGTGCGGCGCGAGAAGGTCAGCGCGCCGAAGGTGAACAGCTTGTTCCTGACGATCGGCCCGCCGACGCCGAAGCTGATCTGATTCTGGGTGTACTTCTGCCCAAAAGCCTCGCTCGAATCTTCGACGAATTCCAGATTCGGGTCGCGGTGTGAATAGCTCACCGCGCCCTGCACGTTGTTTGTGCCGCCGCGCGTGGTGGATGCAACCTGTCCGCCCGTGAACTGTCCGCGGGCAACATCGTAGGTGCTGGTGACGACGCGAGTATTGCGAATTGCCTCGCTGGGTACGCTGCCGGCGCCAAAGCTCAACCCATCGAGAGTTATGCTGTTCTGATTTGCCGGCTGGCCCGCGACGTTGAAGGACGCTTTGGTAGTGTCGGTGCCGGGCACCTGGATAACTCCCGGCGCGAGTGCGGCGAGGGCGGTCAGATCACCCGCATCGACCGGGAGCCGGTTGATCAGATTCGGATTGAGATTCCGTTCGGTGTTCCCCGGCGCCGGACGTTGATTGGGGTCGCCACGTCGTTGCGTCGCCCTAACCTGCACCGTCGCGAGCTGCGTTGCATTGCGACCCATGATGAAGTCGGCGATGAGTCGGTCCTCGTCACCCTGGCGCTGGATGTCGCGGGTAACTGGCGCCATCCCAATTGCGCGGATGGTGATGCGATAGGTCCCACCGCCGTCGGGGAACACGATCGTGTATCTGCCGTCGGCGTCGGTGGTCTTGGTGCGCATTATCCCGGTTTCCGCGGATGTGACTTCGACCCGCGCGCCAGACACTGCCTGGCTGTCGACTCCCGCCACCCTGCCCATCACTATGTCGGTAGTCGAACCGATCTGAGCTGCTGCGATCGCGGGGGTGCTCAGCGAGAGAACGCCAAGCGCGACCAAATATGACTTCACTCTCATCCTGACAACTCTGGTTAACAGTTGACTGCCTTGAGCTTTTACGTCCGGGTGGCAGCGAATGCTGCACGAGGCGTGGCGACGATGCCGCGCGCCGGGAATCGCTTTCGCATTGCGACCGGCATGCCTGATAGGCTGCTGGATGCTCGCCGCCGTGCGATCCGCCGCACTCGTCGGAATCGATGCCTATGACGTCATCGTAGAGGTGGACGCCGCACAGGGGCTGCCGCAGTGGACCATCGTCGGCCTCGCCGCCAGCGCGGTCAAGGAAAGCCGGGAGCGTGTCGGCGCAGCGCTCGTCAACGCCGGTTTCAAGGTTCCGCCGCGGCGCATCACTGTGAATCTTGCCCCCGCAGATGTGCGCAAGGAGGGCACAGCCTTCGATCTGCCGATCGCAATTGGGATTCTGATCGCGACGGGACAGCTGGAACGCTCGACGACGGACGGTCGAATGTTCGTTGGCGAGCTGGGTCTGGACGGCGCGCTGCGACCAATGCGCGGAGCACTATCGATCTCGAGGCACGCGATGCGGTCGGGCGTGGGCACTCTGGTGCTGCCGCCGGCAAATGTCGCCGAGGCCGCGAGGGTGAGCGCGCTCTCCTTATCTGCACCCGCTGGGTTGGCTGACCTCGTGCGGCAGCTCCAGCGAGACGATCTGACGCCGGCGCGTAGCAACTTCGGCACGTGCGCATCGGCGAACGACCCCAGCGATTTCGCCGACGTCGTTGGCCAACAGGGTGCCAAGCGGGCCCTCGAGGTCGCAGCTGCCGGCGGCCACAACGTACTGCTCGTCGGTCCGCCGGGCGCGGGAAAAACCATGCTCGCGCGAAGGATGCCGACCATACTCCCTGCACTGACGGAGGAGGAGGCGCTCGAAGTAATCGCAATTCATTCTGTCGCCGGCTTGCTCGAGCGGAGCAACGTCAGCGAAGGCGTGAGGCCGTTTCGCGCGCCGCACCATTCGATCTCGAGCGCGGGTCTCATCGGCGGCGGCTCACACCCCCGCCCGGGTGAGGTCAGCCTCGCTCATCACGGTGTTCTCTTTCTCGACGAGATGCTGGAGTTCCCACGACACGTGCTCGATGGACTGCGGCAGCCGATGGAGGACGCGAAAGTGGTGATCGCGCGGGCCGCGAACGCGGTGAGCTACCCCGCGCGCTTCACCTTGATCGGCGCCTCGAACCCGTGCCCATGCGGAAAGGCCGCCGACCCCGGCGGTGTGTGTACTTGTAGTGCCGTCGATGTCGAGCGCTACAACGCGCGAATCTCCGGTCCACTCGCAGATCGGATCGACATGCACGTGACGGTCGGTGCGGTGGCGCTGCGCGAGCTGAGCGGCGATGGCAATGGCGACGTATCCAGCGCTATTCGCGCCCGCGTTGAGCGTGCGCGCGCAATGCAGCGTATTCGATTTTCGGGCAGGCCGGGAGTTTCGTGCAACGCATTCGCGGTTGGGCGTTGGCTGGACGCTCACACTCCGGTGCACGCCGAAGCGCGAAGACTGCTTCAAACCGCGGCGGAGCGACTCGGTCTGTCGGCGCGAGGGTATCACCGGGTTCTCAAGGTTGCGCGGACCATCGCGGACCTGGAAGAAGTGCGCGAGGTCGGTCCGGCGCACATCGCGGAGGCGCTGCGCTACCGGCCTCGCATCGCAACGACGCCAGCAACGCCATCGATGACGCCAGCCCTGGCGTCAACAGCCCTGGTAAAGGCGTAAGAAAAAGAAAGGCGGGGCGTCGGTGTTCGGACGCCCCGCCTTTTAGTCTCCGTGCCGACCTCCTTTCGGAGGCCGGCCGGAGAAGGTGCTTATTCCATCGGTGGTACGACGATCCTGTCGCTGCCGATCGTCACGATACGGAAGTCGTCGCGACGGTTCTGCTGCCAGCAGGTTTCGTTGTGCTCGGTGCAAACCGGGCGCTCCTCGCCGTACGACACGAGGTCGAAACGATCTGCCGCAATGCCGTGGTCGACGAGGTACCGCTTGGCGCTTGCCGCGCGGCGCTGGCCGAGGGCCAGGTTGTACTCGTCGGAGCCACGCTCGTCAGCGTTACCCTCGATACGAATTCTCATACCCGGGTTGGCCTGCAGCCACGGGATCTTCTTATCGAGTGTAGCAGCCGCATCCGGTCTGATCGTCGACTTGTCGAAGTCGAAGTAGATCGGGCCAGTGATAGCGGTTGTGTCGACCGGGGCCACGCAGTTCGGATCCGTCGAAGCAATGCTCGCGTTATACGGGCAGGGCGTGACAGTCGGCGGCGGTGGCGGCGGCGGGGGCGGCGGAGGCGGCGCAACGCAGTTCGGGCTCGAAGCAGGAATGCTCTCGAGGCCGGCGTACGTGCACATGACTTCCGGACGCGCACCACCAACCAGGAAGCTCAAGCCACCACGAACATGGATGTTCATGTTCGCGTCCGGGTCGTGATTCGGCATGTAATCGAGGACACCATCGATACGCAACGCCGTACGGTTGGCGATGCCCAGTCGAATGCCCGCGAGAGCGCTACCACCGTAGTTATAGGAGTAGCTGTCCTCGGGCGGGTTCGTTCCGCCCTTGAACTTGTAGCTGGTCCGAACCGGACCGGCGCCGATGATGAACTGGCTCTGACGGCCGCCGATGAAGTTGCCGATCGGGAAGTTGTAGTTCAGGCGCGCGGCGAACGCATGCGCGTTCACATCGCTCGGAGCGCCTGCCTGGGCCGCAAACTCGTTGCTCTGCGGTGAATAGTATCCGTCACCTTCGAGCTCCCAACGAGGATCGGAGAGGAAAACGCCGACGCGTCCACCGTAACCGAGACCATCCTCGGCGACGGCGCGACCTTCCAGCCCAGCGTTGTCATCGAAGAACGTCCACTGCACGAATCCGCCGAGTTCAACGGTTCCGGGAAGTGGTGCGTCCATGTTGTCCCACCATACGTAGGGCGCCCACATCACCGGCGTCGTAGACATGGTGCCGCCGCCAAAAAGGTTGCGGAGGTCTGGGGCGAGCTGGAGTCCGGCCTGAGCGCCGAAATCAAACTTGCCACCGTTCGAAGGAAGGTAGTTGACCAATCCGTCAACGCGGAGCGCGACGCCGCTGAACCCAAGATTGAAGCCGGCTAGCCCATTCACACCGAACTGATACGTCGCTCCGCCCTGGTTCTCATCTCCACGGAAGTTCTCCAGCACTCCACCAGCGCCGATGTGGAAAGACGGAAGGTTGCCGAGCGGGAAGTTGTAAACGAGGCGGGCGTTGATCGTGCTCGCCTTGACATCTCCACCAGGCACGCCGATACCCTGATAGCCGTCGCCAACTGCTTTCGCTGTGGCCGGCGTGAAGGTACCGTCAGCTTCGAGGTTCCAGTTGGGCGCGATGAAAGCGCCGACCCTTCCACCGTAACCCCACGAGTCGCCGAACGCAGTGCTCAAGCCCCACTTGCTATCGAAATGCGTCCACGTGCCGAACCCGCCTACCAGCAACGTACCGGGCGACTGTGCTGCCGCCGATCCGCCGAGGAGTAAGGCCGTCATCGCGCAGACGGTCCAACTTCTTCTCAACATGATTGGTTCCTCTCAAAGGGTGGAGATACTTTGCAGCGGTTACCGCGGTTGCACGTTGCGTCGTTAGGCAGGATGCATGCCCAGTGAGCGCGCAAACGCTCGCCAGGCCTGACCCGCTTCACAACCGGACAAACTAGCAAGTCTTTCCTGAGAAGCTAGTGATGCATGAACGTTGAAAACAACGCGACAAACATTCGTCACGCTCCGCGTGAATGCGGCTACGATAACCGTCCTCGTCGTGGCCAAATCGGCTTGCAAGTGCCACGCCAGCTATCGCCCGCAACCGGCAATTGCAGGGCTTTGTTATCAATTGGGGGTTTTAAGACCGCAAATCGGGCCTCGACACCACGCGCCGCCACCATGAGCCACGCTGTCGCGCAAGTATCCTGTCAGCTGCGTCTTCCCACGCCAACTTCATCTCGCTGCCGTCGGCAAATCTGTCCTCCGCTTTTGCCGCAAACGCCGTCCTGAACCAAGTTGCAAGAACACTCGGAAACATTCCGAGGTCGGCGCGCTCACCCAATTGGCGCGCGAGAATACTGCGCGCATCGTCGGCACCGAACGGCGTGTCGCCAGTAAGCGTGAAGTACACGATCGCAGCCAGCGCGAAATAGTCGGCCGCCGGCCCCTGCAGCTCACCAAGCAATTGCTCCGGTGCCGCGAACGCGGGCGTCCCGGTAGTGCTCGCGACATCCTCGCCCGTCACGTTGGCAATTCCGAAATCGGTGATGCGCCAACGCTGATAACGGTCGATCAAAATGTTCTCCGGCTTGAGATCGCGATGTAGGATCCCATTGGCGTGCGCTACGATGAGACCGTCGAGCACCTGATCCACCTGCGACGCGATCTCCGCTACCTGACGTGGTCCCGAGCGCGCGATCAGACTCGCGACGCTTCCCTCTTCGGCAAGCTCCATGGTGTACCACGAGAGATCGCCGCTCGAATCCCAATCGTAAATTGGGACAATCGCAGGATGCGCCAGCTGCGCGGCTAGCTTGGCCTCGCGCCAGAACGCGCGTACCGCGCGGTCGTCGCGTGCAATGCTCGGATGAAGCGCCTTGAGCGCTACCTCGCGCTCGAGCGACAGATCACGGGCGCGCCAGACTGTGCCGAAGGCGCCACTCCCCAACTTCGACAGAATCTCGTAGTCGTCACCGACTGCCCAGCGCACCCGCGCCTCCGCGGATTCGTCGGCGCTTCGGTCCGGCTCGCCACGAACCATCGCGACCGCGCGGGTCGGGTCCCCGCGGTCCACCGCTCTCAGCAATATCGCGAGAGAGGGATACCTGTCCGCCGGGTCGAGCGAAAGCGCGCGGTCCAACGCGGTCGCCATCGACTCCGGAGTCTCGGGACGCACGAGCTTGACGGGCGGAGCACCACGCGACGGCGGCGCTTCACCGGTCAGCGCGGTAAAGCACATTGCTGCGAGCTGCCATTGGTCACTAGCTGGCGTAGGAATCCACTCGTCACCTTCCCATTCCGGCGGCATGGGGAGCAGCTCCTCCCGCATCGGCCGGGATGACTCGAGCGAACGAATCTCCAGCGGACCGTTTCCCGGCCGCACGCCGGCGGGGATTAGTTCGCGGGGGACCGCCCACTGCCACTCCAGCATCCAGAGCCGGCCGGTTGGAGTCGTCCAGAGTGCATCGCCGTTCAGTCCACCGTGGGCGATACCCGTCTCGTGCAAATAGGCAAGCGTCGAACACGCGCCGCGCAACATTTGCAACACGTACGGGATGTCCGCGAGTCCCAGCCGCGCCAGCCGCGCCCGCACCGTCTCGCCCGTCACCCAGCGGCGGAGGTAACCGGGCCCGCGACGGCCTTCGCGGTACGATGTCCAGTAATGATAGGTAGTCGGGATCGAGGGATGGCTGCGCTGCGCCAGTTGCCGCGCTTCCTCGAATAGCCACGCGGTGTGCGCTGGATCCGGCGCAGTCACGAGCGACAGCGATCGGCCGAGGACGTCGATCACTTCCTGGTAGTGCCGATAGTCTCCTACCATACCGCCAGGGCCCCATGACCATTCCGGCGGCAGCTGCCATTCGACCAGATGCGGCGGCAGCACCTTGGTCGCTCGCGGTGTTACGACTCCGCGGTTGACCGGCGTCACGGCGACCTCCGCGCCAAAAGTATGAGCACCCTCGTTCCGACTCCTTCGTCGCTGGTAATCGCGATCTCGCCACCCCAGGCCTCGATCAGCCGTCGCGTGACGGCAAGTCCAAGCCCACTGCCTGTGGTGCGGGTGGAGAAATGTGGCTCAAAGATGCGCGGCATCACAGCGGCGGGAATTCCACCACCATCGTCCACGGTCTCGATGCGCACTCGGACGTCTTCTTCCTGCATTGTGATGTCGACGTGACGGGCGCCCGCCAGACGGGCATTCTCGAAGATGTTGAGCAGGACGTCCCGCATTTCATCCTTGCGCCCCATCGCCCATATCGGACGATCGGCTCCGCGCAGGCGCCATTTCACCTTCCGATCGCCCATCTGCTCCAGACCGGCGACATCGCGCGTGATCGCGGCAACATCCATTGGCTCAGCGGGCGGCAAATCGGCCGGAGCGCTCCCGTAACGGCTGAAGGACCGCGCAATCTCGTCCAACCGGTCGATCTCGGCGAGAATTCGTCGAACGTTGTCATTGAGAACGGTGTCGTAATCGACCCGTGGATCGCTGCGAGCGCGCCGAAGATGCTGGACGCCGAGTCTGATTGGAGTCAGCGGGTTCTTGATCTCGTGGGCGACCTGCCGCGCCATCTCTCCCCATGCCAGCACACGTTCGGCGCGAGCGACCTCGATTCTGCTGAGCTCCAGATCCCGCGCCAGCCGGCGCGCGGCGACGCCGCTGAGCCAGAGTGCGGCCAGCGCTCCGGCGGCTGTCGCAAAAAGCACCAGCATGCCGAGATCACGGCGACGTCGATCGAGAACGAGATCGTCGCTTCGCGCCGGAGCACCGACGACATAACGCTGCTGCCCCGGGCCGAGCGCGGCGGCGTATCCGAAAAGCATCCGCGCTGTTCCGAGGCTCTCTTCCCACGCGGCCGAAAGCTCGCCGGCACGCTCGATCTGGAGTTCGACAGCCGAGGGGAGTGATCGTCCCATGGGCGCAAGAGCGTCTAGGAGGCTGTCGCTGCTCCGCTCCAGAAAGCCGCTGCTGTAAAGAAAGAGTGGGGTATCGAAGCGCTCGGCAGCTGCGGGCAGCTGGGTGAGATCATTGCCCGCCACGACAGCGTGCAGTGTCTCGCGCACCAGCACCTCCCTGGTCTGAAGATTGTCGCTGCGCAGCCGTTGATATGACCACACCGCGAAGGCGATCGCGGGAATCACGAAGAACGCGAACAACGCGAGCGTCAGTCGCGCGTGATACGTGTAGATCCATCGCGCAGCGCGGACCCGGAGCCACCGCAAGAAGCCTCTTTCCACCAGGGCGCCGAGCAGCCACAACAGGCCGACGACCATGAGGTCGAAGAGAAGCACCAGCACGCCACGCTCGCCGCGCGCCCACAAGGAGCGAAAGTCGATCTCGACGTGCGCGCGCATGGTGCCCGTGCTGGTGGAGATCAAACGGTCTCCGTGCACCTCGTCACCGACGCGGTGCCAGCGTACACTACCGGTATCGGCGGCAGCGCCCGCCGACGCGGAGGCGAGAGCAACTGCGTAGGGCGGATCACCTCCGGATGGAGGAGCCATCCCGATCAAAGCCGCATAAGGGTTGGCGCCGAGCAAACGCGTCCGCGGCAACACCAGCACGGACGTTGCGCCACCCGTCGGATGCGCGACTGCGGCCAGCACCTGGACGCCGGTTGGTCCGAGAACGCTTCTCGTGACCGGCTGGTTGGAAGTGAGGGTCTCCTTGATCGCGCTGGCGACCGCGCCGGAATCGGGCTCCGTCGGCACGACCGCGAATTCCGAGATCTGGTTCCCAACCTGGTCCCACGAGGTGAGCACTGCCGGATATTCAGCGGCGGCGAGATCGGAGGACGCATAGAGCTTCAACAGGTCGGCGCGGCTCACAGCCCTGGTCGAGCTTCCGAGGGTCGAGACGAGACGTCGAGTGAGCTGCACGGCGTAGTCGTCGACGTGGCCGAGTGCAGCAACGTCCTCTTCCGCCAGCTGGATACGCTGCCTGGAGGTCGTCGACCAGAGGCCGGCAAGTGCAACGATGCCAGCGGCGCACGCGATAATCAGCGCGGCGCGAAAGCTGACGTCGCCCGCCAAACCCATCGACATCCTGATGGTCCAGTAAGCACCGAGCAGTACTGCGAACAAAAAAATGAAGAGCGGCACCTCCCACAACAGCCAGAGGCCGGGTGTCGAACCCCATGGCGGCTGGCCGATTCCACGGACGATGTTGGAGGCGAACGGCAGTCCGACGCCAAGAATGAGTAGCGCGGTGATAAGCGCCGCGGCCCGCGGCCACCGCGCGTTGGGTCGGGCGCGGATGACCGCAAAAACGGCCATCAGGATCAGGCAGGCGCTGATGCACAGCGCGCCGGCGTTGGCCGTCAGCGGACCACCCAATCTCGAGAAATAGTACGCCGGGTCGAACGCGCGCGACGCATTGGAGAACGAGTTCCACGGCACGAGGGCGGTGAGTAAAAGCGCGAAGCCGAGCGCGACGAGCCGCTCCACCAACGCGTGACGGTCTCTCCACGCATAGGCGAGAAACACGAGCACCAGAAGCACCAGCGCAACCGTTCCGCGGGCACGAAACATTGACGCTTGGCGAAAGCGCACCTCGCCGGCTGCCGCGAGTTGCGGCGTAGCGCGCAGCAGCGGCTTTCCTTGAAACGACAGCACTACCTCGCCGCCGTCGGCGCTGTCACCGGGGGCGAATTCATACGAGGTAACTGCCTGGGTCGCGGAGAGCCGGCTGTCGACGGATTCGGTAAGCCGATCGGCCGGAGGCGCTGCATCGACCACCGCCGAAGCAATGGCGCGTCGAGCGCCGCGCGACCGCATCACCTGGAGTGTGACGTAGAATGGAGTGAAGCTGACGCTCAACGGCGCGATCGCGGAATCCGGATCGATGCGCATCTCGCCCGACCACGCCAGGGGCCGGGCTCCATCGAGCAGGACCACCGATTCGCCATCCCGGTGGGGCGAGCGCGTATCGAGGAAATCGAATGCGGCTTCGGGGGTGACGGGCGCATCGAGCGCGGTGGTCGCGCGCTCGTCGAGACGGTCGCGGGTCGTCGCAAGCTCTCGCTGCAGCGCCCGGATCGCGCCCTCGCCGGCATTCCCGGCATCGTCGGCGGTTGGTGAAAGCGAGGAACCGGTGCGGGGCAAGGCCGGTGTTCTTACCCAAAGCGCGATCAGAAAGAGCGGAATCGCGGACGCCGCGAGGATTGCGCCCCGCGAGTGACGTCGGCTTCTTACAGTAGGTTCCCCAGCTGATGCGATGACTCTTCCCTCCCCCTTACCGGCTTCCGGACCGCTGCGCGTAAAGGAGCTCAATCCCGCGCAGGTCAGTGCTGCACTCGGTAACGATCCGCGACTCATCATCCCGATCGGCACCTGCGAGCAGCACGGTCCTCACCTTCCGCTTGGCTGCGACACCATCATCGTCGAGCGCATGGCCGACGATCTGTCCGCAGAATATGGCGTCTTGCGCGCTCCGACGGTGGAGTACGGAGTCAATGTCGACACCGAGCGCGGCTTCACCGGCAACGCATCCCTGCGCAAGAAAACCCTGCATCGCATGCTCAATGACCTGATCGATTCGTGGGAGGCGACGGGTGTCCGCGAGTTCATCCTGTTGACTGCGCACGGCCACGATCCGCACCAGGAGGCCCTCGCGACGGTGACGACTACGGCAGCGCGGGTGCGAGTCGTCGACATGTTCGGCATGAACCTGTCCGATCTGCTGGAGGGACAGCGCGAAGCAATGCACGGCGACGAAGTCGACACATCGATAATGCTCTACCTCCATCCGGAGATGGTCAGCCTGGATCAGGCGCAGGACTACATGATGTCGCGCGAGCAGCTGCGCAGATACCGGCGCGGCTGGCTGACCGTGCCGAGTGGCAGCGCCGGGTCGATCGGTCGCCCGTCGCTGGCTTCGGCGGAGAAGGGTCGTCTCATCTACGACCGCATCTACGCAAAAATCAGCGATCGCATCTTCCTCGCGCCGTCTCCGACGGAGTAACGGGTCGAGGGCCGCTGGCGCCCGCGACCGCAGCGCAGGTTCTTAATTCAATCTTAAGAAAACGTGCTGTGTCAGGGCCCTGAAACTCTGTTATATAGTTGCGCGTAGGTGTCCAAAAGCCCACCTCTCCACCAAATGATAAGAACACTGCTTTTCATAGGCCTGACTGCAGCGACCGTAAGGGCATCTGCCCAGGTCGCCCCGGCTGATTCGACCGCACCCTCGACGCTATCGCTCGAT
>Ga0207674_10002812_pt1 | contig 21665 bp, 15 predicted proteins | sample KBSCornC72_FD_184303 | JGI IMG/M metagenome (GOLD analysis project Ga0207674, IMG submission 184303) | Corn rhizosphere microbial communities from Kellogg Biological Station, Michigan, USA - KBS Corn C7-2 (SPAdes) (version 2) | ecosystem: Host-associated > Plants > Roots > Rhizosphere > Soil ...
CCATGAGACAACCGCCTTTCTCCATCACGACCTGCGTCCTGTTTCATCCAGAGGTGGCAGAGGCTATTGTGGACACAGCGGAGGCAAAGCAGCCCGGCGCGGAAACAATGGGCACAAACGATCAGTGTGATCTCATTGCCCTGGCTTCGCGTGGTCGTGGTGGGAAAAATTCCTCAAGCATTGGGAGTACAGCAGAGCGTATCCTGCAACGAACCAACCTTCCGTTCCTGGTCGTTCCTCCTCTACCCGCTGAAGACGTAGGCAACAAGGCCGATGCATCGTTCTTCCAACAAGGAGAAGCCGCCAAAGATGGGCGATGCCCCGCGACGTAATCGCCTCGCAAGGTCTTGATGATAAAACGCTTGCGAGGAAGTGGTGAGCGCTTTTGTGTTCTGGGAGATTATCTCCAAAAGACGAGCAAAAGCGCGCCAGTCCCAAGAAGCGTGATAGGTAGGAGGAACAGGAGTACCCGCCCACTGATGGCACGATTGCGAGTCAAAAGATAAAAAATCGCGACATTCTCGACCAGGCCGACCACTGTCGCGCAGAACATGGCAAAGGCAGCAGTTTGTGCTCCGATGAAATGGATGTTTCCTCCCACCAGGACGGCTGAGGAGGCCGCGCTGGCCAGTGCGCCGGTGATAACCACCACAAGGAAGCCGATGGTCCCGAAGAAGCGCTGTCCGAGTCCACTCACCACGGTCAATGTGAGAAATAAGAAACCAAAGCCAAGAACTGAGCGGAACGAGAGCGGAGAGAGCAATGGCATCGCCGCGTGGACGCTCTGCGTCTTCGGCTCCGTACGCAGAATGGCCACGAACACGGCAGCGATAGTGGCAAACATCATTATTCCTAGAACCATGAGTGTTGCTAAGCTTCCTCGCCATCCAAATGGCCAGGAGAACAACACAACCAGGACACCATTGCGTACAATCATTGCGAGATCTGCCAGCAGCAGGTTGGAGGTTGCGGTGGCAGCGATGGTAGGATCTCGTTTGATCTCCTGTCCCAGAAGGACCGACATCGCCGCACTGTTTACCAGACCACCGAGGAGTGCGCTATAGCGCAACCCTTTCGTTCCCACAATGCGCAGAAGCAGGTAATTCACAAAACTGAGCCCCGAGACAATGATGACCGTGAGCCACACACCGCGAGGATTGATCAGGTGCCAGGGATCAATCGAATACACTGGAAGCAGCGGGTAAACCACCGCTGTGATAAAGCCAAGTAAGAGAGCGCCACGGATCTCGCGTACCGTCAATGTCCTGATAAATGCCATCATTTCGGGTTTCCAGGATAACAGCGCGGTAATCAGCAGCGCACTACTCAAGGCAAGAAAGAAAGCCCCCACCCCTACCAGAATGCCCAGGATATTCGTGGTGGCCAGGGCTAGCGAGGTGGTGATTTCGAGCGGCTGCTGGTTCCGTAGTGCGGCATAATTTACCAGGACAATCATCACGACGACAACGGCGACTTCTGCCACAGCAAAAGCGGGAGAGATCAACCAGGCGAGCGTTCCCAATAGGGCCGCGATCGCAAAGCTTCTTCCTCCCGCCTCCTTATGTGCCCATTCTCGTTCCAGGCCGATCAGCAGGCCAATACCTACCGAAGCAAGTAACTGCACGGCTAACGTGAGTGACGCATTCATAACATTGTTCTTTCCAGATTGCCTTGCCTTCGCCAAAAACGCATCGATTGATGAGGGCAATTCTTCTCTTTCCAGTATGACAAGACACCACTACAAATGGGACACATCTGGCCTGGCACGAATCACAGAGGCACACCTTCGGCGGATTTCCCGCCATCTCTCACCATATGATGACGATATTTATCGATATGGTTGAACATGTCAACTTGCTGGACCGCTCTCGGCCAGAAGAAGCTCTTCATCCGGCCAGGATGTTGAGAGATCGTGCTTTTCGACGTTCCTCTGCTAACCGGTGGTAATCGTGCCATCGCCATTGACCCGAATCGTCACTTTCGGCAACGGACTTAAGCCGCTAGGGCCACTTCCAGAGAGTTCACGAAATCCATTCGTGGGATCAAAATATGCATCGTGTGCCGGGCAATGGAGATGCTGGCTACCAGAATCATAATCGACCGCGACACCCTGGTGCGTGCAGGCTCTCTCACAAGCGACGAAACTACCATTAGATAGACGTATGAGTAGACTGGCGCTCCCATCAGCCGGATTAGTAAAGCTCACTACGCTGTTAGTGGCCTGGCTAGTGTGGCCGATCACCGTTCCAGTGCGTCCGGGCGTCGGCGTTGGTTTGGGTGAGGGGGGCCGTGTCGCGGTTGGTTTGGGCGGCGCGGTAGGTGACGGCTGCGAACCGGGGGCCGAAGTTGGCTGGGATGTGGGTGTACTGGATGCTGGCAGGGTACCCGCTGCGCCTGGCGTTGAGCCGGGTGTCGTTGTCGAACCAGCGCGGGAAATGTTCGCGAGTTGTGACGGAGTCCCTTTCTGGCTCTGCGCGATGCGCGCCAGGCTGATTCCCCCAATCGCGACCACACCAGCAGCAACGCCCCCAGTGACAATGAGTTTGGCCAGGTTGCGACGGTCTTGCAAACCTGGTTGAGGGCGACGACGCCCTTTCGCAGTATTCAGGCCGAGTAGCGGACGGCTGGCAAACGAACCCGGGGTGGCGGCAGGAGCCTGAAATCCGGTGGAGGCGCTGGACCACCAGAGGAACGGGTCTGTTCCTCCTAAGGAAGCCGGGCCATTGTTCACCTGGGGGACCGATCCTGTGGGCGCGAGAGCAGAAGTCTGGCCTGTACCTGCAAAGAGGCCCTGTGTGGAGGGTGCGCGCGTTTCCGCCGGAGTCCCTGCTTGCCATGTATTAGCCGGAATGATCTCTTCGTCGAACCAGTTGACGGTGGGAGGGATGGTAATTTGGGCCTCTTGCATCCACGCGTTCGCGTGAGATGTGCCAACCCCTGGCGTCTGGGAAACATTGAATGTTTTGACTGTGCGCTCAAAAGCAAGCGCGGCATCGCCTGCGTGTGGTGTGCGCCTGGTGGGTTCGCATTCTAGCATTTTATCGATCACCAGGTCAAACGCCGCTGGTACATCGGGACAGCTCGCATGCAGCGAGGGTACAGTTTGTTGTAAACGCTGGAGTGCTATTTCCAGCGGCTCTGATCCTTTGAAAGGCTGGTTTCCGCTGAGCAGGGTAAAGAGCATCACTCCCAGTGCGTAGACATCCGCGCGGGCATCGATCGTCATGCCGAGAACACGCTCTGGCGAGATCGACTCTGGGTTTGCCAGAAATACACCGTGGAGGCTGGTGAGATGTGCCAGGGGACGTGAGGGCTGTGTATTCACATTGCCACCATAGATCTCCAGCATGGATCTCAACCCGAAGCCAGCAATGCGTACATGGAGATCTTCACTGACAATCACGTTAGAAAGGCCCAGCATACCATGAACAATTCCCTGGCCGTGTGCATAATCCAGTGCAGATGCCAGTTGCTTGAGCATGGGCAGTACCTGTTGCGGCGAGAAACGCGCATTTTCTCTGAGGAGTTGACTCAACGAGGCTTCTTTCACAAAGGCGGTAACCAGATAGGAGTAGCCTGGCTGTGTTCCGCAAGCATAGACCGGCAAAATATGTGGGTGGGTTAGATGAGTAAGAACCTCTCCTTCCTGGGTGATATGTCTCTGGAACCGCTCGTATTCCTGGGTGGACATCCCCTCTGGCATAGGGAAAAGCGTAAGCATCACCCTGCGATTCTGTGCTGGTTGCAGAGCCAGGTAAGCTGAACCAAGCTGGCTCTGTCCAAGTAGTTGTTCTATTTGATATTCGCCCAATGCTCTTCCTGCGAGTGTCTCTGGATATCCCATACTTCTTTATTCCTTTCAGTCGTACCTCTGCTGGCCGCATTCAAAGAGGTAGTGTCTGTCGCCCACAGTTTGTTACATCTGACAGCAGAGAAAGAGATCTCCTGGTACTTCTGGGTAATATGCTATTTACACGGCGGGTACCAATAAAAATTTTCAAACCATAGCCAGATCTGGTGGGAGTTTCGATCTCTTGAAAATGGAGAGACAGAGAGAAAAGCCTGGTGGTGATTATATCTCCGCTTCTGACCTGAAAGTACCAGCTTATCACTGGTAGGAAACATGCCTGTAACAAATCGTCACTGATAGGCACTACCTCTTTGAACTCGCTGGCCGGAAGTTGATCGAGGAGGGGCTAATGACGAAAAACCTGGACACCGGATGATGAGACAGCCGCAAGCTGAATTTCAAGAGGAAGAAGGACAGCAGATGGAAGAAGAGACAAATATGCCTCAACCGGAAGCATTCACCTGTCCGGCTGAGACACGTTTTCGTCCCTTAACACGCACCGAACGCCGGAATCTCTGGCTCAAAGAATATGGTGAGCAGGACGTTTCGCTGCAAATGTGGGTACAACTGGCGGAGCAACAGAAGCTGGAGATCGAGATTATGCTTCAGGTCCATGGCTTGTTGCTCTTTGGAACCATTGTCAGTGCGCAGGAGTATACTCAGTTTTATCTTGATTTAAATGAAGAGATCTATCGCGAACATGATCCAGAAACCGCTGATATCGTGCGTTCCTATCATATCGCACTCACCCCGCCACAGCCTCGACCAGATGTTGGCCCGGATGGGTTGCCGACCGTTTTACATGCGATTCATCTGCGCGATGTGGTCATCATAAGCGCGGGCCAGAAGATCAAGGTTCCTTTCTGGCGCGGCAAAATCAGCGCGGTAGATGGCTTTGTTTTGGGCGCAAAAGCGCTAGAGTAATCAAGTGGTGGGAATGTTTGTATGGGAGATCTCCAATGTTGTCTACGTAGCAAGTGGCAGGTTTGTTGTCAGCAGAGAGGTTATTTGATGAGCCTACAGAAACCGGCACTCTCTCCTTCACCGGGACCAACGGTCTCAGTGTGTGATTGGGAAAGGCGAAAATCCCCCATAAGTCCTGTTTCAGCTTCAGCCATATTGAAATATGCGAACCATACCCCTACACTTTTTTCTCAAAAGGAGTTACTTTGCTCGACAGGGACTCTCGCCAGGAGGTGCGCTACGAATAAACGGATGTCCATTCCTCCCACGACTTTTGCCCAGGTGATTCGCCGGGCGCGTCTTCATGACGAGGAAGCGCTGATGGATCTCTATAAGCGCGCGCTCCCCGTGATCTATCGCTATGTTCTGGCGCGCCTGGGACGGGCAGACCTGGCTGAAGATGCGGTATCCGAAGTCTTCCTGGTCATGGTCGAATCCATCAGTGATCTGCGTACAGAAGAAGAAGCAGGCTTTTATGCCTGGCTTATTCAGATTGCCCAGGGCAAAGTTTCTAGAGCATTGCAACGGACAGCAAAGAACAGTAAAAGGCATGTATCTCTGCCGGAGATGTCTGATGCGCATGAACTCGTCGCAACTGACCTGGTAAGCAATCCAGTAGCATTTCACGAGTGGCGCGAGACGCTTGACGAGATCGGCCTGGCGCTGGGAAACCTGAGTCCTGAACAACAAGTGATTGTGGTCGGGCGGTTTCTTGCTGGGCAAAAGATCGAAGACCTGGCGCAAGCGCTGGGAAAACAACCAGGTGCGGTACGCGTATCACAATTTCGAGCCTTAAAGGCCCTGGCAAACCAATTGAGAAGTGTCTCCGGCTTTGCGTACAAAGGCAAAGGAGGGCGGTCATGAATCAGGAAGAATACCTGGATCAATTGCTTGAAGCGCGCCGATCCGGCCACCCTCAACCTCCGTTAAATGACGATGAGCTTGCTGCCTGCCTGGCTGCAGCCGAGGTGTTCACCCGGCTGCAGGAGATCGAAGTTCCTGCCGACCTGGCTCGCAGTCTGGAAGTATCCCTGCGCGCGCATGCTAATGCCCGCCTGCGCTCACCAGATGGTCAGATCCTTCTGAACGAAAAGGTTCTCCCAATTGTGCAGCAGCATAATGCGGCAAACGCGTATCGCACTCCTCGGCGTCGAGCATGGGCTGCCATGCTTGGCATTGCTGCGATGCTCATTCTGGCGTTTGCTGGTCTCCTGGCCTTTTCTGCACATATACCGCCTGGCGGCTCGCTCTCAGGCCAGAAACCGCCAGGCACTCAGATCACTTCCACCACCGATCCGCAAAGCCTGGTTAACGCGGACATTCTCCTCTTACGGAGCGCGCTGACCGACCTGCGTACCAATGTGGCAAACCAGAGCAGCGATGGGACGATTAAGCTTGACCTGCAAACAGTTTCCACCAGGAGCAGGATTTGCCAAAAAGCCGTAGCCGCTGTACCCGCAGGGGCTGAACGCGATACAGCACAACAGAATCTCAACGCTGCCCTCACAGAGGAGGAGCAAACCATCAGACAACTGCTCGCCCCGGTCGATTGGCCCTCACGTTTGTTGTTCACCCAACAGCTGGGGGTGCTTGGTGATCCAATTCCAACGATCACCCATGTATCTGTCCGTCTTCAGAGCAATGGAATGTATCTCGTTACGCTCACAGGGACACATTTCGCTTCCCAGGCCAGGTTGATGCTCAACGGACAACCGGTGGAAACCGTGAGCAAAGCTCTAACTGATCAGCTTGTAGCAACTATTCCTGGCACTCAGGGATATCCAGGCCAGCACGTGTTTGGTGTGCTGAATCCTGATGGGACCGCCGCCCAGTTTGTACACACTGACGGAGATGATCACAATAGCTCTGGTACAGCGACTCCCACCCCGGATCACTGAGAAGAATGCAGGTGAAGCATATGATCAGCGCTCGTAGAAGCGATCTTTTCCAGCACGACCAGCCTGGATTTTTATCCAGAAGTCCTGGTTGTGGAGAGGTCTATGTAACAAAATCGTCCCACAACGGCACTCCCTCAGTGAACCCGCCGACCGGGAGTCTGATTGGAGGAGTAGCCAGTGAGTAAACAACACTCGTATGTCGTTCTTGGCAATGGCATCGCAGGGGTCACCGCCGCTGAAGCTTTGCGCGAACATGACCAGATGAGTTCCATCACGATTATCGCGGACGATCCATTTCCTGCGTACTATCGTCCCGCTCTCAAAGATTTTCTGGGTGGACGCCTGCCAGCGGAAAAGCTGTGGGCGCGCCCGGAGACATTCTATAAAAAACAACGCATCCGTTTTCTCCCGGCACGCGTCATGCAGATCAATCCGGCCCAACATTTGCTCCTCTTGCACGATGGCACGACAGTTCATTATGATGCGTTGCTCTTAGCCAACGGCGCGCGCGCGCGCACGCTTGAATGCCCTGGCCTCAATCTGGCTGGAGTTTCTACCTTGCGCAGTGTTGTCGATTATCAGGAAATCCTGCATCGGCTGGAAAATGTCGAGCGCATTGTCGTGTGCGGGAGCGGCACCCTGGCGCTGGAGAGTGCTGAAACGCTACGCCATCGCGGGTATCAAGTCACGCACCTGTTGCGTGGGAATACTCTCTGGTCTGAGGTTCTTGATCCCGTGGCCTCGGAGATGGTATTGCAGGAAGAGCGGCGCGATGGAATTGAGGTGCATTGTAGAGGAGAGATTGCGGAGATCCTCGGCAAAGATGGGCAGGTCTGTGGGATCGTGACAACTCACGGAGAACGTATTGTTTGTCAGATGGTCCTCATCGCGATTGGCATTGAGCCACTGGTTGATTTTCTACGCACCAGCGGTATCGCCTGTGGGCGGGGCGTCAGAGTTGATGCTGCCATGCGTACCAACATCCCGGATATCTACGCGGCTGGCGATGTCGTCGAAACGGTGGAGACGTTCAGTGGACGCGCGCGTGTGCTGGGGCAATGGTTTCCAGCCATCCAGCAGGCGAAGATTGCCGCTATGACAATGTTGGCATCTCTGGGACAGATGGCAGCCGCTGGTTTAAACGACGCGTCTGCTGGTCAGTTGTATAATGCAACCTTTCTCTATGGCCTGGACTTTCTCTCTGTTGGTCTGACGACCTGTCCTGCGTCTCCCGGTTTTCAGGAGATTGTTGCAGCGCCCCAGGCGCGCAACTATCGCAAAGTCATCCTGTACAACGGACGGATCGTGGGGGTACTGCTCTTAGGTGACCGCAGGCAGGCTCTGGCATTTAAACGCGCAATTGATCATCACGCCAACCTTGCTCCAATTGCTGGTCAATTGTTCGCAGAGGGTTTTGACCTCGATGCATGGCTTTCCGCGCAGGGGATTCCCGCGCCACTCTTGACACCGCCACAACCACATCTTCCCGAAACTTCCCTGGTGTCATCACCTCAAGTTAGGGAGACGCGCGCACTGATTGGCGCGCATAATGCGCAGCATGCCTCTTCAGAAGAGGCCGATGCCTATTTTGTCCCCATTCCCCATCCCAGAGTCCACGTCTTTGCCACGGAGACGCGTCTTTCAAGAGGCGAGCAGGTGATGACGATTGGTCGGCAAGAGGGTGCCTCATGGCTGATTGAACATGGCTCCGTCTCGCGGTTGCACGCGGAAGTCGCCTGGGCCAGGGGCGCTTACCTGTTGCGAGATACGGGCAGCGCGAATGGCACCTTCGTGAACGGCTCGCCCCTCGCGGGTGGGAATGCCCATCCATTACGTCCCCAGGATCGGGTGCGTTTTGGTGATGTCCAATTTTGCTTTGAGCTTCGTCCACGTACTACGTCTGATCGTCATGTTGTAGCAACGCGACCGATGCCTGGCGGTTTTGCTCACATGCAGGGGACAGCGCTCCAGACCCAGGTTTCGCGGCTCATTCCAGAAGCGGTACTGACCTCTCTTCCCCAGGAACCTACACTGGTGCTGATGGGTGCCAATAGCTCCCCCCGGATGTTTACGCTCGCGAGTGGGCAGCGCTATAGCATAGGACGGGAGCAATCCAATGCGCTTGTTCTGTCTGATGATGCCACCTCTCGCCAGCATGCCGAGATCTTTGGCACTCCTGACGGTTTTTATATACGTGATCTGAACAGCCGCTATGGAACCTTTGTGAACCAGACAAAGATCACCAATATCTTCCATCTCTCACATGGAGATAGGATCGTGTTGGGAAATATGCTGCTGTACTTCTCGTCTCCACGGGAAAGCCTGCATAAGTCGCTTCCAGAGGTCACCATCACCTCAAGCCAGCTGTCTCAGGCGACGGCTGCCAGGATGAGCGTCAGCCGTGTATCGGCAGAGAAAACGCCTGTTGTGATGGGTCTGGAACATCGCCGGGAGATTCTGCCGTTGTCTGGCGAGCGGCTCGAGTTCGAGATTGATATGTGCATTGGCTGTAATCGTTGCATGGAAGCCTGTCCAGTACCTCTCTCTTCGCAGGTGACGATCGCAGCCCTCAACACTGCCACCATCACCAAAGAGGTGACGCCTACAGTGGCTCGCTTTACTCATGAATGCGTGATGTGCGGCTCCTGTGTTCCTGTCTGCCCGGTGGACAATCACCGCGATCTCTTGATGCTCGCGCTCAAAGAGCGCCTGGGTGTGGCATGGGAAAGTCATCCAGATATCAGCCGCGTGGTCCAGGTGCTTCCCGCTGGCTGGTCGCTGCCTCTGCTCCTTGAACGCCTGCGCGAGCAGGGTATTTTTCGCGATCCGCGCGCTGTACCCGATACCTATCTGTTACATATTGCTGCAGCTTCCACCCAGCGCATTCTCGCCCCGGGAGGATTTCTGGTGCGCGAAGGTGAATATGGGCGCGATCTTTTTCTGATCCTGGATGGCCAGCTAGAGCTGACCACCACCAGTCAAAACAAGACTGATCTCGCGGTCGCTCTTCTCCAGCGTGGTGAATACACCGGCGAAGATGGTTTGCTCACCGGGCGACCGTATAAGACGACGGCGCGCGCGCAGACGCCTGTCCTGCTGCTCCAGGTGCCAGAACAGGTTATCCAGAGTTTGATTTCCCTGGTCCCCGCAGTTCGTCAGCACTTCGAAAACTTTACCCACGCTCGCTCACTCTACACTATTCTCTCGCGCATGGAGCTTTTTGAGGGCGTCACCGACGCTGATCTCCAGGTCGTGATCCGCGCCACGCCGATTCGAGAATATGATCGCGATGAGCATCTGTTCGCCGAAGATGTGCGAGGTCGTCCGCCGCGCGAAACGGTGCATATTCTGCTGGAAGGTTTCGTGAAAGTTGCCCGGCAGCCCCGAACACACGCGGGAAAAAGCCCTGAACGTATTATCGCGTATCGACAGGGCGGCGACTATTTCGCGGGTGGCCTGGATCTGCTAGGCGATGGACACGCCGTGACTGTGACCACAATCAATCGCTGCCGGGTTGCGGAAGTGCCTCGGCAAGTGGTCATCGGCCTCTTTCAGCGTTATCCTGTGGTAGAGCAACGTTTCGCCCAGCGTTTGCAGGACTATCTTGAGGCCGCAGCCGCTACCCAGGAACACGCTATACCAGGCAGAGCGCTCCAAGCAAAAGAACGTTCATCATATATCCCAGAGAGCCCTCCCGCTGATCCTCAGGTGCAGGACGGCTTACACGAACTGGTCAGCGATGGTGTGGTTGAAGGAACTGAGGTGCTCGTCATCGATCTCGACAAGTGCATTCACTGTAACGAATGTGAATATGCTTGTGAGCGACGGCATGGACATTCGCGTATGAATCGCAAAGGGATGGTCATCGGGAACATCAGCATTACCACCACCTGTCGGCAATGCCAGGACCCCGTCTGCATGTTGTGTAGCAGGGCAGGGATTGCGCGCTATCCCGATGGCGAGGTTTATATTACTGAAAGCTGCATTGGCTGTGGTATCTGCGCTGAGCGCTGCCCATATGGAGCGATCTCAATCGTTTCAGTCGATGAGGAACCGATAGCACAGAATTCCTGGCAACGTTTCAGTACGTGGTTTACCAGAGGCACTGGCTCTAACAGCAAGCGCAAAACATTGCCAGTCATTGATTCAACTGTTGGAGGGTACGCGGCATCCGGTCCACGCGATCTTCCTCCTGCGTACAGCGCTTACGACGAACTGCGCAAGAAGATCGCGATCAAATGCGATCTCTGTGCGGGATATCGCGACCAGGCTTGTGTGGAGGCCTGCCCCGCAGGTGCGGCGATCCGCGTGCAACCGACCAGTTTCTTTGGCTCAACCGAAGAGATTCTGCAACGACGAGCATAAGAAAGAGGAGAAAGTTATGGCTGTAGCAACCAGACCTCCAGCACCACGCGAGCGTATCCGACGTATCTGGAAAACCCCAGGCTCCAAATGGAACTGGGTGTTCCTCGTCAGTTCCCTGATCATTTTAGGCTGGGTTTTTTGGCTCTATCGTTCTGCTATTGCGGTGCAGAAATATCCCGGTCCCTATAACGACCCCTTTCGCCAGTTTGGGATTGTGGCCTTTGTCCTGGTCCTGCTGGTGACGGCCTATACGTTACGCCGCCGTTTTCTCCGCAGCCTGCCCGGAAAAGTGCAAAACTGGCTCTGGCTGCATACCTGGTTCGGAATCATCAGTATTCTGATCGCTTGTATGCACAATAATTTCCAGGGCATTACGCACGACATCTCTTTCCTCCGTATGCGTCTGACGGAGGCTGCTTTTGGCACTATGGCGCTCTACGCGCTGTTGCTTCTGGTGGTGACTGGTGTGCTGGGTCGCCTGCTTGATCTCTGGCAGGCGCGAACCATTGCTCATGAAGCAGACACCAATGGGATTGGTATCGCGCGTTCAGTCGAGGAGCGTTTACACGAACTTGATCTGACGCTTGAACGGCTTGGAGCAGGGAAATCCACCCAGTATAACCAATGGTATGCTCAGGCGATGAGAGGCAACTTTTCCTCTTCTCCCGTGCAGCCTGTTCTCTCACATGCCGAAATGAGCGATTTTCAGCAAGCCTGTGCTATCTTAGGTGAGCGTGCTCATCTCGCGTGTTCGCTGCAACGTCAACAGCGCGCTCACCTGATCATTCGGGCCTGGCGCTTCATTCACATCCCTCTGTCGTGTGCTGCAGTTGCCATTATTGCATATCACAGCCTTTTCGAGCTATGGAAGATGTTGATTGTGCGATCGTGATGGACCCCAGGTGCCATTTCAATGGAGGTTTCGAACCGCTGTAAAGTGCGCTGATGCGATTCGTGGCCGCCTGGAGCCGCTTCATCACCTCCTGAGTGAGCGCGACCGGTTCAGTTGAACACATGTGAATGCGCGAGACAGCATGACGAACCATCTCTGGTCTGAAAACAGTTCTGCCACGAAATCACGTGGCTACTGACGCCAACGCCAGGGCCTGAACAGCGCCAGACCACCCAGGCCCACCAGGAATGCAGCAAACAGGGCTGCCAGCAAGGGACCAGGAATGTGGGAATCGATATTGGGCTCCCAGGCAGTCCAGGAGGCTGCAAGAGGTAAAAAAAGCGCCGCCGCACCCACGCCAGCCAGCAAGGCAATGAGTGTGCCTGCATAGCGCCAGCTACGTCCTGGGACCCGGCTGGTGGCGTGTTTCTGCCAATCGGCAAGGAGCAGGCGAGGTACCCGCCAGATGTAGACTCCCACATGGAGCGCGAGCAACGGCAACCAGCACATGACACTGAGCGCATGCAGGCGCAACACCCACACGGACCACTTATTGGTCGGGGCAAGCAAGGCGAGTATGATGCCGCTTGTGACCAGGCTCAGGCTGGCAAGCAGTAGCAACGGGGCGAGCAGGCGCATCTCCAGGCGCGGCGGGCCTTTTTGCACAAATGCAGGCGACCCGGTATAGTAGTGCAGAAAACGATAACCCGTGCTTCCTATTTTGACGAAGAGAGGAACTGTTAATAGCACGCCCACGAAAATATGGACGGGCATGAGCGTATGCAGCTTCGCCGCGATGATGATTTCCGCGCTAATCAGCACGAGCAACACACTCCCCACCAGGGCAATCATCCGTTCATTCCCAACAACCGCCTGTTGCTTCATAGCCCTTCTGATCTGTGCCAGTGGGCGCGTCGGTTCTTGATCTATCGTTGGCTCTTGATCGATAAAGAAAGTCATGATCATCCCCTTGATCTATGGTTGTTCCTTCACTTCCAACTTGTCTTCCTACACATCTCAGGAAGAAGTGAGAAGATGTGTGTAGTGACGTGGTCTGCTTGACTCAGCAGAGTTGTTTATTACTCTACAAAGCTTCCATGAGACAAACATGAAAAAGAGGACCTTTGGGCGGACATACCTGAGGCTCTCATGCTCAATTCATCCTGCTCGGCTATACTGAGAACTCAGCATGCTTTTTCGGAAAGGAGCAAGGTAAAACACTATGCGTATTCTGCTTGTGGAGGATCATCCGGTACTCGGCAGAGATATCAAGCAGGGTCTGGAACGGTATCATTACGCTGTGGATCTGGTGATTGATGGGACAGACGCGGTGCTGCTCGGGGAAACCACACCCTATGATCTGATTATTCTTGATATCTTGCTGCCCGGCCTGGATGGGTGGGAAGTGTGCCGACGCTTGCGCGCGGCCCATCGAGCGATGCCTATCCTGTTCCTGACCGCCAGAGGCGAGGTCGATGACCGCATTCGCGGCCTCGATTTGGGAGCCGACGATTATCTGGTCAAACCGTTCGATTTCCGCGAATTGGAGGCGCGCGTGCGCGCCCTCTTACGCCGCGATAGCTCCACCAGAACAAGTACCCTGCAGTTCCTTGATCTCACCCTGGACACGCGCACGCAAGAAGCCAGACGGGGCACGCGCGTGATCGCTCTCTCCAGCAAAGAGTATGCCCTCCTGCACTTTCTGATGAGTCGCCCACGCGAGATATTAAGCCGCACGACGATTGCCGAGCATGTCTGGGATTACGATGCCGAACATCTCTCCAATGTTATCGATGTCTATATTGGCTATTTGCGCCAGAAGCTGTGTGCCAATGGAGAACCAGAGGTGATCCATACCAAACGCGGGGCTGGTTACCAGTTAAAGGAACCGGAACAATGAAACGTCTCTCTCAGAAGCTCTGGCCTCCTGGCATTCGTCTCCAGATGGTCTGCTGGTATACAGCGGTGTTTACCCTGGTGCTGCTGCTGGCTGGAGCAGCCTTTTATCACTATGTTGAAAATGCGCTGGAGAACAGTGTGGACACCAGCTTACAGATCCAGGCACACCAGATTGCCGCAGAGATCGTTGCTGGCCACGATACGCTGACCATCCATGACGCGACCGGAGCCTTGTCTGGCTTGAGCGGAAGCCAGCCGGTGGATGGGCCTTTCACGGTACAGCAAGATACCTTCGTGCGTCTGCTCGATGCCCAGGGCCAGGTCGTGCGTGAAACCCCTGATAGTCGCATACTCCAGATTCCCTCCCAGAGCATCACGCAGGCCTTGCAGGGCCAACCCTGGCAAGGAACTATCAACACAATCACCGGGCAAGAAGTTCAATTCTACAGCCAGGCGTTTACGGTGCAAGGCAAGCCGCTTCTGGTCCTTCAGGTTGGGCAATCGCTGGAGACGCTTCACGCGCTGCTCCATCAACTGGTGGTGTTGCTGCTCATGGTGGGAGCGCTGGCGCTGCTCGTCTGCGCGATCAGTAGCTTTCTCCTCACGAGGCGCACGTTTACCCCGGTGCAACACCTGATGCAGACCGCCCAACGTATCAAAGCGGGCGACCTCCGGCAGCGGGTGCCAGTCCCCGCGGCTCAGGATGAGATCCGCGCGCTGGCTGTCTCGCTGAATGACATGCTTGACGCGCTTGACCAGACCATGACCCGTCAACGGCGCTTTGTGGCGGATGCCTCGCATGAACTGCGCACACCCGTCGCGGTCATTCGCAATAAGACCAGTATTGTGCTCTTGCAGCCACAGAAGCGCCAGGAATATATCACGGTCTTGCACGAGGTCAACACCGAGGCCGAGCGCCTAGGAAAACTCATCAGTGACTTGCTGGCGCTGGCGCGTGGCGATGAAGGCCACGCGCCCTTTGAACGTGAATCTGTGCGCCTGGATGTGCTTGTCGAGGCTACAGCGGCTTCTCTGCAACCGCTAGCTGAGGAACGCGCGGTACAGCTAACGGTTCATGCCGAGCAGCCCGTGACGCTCATGGGAGATGAAGCTCGCTTGATCCAGGTGGTTATGAACCTGCTCGAGAATGCTCTGCGCTACACCAACGCTGGAGGACAGGTTTCGTTGACGGTGCAACTTGGGCCAGATCAGGTGCAGGTGGTCGTGCAGGACACGGGCATTGGAATTGCGCCAGAGCACCTTCCGCATCTGTTTGGGCGCTTCTATCAGGTCGATCCGGCACGCAATTCCACAGAGCGGGGAAGTCACGGCCTGGGCCTCTCCATTGTCGCCTGGATTGTCCAGGCGCATGGAGGAACCATTGCCGTGACGAGCCAACCAGGGCAGGGGTCCTGCTTCACGGTCACGCTTCCGCTGATCCCTCTTGCTCCCACGAATGAGTCCCGGTAGGGGATCTCGCGGCTCTTGACCGACAGATCCGCAGACCCTCTGCGGTGGCGCTGCTTTTCCGTGTGTATTGACCTCACCCGCTTGGAGCGAGGGGTACACTGTGAAGAAATGCAGATGATCTGGAAGAGCGAAAGGTGGGATGAAGTGAACAGAAAGAGTGTGGCACAGATGCCTCAGATCGGAACGTGTGTAACAGAACCGTCGCCTCCCTCTCCTCCTGACCACACGCGCTGGCGTGCCAGAACGATTGCCTGTCTGCGCGTGGCCTTCGGGCTGGTCTGGGCAAGTGCCGCGTGGTTTAAATGGCAACCTGCTTTCCAGCAATCATTCCTCACACAGATCGCTCAGGCTGGCAATGGACAGGCCCCAGCCATGCAAGCCTGGATCGCCTTCTGGAGTTCTCTCATCAGTCTCAATCCGCTGCTCTGTGCGCGCTTCGAAGCCTCAACAGAAACAGCTCTGGCCGTGCTTCTGATCCTCGGCCTGTTCAGCAACCTCTCGTATGTCGTCGGCATCCTTCTCACGCTCGGCATCTGGGCTATCCCCGAAGCCTTCGGCGGTCCCTATCAGCCGGGGCAAACCACCGATATCGGCACCGCTTTGCCTTACGCGCTCCTCTTCGGCACGCTGCTTGTTCTCTCTGCTGGGCGTTTCTACGCGTTGGATCAATGGCTCACTCCCCGGCTGGGACGCCTGAGCTTTCTCGCGACAGGTTCGCTGCACCAGTAAGAGGTGGAATGTGAATACCCAGATAAAAAGCGTAGCCTACCCCGCACCAGGTCTCTCTGCGGGCAGCTCTCCTCATAGGAGGAATAGGCATGGGCCTCATGCTACTCTTGCGCTAAAAGGCGCGCAACTGATACTGAGGCCCATGCCCATCTACGAACTGAGCGAAATGGTTCCGGCATGTTGATTGACAGTAATCGGCACATCCGCCAACGGCGTGGGCGCGGGACCGTTCAGGACGGCGGCTGCGTTGGCAGGATCAAAGACCGCGCCATGACAGGGGCAAACCAGATTCTGGCTGGAGGGGTCATAGCTGACAGGGCAACCAGCATGAGTACAGGTCGCATCATAGGCCACGAATTGCCCATTGGCGAGATGGACCAGAATGCCGGGATCGCCGTTCGAGGGTAGCGTAAAGGAGAACGAGTTGTTGGGAGGGACTGCGCTGATCTGTGTGATCACGCTCCCTGATGTGGGAGTGATCGATCCGCTTGGCGCTGGCGACATTGACGTTGGCGTTGCTCCTGGAGTTGGGGCGATCGCGCTATTCGCGCTGGCGGCGCTGCCCGGGAGCAGATGCAATGTCCCGTTGAGCCAGGCCAGAGCGAGCATCGCTGCTCCACCGGTGAGCGTCCCCCACACAAAATTCCGCCGCCCTTGTTGACGCGCCTGCTCAAGTTGCCAGGCACGAAAACGCGAAGCCGATTGCTGCGTGTTTTTTCTCTGCTGCGCGCCCTTCTGTGGCGACGTGCTGGGCGTGGATGCGAGTGCGGATGGGGGATGGATGGTGACGCCGAGGACCCAGGTGCAGAGTTTTGTTCTCCATGAGAGTTTCTCCTCTGCGGAGTGATCGAGCCACTGTGCCACCCACCAGGCATCGACAGAGGGCAGAGCCTGGTTCGCAGGCCCCGCCAGCAACAGCGTCAGCCAGCAGAAAAGAAACACAATGTCGGAGCCGTAAAAGTAGGGAAAGACGCGCCAATCTGCCGAGAGGAAAAAGGTCAAGTTAATCAGGAGGCCAAAAAACGCAGCAGGCCGCAAGAAGAACCCCAAGAGCACTCCCAGGCCGATCGCCAGTTCGCCATACGCCACCAGACCACCAAAAAGGGTAGCATGCGGCACCGCGATCTGCTGCAAAAACGTGCGCAGCGGCGTTCCTGTTGCGAAAGCAGCAATCTGCCGTCCGATATACCCGCGCGCCGCCGGGTTAAAGTATTGCGGATCAGTCAACTTCTGTAGACCTGCATAGATAAAGGTCACGCCCAGGAACAGGCGGAGCGGAACGAGAACCCAGTTTTTCCAGGTCAGTATGTTGCGAGTTAGCGGTAATTTCATCGTATCCTTCTCAAGGATGTAGTAGGCGAGGCATTATACCAGAGGAAAAACGCTGCTCGTCGCTCCTCTGGCCGTCCTCACCAGAAATGATGAGGATAGCCTTGCTTTTGAGGTATCATACCCAGGAAAGATGAGAGAGACATGAAGATATTGCCAACGTAGCGAGAGAATTGATGCCATGCAGGAAATCGTTGGCCAAAAGATAGCGCATCAGGAGCGCTGCTTGGAAGGAGATGCAAACTTCTCAGATGAGGCTGCCGGTGAGAAGGAAGAGGAACAGCGGGTTTGTCCACGATATATCTGGAACGGGTTGGCTTTGCTCTCCCTATGGTTTTTCGCTATGTGGGCTATGCTATCGTGGCGGAAACTGCTGTTCCGTGCCTGATCGAGCAGACAGTTCTCTTGACTTTGCGGGTCCAGTCTACTCTGAAGGAGAGAGGGTTAGTTGCACAACTCTCTCTGAATCTCGTAGCCAATCGGAACGGCGTCCGCCGAAAGATGACGAAAGTCGCGCGGTTCCGCGCCTTGACAGCGCTTGTATGTCCGTCGTGCGCGTGTGCGTGAGGTGTGAGGGGAAGGAGGGAACACGATCTCGTGTCTGTCTCGAAGCAATTCCTGAGTCCTGGAGAGGACATCAAGAACCTCAAACAAGCGGAAGAACATCTGCTAAAAGCAAATCGAGAGATCACGGCTATCCTCGAAAGTATCACTGATGGGTTTGTGCATCAGGCTAACGATGCCTTCCTCTCGATGCTTGGATATACCCGACAGGATCTGGAAGCGGGACGACTCAACTGGCGAGCCTTGACTCCTCCAGAATATCAGGAAGCCTCGACACAGGCAGTCAAGGAGGTACGGACAGGTGGTGCAGCTCATTTGTATGAAAAAGCGTATCTTGCAAAGAATAGCAAGCGGGTCCCGGTCCTGGTTGGGTCGGTGGTCTTCCGAAGGACTAGCTCCAAGCAGCTAGCCATTAGTTTCGTGCTTGATCTCACCGCTCAGAAAGCTGCAGAGGAAGAGCAGCGAGAAGCAGATCAGCGCATCAAAGCGATTCTCGAAAGCATTACGGATGCGTTTTCCCACGTCGATACAGCATGGCGCTATACCTACGTGAATTGCGGGCTGGAAAAGCTGATGGGTAAAAAGCGGGAAGAGATCGTGGGGCGGTCGCTGTGGGAGGTGGTTCCAGAGGTGGTTGCTACGCCGTTTGAGGACGCCTATCGACAGGCCATGGAGACCCAGCAGGCAACGCACGTTGAAGGCTTTCACCCCACCTTCCAGTGCTGGTTGGAGATCTCCATCTATCCAACGCCTGATGGACTCTCCTTTTATTTGCACGATATCACGGATCGCAAAGAAATCGAACGGCAGAAAGATCTTTTCCTGGGGATGACCGGCCATGAACTAAAAACGCCGCTGGCTGCTCTTCGAGGGCGTAGCTGCATTTCCTTCGGATTCCGTTGGAAACCGCGCTCATTTGATAGAAAAAATGGCAGAATAGCCCTGCTACTCGGCGCGACTCTGCCTGGGGCATTTCTCCTCTTCTGGAAGACGGGGCAATCTCGTCTGCTCGACCAGATGGTAGATCAACTGCAGCAGATCGTTTTCGTACAGCGTGACGGCTGCAGCCTCTCCTCTATAGCGATGAACGTACTATCCAGGTGGCAGCTCGCGGGCAAAGGCGGCGATGCGGTATCCCAACAACTCGGCTAACGCGACCAGTGGGTTGTCACCAGGCCGTATGGGAAGGTAGTCGATAGACATCGTAGGTGTAAATCCCAGCGGGACCCCAATAACTAAACTGTTGCATGTGCCCCGTGGTCGCGGCATGAGCCACTGAAGCGCGTTGGGACAATAGCAAACAACCGATGAAAGCAGCGATGCCGCACCATCGTGCCAGGCGTTTGAACATCTGCGTTCATTCCTTCCTGCGTAGACGCATCTTTACAACATTGTCGCAAACATTTCTGCCAGAATTGGTGCGAACCTGCCAATCACCACGAAGTGAAAGAGCGGAAAACGCGCCGTTGGATAGAAACAAGTATAACCTACGAGCGTTGGGAAAAGCGTTTATTGCATCGCCAGAAGCAGCAGGCAAGCGTTTCTCGCAAAGAGAAGGTTACTAGCACTGCCCATAGATGACATCGACAATCATGCAACTGCGAAAGTATTCCCACTCCCGCCGCTCTACCTCCAGGCGTTGCTCAAACTCTAACGAGCTCACTCCCAATTGGGAAACGATCAGCGGCTTAAGGGCCTGTTGTACGGCTATGAGATCGTGGCAACGCGCGGTTGCGAGGGGCGACCGGATGATGGAAGCCGACTCCTTGAGTCGCATCGCCGACGCGCACATCAATTGCGGACGACCGTACGAAGCAGTGGTAGCTGCACAGTCAGCCTATACCATCAGTCTTGAAATCGAACATCCCTGGGGTCAGGCCAACAGCGGCTATCAGTTGGCGCGGGCTCTCGTGGAAACAGGGGCCTACGAGGAAGCGCTGACCATTGCCCTCCAAAGTACGGAGGTGGCACGCTCGCTTACCTTCAATGTTCTTCTCTTTGTCAATCTGCTTGCCCTGGGGTTAGTCTATCAGGCGCTCCTGTTTCCTGAGAAAGCACTTCAGGTACATCTGGAAGGATTGGAGGTCAGCAAACAGGTACCCTCACCACGCTATGTCGGCTTGAGTTTCTCTCTGCTCTGTGTGGATGCGGCTCTGAGCGGAGAATGGGATGCACCATCTCACTATGCCCGCCAGATGTTGGACACGCGAGATCCTCAGGTAGTCGTCTGCCCAGAGGCCCCCGCTGGCCTGAAATAGAGGCGCTGCTACGCGCTGGTCTGAGCGAACAGGCAGCAGGGACGCTCGCGGCCTTTGAGAAACGCTTCGGGACAAACAAAAGGTGCCACCTCAGCGCAACACGCGCGCAGGCAGTCCTCGCCACGGCGCAGGGCAGATACGAGGGGGCTCAGGCTTGTTTGCAGGAAGCCAGCGCTTTGGCGAGGGAACTCAATCTTCCCGGCGAACTCTGGCAAACGGAGGCAGCGCTTGGGCGGTTGTATGTGGTTTGCGAGAAGCACGAGCAGGCAGTACAGGCGTTCGCGCATGCCTCTGATATCTTAGAGACGCTAGCGGGAACAATCACCGACGAAGAGTTGCGCTCCCATTTTCTGAGAGCGCCGCAGGTGCAGCAGATCGTATTGCAAGGAAAAGGGAAGCTTCTCTGACCTATGGCTGATAACGCGCCAGAAATGCATGTTTACGGTAAAAACTGGCACAAGGCTCTCTGCCCTATCTCTGGTGGGTTTGTCAGAAGATGTCACACTCTCAGTGGAGGGGCCTTCTGACCCCTGTCAACTCCCGATGAAAAGCGTCAGCTATTGCCTGCCCAGAACAAAGGAGGCATGAAGAACGAACCGTTAGAACCTTGTAGAATCAAAACTGGCCTGACGGAGCGCATCTCTATAATGCCTATGAACAACGGCCTTTCTTAATGAGCTCAAAGAGAAAGCGCTGGTGACAGTCCTGGCCGAAAGTGCTGTATCCAGAGGAGAACTCGCCCATGTTCACAACCATTCTTGTCCCACTTGATGGCTCCTCCCGAGCTGAAACTGCGCTGCCAATTGCCGCACGCATTGCCCATCATACTGGCGCGACGCTGGTGCTGGTTCGGGTAGTCGCTTTTGTCTCTGAGTATTGGCCCGCAGTCATGACAACTACCCCGATCCTGGAGGATGCAGTCATGGAGGAAGATTTGTCAGAAGCCACTACCTATCTGGAACGAGTGGCCTCCTCTCCGGAACTGGCAGACCTCCGGGTGCAAACCACCGTACTCAATGGTCCGATTGCCCTCACTATTCTGGAGGCCACCACCGCGTCTAAGAGCGACCTGATTGTGCTTTGTAGCCATGGATCAACCGGTATGATCCGCTGGGTGATGGGCAGTGTGGCTGAAAAAATCGTGCGCTATGCCTCTGTACCGGTGCTAGTCTTACACGAGGGGGCTACCCATCCGGGTTCTTCACCCGCAGATATTGCCCAGCCGTTGCGTTTACTGGTTCCCCTCGATGGCTCGATCGCGTCAAACGCTGCGCTTGAACCGGGTGCGGACTTATTGACAGCCCTTGCTGCTCCAGGCCAAAAAGTCGCGCTCCATCTGGCGCACGTGCTTCAGCCATCACACGTGAAGGGTGTAAATAGCCCTTCTGCTCTGTCCGATAGCAGTAAGTTTTCACAGGCAAAACAATCCCTGAGTCAAACCGTTACGC
>Ga0207674_10002813_pt1 | contig 21656 bp, 19 predicted proteins | sample KBSCornC72_FD_184303 | JGI IMG/M metagenome (GOLD analysis project Ga0207674, IMG submission 184303) | Corn rhizosphere microbial communities from Kellogg Biological Station, Michigan, USA - KBS Corn C7-2 (SPAdes) (version 2) | ecosystem: Host-associated > Plants > Roots > Rhizosphere > Soil ...
ATGAGCTGGCTCACCAAGCTCCTGCCGCCGCGCATCAAGAGCTCGCCCGGCGTGCGCAAGACGCCGGTGCCCGAAGGGCTGTGGGTCAAGTGCGCGTCGTGCGAAGCCACGCTCTACCGCACCGACCTCGAGAAGAACCTGCTCGTCTGCCCGAAGTGCAACTATCACAACCGCATTCCGGCGCGCGAGCGCATCGAGCAGTTGCTCGATGCGGAGGGCCGCTTCGAGATCGGGCTCGAAGTCGTGCCCGTCGACAGCCTCAAGTTCAAGGATACGAAGCGCTATCCCGAGCGGCTCGAGGCGGCGCTCGAGGAAACCGGTGAGACCGACGCGCTCGTCGTCATGCAGGGCAGTGTGAAGAGCGTTCCGCTCGTGCTTGCCGTGTTCGAGTTCAACTTCATGGGTGGGTCGATGGGCTCGGTCGTCGGCGAGCGCTTCGTGCGCGGCGTGCGCGTCGCCTACGAGAACCGGCTGCCGTTCGTCTGCGTGTCGGCGTCCGGCGGCGCGCGGATGCAGGAGGGCGTCAACTCGCTGTTCCAGATGGCGAAGACCACCGCGGTGCTGCAGGAATTGACGCGCGCGAAGCTGCCGTTCGTGTCGATCCTCACCGATCCGACGATGGGCGGCGTGTCCGCGTCGTTCGCATTCGTCGCCGACCTCGTGCTCGCCGAGCCCGGCGCGCTGATCGGCTTCGCCGGACCGCGTGTGATCGAGCAGACGGTGCGCGAGAAGCTTCCCGACGGCTTCCAGCGCGCCGAATTCCTGATCGAAAAGGGCGCGCTCGACATGATCGTCGACCGGCGGAACATGAAGGACGAGCTCGCGCGCCTGCTCGCGATGCTGACGCGCCAGCCGGCGCCGTCGGCCTGACGCACCCGCCGCGGGCACCCGTCCGCGCCAACCGATCGCATGGATCCCGGAACCGCGGCGAGCGACGACGGCCGCCCGCGAACGCTCGCGCAATGGCTTGCGTTCATCGAAACGCTGCATCCGAAGTCGATCGCGCTGGGCCTCGACCGGATCGCGGCGGTCGCGGCGCGAATGGCACTGCGGATCACCTGCCCGGTGATCACCGTCGCAGGAACCAACGGCAAGGGCTCGACGTGCGCGATCGCCGAATCGATCTTCCGCTGCGCGGGCTATCGCACCGGCCTCTATACGTCGCCGCACCTGATGCGTTTCAACGAGCGCGTGCGCATCGCCGGAATCGAGGCGGAGGACGCGGCGCTCGCGGGCGCGTTCGCTGCGGTGGAGGCGGCGCGTGACACCGGCGACGGCGCGGCGACGCCGCTGACGTATTTCGAATACACGACGCTCGCCGCGTTGCACCTTTTCGCCGACGCGCGGCTCGACGTGCTGGTCCTCGAAGTCGGGCTCGGCGGACGGCTCGACGCGGTGAATCTCGTCGACGCGGACGTCGCGGTCGTCACGACGATCGGCATCGACCACGTCGACTGGCTCGGTGCAACGCGCGAAGCGATCGGGCGGGAAAAGGCCGGCATCTTCCGCAAGGGCAGGATCGCGATCTGCGGCGATTCCGATCCGCCGCACTCGCTCGTCGTCGCCGCGCAGGCCGCCGGCGCGTCACTGTGGCGCACCGGCGTCGACTACCGCTACGCGGTGCAGCGGATGCAGTGGCGCTACGAGGGGCCGGGTGGCGCACGCTACGGCCTTCCGCTGCCGGCGCTTCGCGGCGCGCATCAGCTCGCCAACGCGGCGACGGCGCTTGCCGCACTCGATGCGCTGCGCGTTCGGCTCCCGGTTGCCGCGGGTGCGGTGCGCGACGGACTCGTGCACGTCGAGCTCGCCGGGCGCTTCCAGGTGTTGCCGGGCCGGCCGGCGGTGGTGCTCGACGTCGCGCACAATCCGCAGGCCGCCGCGGTGCTGAGCGAAACGCTTTCGACGATGGGCTTCTTCCCGCGCACGCTCGCGGTCTTCGGCATGCTTGCCGACAAGGACATCGATGCCGTCGTGCGAGCGATCGCCGCGCGCATCGATTGCTGGTACATCGCGCCGCTCCCCGGTCCGCGCGGCGCGTCGTCGGCACGCGTTGCAAGCGCGCTGGCGCACGCCGGCGTCGACGCGGCGGCGGTGCACGCGCACGACGACATCGCGCAAGCGTTCGAAGCTGCGCGCAACGCCGCGGGAGAGACTGATAGAATCGCGGCCTTTGGTTCGTTTCTCACCGTTGGCGCGGCACTCGCCGCCGCGCAGCGAAAACGGTGAAGCGCACCGGCATAGCGATGGCAGAACCGGCGGATGTGAACGTGGACGAATTGCGCAGGCGCGCGCGCCGGCGCCTCGTGGGGGCTGTCGTTCTTGCGCTCGGTGTCGCGGTCGTCGTGCCGATGCTGCTCGAGACCGAGCAGAAGCCGCTCGGCGACGACGTCTCGGTGAAGATTCCGCCGGTCGACAGCGGCAAGTTCGTGAATCGCCTCAACGACGGCACCACCAACGCCGACGGGAACGCGAAGGCCGCGGACGATGCGTCGAAGCCCGCGGCGTCGGTGGCGGCCGAAGCCGCGCCCGAGAGGCAGCAGAAGTACGACACGCGCCTGCCCGACGGCGCGCCGGCGTCGTCGGCGACGCCGCCTTCGGCTGCAGCCACGGTCGCGCCGGAGCCTGCGACCAGCGCGTCCACCGCGAGCAACCCGCCGGTGATCATCACGGATAAATCGCCCGCACCGCCGACGCAGAAGCCGGCGGCTGCGGAAAATCCCAGGACGGCTGCCGCTGCGTCGCATCGTGTGCCCGAGCCGGCCCGGAGCGCGCATGGCGAGGGCGGCGCATCGCCGCACGACGGCTACGCCGTGCAGCTCGCGGCATTCGCCGACGACCGTGGCGCGAACTCGCTTGCCGGCCGCTTGAAGAAGTCCGGATACGCCGCATATACCGAGCCTCTGAAGACCAGCAAGGGCACGCTCTGGCGCGTGCGCGTGGGTCCCTATCCGTCACGCGACGCCGCCATCGCCGCGCGCGACAAATTGAAGACCGAAGGTCAAAGCGGCATTGTCGCCGCCATCAAATAGCGTCGCCGAACGGTGGCCGTCTCGCGGCAAGTCGGCGGCTCCCGTTCATGACGACGTTCGACTGGATCGCGGTATGCATCGTGGGGCTGTCGACGCTCTTCGCCTTCTTTCGCGGCGTGATCCGCGAGCTGGTCGCGCTCGTCGCCTGGGTTGCCGGCCTCGTGTGCGCGATCGTCTTCACCCCGATCGTCGGGGCGATGCTGCCCGACGTCTTCGGCCACCCGGCCATCAGGTACGTGCTCGCATTCACGCTGATCCTCGTTGCGGCGCTGCTGCTCGGCGCACTGGTCGCGTGGCCGTTGTCGAAGGCGGTCCGTGCGGCGGGTCTCGGTTTCGTCGATCGCTTCCTGGGCTCGATTTTCGGCCTGGTGCGCGGCGTGCTGCTCATGGTCGCGTTCGTGTTCGTCGCGGGGCTGACGCCACTGCCGCGCATGCCGTGGTGGCAAAGTGCGGCACTCGTTCCCCCGCTCGTGGCCTGCGTGTATGCGCTGCGTCCGCATCTGCCGGCGCAGATCGCCGGGCGGCTCGATTACTCGCCTCACGGCATCGCGCCGAAGGCCGCACCCGCCGAACGGAAGGCGTGACCTGAAATGTGCGGCATCCTCGGCGCCGTGGCGCATACCCCGGTCAACCAGCTTCTCTACGACGGGCTCCTGCTGTTGCAGCATCGTGGCCAGGATGCGGCCGGCATCGTGACGAGCGAAGGCCCGGTCTTCCATACGTACAAGGGCCCCGGCTACGTGCGCGACGTGTTCCGCACGCGCAACATGCGCGAGCTGTCGGGCACGACGGGCATCGCGCACTGCCGCTATCCGACCGCGGGCTCGGCGTTCTCCGACCTCGAATCGCAGCCGTTCTACGTCAATTCACCCTTCGGGCTGACGCTCGGGCACAACGGCAACCTCACCAACAGCGAGGCGCTGAAGCGCGAGCTGTGGGAGCTCGACTTTCGCCACGTCAACACCAATTCCGACAGCGAAGTGCTGCTGAACGTGCTCGCGCTCGAGCTCGAGCGCGCCGCGCAGCATCATCGCCTCGATCCCGAAGCGATCTTTCGCGCGGTGGCCGGCGTGCACCGGCGCTGCCGTGGCGCGTACGCCGTCGTCGCGATGATCGCCGGCTACGGCATGCTCGCGTTCCGCGACCCGTTCGGCATCCGTCCGTTGATCATCGGCGTCAACCAGGCGATGGGCGGGCCCGAATACCTGGTCGCTTCCGAGTCGGTGGCCCTCGAGCCGCTCGGCTTCTCCGTGTTGCGCGATGTCGAGCCCGGCGAGGCGATCTTCGTCGACCAGACAGGCCACTTCCACGCACGCCAGTGCGCGGCGCATTCGTCGCTCAACCCCTGCATCTTCGAGTACGTGTACCTCGCGCGGCCCGATTCGGTCATGGACGGCACGTCGGTGTACGAGGCCCGGCTTCGGATGGGTGCGGCACTCGCAACCAAGATCCGCGACATCCCGCAGGCGCAGGACATCGAAGTCGTGATTCCGATCCCCGACTCGAGCCGCCCGTATGCGCTGGAGCTTGCGAACCGGCTCGGCAAGACGTATCGCGAGGGCTTCGTCAAGAACCGCTACGTCGGGCGCACGTTCATCATGCCGGGACAGGCGTTGCGCCGGAAGAGCGTGCGCCAGAAGCTGAACCCGATCGGCATGGAGTTCAAGGACAAGGTCGTGCTGCTCGTCGACGATTCGATCGTGCGCGGCACGACGTCGCGCGAGATCGTGCAGATGGCCCGCGATGCCGGCGCACGCAAGGTGTACTTCGCGTCGGCAAGCCCGCCCGTGCGCTTCCCGAATGTCTACGGCATCGACATGCCGAACCAGGATGAGCTCGTCGCCACCGGACGCACCGAAGCCGAGATCGCGCGAGAGATCGGCGCCGACCTCCTCGTGTATCAGGATCTGGAGGCGCTCAAGGACGCCGTGCGCTTCGGCAACCCGCGGCTCACCGATTTCGAGGCGTCGTGCTTCGACGGCAACTACATCACCGGCGACATCACGTCCGACTACCTGCGCGAGCTGGCGCTCGAGCGCGACCAGTCGCGCGGTGAAGCCGACGCCGACGTGGCCGAGGATGCGAGCGCGGGATAACGCATCGCGGTCAGCGGTGTACGTGCTGCTTGCGCGGCGCCGTCCCGCTGACAGCACTGAGCCCGATGTGCTATAGTTGTAGTGCGCCGATTTGAGCTTCAGCTTGCGGGCGCTTAAAAAATTCCGCTAAAGCGAGGTTCGCTCCAGCCCGAAGATATCGGGCGGGGCACACAAAACCCGTTTGGCGGAAGCCCGACGGGTTTTTTGTTTTTGCGTTGCTGCGCAAAGGCCACAAGGACGCTGCCATGAGCGAGAACCATCACGAGCGCGGCTTCACCACCGCGATTCTGCACAGCGACCGCGATGCGGCGATCGAGCACGGCGCACTGCACAAGCCGCTGCACGTCTCGGTCGCGTACGGCTACAAGGACGCCGCCGATCTCGTGGCCGTGTTCCAGGGTCGGCAAGCGGGCTACGCGTACGGCCGCCAGGGCAATCCGACGACGGCCGCGCTCGAGGCGAAGGTCACCGCCATGGAGAAGGGCATCGCGACGGTCTGCTTCTCGACCGGCATGGCCGCGATCGAGGCCACGCTGTTGGCGCTGCTGCGCGGCGGCGATCACATCGTCGCAAGCTCGTTCGTCTTCGGCAACACCAACAGCCTTCTCAACACGCTCGGCGACCACGGGACGCCGGTCACGTTCGTCGACGCAACCGACGTCGGGAACGTCGCACGCGCCGTGACCCCGGCGACGAAGCTCGTGTTCGTCGAGACGATTGCCAATCCGCGGACGCAGGTCGCCGATCTCGCGCGCATCGGCGAACTGTGCCGCGCGCGCGGCCTCATCTACGTCGTCGACAACACGATGAGCTCGCCTTGGCTCTTTCGCCCGGTCGACGTCGGCGCAAGCCTCGTCGTCAATGCGCTCACCAAGTACATCGGCGGTCACGGCAACGCGCTCGGCGGGGCCGTGACCGACACGGGCCTCTACGACTGGACGCGGTTTCCGAATATTGCCGAGCCGTACAGGACGCAGAAGCCGCCGCTATGGGGAATCACGCAGATCCGCAAGAAGGGCCTGCGCGACGGCGGGGCGACGCTGTCGCCCGAGCAGGCGCATCACCTGGCGGTTGGCGCCGAGACGCTTGCGCTGCGAATGGACCGCCAATGCGCGAACGCACAGGCGCTCGCCGAGTTCCTCGCGGCGCATCCGAAGATCGAGGCGGTGTATTTCCCGGGCCTGCCGTCGCATCCCGAGCACGAGCGCGCTCGCTCGCTCTTCCGCGCACCGGGCGCGCTGCTCGCGTTCGATCTTGCACCGGGCGAGGACGTGCTCGCGTGTCTCAATCGGTTGCGTGTCGTCGTGCTGTCGTCGAACCTCGGCGACAACCGCACGCTGGCCATTCCCGTCGCGCAGACGATCTTCTGGGAGATGGGTGCGGCACGCCGGGCCGAAATGGGCATCGCCGATTCGCTGGTGCGGGTGTCGGTCGGCATCGAGGATCGCGACGATCTCATCGACGACTTCCGCCGCGCGCTGGGTTGATGCGCGGCAAATCGTGCATACTGCACGCTCGCGTCACGGAGGACGGAAATGGCCAATCGCGACAAGCAGCGCAAGGAACCGAAGAAACCCAAGCAGCCGAAGAAGCCCGCGCCGAAGACCTGACCCCGCGGCGAGGGGAAACGGCGGCTCCGCGCTCCCGCTCAGCGCGGCGCGGTGTTGCGCGCCCTCGACTCGGCGCGCCGCAGTATCCAGATCACGAACGGAATCCAGCCGAGCCAGCGGACGAAATCGACGATGCTTTCGTCCCAGGTCCAGGCGCCGGCCGGATCGAGGCGAGCAGAAATCGCATCATCGAGCCAGCCGAAGCCGGTCAGCCAGACGATGATGCCGAGCAGCAGCGCGATCTCGAAGCGCTGCTGCGCATGCAGTTGCCGCGATATCGGAACCGCGACGAGACCGCCGACGATCACCGCGTAAAGCAGTGCGCGCAGCCCGCGCTGGTCCGAAAGCACGGCGGCGACGAGCGGCTCGCTCGCAATCATCTTCGCACCGGTCCAGCCGAGCACGGCGGCGCCCAGCCACAGGATGGCCGGATAGCGCTCGACCCACTTCAGCACGAGCGTCGAGCCCCAGATGACGATCGGCACCGATACGCCGAGGCCGATCACGACGAGCAGCATCGAGCCGTGTGCGGCCCCCGCAACGGCGAGCACGTTGTCGACACCCATGACGGCGTCGGCGACGACGATGGTCTGCACGGCACTGCGTACCGACGTCTGCGCCTTGACGTCCGGCTCGTTCTTCGCGCCGTCGTGCGTGAGCTTCCAGCCGATATAAACGAGCGCAAGCCCGCCGACCAGCAGGAAGCCGGGGATTTTCAGGAGCCAGACGACCCCTGCCGTCAGCAGCGCCCGGATCGCGATGGCGCCCGCGGTGCCCCACAGGATCACCTTGCGCTGCGCGTGCGGCGGCACGTTGCGCGCGGCGAGCCCGATCACGAGCGCGTTGTCCCCGGCGAGGATCAGGTCGATCACGATGATCGAGGCGAGCGCCGAGAACCAGGCCGCGGAAAACAGTTCGGGATTCATCCGACGACGTGCCTTGTATGGATGCCATCCGCGTCGACGGCGACGTAATGACCCTGCTCGTCCCAGTCGGCGAGCACGATGCGCTCGCACGGCTGTCCGTCGACGCGTGTCGAATGACGGGCCGGACGGTGCGTATGGCCGTGGATCATCCGCGCCACGGCGTGCATGCGAAACGCGCGCTCGACGGCCGCGGCGTTGACGTCGAGGATCGACTCCGGCTTGCGCGCGGTTGCGGCGCGGCTGCCGCGGCGCAGCCACGCCGCAATCCAGCGTCGCAAACGATAGGGGAGACGCCGCAGGCGCCGCTGCGTCACCGGGTTGCGCGTGAACGCACGATAGCGCTGGTAGGCCGCGTCGTCGGTGCAAAGCTCGTCGCCATGGGTGAGGAGCGTAGGCGTGCCGCCGAGGTCGACGATTGTCTGCTCGGCGAGCAGCGTCGCGCCGGATTCACGGGCGAACGCATCGCCGAGCAGGAAGTCGCGGTTGCCGCGCGCAACATAAAGCGCGACGCCCGCATCGCTGATGCCGCGCAGCGTGGCGACGATCGAGCGCGCGAACGGTTCGCGGCACTGGTCGTCGCCGATCCACGAATCGAACAGGTCGCCCATCACGTAAACGGCCGCGGCCGCGCGCGCGGGTCCCTGCGCGAACGCTTCGAACGCCGCGGTCGCCGCAGGCCGATCGGGCGCGAGATGGAGGTCCGACAGCAGGAGCGTCGGCTTCATCGGAGCACGGGAACGAGGTGCGCGCGCCCGCTCGCCCGGGTGCGAGCGTGCGTCAGCCGGCGACTTCGGCGCGCGTGATCACGACGTCCTGTGTCGGGACGTTCTCGTGAAAGCCGGAGCGGCCGGTGGCAACGCCCGCGATCCGGTCGACGACGTCGCTTCCGCGCACGACCTTGCCGAACACGCAATAGCCGTAACCCTGCGGACTCGGCCCCTTGTAGTCGAGGAAGGCGTTGTCGGCGAGGTTGATGAAGAACTGCGCCGAGGCCGAATGCGGATCCGATGTGCGCGCCATTGCAACCGAGTAGCGCAGGTTGCGCACGCCGTTGGCGGCCTCGTTGGCCACCGGCGCGCGCGTCGCCTTCTGTTGCATCCCCGGCGCAAAGCCGCCGCCCTGGATCATGAAGCCGGGAATCACGCGGTGGAAGAGCGTGTTGTCGTAATGGCCGTCGCGGACGTATTGCACGAAGTTCGCGACCGTCGCCGGCGAGTTTTCCTCGTCGAGCGCGAGCGCGATGTCGCCTTCGCTCGTATGCAGCACCACTTCAGTCATGACCTTGCCTCCTGGCCCTCGCGGGCCGTCCTACTGGCTGGGGGATACGATCTTCGCCGACGTGATCAGCACCGGCTCGGTGGTTAGCGAGCGGGGATCGACCGGCGCGCCGCCCGTCACCTTGCGCCCGCCCTTGCTCATTTTGGCGATCTTGTCGACGACCTCCATGCCGGACACGACCTTGCCGAAAACGGTATAGCCGATGCCGGCCGGATCGGGCGAGCGGAAATCGAGCGGCTTGTTGTTGGCGACGTTGATGAAGAACTGGTCGGTCGCCGAATCGGGATTGGACGTGCGCGCCATCGCGATCGTGCCCGGCACGTTGTGCAGTCCGGCCTTGCTGCTCGACTGCGCCTCGTTGACGATCGGCGGCCGCGTGGGCCGCGGACTGAAATCAGCCGTATAAGCGCCGCCCTGGATCATGAAGCCGTCGATGACGCGATGAAACTGCGTGCCGTCGTAATGGCCGTCCTTGACGTAATGAAGGAAGTTGTCGACCGTCTTCGGGGCTGCATCGGGATAGAGCTCGAGCTTGATCTTGCCGGCCGTCGTGTCGAGCTCGACCTCGGGATTGGCGGCAAGCGCGGACCCCGCGGACAACGAAAGCGCGAGGACGAACAAAAATCTGCGAAGCATCGAGCGACTCCTTGTCATTTGGCGGCGGTGGGTGTCTCGCGGATCAGCTTGAGCTTGGCGGCCGCGGTGCGGTTGCGCTTGTCGAGCGCAATCGTCTTCTCGTATTCGACCTGCGCCAGGCGCGCGTAGACGTCGCCGAGGTTCTCGTGCGCCACGGCGTAATCGGGAGCGGTGCGCACCGCAAGCTCGAGCTCGTCGCGCGCCTGCGCGTACTCGCCCTTTTGCGCGTACAGGACCGCAAGATTGTTGCGAGGTTCGGGCAATTCGGGGAAATCGGCGAGGAGGCCGCGGAACACCGCGATCGCGTCTTCGGTCCTGCCTTCGTCGGTGAGCGCAATGCCCTTCAGGAACCGCGCCTGCGGCTCGCGCGGCCGCTCGGCGATCAGCCGGTCGAGCGTCGCCGTGGCATCGGCGTACTGCTTGCGCTCGAGCAGGCTCTTCGCTTCGTGCAACGATTGCGTGTAGACCCTGCGCTGCGTCTCGTCCATCTCGCGCGGGTCCTGGATCGCGGGCGGTGACTGCCCAAGCGCGCCCGTCGCAAGCGATGCGAGCAGGACCAGCGCGGCGAAGCGGCGAGTGGTTGACGTGGACATGGGAGTGCGCGCGGCGAGTGCCGTTTCGCGTGCGTGAATTCTAACCCACCGGGGTGATGCCCGAGCCCGCGCGCAACCGGGCCACGGTGCTGTCGATGAGCCGCCGCGCGATCGACACCGGGCTGGGCAGGTCGGGCAGTGCGTCGAGTCCGAACCAGCGCGCATCGGCGATTTCCGATGCGTCGGGCATCAGCTCGCCGCCGGCGTATTGTGCGGTATACGCGATCATCAACGAGTGCGGGAACGACCACGACTGGCTCGCGAAGTAATGCAGGTCGGTGACGTCGATCCCGACTTCCTCGTGCACTTCGCGGTGGATGCAGTCCTCGATCGACTCGCCCGCCTCGACGAAGCCGGCCAGCGCGCTGTACATGGCGCCCGGGAAGCGGTTCGCGCGTGCAAGCAGGACCTCGCGTTCGCGCGTGACGAGCACCATCATCGCCGGCGAGATGCGCGGGTAGGCGACGTAACCGCAGGCGTCGCAGTGCTTCGCCCGCTCGCCCGCCTTGTCGTGCATCGGCGCCCCGCAGCGTCCGCAGTAGCGGTGCGTGCGATCCCACTCGATCACCTGGAATGCGCGCGCCGCGATGGCGAGCAGCGGCTCGGGCAGCCGCAGGAAAAGCGCGCGCAGGCCCATCAGCGCGTACCCGGTCGGCGCGGACGCGTCGTCGGGCAACAGCAACGCCACGCAGTGGACGCCGTCGAGCCGGCCGAGGTAGTGGCGCGCACCGTCGATGCCGATGCGCTCGAGGTCATCCGCGAGCGGGATGGCCGGGTTCCGCTCGTCGCCGATGATCAGCAGCTTGGCGCCGGCGAACGCGAAGACCATCGACGTGCCGGGGACGAGCGACGGCGCGACATGCGATGGCGTGAAGCCTTCGGGTGTATGCATCATCATTGGCAGGCGGCGCGCGCGGTCAGGGGACGCATGCCCGCAATGGTAGAGCGTGCGGCGGACGGCGCAGCCGTCGCGTGCGACAAGCGCTCGACGCCGCGCCCGGTTGTCGGCACACCGGCCGCTATAATGCGCAGTTCACCACCGCGGAAGGCAAGGAACATGGAACCCGAACACGTCAATGCGATCGGCAACGCCCTCGAAGGGTTGAAGTCGCGCACGCGCGAGCTTCGGAGGTATCTTTGACTTCGACGTCAAGGCGACACGGCTTGCCACGCTAGACCGCGAGCTCGAGGATCCGAAGATCTGGGACAACCCGGCGCGCGCGCAGGAGCTCGGCAGAGAGAAGAAGCTGCTCGACGGCGTGGTGCACACGCTGAGTGAGCTGCAAAAGCAGATCGACGACAGCAGCGAGCTCTACGCGCTCGCGCGCACCGAATCCGACGACGATACGCTGCTCGCGGTCGAGGCCGATGCCGGCAAGCTCGAGCGCGGTGTCGCCGATCTCGAGTTCCGCCGGATGTTCCACAATCCGCTCGACCCCGGCAACGCGTTCGTCGACATCCAGGCCGGCAGCGGCGGCACCGAGGCACAGGACTGGGCGGCGATGCTGCTGCGGATGTACCTCCGCTATTGCGAGCGCAAGGGCTACAAGGTCGACGTGCTCGAGGAGTCGCCGGGCGAAATCGCCGGGATCAAGAGTGCGTCGATCAAGGTCGACGGCGACTACGCCTACGGCTATCTGCGCACCGAGACCGGCGTGCACCGGCTGGTGCGCAAGAGCCCGTTCGACGCGAACGCGCGACGGCATACGTCGTTCGCGAGCGTGTTCGTGTATCCCGAGGTCGACGAGTCGATCGAGGTCGACATCAATCCGGCCGAGCTTCGCATCGACACGTATCGCGCGTCCGGCGCGGGCGGGCAGCACGTGAACAAGACCGACTCGGCGGTGCGCATCACCCACCTGCCCACGAACATCGTCGTGCAGTGCCAGACCGACCGCTCGCAGCATCGCAACCGCGCCGAGGCGTTCGCGATGCTGAAATCGAAGCTCTACGAGCTCGAGCTTCGCAAGCGCCAGGAGCAGCAGGCGAAGCTCGAGGATTCGAAGACGGACATCGGCTGGGGACATCAGATCCGTTCGTACGTGCTCGACCAGTCGCGGATCAAGGACCTGCGCACCAGCTACGAGGTCGGCAATACGCAGGCGGTGCTCGACGGCGATCTCGACGATTTCATTTCCGCGAGTCTCAAGCAGGGGGTGTAGTGCAGGACAAGACCAACGCTTCGCGGGACGACGTCACCGTCGACGAGAACCGCATCATCGCCGAGCGGCGCGAGAAGCTCGACGCACTGCGCGCGGCGGGCAACGCGTATCCGAACGATTTCCGGCGCACGGCGCTCGCCGCCGATCTGCACGCGGCGCACGACGGCAAGGACAACGCCGCACTTGAAGCCGACGCGATCGGCGTCGCCGTCGCCGGGCGGATGATGCTGAAGCGCGTGATGGGCAAGGCGTGCTTCGCGACGCTGCAGGACATGTCGGGCCGTATCCAGCTCTACGTGACACTCGACGGCGTGGGCGAAGGCGCGCTCGACGCGTTCAAGCGCTGGGACCTCGGCGACATCGTCGGCGCGACGGGAACGTTGTTCAAGACGAAGACCGGGGAACTGTCGGTGAAGTGCACCGGCGTACGGCTGCTGTCGAAGGCGCTGCGGCCGCTGCCGGAAAAATTCCACGGCATGACCGACCAGGAACAGCGTTACCGCCAGCGTCACCTCGACCTCATCACCAATGCGCAGGCGCGCGACGTGTTCGTCAAGCGTTCGCAGATCGTGCAGACGATCCGCGAGTTCTTCGTCGCCCGCGGCTTCCTCGAGGTCGAGACGCCGATGATGCATCCGATCCCGGGCGGCGCCGCGGCGCGGCCCTTCGCGACGCACCACAACGCGCTCGACATGCCGCTGTACCTGCGCATCGCACCGGAGCTGTATCTCAAGCGCCTGGTCGTCGGCGGACTCGAGCGCGTGTTCGAGATCAATCGCAGCTTTCGCAACGAAGGGATCTCGACGCGGCACAACCCCGAGTTCACGATGCTCGAGTTCTACGAGGCCTACGCCGACTACCGCGACCTCATGGACCTTACCGAAGTGCTGCTGCGCGAGGTGGCGCAGCGCGTGTGCGGAACGACGACGATCGTCTACCAGGGTGAAACGATCGACCTTGCGCCGCCGTTCCCGCGCATGACGATGGCCGAGGCGATCCGGCGCCACAACATCGAGTACGCCAACGTCGACCTGGGCGACATGGCGACGCTGCGGCGCGCGCTCGCGCCGTTCGAGGTCGAGGTGTTCGACAGCGACGGCGTCGGCTTGCTGCAGCTCAAGCTCTTCGAGGCGACCACCGAGGAAAAGCTGGTGCAGCCGGCGTTCATCGTTGCGCATCCGACCGACGTGTCGCCGCTGGCGCGCGCGAACGAGGCCGATCCCGCGGTCACCGATCGCTTCGAGCTCTTCATCGCACGCCGCGAGATCGCCAACGGCTTCTCCGAACTCAACGATCCCGAGGACCAGGCGGCGCGCTTCATGGCGCAGGCGAAGGCCAAGGAAGCGGGCGACGAGGAGGCGATGTATTACGACGCCGATTACGTCCGCGCGCTCGAATACGGGCTGCCGCCGACGGCCGGCGAGGGCATCGGGATCGACCGGGTAGTGATGCTGCTCACCGATGCCGCCTCGATCCGCGACGTGATCCTGTTCCCGCACATGCGGCCGGAGGCATAGCGGGGCGCTCGCCGATGGCGGGCGGCGCGGCTGGCACTGAAAGCAATGCGCGCCGCCTCGCGATGATCAGGAACGGGCGGCAGCGTCGCTCAGGAACGGGCGGCAGCGTCGCGCGACGGCGTCGCGTTGCGATCGATCCAGGCGGCGAAGGCGGCGAGGAACTTGTGCAGGAACTCGCGCGTGGAATCCTTGGCAACGTTCCCCTGCGCATCGAAGAGCTCGGCGGCGCCACCGATGTACGCCTCCGGCTGCTGCAGCGCCGGCATGTTCAGGAACACCAGCGACTGGCGCAGCGCGTGGTTCGCGCCGAAGCCGCCGATCGCACCTGGCGACACGCTGATCACCGCGGCCGGCTTCGCGTTCCAGGCGCTTTTGCCGTACGGGCGCGATGCAATGTCGATCGCATTCTTCAGCACGCCGGGGACCGAACGGTTGTACTCGGGCGTGACGAACAGCACGGCATCGGCCTTTTGAATGCGCGACTTGAATGCTGCCGAGGCGGGGGGCGGGTTCGCCTCTTCGTCCTGGTTGTAGAGCGGCAGATTGCCGATTTCGACGATTTCAAGCGCGAGTTCCGGCGGTGCCATCCTTGCCAGCGCCAACGCCATCTTCCGGTTGAACGACTCCCTGCGCAGGCTTCCGACCAGCACTGCGACGTTCCATCGACGGTCCATCTGGGTTCCTCTCCTGTCGTGCGCGCCAACGCGTGAGCATACCCGCCGCGCCGAGGCGGTCCGCATGTGTACGAGGGCTGCGCACGCGCCTAAGTTCCGATTGCGGCCATGACGCACGACGAGGTCGAGGCAACGATGTTCCAGGCGCGGGCCTGCCGGATGACGATGTCAATCGAACGGCGAGCGCGCGCAGCGCCGCTGGCCGCGGATGTCATAATCTGCCGTTCGGGGTGTAGCGCAGTCCGGTAGCGCGCTTGCTTTGGGAGCAAGATGTCGGAGGTTCGAATCCTCTCACCCCGACCAGCAATGGGCGTGTACGGACCGCAGACATAGGTAACGGTGTCCATACCTGCGGTGTGCGACTGACACGCACCGCCGGGCAGGTTCTTCACCTATCACCCGGGTCGCTCAGCGGCCGGTCAAGGTCGCTTCGACGCCACTCGGGATCGATCGTGAACAGCTCCTGCGGCCGGACGACGCCCTTCATCGCATAGCGGCCGAGGCTCACCAGGCGCTCGCGCGCCGGTCCCGCGGCATCCGCAAAAGCCGAGGACACGATGACCGGCTGATCGAGCGAGCGGCACAGCGCCTCGATGCGCGCGGCCTCGTTGACCGCCGGTCCGAGCACCGTGAAATCGAGCCGGCGCGGACTGCCGACGTTGCCGTACAAGAGCTCGCCCAGGTGCAGCGCCAACTGGGTTGCTGTCACCGGCAGCGACGCGGCGGTGCGCCGGGCGTTCAACGCGGCGATGCGGCGCGTCTGCTCGGCGGCCGCGTCGAGCGCTCGCGCGCACGCCAGTGTCGAATCGTCGTGGGGAAAGATCGCCAGGATGCCGTCCCCGATGAACTTGAGGACGTGACCGCCGTTCATCTCGATCGCCTCCACCTGCACTTCGGCGTAATCGTTCAGAAGCGAAAGCACGACGTCGGGGCTCACGCTGTCGGTGATCCGCGTGAAGCTCACGAGATCGCTGAACCACACGACCGCGGTGATCGGCGTTGCACGGCCACGCACGATGTTGCCCGCGAGCACGCGCAACGCCGCGTCGGTTCCCAGGTAGGTCGTGATCGCCGTGTGCGCCGTGCGATGCGTCGTGCGCAGCATGAACGCGAGCGCGAGCGTGGGCAGAAGGCCGGCAATCACGTCGATCTGCGCCTCGCTGAACCCCGGCGCGGCGTCGGTGAGCCACGACGAAGCGATACCCTGGCCCTCGCCGAGACGCGCCCGCTCGCCCACGCGCGTCGCGAACGCAACGTAGTCGGTTGCACCCTCGTCGGCGAACCGGTCGAGCAACGCGAATTCGCCGCGGCGATAGGTTGCATCGAGGCGACGGCGCAGGCGCGCGAGGCCGCCCTCGGACAACGCGTAGAACGGGCTGCCGACCCAGGATTCGTTGACGATCGCCCCGTCCGCCCTCGGAAACGCCTCCTCGATCCCACCCTGTCCGCGATTCCAGCGCACGCCGCGGCCGTTGTACGTCGGGTCGAGCAGGTCGGTGGCAACCGACGCGCGCACGAGGCGAAAACCGAGCGCTTCGAGCCGTTCGCATACCCCGGCGAGGATGTCCACCTCGCTTTCGCCGGCGAGGGCGCGCTCGACGATCCAGTCTCGGATTTCAGTAGTCACGGACGCACGCGACGGCAGAAGACATCATCGGGCAATCGTAACGGCGGGTCGGCGATAAGGCGAAGCATGCAACGTCTTCGAGCCGGTTCTATCCTACGTTCGATGGGAAAGCAAAGCGGCGGCCGGGTTCGCCATTTCGACGGCGGCAGGCGCTTCGCGGTGATCGCCGCCATTTGCCTTGCCGGGTGTGCGATCAATGCACCGCCGCCCGGACTTCCGGCGCATACAGGCCTGACCGGCGCCGAGGGTCGCGCGCTGGTGAGCCGCCATCTTCCGGCCGGCCTTGCCGATCGCGCGGGCTGGGCAACGGATATTTACGCCGCAATCGCGGCGCTCGACATCGCGCCCACCGCGCAGAACGCCTGCGCCGCCATCGCGATTGCCGAGCAGGAATCGGGGATGCGCGCCGATCCCCCGGTGCCCGGGCTCGCGCGCATCGCCCGCAAGGAGATCGAAGCGCGGCGCCGGCGCGCCGGCGTGCCGGAGCTCGTACTCGACGCAGCCCTCGCGCTGCGCTCGTCCGATGGCAGGCCTTACAGCGAGCGGCTCGAGACCGTCACGACCGAGGGACAGCTGAGCGCGCTCTACGACGATTTCATCGGGCGCGTCCCGCTGGGCCGGACATTTTTCGCCGATCGCAATCCGGTGCGCACCGGCGGGCCGATGCAGGTCGCCGTCGCATTCGCCGAAGCGCAGGTGAAGACGGCCCCGTATCCGTATCCGATGAGCGGTTCGATACGCGACGAAGTGTTCTCGCGCCGCGGCGGCGTGTATTTCGGGATCGCGCATCTTCTGGCGTATCGGGCGCCCTACGACCGATACCTCTATCGCTTCGCCGATTACAACGCCGGACGCTACGCGAGTCGCAACGCCGCATTCCAGCGTGCCGTGGCCGACGTGTCGGGCATTCCACTCGTCGCGGACGGCGACCTTCTCCGTTACGATGGAGGCGAGCCGGCGCGCGAGCCGGGCAACACCGAACTTGCGCTGCGCGTGCTCTCCGCCCGGACCGGGAGCAGCACTGTCGACATTCGCCATGATCTGGAGCTCGGGCGCGACGAAGCGTTCGAGCAAACGCCGCTTTACGCGCGCGTGTTCGCGCTCGCCGATGCGGCTGCACACGCGCGCCTGCCGCGCGCGGTGGTGCCGACGATCGTGCTTTCGAGTCCGAAGATCACGCGGCGGTTCACGACCGAGGGATTCGCTCGCCGGGTCGACCAGCGGTTTCAGGAGTGCCTTCGGCGCGGCGCGCGCTGATGTCGATGCGGCGCTACGATTCACCGTGATGAACGTGCCGATCGACCTCGACGCCTACTTCGAACGTGTCGCGTGGGGCGGCTCGACGCACGCGACCTACGAAACGCTCGCCGGGCTGCTCCGCGCGCACATGCGCCACATCCCGTTCGAGAACCTCGACGTGCTGCTTGGCAAGGGGATCGAGCTTGACCTTGCCGCGCTGCAGGGCAAGCTCGTGCATGCGCGGCGCGGCGGGTATTGCTTCGAGCATGGAACGCTCTTTGCCGCCGTGCTCGATGCGCTGGGCTTTGCGCCGGTGCGTCATTCGGCGCGGGTCGTGCTGGTCGCGCCGCGCACCGAGGTGCCGCGCACGCACATGTTCCTTACGATTCCGCTTGCCGAAGGCAGGTTCGTCGTCGATCCCGGCTTCGGCGGCCTTGCCCCGGACGTGCCGCTCCTGCTGCGCGATGCGGCCGCCGCGGACGCGTCGCACTGGATGGCGCGCGACGGTGCGCACTGGGTGATGCGCACCCGCAAGGACGGCAGGGTCATCGATGCGTGGACGTCGACGCTGGAAACCGACAATGCGAGCGACTTCATCGTCGCCAACCATTACATCGCAACGCACCCTGCATCGGTGTTTCGCAACCGGCTGTTGCTACGCGCGCTTACCGATCGCGGCCGCGTCAGCGTCATGAACCGCGACGTGACCGTGGTCGACGAGCGCGGCTCGCGGACGAGCCAACTCCCCGATCGCACGGCGCTGCGCGCCTTGCTTGCCGCGCACTTCGGCTTCGACCTGCCGGCGGTCGAATCGCTGCGCGTGCCGGCGATCGACGAGTGGCGCTGAGTCGCCCGCCGCGATGACCGTCTTCGACGAGCCGAAGATCGATTGCCACTGCCATGTGCTCGATCCCGCCGGCTTCGCGTATGGCGAGGACACGTTCTATCGTCCGTCGGGCCAGGAGGTGGGGACGGCGCTGCAGCTTGCGCAGATGCACGACGCGTACGGCGTGCGCCACGGACTGATCGTCGGACCGAACTCGGGCTACGAGGAGGACAACCGCTGCCTTCTCGACGCGATCGAGCGCGGTCGCGGGCGCTACAAGGGAATTGCCGTGGTTTCGAACGGCATCGGCGAGGGCGAGCTCCTCGCGTTGCGCGAGCGGGGCATTATCGGTGTCGCGTTCAACGCGACGCATCACGGCGTCGAGCATTACCTCGCCGCGGAGGCGCTGCTCGCGAAGCTGCAGGCGCTCGACATGTGCGTGTCGCTGCAGGTCCGGCACGCGCAGCTTTGCGCGCTCGCGCCGCTTTTCGAGCGCACGGGCGTGCGCCTGTTGATCGACCATTGCGGACGTCCATCACCCGATGCCGGACTGCGCGAGCCCGGATTCCAGGAACTGCTGCGGCTCGGACGCGAGCGACGCGCGGTGGTCAAGCTGTCGGGCTATTTCAAATTCTCGCAGGCGCCTCATCCTTACGACGACGTCGGTCCGCACATGGAAGCGCTTCTCGACGCGTTCACGCCGGATGGATGCGTCTGGGCGTCCGACTGGCCGTTCCTGCGCGCGCCCCGGCGTATCGACGTCGGGCCGCTGCTGACGCTGCTCGAGCGCCTCGTGCCCGATGCGGCCGATCGGCGCAAGGTGTTATGGGAGACGCCGCGGCGGGTGCTGGGCTTCGGGTAGAGTGTCCGTTTTCACGCTTCCGCCAGGGCAATGAAGCGCTTTTCCTGCAGCGATATCCTTTCCGGGCGCGCGCCGGCCGACGTGCCGGTCGTGCTCGCGGGCTGGGTCCGGACGCGACGCGATTCGAAGGCCGGCATCTCGTTCGTGCACGTCTCCGACGGCTCGTGCTTCAACCCGGTGCAGGCCGTCGTGCCGAATACGCTGCCGAACTATGCCGACGAGGTCGTGCACCTGACGGCGGGTTGCGCGGTCGAGATCACCGGCACCGTGGTCGCGTCGCCCGCCAAGGGGCAGCCGTTCGAGATGCAGGCGAGTGCGGTTCGTGTCGTCGGCTGGGTCGACGATCCCGATTCCTATCCGATCCAGCCGAAGCCGCATACGCTCGAGTTCCTGCGCGACGTCGCGCATCTGCGCCCGCGCACGAACGTGATCGGCGCGGTGACGCGCGTGCGCGACTCCATTGCGCATTCGATCCACCGCTTCTTCCACGAGCATGGCTTCTTCTGGATCAACACGCCGATCATCACGTCGTCGGACGCCGAGGGCGCCGGCGAGCTTTTCCGCGTGTCGACGCTCGACCTCGCGAACCTGCCGCGCACCGCGGAAGGAACGATCGACCACACGCAGGATTTCTTCGGGCGGGAAACGTTCCTGACCGTGTCGGGACAGCTCAACGTCGAGGCGTACTGCCTCGCGTTGTCGAAGGTGTATACGTTCGGTCCCACCTTTCGCGCGGAGAATTCGAACACGAGCCGCCATCTGGCCGAGTTCTGGATGATCGAGCCCGAGATCGCATTCGCCGATCTGGCCGACGACGCGACCCTCGCCGAAGCGCTTCTGAAGCACGTCTTCCGCACGGTGCTCGAGGAACGGGCGGATGACATGGCATTCTTCGAGCAGCGGATCGAGAAGGGCGTCATCGCCAAGCTCGCCGGTATCGTCGATTCCGAATTCGTGCGGATGGATTACACCGAGGCGATCCGCGTCCTCGGCGAGGCGACGCAGACGTTCCAGTTTCCGGTGAGCTGGGGGATGGATCTGCAATCCGAGCACGAGCGCTACCTGTCCGAGACCTACGCGAAAAAGCCGGTGATCGTGATGAACTACCCGAAGGCGATCAAGGCGTTCTACATGCGCGTCAACGACGACGGCAAGACGGTGGCGGCGATGGACGTGCTGGCGCCGGGCATCGGCGAGATCATCGGCGGCAGCCAGCGCGAGGAGAGGCTCGACGTGCTCGATGCGCGGATGGACGAGGCCAGGCTCGACAAGGCGCATTACGCCTGGTACCGCGACCTGCGGCGCTACGGCAGCGTGCCGCATGCGGGGTTCGGCCTCGGCTTCGAGCGCACGATCGCGTACGCGACCGGCCTGTCCAACGTGCGCGACGTGATCCCGTTCCCGCGCACACCCGGCAGCGCGCGCTACTGATTCAATCGTTACCCGCCTATCGCCACGGCACGTAGCCGAAGCGCTGGTGCCCGAGGTAGGTGTAGAAGAGCCCGATCGTGCCGCGGGTCTGCGAGCTGTCGCCGACGTCGGGATAGAACGCGTCGCGCCGGTTCAGCAGGTACCGGATCGAGATGCCGTGGCGATCGCGAACGCGGAACGTGAGGGATGCGTCGAGACGCACGATGTTGTCGTGACCGCCGCGCGCGGCCGCCCCGACGCGGCTCACGAAATATTCGCGGCCGGTGAGATCGAGCGCTGCGCGGTCGCCGAAGATCAGCCGCAGCGCGAGCAGCGCCTGCGGCGATACACCGTAGTGGTAATCGTTGTCCGACGTGCTGTGCGTCGTGCCGACAGCGGTGTAGCCGGCGCCGGCCAGCGCCGTTCCCTGCAACGCCATCGTCTCCGACAGCTTCCACTGCGCCGTGGTGCCGAGGGCGGCCGCCGTGCTCGATACGCGAAAGGTCTGCGGCGCGATGTAGTCGTACAGGCCGTACAGCCCCCATACGCCGCGGTAGTCGTGGCCCGCTTCGTAATCCTTGCCCAGCAGGAGGCCGCGGGTCAGCAGGCTTTCGGCGCCGTTCGCGCTCGAGGCGGTGGCCTCGAGGCTGAAGTAGTCGAAAGGCCGCGCATAGGTGTAGCCGGGCCGGCCCGGCAAGCCATAGTCGATCGAATAATCGATCAATGCTTCGCTGCGCTTGAAGTCGGCCGCCGACGCGCCGGCGCTGTTCTGCACGCTGCGGCTGAAGCCGACCTGCAGCCGGCTGAAATAGATCGGATCGTTGCTCGGGAAGATCGTGCGGAATCGCTCGCCGAACGCGAGCCGGTTGAAGCCCACCGGCGGCGAGATCAGCGCCGCCGCGGTTTCGCGCCAGAACGGCGGCACGTTCTCGTGCTCGAGCGTCAGATTCGACAGACGAAACAGGATCTCGCCGAGAAAGCTGCCGCCGATGCCGGTGTTGATCTGGTCGTTGCGCGACGGCAGGCTGCGCTCGCCGGCGATTTCCCACAGTGCGCTGCCGGCGAACGTGTAACCGAGCGATGTCCAGTAATCGAGTCCTGCCGAGCGTGCGAACGCGTGGTACATCGACCCCGCGTACGGATGGCCGAGCTGGTTGATCTGGAACGGATC
>Ga0207674_10002814_pt1 | contig 21653 bp, 18 predicted proteins | sample KBSCornC72_FD_184303 | JGI IMG/M metagenome (GOLD analysis project Ga0207674, IMG submission 184303) | Corn rhizosphere microbial communities from Kellogg Biological Station, Michigan, USA - KBS Corn C7-2 (SPAdes) (version 2) | ecosystem: Host-associated > Plants > Roots > Rhizosphere > Soil ...
TGATCTTTTTAGCTGGTCTATCCAACGATCCTATGGCCGAATTTTCCCCCGCTAAGAATTTTGTCTATAATGCATCATCGCCGTCTTACCTCGCTTATATCGCTAAGAGGGCCGGTGTAAGAAAATTTATCTACGCCAGTTCATGTTCTGTATATGGCTATACAGTCAATGAACTATATGACGAAACAGCGCCTGCCGTTTCTAATTACCCCTATGGTATTTCAAAATTGCAGGGTGAGGAAGGTGTATTGAAAATGGCCGATAAAAATTTTTCAGTGATATGTTTTCGCAAGGGAACGGTCAGCGGCTATAGTCCAAGGATGAGGCTTGACCTTATCGTAAATACGATGTTTAAGACCGCTGTTAAGGATGGACTGATCACTGTAAATAATCCTTCGATCTGGAGACCCATTTTAAGTATTGAAGATGCAATCAGTGCATACATACGTGGAATAGAAAGTGCAGATGGTATCACCGGCGTTTTCAATTTATCAAGTGGAAATTATACTGTCGGTGAAGTCGCTGATCTTGTAAAAGAAGCGGTTGAAACAAAAATGGGAAAACACGTAAAGCTAAATATTAAAAACATCAATGATTTCAGAAATTATAAGGTCACAAACGATAAGGCAGTCACCACATTGAGTTTTAAACCGAAGCACGATGTAGCAGCGATCTTAAATAACCTTATCAGTAACGTTGACAAGTTCAAAGATTTTGATAACCCTAATTATTATAACATTCACGTTTTTAAACAGCTTGCCCAATGAAACTTGCGGTCATAGGATCTAACGGACAATTGGGAACTGATCTCATGGAAGTACTGTCGGCTGAACATGATGTAACAGGTTTGAACCATAGTGACATTGAGATAACTGACATCGATAGCGTGAGAAATGTTTTGTCAGCGATAAAACCTGCCGTTGTTTTAAATACCGCTGCTTACCATATCGTTCCGGAAGCGGAAAAATTTCCCGCTAAGGCTTTTCAAATAAATGGGATCGGCGCAATGAACCTGGCGAAGGTTTGCCAGGACCTTGACACCAGGTTGGTACACTATAGTACCGATTATGTGTTTGACGGCAAAAAGCAAAAACCGTATACTGAAGACGATCGTCCGAATCCTCTAAGTGTATATGCCAATACGAAACTTTCGGGGGAATATTTTGTTTTGAATTATTGTGATAAGTCTTATGTGATACGGGTTTCGGGTATTTATGGTAAAGTGCCCTGCCGCGCCAAAGGAGGGAACTTTATAACAACGATGGTGAAGCTGGCAAATGAAAAGCCAGAGGTACGAGTGGTGAATGACGAAATACTTACGCCAACGCCTACTTACCATATTGCAAAGAATACGGCTGCCTTGATCAGAACAGATGGGTTTGGTTTGTATCATATGAGCTGCGCGGGAGAAGTTTCCTGGTATGAATTTGCGAAGGTGATCTGGGAGACCCTTGGATTAAAAACGCCACTCTATCCTGCCAGCGTAAGAGATTTTCCATTGGTGGTGAAACGTCCGTTTTATTCAGTGTTGGAGAATCAGAATTTGAAGAAGATCGGAATTGATCAAATGCCTCATTGGCGGGAGGCACTTGTCTCTTTTTTAAAGAAAGAATTTTAAGATTAGTGAAGTATGTTTTTTGGTAATAAAATTGCGTTGCATAAAAAGTAATTAAAACAAATTTTATGCAAATGGAATTCACAGGCGAGCGATACCTGCCTGAACTAACGTCAGCGAAAATAAGTTATGAGCATTGGCACAGGTATATTTTTGCTAGCCGCTTTTGTACTCAAAAAAAAGTATTAGACATTGCCTGTGGTGAAGGATTTGGAAGTAATTTTTTGGCGAGGTATGCTGAATCAGTGACAGGAATTGATATTGCACCCGAAATCATTGAACATGCCAAAAGAAAATACAATCACGGGCGAGTAGATTTTAAGGCTTCAAATGCCGTGTCGCTGGCGGTTGAATCCGAAACTTTTGATGTGATCGTGTCATTTGAGACCCTTGAACACTTAACCAAAGATGACCAACATCTTTTTATTGAGGAAATGGTAAGGGTGATGAAAGAAGATGGAGTTTTGATCATTTCCACTCCTAATAAGAAAGTATATTCCGACGATGCCAATTATTCAAACCCATTCCATCTTTCCGAATTTTATAAAGAAGAGTTCATATCATTTTTAACGGAGCACTTCAAAAATATTGCTATTTTTAGCCAACAGGTAATTGGCGCCAGTTTGATCCGCAGAGAAACCGAAAGCGTTTATGATATCGAACATATACACATGCGCTCCAGCGGTTTTATCCCGGGGGTATTTAGCGATGAAATAGAGACGGAATACATGATAGGCGTTTGCTCACAAAATAGTTTTTCTGCAGCGGGAAGTATCTTACTTGACGACACCAACCAGTTATTTGATTCTAACATTAAAGCCCCATAAACGTTGAACCATGACTGACTTTAATGACAGTAGAGAATTTAGACCAAACGAACCACCCGAAAACTATCTTATAAAATTCAGAGAAGAGATTGGCCAGTTAACAGATGTTTGTTTATTTTCTTCCTATAGTTTTAGAGGTGTTGTAGAGGATTATGTTTATTACTACCTGAAAGAATTAAGGAACGCCGGCTTTTCTGTTGCGTTTATTAGCACGAGCAAGCTAAAAGACTCGTGCGTTGAAAAATTAAAGGAGTTTGCATTTCTCATTATTGAAAGAGAGAATAAGTGTCCCGATTTTGGTTCATGGAAGATCGCTCTTTCTCTTTTAAGTTGGGGCGAGCGTTTCAACTCAATACTCCTGGCAAATGACAGCGTTTTCGGTCCATTCTATGATCTCGGGACGATCATTTCGTCAATGAAGAAGAAGTATGATGTATGGGGAATGACGGATAGTTATGAGATCGACTATCATCTTCAGAGTTATTTTTTGTACGTCAACAAAAATGTGGTATTGAGTGCCACATGGCAGTCATTTTGGAAAAAGGTCGATCTGTCTCTTCCCAAACAAGCTGTCATTGATCAATATGAAGCTGGCCTTTCCAGAATCCTGATCGGGGCTAACTTTAAGATAGGCGCGTATGTAAGTATAGACATTGTAAGTAAGAATTCTAATGATGGCTCCAAACTGACGAATACCTCGCTAAGATTCTGGAAGATGCTCATTGAAGAATTTGACTTTCCATTTTTCAAAAGAGAAGCGATCATTAAGAAGGACATTCACAAAGTGTACTGGCAACGGGGTTTGTATATTAACGTGGGCAATTGGAAAAAGTTGATCTCCGAAAAGACAAACTACCCGGTGGCGCTTATCGAGAGCTTTATTGCGAACTACTTTGCATTTATAAAAAATGAAAGGAAAGATATAACCTTGAGAAAGAGAAAGATGCTTTTCCTGACGCACAACGCTGAAATTGGCGGAGCGCAATATGTATTGTTGAACTTTTTAAAGTGGCTGAAGCAAAACACCGATATTCCATTTGAAATAATTATATGCAGAGCGGGAAATCAGCAACTCGAGGGAGAATTTTGCCGGCTCGGTAACGTTACTCATTTCTATAGTCTTTCGGACCACGAAAAACAGGACTTCAAAAACTACCTGATCGATGAACGCATCTCAGTTGTGTTTTCAAATACAATGATAAATATCGATGCTCTTCGATTCTTGTCATTCCTGGATGTGCCCCAAATTGTTTATGCGCATGAATTAACCTATGTTTTAAATGCCTTTCCCCAGGTGAAGGCGAACGAGGAGTGGCTTCGAAAAAATATTTCACATTTCGTCGTGGGCTCTAATGCTGTAAGGAACAATCTCATTGACTATTTAAAAGTAGACAGCGAAAAGGTAAGTATCGTTTACGAATTTGTAAATGACGACTATAATTATTCAAATCAAAGGAGAGCAAGGGAACTGAGAAAGGAATTGAATATTCCGGAGGCTGCTTTTATTGTAGGAATGTGCGGTACTTTTGAATGGAGAAAGTCAGCCGACCTCTTGCCGGTCATAGCATCAAGTTTGTGCAGTAATAATTCGTCAATATACGTGATCTGGATCGGGGCCGATCCGGAAAACCCATTGTACTCTCAAGTTCAGTTTGACCTGGCGAAGGCAAATCTATCTGATCGTGTGCAACTGGTAAGCAAGCAAAAGGATTTCAAACCATATTTTCAATTGTTTGACCTTTTTCTTATGATCTCGCGGGAGGACCCTTTTCCTTTAGTGAACCTGGAAAGCGGTCTCGCGGGTAAACCTGTTCTTTGCTTCGAAAATTCGGGAGGTACAACAGAGTATGTGAGTTTCGGATTGGGCGAGACAGTGCCATATCTTGACCTTGTCAGCCTTTCGGAGAAAGTAAACCACTATCAGGCACACCCTGAAGTTTTAGAAGGTCTGCGTGAAACCATTCCGGGAATTGTAAGAAATAATTTTATAACTAAGAACCAGGCGCCAAAAATACTTGAGATCATAAAACAACATCATGATATTACTGAAACGATACTTGTGGAAGAACCCAGTATTGCAATAATGACACACATATTTTTCGATAATACCTGGGAAGAGATAAAAAGGAAAATAAAACACTTCGATAACGGCACCAACTATTTTTTATTTAGCATAAGTGAAGCTTGTCTTGTCAAGGAAGATATTTTAAAAGATATTAAAGAGACTTTTCAAAATGCTCATGCGATCATTACGTCGAACATAGGGCGGGACATTGGTGGAAAGTTTGCATTGATCGACCTGTATTTTTTGCTCGGAATAAAAACGAGCTACATGATCTTTCTTCACGACAAGCAGAGTTTACACACCCTGGTTGGAGAAACATGGAAGAAGAATCTTTTTAAGATACTGGAACCCGGAAATTACTGGAATATCATCAAGGTCTTTAAAGATAAAAATGCAGGTGTAGTGGGGGCAAAAGAACATATCATAAATGAATATGACGCGAATACCGGCGTCTTCCGTCACAATAATGAATTATCCAAGCTGCTCTTAAAGAAATATAATATTTCGATCAGCAATTATGAATATATATCAGGCAGTATCTATTGGATGAAATCTTCTATAATTGAGGAATTCTTTAGCAAAAACAATCCGCTTTTGTTGCGCAATGACCTTGAATCAGGAAATGTGTTAGATATAAATGGCAATGGCAATACGCTTGTCCACACCTGGGAAAGAATGTTCTGCTGGCTCGCTACCAACCATAAATATACAATAACGGGAGTATAAAGACACTATGATTTTCGATTACATTTTTCTGCTACCGGACCACGAGATGCTGGATCTTTATTTAGATGAAGATCAACCTCAAAATTTTATTATTCCAATTTCTAAAAACTTATGTGATAATAAAAAGAAACTTTTCGAACGCTTGTATAGGAGTCATCATAAGTTTTGTTTTTTGATCGAATCAGGCAGTGTTGACGTTTCGCCGGAGGGAATAGAAACCCTCGTTAATTCAATAACCAGTTTTCTTTTTTTGCCTACGTATATTAAGCATAACGGTCACTACATATTGTTAGTGGAAGATTGTTCAAAAGCCACAGAATTTCAAGTGTTCAAGACCCGCCTAAAACAAACGATGCAAAGACAGGTTGTTACAGAGATCCGTATTGCAGGTATTAACAGTATACGGTTGGAACAAACGAATGGGGAGATTTTTGTTTCATTGAAGGAGTTTAATTGTTATTTAAGTTCTTCCGGGTTTGACACAAACCCGGATAATTTTATCACTGGCAAGCTTCAGCCTGCTGATATTGACAAGAAATGGGTTGTTGGAATATCTTCCAGGGAAGACTTTCAGCATAAGATTTTACGGATAAAACAATTCGAGAAACTCTTCCTTTCAATAAATCCTTTATTGACGACCTTGATCAAGGAATCCCGATCGGTTAAGAATAATTATATAACCACTAAGGCAGAGAATGACCTGCTCAGGATGAAACTAAAAAATACAATAGAGAACTTAAAGGCGCTGAGAGATACGGCGAACGGCGAAATACATTATCTGCGAAGCAACCATAAAATGGTTGAAGGTATTGACCCGGCTCATAGTAAGATGCTGGGAGAACTGCGGGAAAAGATCGAAAGATTGGAAAGCGCCCGGAACAACATACAACAATGGTATGATAGTGAGTATGAGACCCTTCCACTTTGGTACAAACGTTTTGGACATGTTGTTAAGGTTCTCAAAGGAAAGCGGAGTTTTAAATCACTGTTTAAATAGTTTTTGTCACTTAATCATTGGACATGACGAGAGAGGAAAAGATTCTAATAAATATAAATAAAAGGGATATTGGCCTGGAGATCGGGCCAAGTCACAATCCCATTGCAGCAAAGAAAGATGGTTTTAATGTGCACATCATTGATCACATGAGCAAGGCGGATCTAATAAAGAAATATGCCGCACACAACGTGGATCTGTCCAGGATCGAGGATGTCGATTACATATGGAAGGGAGAATCGTATGCGCAGTTGACCTCAAGACGCAAGTATTATAATTGGATCATTGCATCTCACGTTATCGAACATTCCCCTGACCTGGTTTCATTTTTGAATCAATGTGATGAAGTATTAAGAGATGAAGGCGTTTTATCCCTGGCCATCCCTGACAGCCGGTTTTGCTTTGATTCTTTTCGGCCCATCTCAGGAATCGGGAAGATACTGGATGCATATTATAATAAACATACTATTCATACTCCCGGGACGGCGGCAGAATATTTTTTGAATTTTACGAAAAGAGGCGGAACGATTTGCTGGAATGATAGTTTCAGAGAAGAGTTTAAACTTGAATTCACAAAACAGAATGCTTACGAAAATGCCCAAGCCATATTGCAGGAACATGTTTATATAGATTTACATGCCTGGTGTTTTACTCCCACTTCATTCAGACTTATCATCCAGGACTTAAACGACCTTGGACTAATTTCTTTAAAGGAGGTCAGCTTTTTTCCAACCTATGGTTGTGAGTTTTATATCACTCTTGGACGCAAAGGGATCGGCTTTCAACAAGGTCGGCTTGATGCATTGAAAACGATCAAGGCCGAACTTTCTATGTGATCGTTTAAGAAAAAGATGAAAAGTGTTATGAAAACTTCTCCATTAAAGAATTTAAAAGACAAGCTCTCAGATTTTGTACAGACGGCGATATTATCACGAAGTCTTTCAAAACAGGAAAAGCTGATCAGAGAAAGTGCACTCTTTAATGCCGAATGGTATACATCTCAATTTCCAGCTTCGTTTGATTTTAATGGCGATCCATTGGAACATTTTTTGCGCAAGGGCGTTTTTGAAGACAAGTCACCACATCCGCTATTTGATCTTCGCTGGTATCGAAATTTTTACAGGCTAAAAAAAAATAGCAATCCACTTATTCATTTTATTCGTACCACAAAAAGATCTTACAATAAGCCAAACGCTTTTTTCGATATTGGTTGGTACGCGGAAAATTATGTAAGCACGGATCTGAAACCTTTCGAAATAGTTCACTACTACTACAGCAAAGGTGAGAAGAATAATGAGCACCCTTCTGAAAACTTCGATCCTGGATTTTATTTGAGATCTTACCCGGATGTTCAGGATTTTAAATACGGTTTACTGGCTCATTATGTTCACTTCGGCAGAGTAGACAAGAAACTTCCCTTTGATCCTAAAGGAAAGCAACTTGATCCGCTTTGTGTTTCGCTGCAACAGGTGAATTTGGACGATCCGCGTATTGATGGATCACTGGAGAATTACTTTAATAGTATCGGTGAGCTCAAGTCATTCTTTGCGTCCTGCTCAAGCTTTCCGGAGGATATTCCATCGCGTTTTTTGCCTGCTAATTATGCGAGATATAATTCAGATTTGGGAGTGTTTAAAAATGATCCTTTAGGTGCCATCAGGCATTTTCTTGTGCATGGATTCAAGGAAGGAAGAGTATACCGGGATTTTGATGCTGAAGAGTATACTAATGATTTTTATTCAAGATGGAGAGATATCGATAAGACCGGTTTACTTCATCACAGGCCAACAATAAAGCCATGTGTCCTTGTACATATTTTCTACCCCGAGCTTTATCATGAAATAAAAAGATATCTTGAAAATCTTTCCGGGCTCAGTTATGACATCTATTTTAATCTTGTAGAAAATGGCTGGACGCTTGAGTTTCATAAACTAATTCAATCAGATTTCCCAGGTGCGAGAATTGTTGTTTCAAAAAATGTTGGTCGTGACATAGGCGGATTCTTTAACCTGCTTAGTTATATCAGGAATATCCAGTCTTACACGGCTTTTTTGTTGATCCATTCCAAAAAAAGTCCGCATATTTCCGAAACACTCAGTACTAAGTGGAGAAAAGACCTTTTGGAATCAACGATCGGTTCACGACAGATCGTTTTGCAAAACATGTATTTAATGGAGGATCCCAGTACCGGGCTGATCGGTACGACATTGTGGAGACATAGATCCGTTGACAAGAACTATGAGAAGTACAGGCATATGCTGAAGTTACTGGAGATATCGGAGGAAAATTCACACTGTGATTACTTATCAGGCACGATGATGTGGGTGAATTCAAAGATCCTCGATTATTTGTATTCGAAATGTAAAAAAATAGAATTTGAAGATGGGAACGACAGATCTTTGGAGTTTCATATGGACGGGCAGTTTGCGCATACTGTTGAAAGGATCTTTGGAAATATATGTCAGCAACTATCTTTAAAAATGATCTTTCGCTGAGCGTTACTAAACACATGAAAATTGCATTTATTTGCCACGACGCAAACCTCACGGGTGCACCTAAGCTTGGATTTGACGTAGCCAATTATATGTCCAGGAATAATGAGGTTGTCATGATTGTAAAAAAAGACGGCCCGTTATTACGTTTCCCGGAATATAAATCTGCATTTTCTAATATCCTTAATGTAAATACCAGCCACGAGGTCGCTCATCTCACGTTATCCCAAAGACTAGCAATTGCAAGGGATATTATCCGGGAAGAAAAGCCTGACCTATTGTACGTCAACTCTGTTGCATCTTCCGATTGGTGTGCAGCCGGCAAAGAGTGTAATATACCCGTTGTATTGCATAGCCATGAAATGAGGAATGAACTTTTATCATTGGAAAGTATAAATATATTCAAGCGAGACCTCCCTCGCTACGTGGATTTGCTCATTACTGTCTCTGATGCAGCTGAGGCTGATATTATCGAACAGTGCTCACTACCGTTCAAAAGGATATTTTCATCAAAAGCTGGCGTTAATTTTCAAAAAATCGGTGAGCTTGCTAATGTTCGGGATTTCGAACAACCAAAAAATATTTTTGATCAAAAGCTGCAAAATGATAAGCCCTTAATTTCAATGTGTGGGATTGCATCCAAACGGAAAGGGAGCGATATTTTTTTCCAGGTAGCTAAGCACCTGGGTCAATTTAATTTTCTATGGATCGGTCCATGGAACAGCGGCGAAGCCTTCGGAAACATTGCTCTGAACGACTATAGAAAGAATACTATTGAAAATTTTTATACCACCAATGAAACTCACAACCCATATCCTTACTTTAAATTGACAGATCTTTTTGTTCTGACATCGCGTGAAGACCCCAACCCCTTAGTAGTAATGGAAGCGATCTTCCTGTCGAAACTGTGCATGGGATTTTCAAATACCGGTGGCAGCAAACATTTGTTGAATCGATTTGGTGTTCTTTTGCAGGGGGAGATAACTGTTGAACGACTAACTTCGATTATTAAAAAGATTCTCCAGGATCCCTTAACTGAATTTATTAGTGAAGAAAGAAAACGATCATTTAGTGAAGAATATGATATCGAATCTATTGCAAGGACCATAGAAATGGAGATATCTTCATTGGTAAAAAATCCAATTACACCGGCCTGAATGTCTTTATTAGTTGTAGCTCATATTTACTATCCCAATGACTGGGAATACTTGTTTGAGAGACTGTTAAATCTCAAAGAATATCCCTGCACATTCATTTTTAATATCGTAAATCCGAACTACGATAAGGCGGAAGTGATCCAATACATCAGGCATAATTTTCCGGCGGCCATTCTTGTATATTCGCCCAACCATGGTCGAGATATCGGGGGTAAGCTTGCTGCTATTGATGTGGCTTTGAAACTTAAAATTGCCTCGGACTATACTCTTATTATTCATGATAAACAAAGCCCGCATGCCGCGACGGGATTAGCCTGGCGAAATGAACTCTTCAGGGTAATAGAAAAGAAAGAACTGCCCACCATTTTTTCAACTTTCGCTAAGTCGGAAAAGGTCGGGATCGTGGGCTCGCCAACGTTTTTAATGAACGAATATGATTTTTCAATGCAGCAGTTCGATTCGGTTTCAAATGAAATACTAAAAGAATTGATCAGTGAAATGAACTTAACAATGACTGACTATAACTTTATTGCGGGAAATATTTTCTGGATCCGTTCTGAACTAATTACGAAGTTCTTTTCGAAGCATTCCCCGTTGAAGATCAGGAGCAGGTTGGAACATGGAAATGTTTTGGATTTTCACAAGGGAACATATATCCATTCTTGGGAAAGGATCTTTTCATGGCTGGCTAATGCCCACGGATTTGAAATCGCAGGAATTTAAATAAGACTGTTGATGATTTTTGATTTTATTTTCTTGTTTGACCCTAACCCTGGGTTTGCTTCTTATTCAGAAAAAGGAACAGATCTCATTGCGGGATATGTGCTTGAAGAGATCAACAGCCAATTTTTCAATTTCTTTTTTGATCCGGCTATTTACAAAAAAGAGGAACGATTTTGTGTGGCACTGCAATCGCAGGTTTTTGAGCAGCGACCCGGAAATAACATAGATTTTTTTTCTGAATCACTTGCTCCCTTACTTTTTAATTCCTCTTACTTTACTGTGAACGGCAACCCATTGATAATTATCCTTGCCGATGACGACCCCGGTAAACTCCAGACCGTGTGGGAAATCCTGGCGAACGTTTTCAAATACCTGGGGTATGATAATTTTTATTATTGCTTTATAGATAAGTCTGCCAGCACACTGATCAAAACAAACATGGCTATCGATTTAACGATTTATGATCCCAAGTTGAAGGAGCATGATATCAAAACATGGTATTCTCATCTTCTTGAAGAATGCGGGATCTCCCGGAGATTGATATTCTTTTTTCAACCCGTCTCTGGCTCACCAACAAGTGTCCGCTCTCAACTCATGAATGTAGAGGCCGAGTTCCGGGGTAAACATCCCTATGTTTTCTCGTTGCTTGAAGACGGCGCGGATTTGGGTAAGCGGTTAGAGCAATATGAAATAAGCATCCAGGGTTTGCAAAAGGAGATCGAATCGAGGGATGCTTACATATCCAACTTAAATGTCCCGGAAACTACATTGAAACGACTATCTGACTTTTATCATAATGAATATGAGATACTGCCTTTATGGTACAAACGTTTCGGGCATTTGATAAAAGTATTCATGGGTAAACGGTCATTCCGGTCTCTATTTGATGACAAAGTAAAAAAATACAAGGATTGAAGTATTGGCTTTTAACGACAGAATACCCTCCTTTTTTTGGTGGCGGCATTGGCACTTACAGTGCAATTACATCTGCTATGATGGCTGATGAAGGACATGAGGTTTCTGTGTTTGTGAACGATACCTCAATAAATAATTTTAGGATAGAAAGAAGATCAGATTCTTTGAGAATTATCCGGTTTAATCCATCGCGTACAGCATCCTCGCGTTTTCTCGGGCATGTTACTAACATTGGGTATGAATTTGCTTTCATCATAAAGCATTTTATAGAAAAGGAGGGGAAGCCTGATGTCATCGAATCCCAGGAGTATCTCGGGATCGCATATTATCTTCTTCAATTCAAATACTTGTTATATGATTGGTGTAAAGATATCCCGGTGATCATAACTATGCACTCTCCATCTTTTCTTTACATGGAATACAACAACGTCCCGGAATACAAATACCCGAACTATTGGATCTGCGAAATGGAACGGTTTTGCCTTCAGGCAGCAGATCTTTTAATTTCTCCCAGCCATTTCATGCTCGAAGAGCTCAATAAAAGGTTTCAACTAAATAATTCAAACGTCGCTGTGATCCCGAATCCTTTTTTAGGAAAAAAGACTGGCGATGAGAATTCAGATCTGGGGGCCCACGATGGGCAAATTGTATTTTATGGCAAACTCACTGTGCAAAAGGGCGCTTTGTATTTGATGAAATATTTTAAAGAATTATGGGATGGTGGTTTTTCACGACCTCTCTATTTGATCGGCGGACAGGATATAGTTTACCATGCCGAGAAAATGACCATGGGTGATTTCATCCGAAAACACTACAAGAAATATATCGAAAATGGATTGCTGAAATTGGAAAAGAAAGTTAATCCGGCTGATATGAGACGCCGCCTCGCAAAAGCAGAAGTGGTAATTATCCCAAGTGCAAATGATAACCTGCCTTATGTTGCCTTTGAAATGATGTCACTCGGTAAGATCGTCCTCGCTTCACGACAGGGTGGTCAGAGGGAAATTGTGGAAGACGGTATCAACGGATTCATCTTTGATCATGACCAGCCTGAAACATTTTCAAAGCAGCTGAACAGGATCTTAGATCTTGATAGAAAAGAAAGAGATATCATCTCGGGTAACGCCGTGCAAAAGGTGCTCTCATTGTACAATCCTCAAAAAATTTATGCGCAGAAAATTCAAAAAATAAATAAGCTTCTTGAAAAGGGAAGTTCTAAAAATGAGTTTCCGATGATTCGCCGCCATGCTGATAAGATTGAAAGCCATGAGCGTTCTTTTACGAAAGGTCTTCTTTCCATCGTCGTCACATTTTATAACTCCGGCATTTACATAGATGATGCTATGCGTTGTTTGGAAAAGACCGACTATAAAGAAAAAGAGCTCATCATTGTCAACGATGGTAGTAACGATGCATTCAGTCTTACTAAATTGGAAGAATACCGAACGAAGAAAGGCATTAAGGTCATTGACAAGCAAAATAAGGGCTTACCCGATACAAGAAATGCAGGCGCCGAGGCAGCTGAAGGAGAGTTCCTGACGTTCCTGGATGCAGACGATAAAGTTGATCCAGGTTATTATTCAAAGGCCATTCGGGCCCTCAAAAACTACGTGAATTTGCATTTTGTCGGCTGCTGGACGAAATATTTTGAGGGTTCAAAAAATGTGTGGCCAACATTCAATCCTGAGCCCCCTCTCATTTTATGCCACAACCTGGTGAACTCGGCAGCGTTGGTATTTAAACGGAATTCTTTCCTGTCTGCAGGGAAAAACGACCTGAACTTTACCTTCAAGGGGCTTGAAGACTATGATACTGTTATTTCTGTCCTCGAGAACGGGTACAACGGGGTCGTGATCCCGGAAATTCTATTCTATTACCGGGTAAGGTCCGATTCGATGATAAGAGGCATTTCAACAATAAAAAAACTGTCCATTGCAAGGTATATAAGTGAGAAGCATAAAGAGTTTTACGGTACATTTGCCACCGAAATTTTTAACTTATCAAATGCAAACGGGCCGGGGATATTTCTGGATAATCCCACCCTCGACTATGATTTATCTGATAAGATCCGTTTTGGAGGAAAACTAACGGGGAGGATCATTTCCCTGGTCAAAAGAAATCGAGTCGCAAAAACAATTGCATATAAGCTATACAGATTAATCAACAAATAGAACATGATCCTGAAAATTCTAAATGACTGGCTTGGAAGATCCAATAAAGTTGAACGGCTTTGGCTTTTAGCTAAAATAGAATTCAAACTCAGATACTATGAAAACAAGTTGGGACTGTTCTGGGCATTATTAAAACCACTGCTGGATATTTTCATTTACTATGTCGTTTTCCAGATCGTGATCAAGCAAAATATTCCTGCCTTTGCCTCTTATCTTTTTATAGGTTTAATTCTCTGGAACTTTTTCGTGGAATCAACGACCGGCACAATACAGATACTGAACACAAAAAAGTATTTGTATGAGTACAGCAATATGAATAAAATTGAAATTTACGTTTCCACTCTTTTAAGCAACGCGATCGGCTTTTTTTTCAATTTTATCATGTTCCTTATTTTCTATACTTTTTTAGAAAAAGAGTCTACAGGGCTTTCTTTGTATAACTTTTGGATCCTGGCAGTTTTTTTAAACCTTTTTATTTTATCGCTGGGAATGTCTCTCATTCTTTCCACACTTTACATTGTAGCAAAGGACATTTCCCAAATATGGATCGTGGTAACGTCTTTTTTATTTTTCTTATCACCCATTTTTTTTAAGTTATCTACTTTCAAAGAGGCGCTTCCTTCGTTCGATTACGGTAACCCGATAGCCGGAATTATTATTAATGCCCGTCGTGTAATGATGGAGCACCAGGATCCTGATTTCCAGCTGATGGGATTTAATTATGCGTACGCGATCTTCTTATTATTAATTGGTCTTATTTTCTTAAACAGGCTTGGTTCGAAGGCAGCTGAAAAATTATAACATGGACAACGGAATTGCAATTACAGCAAAAAATATCAGTAAAACATTTCACATTTCGGAAGACAGTCATAATACGGTAAAGCATCGCCTGTTCAATTTATTTAATCCACCCAAAAGAAAAGATATACCCGCTTTAAAGATCACATCACTTGAAATAAAGAAAGGGGAGTGTATTGGGTTGATCGGAAGGAATGGTTGTGGCAAAACCACATTGACAAAAGTTCTGGCAGGTGTTTATCCAACTGATACGGGCTACATAAGGATCAATGGGTCTACAATGCTTATGAATCTCGGGGTGGGAATGAGCCAGGAACTTACGGCAAGGGAAAATATCTATGTATCAGGATCGGTGCTTGGTTTAAAGATCAAAGAAATGGACAAACTGTTTGACCCGATAGTCGATTTTGCCGAGATAAGAAATTTTATTGACACAAAGGTCAAGTTCTTTTCTTCGGGAATGATGGCGAGACTTGCATTTTCTATTGCTGTTAACGCAGGCGCCGATATCATGTTCCTTGATGAGATCTTTTCAGTAGGCGATATGAAATTCCAGGAGAAGGCGATCAAAGTTTTTGCCAGCTCCTGGATAGAGGGAAAGACAGTTGTCCTGGTGAGTCACGGTATGCAGGTGATAAAGACATATTGTAGCCGAACTGCGTTTATGAAAGACGGGCAAATCGAATTTTTTGGCGAGACGGATAAAGCGATCGAATTGTATACTGCAGATAACCAGTAGAACCGTTGCCACCTATTTGTTGAGCTGCGCCACGGTTGATATTTTCGATTTTAGCACCTTCTTATAAAACCGTGGCACAGCTACTCGTCGGTGAGTAAAAACGGTATAAAAAAACCGGTAAGCATTCCACCGAGACTGCGGTCAAAATAAATTTCGGTAACCCATGCGATCACGAATGTAAGTATGATTAGTGTGCCAAGCCAATCTTTGTGCCGCTTTGCAAACAGCAAAGGAAGTACCACCCAACCAACCAGAAAGCAGCTCAAACCGATCAATCCCATGCTATACAAAATATCAAGGTAGTTATTGTGTACATTCTTTTGCGTTTTCAATGCAAACTGAAAATCTTTTTCCCGGTATTTGTCCATTAAGACGTCTCTCTTATCACCAATGTCCACCCCTTTTATAGGGCTCGTTAAAAATAATTCCCAACCGCATCTCCAGGCGGCCATCCTGAAGTTTGCACCGTTCCATTGATCTTTTGTTACTTCCATGTTGTAGTGGCTTTCCTTGCCCATGTTTTTATAGTCAAATTGAGTATAGGCAAGTTCTTTATAGCGATTGAATGTTTTGGGGAAAAATTTAAAGATCATGAATAAGCCAAGCAGTAAGCCAAGCAGAAGAGCGGCTCCTTCAAGATATTTTTTCTTCTTAAAAATATAAAAGAAAGCAAAGCCAATGGTAACTACATATAGTACCAGCATAAGATTCCGGCTGGCGAGCAAGTAACTTGTTCCAAAAAGAAATATAACCGTAAGGATCATCCATCCTTTATAACGATTCTTTTTGTAAAGAATATGATAACCGAAAATATAGATCGAGATGTTTACCAATAAGGAGATATAGATCGATTGTTGTTTGAGAATTTCAGTGAACGAATCATTGTATAAAAATTCCGGTTTTTTAAAAAACTCCGAGCGTTGCAATGACCAGCAAAGACAAAGCAACATGATGAAAGTGGTGAGCCACGCAAATCCCAGCAGTATTTTGTCTTTGTATTCTTTTTTCAATTGCAAAAGGCCGACGCTCACGGGAAAGTAAGCAAGCGGTAGTCTTGGGTCCAGGTAACGAAGCCCTTTATGAAAATTTGAAGAGAGGAATACACTGATCAGCACGACGAGAAAAAAAAGAAACATCCACCACAGGTATTTCCTTTCTTTCCATAATTGCCACTTTTTTTGAAACGAGCTTGATAAATTTTCTCTTCGAATCACAAGTGAATCATCGAACGAGTCAAAAAAGAACGAGAAAACCCCAAGAAATATAGCCGCAAATATATTTGCGAGCTTTAGCCAGGGAAGAAACAGGGTGGTTAAAAAAAATAAAATAAGAACAAAAAGGACTTTTTCCTTCTTTGTCATATCGTACTGAATTTTTTTGAATACTAGGTAACTTGAAAATTGAAAGTTGAAAATTGAAAATTGAATATTGAATATTTCGCTAGGATGGGTATACCAAAAAAAGTTCAAAGCTTAATGCCAAGATCAACTTTCAGGAAACCCTTACATATAAATCCCACCATCGGCGTTGATCACCTGGCCTGTGACATAGGAGCTGAGGTCTGACGCAAGGAACAGCGTGACATTAGCAACATCCTCCGCCCTGCCGAACTTACCTAAAGGGATTCCGGCTTTATATTTTTCCGCTTGTTCGCCATCCTTTAAGTATCCCGTCATATCCGTTTCAATGAAACCGGGAGCGATGGCATTGCAACGGATATTCCTGCTGCCTAATTCTTTTGCTACTGATTTGGTAAAACCAATGATGCCTGCCTTCGAAGCGGCATAGCTTCCCTGCCCGGCGTTGCCCATCAACCCGATGATCGAACTCATATTAATGATGCTGCCTTTCTTAGCCTTCATCATCGGTCGTATCACCTGCTTCGTCATATTGAAAACACTTTTCAAATTCACCTGCATCACTTCGTCCCATTGCTCAGGCGTCATTCGCAGCAATAAATTATCTTTTGAAATGCCCGCATTGTTCACGCAGATATCTACCGTCCCAAATTCTTTCACTACATCATTCACCAATGCTTCACACTGGGGATAATCACCCGCATTAGCCTTGTATCCCTTGCACCTTGTGCCTTGTGTCTTGATCCTTTCTTCAAGTGCTTTTGCCTTGTCAGCGCTGCTATCACTTACATACGTAAATACAACATGAGCTCCATGTTCCGCGAATTTTAGTACGATGCCTTCACCAATTCCACGAGCAGCGCCGGTGACTATCGCAACTTTCCCTTCAAGTAGTTTCATAAATATTTTTATGGTGCGAGCAAAAGTAATTCTATTCAACTTCTGTTGGGTCGCATGCCGACGAAAAATTGTCGGCATCCTGACCGAAAGCGTCAGTGACTCTTGTACTTTTTACACTACATCAACAACTTTATTTCTTCAATAAATTTCCTGTCATTACTTAGCCTGGGAACTTTGTGTTGCCCTCCCAATTTTCCCTTCTCTTTCAGCCATTGACTAAAGACACCTTTTTTCAAAATGTGAAGTACAGGCTTTCTTAGAGCAATATTTTTATGTCGCTTGGCTTCGTAGTCACTGTTTATTTGTTGAAGTGCCGTATCCAATTCCGTAGTAAATTGGTTAAGATCGGCCGGCTCCCTTTCGAACTCAACCAGCCATTCATGCGCACCATTGGCTGTGTCTGAAAAATATACCGGTGCAGCTGTATAATCATTCACTACCGCTCCCAATTTTTCACTGGCGATCGCCAGCGCCTTGTCAGCGTTATCGACAATTACCTCCTCTCCAAAGGCATTGATGAAATGTTTCAGCCTGCCGCTCACCTTTATCCGAAATGGCTTTAACGACGTGAATTGAATTGTGTCGCCCAATAAATATCGCCATAGCCCACCGTTAGTACTAATAACGGGCGCATAATTTTTTCCTATTTCTACATCCTGCAAACCGAGTGTGCGTGGTTCCGGTCTTTCATATTCACTTACGGGCATAAACTCCATAAAAATTCCATGGTCAACAAACAAAAGCATGCCCTCATCCCCCGGGATCTCATCGGCTCCAAAGAAGCCTTCACTGGCATTGTACATTTCCAGGTAGCTTATCTCTTTCCCGATTACTTTTTTAAACTGTTCCTTATAAGGAGTAAATGAAACACCACCATGCATGTACAGTTCAAGAGAGGGCCAAACTTCGTTAATGGTTTGTTTCCCGGTGATCTCTAAAATTCTTTTTAATAAAACCAGTGTCCATGTCGGGACGCCGGAAATAGAAGTTACATTCTCTTTGATCGTATTTGCAGCCAGCTTTTCAATTTTACTTTCCCATTCATCCATTAACGCGATACTCAGATCAGGCGTTCGCAACCAATGCGCCCAAAAAGGCGAATTTTGCAATAGCACGGCACTGAGATCACCGTACTGAACTTCATGATTGAACTTATGGATAGTGTGGCTTCCCCCAATTACCAATCCCTTACCCGTCAGCATTTCTGATTCGGGCTTGAAATTGTAATACATGGTAAGCACGTCCTTCGCTGCTTTGTAATGTGCATCTTCCAGGCTTTCTTCACTTACGGGGATAAACTTGCTCTTATCGCTGGTGGTGCCACTGCTTTTTGCAAACCAATATACAGGTGTGTTCCAGAGTATATTTTGCTCACCATTCATGATGCGTTGAATGTATGGTTTGATATCATCGTACTCATGAATGGGAACTGCCTGCTTGTATGATTTAATATTGAAGAGCTTTGAGAAATTATACTTGCGTCCGAACTCGGTATATTGTGCCGAGGTCACGAGGTCCTGCAAAACTTCGCGCTGCGCATCGATGGGATTATTCTTCCATCCTTCAATGCGCCAGAGCCTCATACGGGCAAGCGAGGATATGGCAGGACTCAGCAACTTCATAAACACTCAAAATAAGAAATTTGTCAAACTATTGATCAAAATCCTGTTACCCGGGCATCAATGGAAAAAACTGTTACAGCGATATTAAAAACTTACCGGTTGGAGTTTCATCCCGTTGTTTCCTTCCAGCCAGGAAAAGATCAATTGCTATTGATGGATCTTACAAAGAATAATAAAGACATCTCTGAAGAATTGGTAAATGACACGCAACGATTTACAAACTACGTAAATCAGAAACTGAGATCGGCGAACGCCAAATTTGGCATCGGAGGCTACAATGAATATCGTGAACTATACAACCGAAGCAGGGTCTTTGATTCAGAATCCCCTGAGGCCGAGCCAAGAAGATTGCATTTGGGAATTGATATTTGGGGAAGACCCTACACCGCTGTAAGGTCTCCGTGGAATGGCATTGTGCATAGTTTTGCTTTCAATGATCATTTTGGAGACTACGGAGCTACTCTTATACTTAGTCACAATATTGAAGGCGTTTCGTTTCATACTTTATATGGTCATCTAAGCTTAAATTCTATAAAAAATTTTCGCGAAGGTGAGAATATAAAAAGAGGAGATGTGATCGGTGAATTTGGAATCCCCAGGGAAAACGGCCAGTGGCCGCCACATTTGCATTTCCAAATTATCATTGATATGGAAGTCCCGATCGCTATCGGGAGGAGAGGTGATTATCCTGGTGTTTGCCGGCTCTCTGAAAAAGAAAAATTCCTGGACAATTGTCCTGATCCTGATTTGATCTTGCAGATGATGAGCTACGCTTTATAGTTGTCTTACCCCCAAATTCCATCATTGCTTGAAAAGCCGGACATGTAACTTGTTTACATGAACAAGTGGTGCAATTCTCAAGGCAAACTGTTGTAAAGAACAGGCAAAGAGTAAAAATGAATTTCATGTTCCTACAAGGAGTTTTTTATTTGGCCAAACTTTGAGGGCTTTTCGGTAATTTGGTTTATTATGCATGCGAGATTCTTTTTAGTCTTAGTATTTTTTACTTCGGTCATAATGAGTTCCGGGCAATCAAAGCCATTACGTATCGGCATCGCGGGTCTCACCCACGACCATGTTGGTGGGTTATTGAGCCGTGCACACGATAGCGATATACAGATCGTTGGGATCGCTGAAAAAAATCGTGAACTCGCTGAGCGGTACTTGAAGAAATATAATTTGCCTTCGACGTTGATATATCCTTCACTGGAAGAGATGCTTGACAAATGCAAACCCGAAGCTGTTTGCGCATTTAATAGTATTTACGAACACCTTGACGTGGTCAAAGCTTGTGCTCCGAGAAAAGTTCATGTCATGGTAGAGAAGCCACTTGCCGTGAGTGTGGATCATGCAAAACAAATGCAAGCACTGGCTTCAAAGTATAATATTTATTTGCTTACCAATTATGAAACCACATGGTATGGCAGTAACGCCAATGTGGTACAAATGCTTGATTCCATCGGTGACCTAAGAAAAATAGTCGTGCACGATGGACACCAGGGTCCCAAAGAGATTGGTGTAAGCAAAGAGTTTTTTGAATGGTTAACCGACCCGGTGAAGAATGGTGGCGGAGCAGTGATCGATTTTGGATGCTATGGTGCCAATCTGATTACCTGGTTGATGAAAGGAGAAAAGCCCATATCGGTGTCGGCAGTATTGCAGCAGATCAAACCGGACATTTATCCAAAAGTGGACGATGAAGCCACGATCATAGTCACGTATCCGAAGACGCAGGGAATTATCCAGGCATCATGGAACTGGCCGTTTGGAAGAAAGGACATGGAGGTATACGGGCAACACGGCTATATAATCTCCGATCGCAATGGAATAAAAACAAAAACATCTTCCGACAGAAAAGAAGATTACCAGGCGGTAGCTCCACCTTCACGCCCTTTTAATGATCCGTTCAGTTACTTAGCTGCGGTAGTACATGGAGAAGTCCCTGTTAAACCTACTGATCTTTCTTCCCTGCAAAACAATATGGTCGTTGTAGAAATATTGGAAGCCGCAAGAACATCAGCGAAGGAAGGAAAGATTATCTACCTAAAATAAAATTCTCGCATTATCTATGTGTACTATATGCCTATGATCCTATGTGGTGAAAAAAAATGGCCGGTCAAAGGAAAAATTCACCACATAGACACAGTAGGAACATTTGCTAGAGCAGTGCTTTTACAATGGTTTCCCATTCTTCTTTCAATGTAATATCCGGTCGTTTTTTGTCTGCCCTGCGATACCAGTAATCAGCATTGCCAATATCTCCTTCCTTGCGATGGAGATAAGCATGTATCCAGGCAGCCGTCTTATCCTCTATATTCTGGATGATATCATGCGATCTGTTCCAGTCACCGCTTGCATCATACCACAGGGATTGAAGATAACCTGATAGATTGCCTGGCGGAGCAGCATTGCTTACGCTTTTTTGAAACTCTTCAAATTTCATTTTCACTTTTTGAGAAGTTTAAAAGCATGTGACCACTGGTTACGTAGAAATCCCGGTATGCACCATAAAATACAGAGCGGCTCAATTGCTCTTGCTGCTTCTACTTTT
>Ga0207674_10002815_pt1 | contig 21644 bp, 13 predicted proteins | sample KBSCornC72_FD_184303 | JGI IMG/M metagenome (GOLD analysis project Ga0207674, IMG submission 184303) | Corn rhizosphere microbial communities from Kellogg Biological Station, Michigan, USA - KBS Corn C7-2 (SPAdes) (version 2) | ecosystem: Host-associated > Plants > Roots > Rhizosphere > Soil ...
AAAGGCGAACGCTGCCACACCGAGAAGTGCGCTATCGAAAAGCGCAATTTTATTCCCGGTCAGCACGGCAAGGATCGCAAGCCCAAGATCGTTGGCTACGGTTTGCAGCTGCGCGAAAAACAAAAGGCGCGCCGTTATTATCAGTTGCTCGAAGGCCAATTCCGCAATCTGTTCGAGAAGGCCAGCGGCATGAAGGGCATCACCGGCGACAACATGCTGAACATGCTGGAGCGCCGCCTGGACAACGTGATTTACCGCATGGGCTTCGGCACCTCGCGCGCGCAGAGCCGGCAGCTGGTTCGCCATGGCCATGTGCAGGTGAACGGACGCCGCGTGGATATCCCGTCGTTCCTGGTGAAACCCAACGACGTGATTGAAATTCAAGAATCGAGCAAGAAGAACCCCACGGTTTTGCACGCCACGGAAGCCACCGCGCACTCGCCCAGCCCCAACTGGCTGGAGGTGGATCGCGAGAATCTGCGGTCCCGCGTGCTGGGACAGCCCAAGCGCGAAGACCTGGTGCAGATCCAGTTGAACGAGCAGCTCATCGTCGAGTTGTATTCCAAGTAGGCGTTCGGAAAATACAGGAGCCAAAGAATGTTCAAAGGATTTCAAAAACCAAAAAGGTTAGTTGCGAATACCGAAACGCTCACCGAGCGCTACGGCATGTTCATCGCGCAGCCGTTCGAGCGCGGATTCGGCTCGACTATCGGTACCGGGCTACGGCGCGTGCTGCTGAGCTCGATTGAAGGCGCGGCCATTACGGCGGTGCGTATCGACGGAGTGGCCCACGAGTTCAGTCCTATCCCCAGCGTGGTCGAAGACGCCACCGACATCATCCTGAACCTGAAACAGGTTCCATTCAAGATGATGGGCGAGGGAACCCGCACCGTGCGTCTCAAGGCGACGACCCCGGGGCCGGTGCTGAGCGGCCAGATCGAGACCGATCAGGATATCGAAGTGCTGGATCGCAACATGCACATCGCCACCATCGGGCCGGGCGGCAAACTCAATATCGAAATGCGCCTGAAATCGGGGCGCGGCTATGTGGCGGCGGACCGCAATAACGATGAGGACCTGGCAGTCGGCTACATTCCGATCGACTCGGTTCATTCGCCGGTGCGCAAAGTGAACTTCGCGGTGGAAGCCGCGCGTCTGGGCCAAACCACCGACTACGACAAATTGACCATCGAAGTGTGGACCAACGGCGCTATCTCGCCGGCCGACGCCATCGGCCAGGCGGCCAAGCTGCTGAAGGATCACATGGCTATCTTCATTAACTTTGAGGAAGTAGCGGATGCCACCGAGGAGCCGGCCGAGCGCGCCTTAAGTCAGATGAACGAGGTTCTGAATCGTTCGGTGGAAGAGTTGGAGTTGAGCGTCCGGTCCTACAACTGCCTGAAGAACGCCAATATTCAAACCATTGGCGATTTGGTGCAGAAATCGGAAGCCGAGATGCTACGCACCAAGAACTTCGGCCGCAAATCACTGAACGAGATCAAGGAGATTCTCTCCGGTCTGGGCTTGACCTTCGGCATGAAGTTCGACGCGCAGGGCCGCTTGATTTCACCGAGCGGCGCCCCGGCACAGATCGGTACCCCGCTTTCTCCGAGCGAATATAGCATCGACGACGTCGACGACGAAGAAGAGGATGAGGAAGAGGCCAGTCCCGCGGTTGAATAAACCGGATTACAGGGTGGAAACTATATGAAACACGGAGTATCCGGCTACAAACTGAAGCGCGACGCAGGTTCGCGCAAGGCGTTGCTCAAGGGATTGGTGACTAGCGTCATCGAGCATGAGCGCGTCATTACCACGATCCCCAAGGCCAAGGCGGTGCAGCCATTGGTGGACAAAATGATTACGCTGGCAAAACGCGACACCCTGCACTCGCGGCGGCAGGCGGCATCGTTTCTGGAGACTCCTGCGGCGGTCCAGAAGTTGTTCGACAAGCTGGGGACCCGTTTCGGCCAGCGTAGCGGCGGCTACACGCGCGTCGTTCGCTTGGGCTTTCGCAAAGGCGATGGCGCCGAACAGGCGATGCTCGAGCTAGTGGGTTCGGAACTGGTCAAACGCGCGACCGAACGCGCGAAGCGGCGCGAGGAGCGTATGAACGCGCTGCGCCAAGGCAAGGACGAAGGCGAAGCGCCCGCCGAATAGCGATCCCCAGTAACTCATAAGTATGAAGGCCCGGCTCACAGGCAACTCGCGAGCCGGGCTTTTTCTATTTCTGGCGGTCTATTCGTGCGCGCTCGCGGCGCTGCTGCCGGTCCTGTCCCTGTGGCTCGATGAGATCTATGACCTGATCGTCGCGCGCATGGGCCATCTTATGGATGTGCTGGCCTACGTGCCCCGCGTCTCCGGCAATGTCCCCCTCAACTACGTAATCCAGTTCGCGAGCGTGCACCTGCTAGGCTTCTCGGCCTTCACGGGCCGTCTGCCATCGGCCATCTCCAGCGTAGTGGCGTGCGCCGGGGTGTTCGTTCTGGCAAAGAGGATGGGCCTGCGCCGGCCCCTGCTCGCGGCCGGGATATTCGCGTTGTGTCCACTGCAACTCCGCTATGCGCTCGAAGCCCGGCCTTACGAATTGGCCCTATGCCTCAGCGTCTGGGCGACAGTTGCATTCTTGCGCGTGTTAGACCGGCCGGAATCCGCGTCGCGTGCAGGGTTGTACGGGTTGAGCGTAGCCGCCGGCCTGTTTACGTTCCCCTATATCCTGTTCGTGCCCTTGGCGCATCTCATGTGGGCGGCTTTAGTATCGTACAGAACACGGCGATGGCAGCCGTTGCTGGCGGCGTCGCTTGCCGTGGGGATCGCAGGATTGATATTCGCGCCCTGGTATTTGCATTCCGCCGCATCATGGCGCACGGCGGTGGTGATCGGCCAGCTCAAGGGGACCATTACTATCCGCGCCGTCCCGATGATCTTGCGGGAATTGGTAGGCGCCGGCTACATCGGTTCCCTGTTGGTCTTGGCTGGTTTCGGATACGGTTTGACACGGCGGCAAGACTGGGAGCTGTGGCTGTTTTATTCGATCGCGCCGATTGTCTGCGCCGTGGCGGCCGATGCTTCGTTCGGTTACTTCCTCGCCATCCGGCAGATGATCTTTGTGCTGACGCCCTTGGCGCTGCTGTTCACCGCAGGAGTGGAAGCGTTGCCTCGGCGACCCGCCGCGATACTCACGGCCGCGCTTCTGATCGCACTAGTAGTCGGCAACGTCAGCTTCTTTCGCCGCCCGCGCGAGGACTGGCGCAGCGCCGCGTTTATCCTGGCCAGCGAGCCATGTGTCGTCTATTCGCCGCCGGATTCGCGTCTGCTCTACGCGTTTTTCGTGCCGGATCTCACGAATCGCGAATGCACAACCGGTCCACACCCGCGTGTAGCTTTGGCGGTAAGTCCGTATGAACCCAAGAACTCGGTCACGGAGCGGCAGGGTCAACTGACGGGATCCGGATATACCCAGCGCGCCTATTTTAACCCGGCTACACCGCGCATCGAAATCTACGTGCTGCCCTAGCTCAATGGCTGGTCTTGTAATGGGCAGCGAGAAGATCCTCGCCCCAATCGTTCTTGTAATCGCGCCACACGCTGTGGATATGGTTACCGTTGTCCTGCGTGTCGTCAAACTCGATTAGGAACTCAGGCGTCTGCACGCGGTAGTAGTGCTTTTGGCCCGGTTCCACAGGACCCGACCAGGCGAAAAATGCGTTACCTTGCAACCGGCGGAACTGCTCCACGCGTTGGGACGCGATCTCCGGCGGAAAATCGTTGGCGTATTCGGCAATCAGCGCGTCCATGGCTTCCTTCTGCGGCGCCGTCATCTTCGCGTAAGCCAGTCCATTGGGCTGGCCGTTCAATGCGGCCTTGCGCGAGTTGGTAGTGAGTAAGTCCGCGGGGGCTACTTTATCGACAACGGCGATGGCGCGCTGTTCACCCGTCAGCGAGTCCACCAGCTTATACCCCAGGTCGTCCTCGCGTGCGAGAGCGCGCAAGCCCTTGCGCCGCCCGTCCAGGATCTGAGCCGGATTCGAGCCGAAGAAGCTAGGTGACGAAGCGATCTTGCCATCGACGATGGTGTAGTTGAGGCTCACGTGATGGCCTTCGAAGCGGTATCCCCAGACGCCATGTTCGGAAGGCTCACCGAAAATCGAGACAAAATACTTGTTGGGATCGCGCTCTAAGTCACCGTTCTTCTCAAGGATAAAGAGAATCTCTTCGAGACTCCTGATGGTGTGTGCTTTGACTAGTCCTTGTGCGGAGAGCCCGGCGGCTACCAGCGCCTCAGCCAGACTCTGCTGCGTCGATGTCATTTCACGGAGCGTCAGACCGTGGCGCAGGAACGGCGTATAAAGCCAGTGCGTGCGTTCGTCCATGTTGTCGAGCGCGAACGAGGTTAGCTTGCGCTGTTCTGGGCTGAGCGACGCCAGATAGTTTCTGGCGGCGTCGACCATGAGTTGGTCGGTGCGCGTGCGCTCATAGGCTGCCGTCAGCAGGCCAACCGCGAGCGGAATCAAAAGAGCGTATTTCCAGGCGCGCATGGGGATCTCCTTCTTCAACAGGGAACGTATGCCTCCATACAATATATCCTGCGGACGCGCCCAGCGCGCGCCCGAGCCGGACTGGCCGATAGCGCCAATCTGTCACGAGAGAGATAGAACTTTTTTGGCCTGATCGGCACCATCGCCGGCTCCGATCTGAGTCGCCTCCTCCGCAGGCCGACGTGGCTGCACTCTACCGGGAATCCGCACGTCGACGCGATGCGTGCCGCCGTCGCCGTTCAGCTGAAGCGTATCCCGCATTGCAGGCGTCCCGCCGTCCACTGACATTGTCGTCGATCCGATGGACGGATCTTTTTGCACTGTGATTTGATACAAGCTCGAACGATAGCGATAAGTGATTTCGAAACCGGGCCAATCTGCCGGCAACACCGGGCTAAGCGTCAGAAGATCGCCATGCAGCTTGAACCCCAGCACCTCTTCGATCCAGGCACGATACATCACACCGGCCGATCCCGTGTACCAGGTCCAGCCGGCTTGTCCCTCTCTGCCCACCGCGGTCGACACATCAGCTGCGGCAATGTAGGGTTCTCCGCGATAACGGGCCGCATCCTCGAGGTTGCGGCTGTGCTCTGCCGGATTCATCATCGTGAGCACGCGCACCGCAGCGCCGCCCTCGCCCAGCCGGGCCCACGCCATCGCCATCCATAAGGAGCCATGAGTGTACTGTCCGCCATTCTCACGCAAGCCTGGCGGATAACCCATGATATAGCCGGGATGCGGCGTCGAATGATCGAACGGCGGTGTAAAAAGGCGCACCAGGTGATTCGCCTCGTCTACTAAAATCCGGTCGGCGGATTCCATGGCGCGGCGGACACGTGTGGGAGGGGCGTGGGCCATCACAGCCCAGGATTGCGCGATGGAATCGATGCGGGCCTCCTCATTTGCATGGGAACCCAGGGGAGCGCCGCTGTCGAAAAACCCGCGAAGATACCAATCGCCATCCCAGCCGAAAAATTCGACCGCATCTCTTAGCATTGCCGCCCGTCCGCGCCATTCCGCAACTACGCTGGGTTCCCTTTCTTCAATCCACGGGGCAAACGAATCCACTGCAACACAAAGGAACCATGCCAGCCAAACGCTTTCTCCTTTCCCTTCTATCCCGACGCGATTCATCCCGTCGTTCCAATCTCCGTTGCCGAACAAAGGCAGTCCATGGGACCCGAGCCGCCAGCCGCGATCTATCGCGCGCCGGCAGTGTTCCCATAGCGGGGCGGCGTGGGCGGAAACCGCCGGAACGAACAGTCGCTCGTGTTCCCCGGCCTTGAGAGGCTCGCCTTCCAGGAATGTAACCTCTTCGTCGAGGATTCCGGTGTCCCCCGTGACGGCAATGTAATGCGCCACCACGTAGGGCAGCCATAATAAGTCGTCGGAACAGAGGGTGCGCACGCCCATCCCGGTGTTGGTGTGCCACCAATGCTGCACGTCACCTTCAACGAATTGCCGGCTCGCCGAAAGCAGAATGTGTGCCCGCGTGATCTCCGGCCGCGCATACATGAACGCCATCGAATCCTGAAGCTGATCGCGGAAGCCGAAAGCCCCGCTGGATTGATAGAACCCCGAGCGGGCCCAAAAGCGGCAGCTCAGGGCCTGGTATGGCAACCACCGATTCAAAAGGAAGTCAGTGGAAAGAACTGGCGTTCGCACTTGCAACACGCCGAGCGTCGAATCCCAAGACTTGCGCGTCACAGCCAAGGCCTGGTGCACTTGATCCCGGTTTTGATAGCGGCTGATGATCGCCCGTGCCTCTTCGGCGCTTCCGGCTTCTCCCAAGAGGAAAACGACTTCCACTTGTCCGCCGCGTTCGAGGGAAACTTCAAGCTGAAGCGCAGCCGCTGGATCTAAGCCGGCGCCTGCGCGGTTGTCGAGATGCATCCGTTCCAGCGCCGCGGGCCTGGACGCCGAGCGGTTGCGTCCCAGGACCGCGGTGCGGTCGCCGGAATAAGATGCCGCGCGGGGGCTGGCGGCCGCAAATGCAATTTGATTGGGCTGACTGCCATTCCACGACTGTCTGGCGAAAAGGGCGCCAGATTCCTGATCGTAAATGGTTTGTATGTGCGGCTGTTGATCCTCGCGATTCGTCCCCAGCACCCACTCGGCGAAATAGAACGCCGTGACTTGTCGGCGGCGGGAGGAGTCGTTACGCAGCCGCAGGCGGTACACCTTTACCGGATCACCGGTTCCATCGTCGTTCAATGGAACAAATACCGTGAGCTCTTGCCCGATGGCGTGGCTATTGTGCTCGAACACCGTGTAGCCTTGGCCGTGGCGGGCCCGATAGGCGTCATTCTCGCGAATGGGCTGCGGCGTGGGGCTCCAGCACGCGCCGCTGTCGTTGTCGCGCAAGTAAATGACTTCTGACTGCGGGTCGGTCACCGGATCGTTGTGCCAGGGCGTCAGCCGGTTCGTCTGGCTGTTGCCGCGCCATGTGAATCCCAAGCCACTTTCGCTCAGCAGCGTGCCGAAGTTTGCATTGGCCATTACGTTAGCCCAAGGCCCGGGAGTTTTGCTTCCGGGAGCCAGATAGATGGCATATTCGCGCCCGTCTTTCGTGAAACCGCCCAGCCCGTTGAAGTAGGGGAGTTCGAGGAACGGCAAGGGAACGGAAGGCTCCTCCGCGCCGCTGCCGGTTCGAACAAACGCCGGCTGTTCCGGACTCTTCCCGGCGATCGCGAGCTGCTGTTGCAGCGCCCCGCGGCTGCCGCTCAGCACTACGCGGGAAGCGGCCAGGAGTAAGTCGAGGTGGTCCTCGGGCATCGCACTCCAATCGCACAGAAACACGCCGCCCCGCTTGTTATCGCCGGTTCTCCCCGAATGGGCGTCGATTTGACGCTGGAGCTGGTGGTGCAGCGGATGATCGTAACTGGGACCCTCCTGATTAAGAACAATCAGGTCGGCGCGGAACCCGCGCATTTGCCAATAGGTATGCGCCAGCAGCAGCTCGCGAACCAGAGGCATAGAGCGGGCGTCGGCGATGATCACCGTGAGTATGGGGAGATCGCCGGAAATTCCATAGCCCCACAGTGCGGACTGTCCCAGCCGGTTCCTTTGCAGCCTCACTCCCGGCACTCGAAGGTTAGGATTAGCGTAGAGCAGGTTGCCGGCGAGTTCCTGGAAACGGTGACTCTTTGCAGGACCGATTCCGAGGTACCGAAACTCCAGTTGGCTGCGGGTCCAAGCCATTTCGAAGGCTCGCGTGATGGATTCGGGACGGTGATATTTTGCCGCGAGGGCCAGCACCTCATCACGGGACTTCGCAATCAGCGTCACCAGCACAAATTCTAATTGGTCGAGCGGTTCCAGAGTGACACGGCAGCGCAGGCTGAACACCGGGTCTAGAACAATTCCGGCCGAACCCGTCAGCGGACGCCGCAAGGCTTCCGCATATTCGACGGTATTACCGCGGCCCAGAAATTTTGCGCGATCAGTCTCGGATTGCAGCTTGCCTGGTACCCCTACCAGGAAATGGGCCGCCCACACTTGCGGCTCGTCGGGCGAGCGCTGACGCCGCTGAGCCAGCAGAATGTCATCAGGTGTTCGCTCGGTTTCGATGAACATTTTGGCGAAGGCGGGATGGGCTTTGTCGGCCGCGTGGGGCGTCAGCGCCAGCTCGCAATAGCTGGTAAATTCCAGCGGCCGGGTTCGAATCGAGCGATTCATCACTTTCACCCGCCGCAACTCCACGTCGTCCTCGGGGGCGACAGTCACTTCCATGATGGTCTCAATGCCGAAGACCTGGCGATGATATTCGGCGCGGTCGGCCGAGAAATGTGCCTCCGAAGAGCCCAGTTGGCTCCCGGCCGGCTTGGCGGCTGCGGCCCACAGCGCGTCGGATCGCGTATCGCGGATGTAAAGGAAGCTGCCCCACGCATCGAGCGTCGTATCGGAACGCCAGCGGGATAAATCCAGATCGTTCCAACGGCTGTAGCTGCCTCCTGAATCCGTCATCATGAGTGAATAGCGGCCGTTGCCGTAAAAATGGACGCGCGGGACGGCAGTCGTGCCCTTCCAGATGCGCTCGGCCGGCTCCTCGGCCGTCGACGGACGCACCGTCGGCGTAATGCTAGTTTCTTTCTCCAGTGACGGATGCGTCAGGGGAATGCGCTCGAACAAAACCGACTCGATCGCGCGAACGCGCAGATCGGCGTGAAAGCGGCGTTGCATGACGCAGCGGTGCACGGTATTATCGAGCGCCAACAGACTCATTCCCTGGTGATGCGCCATGTAGGTGTAAATGATTACGCCTCGTTCACCTTGGCGCTTTGCCGCGCGAGTAAAATCGATGGCTTCGTAAAATCCCATCGGTCCCACTAGCCCCAGATCTTCCAGACGTTTCAAGTTCCCCACCGCAGCGCTGGGCTCCACAGGAAGCGACAGCATCGTTGAATAGGGCGAGATCACTAGCCCTTCGGCATCCAGGCCGGGTTTTAGCGCCAGTTGCGGCACGCCGAAGGCCTGATATTGATACGTCTGATTGGCGTCCAAGGCGCTGTAAGCAGATTCTGAAATGCCCCAGGGAACGCTCATCCGGTTTCCATAATCGATCTGCCGGCCAACGCAGTCCCTGCAGGCGTCTTCCAGCAGCGAGTTCGCGAACAGGCGGGTGAATAGGGCCGGCATCAAATATTCGAAGGCAGTGCCGCTCCACGACAGCAGCGTCTGCCCGCCACGCGACGGCACACATGGGCGGGCCAAGGAATACCAGTGCTCCACCGGAACGTCACCTTTAGCCATGGCAACCAGACTTGCGATTCGGGATTCGCTAGCCAGTAAGTCATAGTGGCTGGTGAACGCCACGGGAGAGCCCACGGCGTATCCGATGCCGAACATGCGCCGGTCCCGGTCATACAGAAAGCGCATGTTCATGCCGTTTGCCAGTCTCTCGGCGGAGGCGGCTAGGTGCTCCAAATTGGCCACTGCTCGTGCCGCGTTAGCGCGGGCTTCCTGGTATTCCGCGTTAAGCTGACGGAGCCATCCCGCAACTTCCGAGGGCAACCCCGGGTCCAGGCGGCGTGTCAAGATTTCATCCACCGGGCCTGAATGGCCGCAGGCCAACGCATTCAGCGAGGGGACCGTGCGTACCGCGCGGCGCCGCAACCTGCCGACTTGTTCGCCCAGGACACGCACCGTTGCCTCGGGGGCACGCATCAGAGTCTCCATCCACTTGAGGTAAAGATCCACGGTTTCGGTCCAGGATTTCAACTCGACCTCGAGACGCGACGCCCAGTAGCCAACCTCCTCGCCGGTCTGCATTTCCCGCAATTGTTGGATGGGCGCCAGAGCCAGCCGCAGCCGGCCGATCACCGCGTAGCCCTCCGACTTGCCGCGCAGCAGGCGGCGCAGTGCACTCATGTGAACGGCGGTGAGCGGATCCGATTCGCAGGCTTCCCGGAGCACCGATAGAGTATCCGCGAGTCCGCGCAGGCTTTGATGACCTAGCACCGGCGCGCGCAGCGTGTCCTGGCATCCTTGTTCCAGCACCCATAGGCAGGCCAGCAAATTGCCGCTGTCGGCGGTCGAAATATAGCGTGGGTCCAAGGGAGCGAGTGTTCGCGTGTCGTACCAGTTCAGCAAATGCCCTTCATATCGTTCCAGGCGATCGAGCGTGGTCATGGTCTGCGAGCACCGGCGCCAGAAATCGTCCGGCGTCAGATATCCAAAATCGCGTGCCGCCAGCGCCGAAGTGAGCCATAGACCGATATTTGTAGGCGACGTACGGGGGGCCACCTCGATATGCAGCGCCAACTGCGAGTTATCCGGCGGCAGCCAGTTCATCGAAGGACCCACCAGATCGTCAAAATAGCGCCACGTACGGCGCGCCACAATCCGCAAGAACGCGTTGCTCCCGATTTCAAAACGATGGCGGCGAGAGTCGCGGGCGGGACGCGATAACCAATGCATCAACAGCGGGGAAAGCGCCCAAAGCCCCAGGAAGAACGCGGTAGGAGCGAATGCGTTCTGCACCCGCATTACAATCATGAGGGCAACCGCGAATCCGTACACTACCAGCATGTGGCGCATGGTCGAGCTGAGGGCGGATTGGCTCCGGGAAGCGCTGTCAGTGGTTTGCCATTCCAGCAGGTGATGGTGGCTGATCCATCGTCGATAGACCACACGCACAATCGCATCCATTGACAGCCAGGCCTGATGCGGCAGGAACGCCAACATCACGGCCGCCCGCACGACTTCGTCGAACGCTCCCCGCCAGCCGCGTATGGATCCATGTAGGTATCTGGCGGAGCGTTCGAACAATGGCGCGACGGCGGGAATCGCCACCGCCAGACCGACCAGCAGGCTCCAGACCCCAGGCGCCTTGGAAGTCAGCCAGCCAAAAAGCAGGAGCAGCATGGAGGCGCTAGGGACCAGACTGCGCCTCAAATTGTCGAAAATCCGCCAGCGATTGATAACACTCAGCGGATTTCGTTCCCAGCCCCCGTGGGCGGAAGGCACGCGTCCCAACATCCACGGCGCGATCTGCCAATCGCCGCGTATCCAGCGATGCTGGCGCTTGCTGTAAGTCGCATAGTCGCACGGCATGTGTTCGAACAACTCGATATCGCTGGCGAGACCCACTCCGGCATAAGCCCCTTCAATCAAATCGTGACTCAGCAGGGTCTCGGGTGGGAAGCGGTCGCCGACACTCTCGCGGAAGGATCGCACGTCGTAAATCGCCTTGCCGTGGAAGATGGCCTCTCCGAACAGGTCCTGTTGCGCGTCTGAGACGGTCTGGCAATAAGGGTCCGTACCCAGGCTGTCCGCGAATACACGTGTGAAGTGGGTCGCCGTCGCACCCGGCAATGAGATGCTCACTCGCGGCTGAATAATCGCATACCCGCGCGTGCGGACTCGCGTTACCGGGTCGAGGACCGCTTGGTTTAACGGGTGAGCCAGCGTCTCAATCAGACGCCTTCCGCTTTCGGGAGGCAACTGGGTATCGGCATCCAATGTGATCACATAGCGAATAGGCAGCGGCAAGTCGCCCACGATCTTGATCGAAGCGTCGCCTTCGCCGCATAGGAATGCGTTCAAGTCTTCGAGTTTGCCTCGCTTGCGCTCGCGCCCGATCCAGCGTCTCTCGCTTTCAGACCATACCCGCGGCCGATGAAACAGAAGAAAGCGGCCGCCGCTATAACGGTTATTCAGCTGTTCAATACCCTGCCGAGCTGCCGCGAGAACTTCGACATCTCCAAACGCCGTGGCTTCCGGAGCATCTGTGAAGTCCGAAAAAAGCCCGAAGAAAACGTTGGCTTCCTGATTCGCCAGAAAGCGGACTTCCAGTTTTTCCACTTCGAGGCGCACCACCTCTGCGCTCGACAACATCATAGGAACGACTACTAGCGTTGCGTGATCGCCAGGAATTCCGTCCTTGTATTCCATTTTTGGCAGCGGATCGGGTGGCAACAGCGAAATCACCAGGGCATTGATGATCTGAACCGTCAATTCACTTAATGGAAACAGCGCCAGCGCGCCCAGGATGACGAGCATGAGCGGCTGCTGAACACCCAAGTCCCAGGCAAATGCCAGAGATAAGGCTAAGAACCACACGGTCAGACCCACTAAGCTGCCGAGATAGATTGGTGTCGCTTTGCGCCGGACGGCGCGGGTCACGCGGATCCGGAAAGGCATCCGAGCGCCAAGGTCCCGCTCCAGTTCCGTGACGCCTTCCGCCAAGAGAAAATACGATACCGATGCCGCTTCCGGTCGATTGGCTTGCCGGGCCAGGACGACCGCGCGGCGAGCTACTCCCACTTCCCCGGTTCCGCAGTGTCGTGAAAGCTGTTCTACAATTTTCCTCGACCGGTCGCGCGTCGCAAAATCGCTATGTGCATGCGTGGGATCGGTGCGCAGCTCCGCTTCCACCAAACTGGTCGCTTCAAAGATTTTTCTAAAGTCCAGTCTCGCAAGCGCGCGCAAACTGCCAAATGCATTGGCGATCGACAGGCGCTCCGCGGCCTCTCGATTGTGTTCGTTTCGAACCACTTCAGCGAGCGGCATTCCGAGCCGGGCTTCGATCCACTGCTGCGCGGGCGCAAGCGCGCGGTCTTCATCCTGGAGCTGTTCCACAAGGCAAGTCGCAAAATACGGCTCACCCGCTACGGGTTCGGACTCCATCAGGTGGAGGATGCCGTCAAATAGCTCGGGGTCGCGGCGCGAACTGACGGCTAATCGATTCGCCCAGAAATAGCCGGCTTCCCGAATCTGTTGAGCGTGATCCACTCCTCTGGCGAGCGTCGTCAGCGATTCGATCAGAGACAAGCGAAGCAGCAGAGGAAACGACCACAGCTCGGCGATAGAGAGTGGCGACCACTTCTGATACTCAGTAAGCGCCTGCGAAACGTTGGCTTCATCCACGACATTGTCCGAATATCGTGCCAGGTCGGCCGCCAACTCGTAGACGCAAAGATAACCGTACTGCCCGGAATGAGTCCGAATATGATTCCGTGGCAGGGATCGACGAATCTCTGCAATGCTGGTGCGGGTTAGATAGGCATTGTCAAGCAGCCATTCCGCGGACGCGGTCAGTGTGTGGTCCAGGCGCGCGGCCTCGGATAAGTTTTGGCGGACTGATTCGAGTCCAGTCTCGCAACGGCCCAAGCGAGACAGGATCTCCTTCTTGAGCAGCGGAGAAGCATTATGGCGCTCGGAACAATTTCGCGCCATTTCTTCAATCGACGCCGGAGTAGCGCCGGTTGTCGTTGCGGACGAGGTTTCGGGAGCCTGCCCCGCCAGCATGAAAATTGAAGGCTCACCCGCCTGCCGGAGCTCTTTGACAATGGCCTGAACTTGGGAATGCGGGGACTCTACAATAACCACATTCTCGCCGTCAAACTGGAGCGCGCGATAGCTGCTCAACTTTGACCGCAAGTTGGGTTTGGCGCTCGGCGTCAGCAGCAAACAGACGCGCCCGCGTCCCGCCGAGCACACTGTTCGATACGCTCTTTCGGCTTCTTCGCCGGAAGAATAGATGGCAAGTACCACTCGTAAGGATGTCATGCGACGCTGGGCCGTCATGTGACCCTAGAACGTCAAGCGCGGCCGCGCACCACCCGCGTCAAGAGACAGAGGAAAAATAGAAGCGCAAACAGTAAACTAGCCGTCACGGTCGATACGGTCGGAGCCTTTCCCAAAATCATCGTCATGGAACTGCCCAACGTCAACATTCCAAAGACCGTCAACCATCCAAGCATTCTGATCGCTCCGCCGAGTCGGCATCGGCACCGACTCTGATTTTGTTCTCTCTTTGTTCGCCCGGATGAATCCAGCCGCCGAATGGCGCAGGCGAATTACAAGTACCAAGGCAAGTTAAATGCCAGCCTGAAGCATAAGAGAACACATGACAAAGAGGTGCCTAAACGCCCTAGGCCAGCAATTCTGACACTCCAGGCGCGAAATAACTGCAGTGCCTCCGACTCGACTGCGTGAATCCACCCAGCGAACGTCAGAATACATCAAAACTAAGGCTTTACAAACGGCGTGGCTGGAGGCGAGCGGCAGCGCGCTTTGGATCTCAAGGTGCTATGACGACCACCGTGAAGACCCACAAGAATCATATGCGACAGGATCCTATGATATTAAGCAGAACCTCATGGATCGCCGATGAACTGATCGGGATTCGCACTCTGGAGCAACGGCTCTGCAGAAAGTTAAAGTCCGGACGGCCTCAGAGTAGGCGGTACTTGCTCAATCATATTCAGGACTTAAACTGGCGCGTGGAATTGTTGGACCGGGCTCTCGACGAATATGTCGGTCCCAGCCATGATGCCTCACCTCCGCCGATGTTCGCAGATTGAAAAGTCCAGCGCGCGGCCCCGTGAGCTTGCTCGATACCTAACAGCTCGCATTACTGCATCAGTGAATCCCAGCGCGCGCTGGCCCTTGCCCTGATTCTTTCGACGTCACTGTCGAGCAGCAAGTGTTCTTGAGCCAATTGTTTGCCCGCAGTCTCCACTCTTTTTAAGTAATCCTCCTTGCTTGTGTAGCGCTCTTCAATCGACGGCCGGGGATCGCCGGTTCTTTCGCGCTCCGCTCTGGTGCGGGCAAAGGGTATGAAGGACCCAACCATACTCTGGATCTCCTCTGGCGCGCCGACGGAGGCATCGCGCAGGTTCCATCCGGTATAGGTTGCAAGCGGAACGGCGAGTTCCGGTAACTGAATCCCGCTGGTTTCATTGCCGTCGCCGTTCACTTGCGGAACCAGCGTGGGGAACGGCTTGCCGACTTTTGGCGGCTCATAGGCGACGATGCCTTTGGACGCGAAATCGGGACCGAAATCCAGACGCAAGGCGAAGTTGGGTTCAGAGGGAAGCTTCACGCCGGGGATTTTCGGAAAGGCCAGAGCGCCTGGGGCGACCAGGTTGTCCTTATCCACGCGTGGGATTTGCGACTCGGGCGGCGCGGTTCCATTCGTGATCCAGGAGTTCATGGCGACCAACAGCGCGCGCATCGCGTAGCGATAATCCTGCGGATTGGCGCGGTTTTGGGTGCCATTCTTTTCGGGCTTCGCGTTGGCGCCGTGCTGCGTCCCGGCGATGTAATAGATACGCGTGGTGGGCGGCGGCGCGATCGTCTTCTTCCCGTCGGGACTGGTATGAATCAGGCCGGCATCGCGCCCCCAATATTCATAAGATCCGTTGGTATAGAAAACTTTCGGCACCACGCCGTCCTTTCTTGCGCGCGCGAGCATGCTGTCGGTGATGCCGCCGTCGCTTTCCGGTTCGTCGGTGAAGGGGAACAGATCCGTGGGGTAAAGAAAGTTCATCCACGTATGGCCGTCGCGCGAGGGCTGGGCGAAGCGATGATTGAAGCTGCCCCGGCCGGCGCCGGCAACGTGGGCCCACAAGCCGTCGAAGACCCGCCGACCTTGTTCATCGGCATTGAAGCCATCATAGAGAAACTTGCGCAGGAAGCGGCCGCTTTGTGAGGTGCCGAAGCCAATGGCTCGCTTCACCTCGCCGTGTTCCTTCATATAAGCAATGTAATCGCGGATGGCGGCGGGCCCCAGGCCCGTCACGGCTGGGTCCTTCGCAGTATAAACCACGTCGTAAATGCGACCCGGCTCGAAACCGGCGGGGTATTCGATGCCGGTAGCACTTGCGTTGAATTTCCACTGATCGCGCGGTATAGCCGTGACCGGACCGGTGGGCTGATCGCGCACTGTGAGCCTCGCGGAGGCTTGGTCGGCGACCGCGTAGGGGATTTGTCTGCGATCGGCGAGCGAGGCGGCGGTGGCGCGTTGATCCACGATGATCTCAGCTCGCACCGGTCCCGTGATCCCGCGGATCACGGGCGCGTAGAGCTTCATATTCGTGCTGTCGGGAACATCGAACTCCCACCCAACCCATACCAGCGTGTAGCCGGATTGGAACAGCAGAGGATCGCCGAGATCGGCCGCGGTGCGAGGAGGCACCGACCCCTGCGCGAGGTCGAACATGCCCAGTATTCCCTTACCGCCGCGATTGGAGATTTCGAGCAACGCGGTGCCGTTGCTCTTGGCGGCATCCTTCGGCTTCAGCACATACAGATCGGAAGAGAATTCGACCAGTCCTTGCGCATTGCGCGGAGCGCGATCGAGATCGACAATGATCTGGTTATGAGGAAGCTTGGGATCCACGGCAAAATAGACTTTGCCAATGACCTCTTCATAGTTCAGCATGGCAAGATCATGGCGCTGGGTAATCTCGACGCGGGTAACGCCGGCATAGGCCAGCGTGGAGATGAGCAGCAAAACGATGCGGCGCGGCATGCAGATATTCTACATCCAAGCAGGGTCTGTGAACGGCATCCGCGGCATGAAGCACCACGCCGTGAGCGTTTGGACCATAATGATACGAAACCATGAAAACCATTTTTAATAGACGTTTCGCCCGGGCCAAGCTACTGGCCGTGACCTGTGCGCTATTCACCGCTGCTACGGTACGTGCGGCCGAGATCAAAGTGGTGACTTCCGGGGCATTCACGGCCGCCTACTTGAAACTCGTTCCCGAATATGAGCGCGCCGCTCACCACAAACTGGTGACCGAGTTCGGACCCTCCATGGGAACCACCCACAATGCCATTCCGCTGCGCCTGGAACGCGGAGAGGCGATCGATGTCGTCATCATGGCGGCGCCCGCGCTCGCCGAGCTGATGAAACAGGGCAAGGTCCAGGCCGGCAGCCGCGTCGATCTGGTCGAATCCCGCATCGGCATGGCCGTCAAGGCCGGAGCGCCCAAGCCCGACATCGGCACCGTCGACGCACTGAAGCGGACTCTGCTGAATGCCAAGTCGATTGCATATTCCGATAGCGCCAGCGGCGTCTACCTCTCCACCGAATTGTTTCCGAAACTCGGGATCGCCGATCAGATCCGGGGCAAGAGCAAGAAGATCGAAGCCGACCCGGTGGGCGAAGCGGTGGCGAGGGGAGAGATCGAGATCGGCTTTCAGCAGATCAGCGAGCTGCGTCCGGTGAAGGGCATCGATATCGTGGGACCACTGCCGCCGGGGGCGCAGAAAGTCACGATTTTCGCCGCCGGAATCCCGACGACGTCAAAGCATCCGGAAGCCGCCAAGGCCCTGATGCGGTGGCTGGCCTCACCAGCCGCCTATCCCGTCATCAAGGAGAGTGGCTTGGATCCAGTGCCGCTAACCGGACCGCGATAGCGCCTCAATCTGATCGAGCGACCACGGCGCGGCGCCGCCCGGACGGCTGGCGACGAAAGCACCCAGACGATTCGCAAAATCGCCGATCTGAGCCGCGGGCCAGCCGGCGTTTAGACCGTGCAGAAACGCGGCAGCGAAGGCGTCGCCCGCGCCTACTGTGTCCGCGACCTGCACGCGGTACCCAGGTACTTCCACGTATTGATCGCGTGCGAGTATCGCGCACCCCAATTCGCCGCGAGTAATACAGACCGCTTCCCAGCCCCAGCGCTCCGCGTGATCGCGGCAAAACTCCTCGAGCGTTCGGGTGCTTCCCTGAAACATCTCGTCGACCGAGCGCACTTCGTCCTGATTCAACTTCACGACAGTTGCCCATCCCAGCAATTCCAGCACCAAGGCGGAGGTGAAAGACTTGGGGCGTAGATTCACGTCGTAAAAACGGCGTGCGCGTGGAATCGCATCCATAGTCTCAAACAGCAAATTCCGTCCCCGCGGATCCAGAGAAAGCAGAGTCCCGTAGCAAACCCAATCCGGATTCCACGAAGCGAGACGTTCCAGGCCATGCCTGTCGAGCTTCATGGAATCATAGGCGGCCGGCCGGTGGATTTCAAATTCAGGTTGTCCATCATCAGCTACCGTTACTGTCACGATTCCCGTGGGCCATTTATCCGAGCGCTGAACCAGATCGATCGAAAGACCCAAGGCGGACATCGCTTCGATCGCGCGGTCGCCACGCTGGTCTGCGCCCACCGCACTCAATAGAGACACCTCGTGTCCTAGACGTGCGGCGTGCACCGAAAGGTTCAGCAGTGCGCCGCCAAGGTGTTCCTGGCCTCCAATCACGTCCCACAAGATCTCGCCGATGCTGATAAGTCTCATGAATCCCGTGAGCTTTCATGCTAACTCCCGCAACCTCTTGTAGACTAGCCTCATGCGATTCCTGCTGTTTTTCCTGCCCTCCTTACTCGCCGCGCAGACCTATGACATCGTTCTGCAACACGGCCGCGTGATGGACCCTGAATCCGGTCTGGATGCCGTTCGCAGCGTCGGCATCACCGGTAGCAAGATCGCCGCGATCTCCGTCGACCCGCTCCGCGGCAAGGTGGAAGTGGATGCCGCCGGCCTGGTGATCGCGCCCGGTTTTATCGATCTCCACCAGCACTCGCAAACCCCGGAAGCCGCCGGCTTCAAAGCCATGGACGGCGTCACCACCGCGCTGGAACTGGAAGTTGGTGTTTCACCCGTGAGTGAATGGTACGCCGCCCGCGAAGGCAAGTCGCTGATCAACTTCGGCGCCAGTTCGGGGCACATTCCGGCACGCATGGCCGTCATGCACGATAGCGGCGAATTCCTGCCGCGGGACGCCGCAACAAATCGTCCTGCCACCGCGGAGGAACAAAAAGCCATTGAGGCGGCAGTGAAGAAGGGCCTGGACGAAGGCGGTTTGGGGATGGGCCTGGGCATCACCTACACTCCCACTGCCACCCCCGCCGAGATTCTCAGCCTGTTTTACCTGGCTGCGCAATTCAAACGGCCTGTGTTCGTTCACATGCGAGCGGGCGGCGACGTTGTGAGGTCTTTGCAGGAAGTAATTGCCGACGCCGCTGTTTCGGGAGCGTCGTTGCACGTCGTGCATCTGAATAGCGCAGCTATGCGCAGGACGCCGGAAGGGCTGCGCATGATCGACGGCGCACGTCTCCACGGCCTCGACGTCACCACCGAAGCCTACCCGTATATCGCTGGCGCCACGCGCCTGGAGTCGGCCCTCTTCGATCCCGGTTGGCAACAGCGGCAAAGCATAGACTATTCCGACCTCCTATGGCCCGCCACCGGTGAGCGCCTGAACCCGGCGTTATTCGAGCGCTATCGCAAGCAAGGCGGCACCGTAGTGCTCTTCAGCAACACAGAGGAGATGATACGCCTCATACTGGCTCACCCGCAGGTAATGGTTGCCAGCGATGGCATCCTCGAAGCAGGCGTCGGCCATCCGCGCGCCGCCGGAACCTACGCCCGTCTGCTGGGCAAATATGTCCGCGAAGAAAAAGTGCTCACACTGATGGAGGCGATTCGCAAGTCCTCGCTCATGCCGGCGCGGCGCCTGGAAGCGATGTCGCCTGCAATGCGTCAGAAAGGCCGTGTGAAGATAGGCGCGGACGCGGACTTGTCAGTATTCAATCCCAACAGCGTGATCGACAAAGCCACGTACGAAAAGCCGGCGCAGTATTCTGAAGGATTCCGTTACGTCCTGGTCGGCGGCGCCTTTGTGGTCCGCGACGGCAAACTGCAATCCGGCGCGCACCCCGGTCAGGGGATTCGCGCGCACTGAGACATCCCGCTATACGCCACGCTCAAACAGGAGCTTGCGAGGTCGTCTGGGAACATAGCGCAGCCCGAAATTCTTGGTAGTGGATCTCTGAATAAAAGCCACTGCCTCTGCTGGCGAATCCGTCACTAGCAAATGCTCAACGTCCTGCGGATTGATGGCGGCGTTCATCAGGAGCGAACCACGAATGAACTCGATCAGGGGCGACCAGTACCCGACACCCAATAGCACCACCGGAAAGTTCTTGATCTTTCCGGTTTGGATTAAGGTCGCGACCTCGAACAATTCATCAAGAGTCCCGAACCCGCCAGGCGCCGCCACGAAGCCGTAGGAGTACTTCACCAGCATCAACTTGCGCACGAAGAGATAACGGAACTCCACCCATTTGTCGAGGTAGGGATTGGGTTTTTGCTCTTGAGGCAGGACGATGTTACAGCCGATCGAGATACCACCGCCCTCCTTGGCGCCCCGGTTGGCCGCTTCCATTAATCCTGGTCCGCCGCCGGTCATCATCGTGAATCCCGCTTCAGCAATTCTCGCTCCCAGTTCACGCGTGAGCGCATAGTAATGATGCTCCGGCGGGAAGCGCGCCGACCCGAAGACAGTGATGCACGGGCCTACGAAGTGGAGGACACGAAAGCCGTGGATCAGTTCGCGAAAAATCCGCACGGCTCGTCCCAGTTCAAAGCCGCGTCCATGCGGGCCTTCCAGGAAGATTTGCTCTTCGGGGCTTGCAGCTTTTTTCCCCCATTGCGCCCGTGCTTCGGATGTTTCAGTCGGTTTCAGATCGCTGGCAGGCATAAGAGGGGCGGATGCGGCTTAACAAGGGGCAATGCAAGCTTTTCTGACGGAACGAAATAAGATTCTATGCTGCGTGCTCGCGATCTTGATGCCGCTGGAGACGGAACGCGATCTTTGCCTGGCACTTTCGGCTGAAGCGAATGACCTCGTCCAGGTCCTGATCCGGTTGCGCATCCGCTCCATGGGCAACAAGAGGCAGGATCATCTTGTACCGCTGCTGCAGAATAGTGCTCGCCTCGATCTGGTTCATGAGCCTGCGCTCGCGTTCAAGAGATTCACACACCGGACATCGCATGTAGCTTTTTATTGTCTCCTATTTTGTGCCCTTCGAGGGGCCGGAACGGCCTCGGCGAATAGCTGCCTACACCAAGGCCATTATCAGCGCGATGTCGCTCTGAAGATCAGTCCGCCAGCGGATTCGGGCGAACCTGAAAGTGTACGACCTTGGCCATGGTTCCCTTGCCGGTTTCCGAGTGGAACGGCGTGCGCGTGCCCCAGGTGGTCCAGACGCCTTTGCCTTTCCATCCAGCATTGGGGTCGTCAATGCGTCCGTCCATGCCCTTGGCGAAGAAGCCCATCGGATAGGGGACACGCATCACCACCCACTTGCCATTCTGCAGCGCGAGCAGCGAATCGCTGCCGTTGCCGGTGGCGATCGGCGTATTCTTTCCGAGGCCCAGCGTGTCGAACTGATCCACCCAATCGTAGTAGTGCGAATCCACGCTCCCCGAATCCTTCACGTTCTTGAAGTTCGGGCCCGGAGAGGGATACAGGGTCCAGCCTTCGGGACAGTGCTGGCCGGTGGCCTTGGGCCCGTTGAGCGGACCCCTACACTTGCTGCGATCGAAGCTGGCGAGATGCCCGCTGCCCAGCACTACCCATGCGACGTTGTTGCGGTCGATATCCATGCCGCGCGGCGAGAAACCTTGCACCTTCGCCTTCGGATTGTTATATGGCACTTCGTAGTACTCCGCCAGCGCTGTTTCCGCAGGGTTCGAGCCCGGCGCCACGCGCACGATCCCGCCCGGGAATCCCAGCACGCTACCCCAGATCGATCCATCCGTGCCGATCGCCAGGCCGTAAAACGCTGCGTTGAGGCGCGTATCCTTTTGGGGATCGGTGGCAATGCGCGGCAGCGCGGCGGACGTGCCCAGGCTCTCGCCCGTCGCCGTGGTGGCGACATTCTGATCGACCTCTTCGAAGGTATCGCGCTTGCCGTTCCCGTTGGTATCGAGCACCAGCGCGGTCCAGCCTTGCGCTTTCTGCGCGTCGTGGGTCTGATCCCAGACTTTTGTATTCAGCCAGCCAACCACCCCGCCGCCGCCGCC
>Ga0207674_10002816_pt1 | contig 21618 bp, 20 predicted proteins | sample KBSCornC72_FD_184303 | JGI IMG/M metagenome (GOLD analysis project Ga0207674, IMG submission 184303) | Corn rhizosphere microbial communities from Kellogg Biological Station, Michigan, USA - KBS Corn C7-2 (SPAdes) (version 2) | ecosystem: Host-associated > Plants > Roots > Rhizosphere > Soil ...
TTGATATCCTAAATTAATCATCGGCGTCAATCCGGCCACGTACAGATCTGATGGTCTACATGGGAGGATAACCTAATCTAGCGACCGGCCGCGGCCTTTGACATCTTAAATTGACCATGGCATCAACCCAAACGATATAAAATACTCATGGTATACATCGGAAGACGATCTAGCAGAGTCAATCCCAATGAAACGCTGTCCGAAGCCACATATGGAAAGACAATCTAATACACCGACGACACACCTTGATAGTGCTTAATTAATTGAATATCAGCATATTACATCATAATTAACAGACCACAGCCAAATTACAATCCATACTTTGCACTGATTTCCAACATTTTATCTATTGGTTTGCGTGCTGCGATCATCAGCTTTTCATCCATGATCAGCTCCGGCTTCTCATATTTCAAACACAGATAAACTTTTTCCAGCGTATTCAGCTTCATATGTGGACAATCATTACACGCACAGGCATTATTAGGCGGCGCAGGAATAAAAGTTTTATCGGGAGACGCCAATTGCATCTGATGCAGTATTCCTGCCTCTGTAGCCACGATATATTCTTTTGAAGCAGAGCTCTGGGTATACTTCAATAAGCCCGTTGTTGAGCCTATAAAGTCGGCTATACGCAATATTGGTTCTTCACACTCAGGGTGAGCTATCAGCTTTGCCTTCGGATGCCGGATCTTGAGCCGTGTGATCTTCTCCAGGCTGAAGATCTCATGTACCATACAAGCTCCATCCCAGAGTAACATATCCCTTCCCGTCTTTTTGACAAGATATGCTCCCAGGTTCCGGTCCGGTGCAAAAATTATCTTTTTGTCCTTTGGAACGCTCTCCACGATCTTTTCCGCATTGGATGAAGTACAAATGATATCGCTCAACGCCTTTACCTCAGCCGAACAGTTTATATAGGAAATGACGATATGGTCCGGATGTTTCTCTTTGAAGGCTTTGAAAAGATACCCCGGCGCCGAGTCCGCTAATGAACACCCCGCCTTCAGGTCCGGCAGCACCACTTTTTTATGCGGATTGAGGATCTTGGCAGTCTCAGCCATAAAGTGAACCCCCGCAAAAAGGATCAGGTCCGCCTTGGTTCCCGCGGCCTGTTGCGCCAGTCCCAGGCTATCCCCCAGGTAGTCGGCCACATCCTGTATATCCGCCTCCTGGTAATAATGCGCAAGAATAATGGCATTCTTTTCTTTTTTCAGCGCGGCAATCTCTTTGAACAGATCCAGCTCGGGGGAAACATTGATATCCAGAAACCCTTTCTTCTCTAAATTCGAAGCGGCCAAACGAACCAAAGGTTCGTCGTCCAAAGGACCAACATTAGACATTTCCGAAAAACGGGTTACATTTCTACTACCCTTTTTTGAGGAATCATCCATGTTAATATCTACCATAGTATTTAATAATATTTATTATTTTATAAAAATAGCTATTACTATTAGGATGGTGAATTCGTGGATAAGAATTTTCACCAGCTATTGGAATACAGGAAAAAGCATAGTTATTAACTGTATTCCACAAATTCTTAACAACCAGGAACCCTATTTGGATCGGTGTTTTACCCGCTTTTCCACCACAGTGGAATAAATCGGCATCCGGAAAAGATTTTTATCGAACCTCTGTTAGCGCAGGTGGAATAACCGTGGATTTGTTAACTGCCCCCTCGGCCGAACTCGCTCCTCAAAAAGTTCTCTCCCATTTTATCCCAGCTGGCGGAGGCTGAAAATGAAGGTTTTCCACCAAAAAACACGGTTATTAATATCTTTCTGTTAATTCTGGTTTCACACAAGCTGCTTCTCAGTTTCACGTTCCGGCCAGCTCGCGATGGTCACCAGGATGGACCACAGGAACTATACCCATATCCCCCGAAAGGAAAAAGGATCACCGGTCTGCCGGCCGAAGATACTCCCTTGTTTGAAACACAATACAGCAGAGTGTTTTGCATATTTTCCACAATTTGTTCATAATATATTTTACCGTTATCTTCGCCATCCCGTATAAAAACCGAAAGGCGGACCACAGGTCTGCCGGCCGAAAGCCCATCATTAGACGTGCACAGGGGATGGGTTTTTTCGGTGTAAGCCATACCCTGTGCACACGTATATTATTATGTCTATAATTCAGAATATCCGGGAGAGAGCCGCTTGGTTAGTTTTTGGTCTGATTGCGTTGAGCCTTATTGGTTTTCTTCTCATGGACGCCTTTGTAGGAAGAAGCCGTTTTTTTGGTAACCGCTCCTCTGTCATAGGTAGCGTCAACGGACAAAAGATAGAGGACGTGGATTTCCAGAAGCGCGTGAACAATATGGAGGCCAGGTACAAGGCCAACGGGATGGAGGTCAATGAGAATATGCAGCAATCCATACGCGAGCAGGTATGGAATAAACTGGTAGAAGATGCTCTCTTCACCGATGACATACAGGCCCTGGGTCTGGAAGTTACGGATAAGGAGATCAGTGACATGCTGGTGGGACCCAACGCCATCCAGGATATCAAACAAGCTTTTACGGATAGAAAGACAGGTGTATTCGACCCCCAGGCTGCCGCCCAAAGGATCAATCAGATGCGCGCCATCTGGAAGGCCGGCCCAAAAAAGAACGCAGACAATAGAGAGTATGAGGCTGCCCGCGGATTTTTCGAAGAATCCCTGCCCGAGATCGTGAAAATGCGCCTGCAGGAAAAATATATGGCTCTTTTGACCAACAGCGCGTATACTCCCAAATTTCTCATTGAAAAGAACAATGCCGACAACAGCCAGATAGCAGCTATCTCGTTTGTCAATACTCCATATTATACTGTATCCGACAGCACGATAAAAGTTTCCGACGAAGAGATACAGCAATACATCGATGAGCACAAGGACAGATTCCACCAGGACGAGAGTAGGAGCATTGCTTATGTACTATTCGATGCTTCTCCCACAAAAGATGACTCTGCAACCCTGTATAAGCAGCTGGCAGATATGAAGCCTGATTTTATAAAATCCAACAACCCGGACCAATTCCTCACCCGGATGCAGTCGGATATACCATATGAAGATGTGTTTGTCCCCAAATCCCAATCACATATCCCTCTCAAAGATTCCATATTCGCACTGCCAAAGGGAGAAGTTTACGGACCCTACCTGGATGGCGGCAGCTACGTACTGGCAAAAATGGTGGATGAAAAGGAATTACCCGATACGGTAAAAGTGCGTCATATCCTCGTGGCCACCGTCGATCCGCAGACTCAACAGCCGACCCTGCCGGACAGCATAGCCAAAAAGAGGATCGACAGCGTCAAGAATATTCTGGAACATGGCGCCAACTGGGACAGCGTCGCCCTTAAGGTTTCCGATGACGCCGGCTCAAAAGAGAAAGGCGGAGTGTATGACAATATCACCTTCCAGACGAATTTCGTCCCCGAATTCAAGGATTTTGCATTTAATGGAAAGAAAGGAGAAGCCAAGATCATAAAGACCAGCTTTGGCTACCATTATATACAGATAATGGATCAGAAAAATTTCGAACCCCATTATAAGATCGCCCAGCTGTCTAAAAAGATCGAGGCCAGCACCGAGACGGATAACAATGCTTCTGGCCTGGCCAGCAAGTTCGCCGGTGAGAACCAGGATGGAAAGAACTTCGATGCTGCTATCCAAAAACAAGGACTTCAAAAGTTATTGGCTCCGGATATCACGCCCTCCGAATATTCCATCCCCGGATTGGGCACCAACCGCCAGCTGATAAAATGGATCTATGAGGCAAAGCTCGGAGATGTCTCCGAACCATACCCCGTCGGCGATAAATATGTCGTTGCCCAGGTTACGGAGATAAATAAAGAAGGTACGGCCACTCCCCGTAAAGCACGCGCCCAGGTGGAACCGATCCTTCGGAATAAGAAAAAGAGCGAGATCATTATAAAGAAGCTGAACAATCCCGCTACCCTGGAGGCAGCCGCTGCCGCCAGTGGCCAGACCATTATGAAAGCTGATAGCATAACTTTCAATGGCGCCACCATCCCCAACGTCGGTATGGAACCCAAAGTGCAGGGCGCAGCGTTCAATAAACAGCTGGCTGGCAAGCCCGCCTCCCCGCCCATTGCCGGCAATGCGGGCGTATTCGTAATAAAGGTGGACAATGTCAGCGCCATTTCCAACCCCAATGCCGATCTACAGCAACAGCGGATCATGCAGGAACAGCAGGATAAGAACATGGTGCCCCGGATGCTGATGTACTCCCTGCGCAGAAATGCCAAGATCAAAGACGATAGAGCTAAGTTCTATTAAACAGGGAACCCTCGGGGTTTCGATCCATATAATTAAAAGCTCCGGTATCCCCGGGGCTTTTTTCATGCGCTTGTCTTACCTTTGTATGGTCAAATGAATCCCATGAGTGAGGAGATCATAAATAAAGTAGCGCTCAGCGGCCTGCTGACAGTCGACCTCGAAGACTATTATCCCCGGGAAGAGATCGTGCTGTTCGACCTGAAGCCTTACCTTTTTATGGTAGATGTCCAAAAAACGGGCCTTCCGGGAAATGTAGCCCGTTTTTCGGAAAGGTCTAATGATGGAGAGACTTCGTCGGACCTGCTTCGACACGGTCCTCCTCGCTCGGAACCTTCGCAAGGCTCGGTTCCAGACAACGAGCCTCCGGCCCGTTCAGGGATCCTCCGGGAAAAAGATTTCAGGGCCGCCCTCCAGCAGATGGATTGGAACCAATTTCAAGACAAGATCGTTGCCGTCACCTGCTCGGTAGATGCCATTATCCCTCTTTGGGCTTATATGCTGGTAGCCGTCAACCTCCAGCCTTTCGCCCGCGACATCGTTATGGGGGATGAAAAAGTTGCCCTGCAACAAGCATTTCTCGCCAGAATTGCCGCCATCGATATACAGGAATTTGCCGATAAAAGAGTAATTGTAAAAGGATGTGGAGACCTGTCCGTCGGCGGATTTGCCTATTTGGAGGTCGCCAAACGATTGCGCCCCGTAGTGAAGAGCATTATGTATGGGGAAGCCTGCAGCAATGTCCCCGTATACAAGAAAAAGTCGGGCACGGCGGGCGGCCCGTCAGAAGGGCATTAGTTCAGCGACTGCAAGCCAAAGCATAGACATCAAACCAAAGCGCTATGGATGTAGAAATTTTGGCCCGGATACAGTTTGCGTTCACCATTGGTTTCCATTACATCTATCCCCCTCTCAGCATAGGTCTGGGACTGGTCCTCGTTATCATGGAAGGACTCTTCCTAAAGACGGGCAATCGTATCTACGAACAGGCCGTCCGTTTTTGGATACGCATCTTCGCGCTTATCTTCGGCATCGGCGTCGCAACGGGCATCATCATGGAATTCGAATTCGGCACTAACTGGGCCACATATTCGAAATACGTGGGCGATATCTTTGGCAGCGCACTCGCCGCCGAAGGGATCTTCGCCTTTGCCCTCGAATCCGGATTTCTGGGCATACTTATTTTCGGATGGAAAAGAGTCAGCCCCCGGGTCCACTTCTTTTCTACCATCATGGTCTTTTTGGGATCACTCTTCTCCGCCGTCTGGATCGTCGTGGCCAACTCCTGGCAGCAAACCCCCGCCGGCTATCATATCGTAGGAAAGGGCCTCAATGCCCGGGCCGAGATCACGGACTTCTGGGCCATGGTCTTTAACCCATCCAGCGTAGACAGGCTTCTCCATGTCTGGATCGCCGCCATCCTTGCCGGCGCGTTTATGGTCCTCAGCGTCAATGCCTGGTATATACTTCATAAGAAATACCTGGAAATTGCGCGCCCCTCTTTTAAAATAGCCCTCACGGTAGCCACCATCTTCTCCCTCCTGCAGCTGTACGTCGGGCACCGCAGCGCCGACGGAGTCTCCCATAACCAGCCCGCCAAGCTGGCCGCCCTTGAAGGACATTATGATAGCTCCTCCCGTGCGGATATGTACCTCTTTGGCTATGTCGACAACAGCCGCGAAAAGACCATGGGAATAAAGATCCCCGGCGGCCTGTCCTTCCTTGTGCACGGCGACTTCAACGCACCTATTCCGGGACTGAAAGCATTTCCTCGGGACGAACGGCCTTCACAGGTCAACAGCGTCTTCCAGTTCTATCACCTCATGATCCTCGTAGGCATGGCCATGATCGCGCTCAGCCTCCTGGGCTCCTGGTTCTGGTGGAAAAAAACGCTCTTCGGGAAACGCTGGCTGATGTGGATCTTTGCCTTTAGCGTGCTGCTACCACAGATAGGCAATCAGGCCGGATGGTTTGCCGCGGAAATGGGTCGCCAGCCCTGGGTAGTATACGGCATGCTAAAGACCTCCGATGCCCTCTCGAAAATGGTCACTGCCAACCAGATCATTTTTTCTCTGATATTGTTCACCCTCGTCTATATCGTTCTGTTTGCTCTTTTCCTCTTTCTGCTGAATAAAAAAATTCAGCACGGCCCCGTGGACTACGGCGCCAGGGAGCACATAGAGGAAGGTACAAAGAGAGACAATCCGATGTTGGACCACGGGTCCAACGGCCGAAGGCCCGACATTTGATCTTTTCCCCCGCAGGATATTTTAACTTACCATCCGGAGGGGGAAATAACTGGAGCACGATCCGGATGGCATTTACATCCGAAAAAAAGCATAAAATGCACACATTCTTAGGCGTCGACCTTAACACCTGGTGGTTCCTCGTATTCGGAGCCGTGATCAGCGGCTATGCAATCCTGGATGGATTTGACCTGGGAGCCGGCGCCCTCCATCTCTTTCTTAAAAAGGAACAAAGCCGCCGCATTGCCATGAACGCCATCGGACCCATATGGGATGGTAATGAGGTATGGCTCGTCATCGGAGGAGGCGCCCTTTTTGCGGGATTCCCGGTGGCTTATGCCGCCATCTTCTCTGCATTCTATGTACCTTTTATGGTTTTTCTCATCGGCCTTATCTGGCGCGGCGTCGCCATCGAGTTCCGCAGCAAGGAGCCCATGCGCTGGTGGCGCAAGACCTGGGACATCGTCTATTGCGTGGCCAGCATTATCATTTCCCTTTCCCTCGGACTGATGCTGGGGAATGTGGTAGGAGGATTACCCCTGAACAAAGACCATGAATTCACGGGCGACTGGCTCTTTTTCTTCAACCCGCTGTCTATTTTGGTCGCCATTACCACCCTGGCTCTTTTTATGATGCATGGCGCGATCTTTCTTACCATGAAGACGGAAAACCGCCTCTATATAAAGCTGCACCTGCTCTCCAATAATTTTACGATCTTCTTTGTCGTCAGCTTCGTCATCACCACGCTCTATACGTTATTGTATGTACCTCATCTCAGCGATTTCTTTAAAGCACGCCCGGGATACTTTGTGATCCCTCTTTTGATGATCCTTTGCATCGCCAATATTCCCCGGCAGCTGAAACGAGGAAAATACCGCTACGCTTTTATCAGCTCCGCCGTCACCATTGCACTTCTGCTGATCATGGTGGCCCTGGAGGTTTTCCCCTACCTCCTGTACTGTCCCCAAAATCCGGCCGGAAGCATCACCGTATACAATGGAGCCTCTTCTCAAAAGACGGTAAAGATCCTATTGATCATAGCCCTCATCGGCACCCCGCTCGTGGCTACCTATACATCCTTTGTATTTTGGACCTTTAAAGGAAAAGTAAGGCTGGATGAAATGAGCTATTGACGACCTGGCGGCTGGCCCCTAAAGCAGCGTCCCCTGCATAACCACATAGGCGACGGTAAAATAGATCACCAGCCCCGTCACGTCCACCAGCGTTGCCACAAACGGCGCCGAAGATGCCGCGGGATCCGCCCCCAGCTTTTTCAATATCAGCGGTAGCATGCTGCCAGACAAGGTACCCCACAAAACAACCCCAATCAGCGAGAAGAATACGGTTATCGCTACCTTCAACCAGTGTGCGCCATAATTATATAAATGGAATTGCTGCCATAAAGCCACGCGTAAGAATCCAACAATACCCAGTATCGTTCCCAAAACCAGCCCCGACATGACTTCTCGCCGCACCACCCGCCACCAGTCCCGGAATCCAATCTCCCCAAGGGCCATGGCGCGGATGATGATGGAGGACGCCTGGCTTCCTGAATTACCACCGCTGGAAATGATGAGTGGAATGAACAGCGCCAGCACCACCGCCTTGCTGATCTCTCCCTCGAAATGCCCCATGGCCGTAGCCGTTAGCATTTCACCCAAAAACAGGATGATAAGCCAGCCGGCCCTTTTACGGATCAGGCTGGAGAAGGAGATGGTAGTATACGGTTCATCCAGCGCCTCAGAACCACCAATCTTTTGTATCTCCCGGGTATCTTCCGACTCCGCCAGTCGCAGCACATCGTCCAGCGTAACGATACCCAGCAGGACACCCCGCTCATCCGTCACCGGCAGGGCAAATCGGCTGTGATTCCGGAAAACCTTGATGGCCTCTTTCTGCGGATCGTTTACGTTCAGTGCAATGAATTGGTAGTCCATGATCTCGCTCACATGTGTTGCGGGGTCTACTACCAAAAAGTCTTTTATATTGATGTCGTCGATAAGCACGCCTTTGTCGTCTATTACAAAAAGCCAGTTCAGGGTCTCCGTCGCCCGCCCCCGACGGCGGATATAATGTAACACCTCCGCGCAGGTCTCGCTCGTCTTGATCGTAACATAGTCCGGGGTCATGAGCCTGCCCACCGACCCTTCCGGATATCCCAGCAGCTCCAGCGTCTTTGCACGATGCTCCGGCGTAAGCACCTTCAACAGCTCTTTTACGGCGCTGCCCGGCAGGTCAGAGAGGAAGGCCGTACGGTCATCCGGCTGCATCGCATTCAGGATCTCCGCCGCCTTTTCTTCCGGCAGAGCGTTGATAATGGATTGCTGCTTTTTCTTTCGTATGAATTTAAAAGACTTGGCCGCATTCTTGGCATCCAGGTGCTGAAAAAGCTTCACCGCCCACTGAGTATGACGGTTGGTGAATTCCGCAATATCACGGGGCGTCAGCCTGTTCAGTTTTACAAACTCGGTGAGGCGATTGTGCTGCAGTAGGTTTTTGATATCATTAAAACTGGGCATATTTCAAAAGTACGGACCTCCCTAAAAAAACCAACGGTTTTTTTAGGGCAACAGCACCTCGTCGATCTTATATATGACAAAGGTATTCCCTGCAGGCTGGTTGGCCGTCAGAACGCCTGCTGGCATGGCATTGCCGTTCCCTTTGAATTGCAGCACCCCTCCCTGGACGCTCACGGCAAGCGACCCGCCCTGTAATGTTATCACATTGTTAACTCCGGTGAGCTGGTTGCTGAAATACTGGTCGGGCAGCACATGGAACTTTGCCAGACTAATCATGGTATTGAGGTCGGCTGAATCGATGGCCCCGACACTGTCATAGCCCGCGTTTATCCATGCGGTATTGTTGGGCGCGAGCACCGTAAAATAACCCGATGTTGTCAGCGTGGTATCCAGCCCCGTGCGACGGAACAGCTCGGCTGTGAATGAAAGAGTGCTATCCTGTCCCAATGTCAGGCTTAGGGAATCCCGTGGAGATAAAAGAATTGAATTCAGCCGGTAGATCAGGGCCTTTCCAGCCATTATCGTATCCCCGGTGACAGCTGCGCCATTGAACCAGATCTGGGCGCCGGCATCTTTTTCGCCGTATAGCGAATAACCCAGGTGAGTAGGATAGGGGGCATAACCATTACTGTCCGGCTGTGCGATCTGGGGAATAAAATGATAGCTGACCAGCCGGTCTGCCACCGATGGCGGGAGGGAGTCGATCTGCCCCTCCGAATAGCCCGCCGCGCGGAACGCCGCATTGGTCGGGATCAGCAAAGTGATGGAATTGTCCGCCAGCAACCCGCTTTCATTGGCTATCAGCAACATCCGGTGGAAGAGGCTAAAGCTTGTATCTGTATTGATCAGGGATTGAAGGGGGGTAATGGGATTGATCGCGGGAGGCGCTGTTTTCCGGCAGGAGCCGATGCCAGCCAGCAGGACGATCAGAAAAACCAGCCAATTTTTTCCCTTCATAAACCAAGGTATTAACAGTGAACCAGCGTGTCATCCACCAAGCCTCCATAGTTTCCCGGCATCATTCTGCAACCCCCTTACCACCATCAGACGGTCGAGCCCCATATCACCCTCGCCGTCCGGCTCCCTATAATTTCTCGTACAACGCCCTCAGCCGGTCCCTCGTCATGATCTTTTCCCAGTCCTTTCCCAGGGCATTTTCCCAGAGAGGCTTCATGACCAGACTAACGTCAATCATCGCGTTGAATTGTTCATCCGACAGACCTTTTGTAATATGCTGGGGTATATCGATCTTATTTTTTTCCACCATTTTTTTGAACTCCTTAACCCCCTCCGGATAGAACTCTTCCAGCTTGTCAAAGACGATACAGTTGCCAATGCCATGCTTCGTACCTAAAAGGTAGGAAAGACCATAGCTGACAGCATGCGCCACGCCCACCTGGGAATAGGCAATGCTCATGCCTCCCGCATAAGAGGCCATCATCAGCTGGTCATCGCTGTCCGCATCCCAATGATCTTTTTCCACAAATACTTTCTGACACAGCTGAAGAGCTTTTTCGCCATAGCTGCGGCTGAACTCATTCAGATAGGTACCGGTAAGACTTTCAATACAGTGGATATAGCAGTCCATGCCCGTATAGAATCGCTGGTTCACCGGGGCATTTGCCGTCAATTCCGGGTCCAGCACGATCTGATCAAAAGGCGTGAAGTCGGAATTCATACCCAGCTTTTTGGTGGGACCCGTGAGTACCGTGGTACGGGAAACCTCGGCGCCCGTGCCGCTCAGCGTTGGAATACCCACCTTATATACGCCCGGAAATTTTACCAGGTCCCAACCCTGGTAATCTGCCGAAGAGCCGGGATTGGTCATCATAAGAGAGACCGCCTTGGCTAGGTCCATGGCCGATCCGCCTCCGATGCCAATGACCCCGCTTACGTTACCAAACTCCTGGCGGAGCTCGCTGGCCAGCCGGTCGACGTATTTGGTCTTTGGCTCGAGAGTAACATCCACGTAGATGATCTTATCCTTCCCCCGGAGCGGGATCCTTTTAGCCAGCGGCTTATTTTCAAAAAAATGATCCAGGAGAAAGACCATGGGGGCGTCACCCTTGCGATGAGGTGCCAGTATCTCGTCCAGCTGGTTGAAACTACCCCTGCCGAAGACAACATACCCTACCATCTTAAAATTCCGGAATTTGCTCACGCTCATAGATTTTGAGCGCCAAAGTTAAGCCACCAGCGCGGCAGCGCCAAATACCCCTGCGCTATCCCCCAAACTCGGTTTTAGCAGCGGAACCTCTACCCGGTTGTTAAAGATGAACCGGCCCAGTTCGCTCAACCCCCTTGCATAGATGTCCTCCATATTTCCAACACCGCCACCCACGACGATCACATCCGGGTCCAGCATATTGGTAATGACACTGACGCTCTTTCCAAAGAAATGACAAAGACGCTCGACGGTCTTGTCCGCCGCGGTATCTGATCCCTCCCGATGCCGTGAAGCGATCTCTTTCAGTTTTATCTTGTTGCCGGTGAGGGATGTATAATACCGTTCGAGCGCCGGACCGGAAATAACCGTTTCCACACAGCCAACCTTTCCGCAATAGCAGGGACCTCCCGACTCATCCAGGAAATTATGTCCCCATTCCCCGCCAATGCCATGCCGGCCATTCCAAACCTTTCCATCCATTACGATACCTCCACCAACACCGGTGCCCATAATGATACCAAATACCATTCGCGCAAAAGGAGCTTTTTCTTTGACGATCCCCAGCCGGGCCTCAGCCAGCGCAAAGCAGTTGGCGTCGTTGGCCAGCACAAAGGGCAATCCCAGGCGATCCTCCAGATCTTTCTGCAGCGGCATGCCGTTCAGTATGGTAGTGTTGGCATTCTTCATCGTCTGCAAGGTAGGATCCAGCACGCCCGGTGTGCCCATGCCAATGGACGCGGGCGTAAGGCCGGACTGTTTTTCCATTTCTTTTATCAGCCTGCCGATCTGCCCGATGACATGGTCATAGCCTTTAGATGCTTCTGTATCTATGCGCGTTCTGACGATGGAAGAGGGATTGTCGACAGATTCGAGTATGACCCCTTCGATTTTGGTACCGCCAAGGTCGATACCCCATAATGCTTTGTTCATGCAGTTGATTTGGATTGGCCAAATTTAGGGATTCCGGATTTTAGCAAAAAACAAAGCACAGAGAACTTCGTCAGAGCTGCGTTCCTCGCTCTTCCTCGTCCGTAACCTTCGCGTTGCTCGGTTATACCCGAAGGACCATGCGGCGGACCACAGGTCCACCGCCCGAAGCGCCATCATTAACGTCCTTGAAAAATCAATGGCTTGGCCGTCAGGCCGTCCAGCAATGGTCTCACCCCTGGCCGGCGGCCTATAGCATTTTAGCGGCCCGCTCCAAATCCGCGGGAGTATCGATCTCCACCCCCATGTAGGAAGTGATGACCATTTTCATCGGAACGCCATTTTCCAGGTACCGCAGACATTCGATCTTTTCCACCGCTTCCAGCGGACTCACCGGCCAGGCCGTAAACCGCAGCAATGCTTCTTTACGGAAGGCATAAACGCCGATGTGCTCATAATATACGGGTCCCGCCGAAGGATCCCGGGGATATGGGATCACACTTCGGCTAAAAAAAAGCGCATTATTCTTTTTGTCCAGCGCCACTTTCACATAGTTGGGATCGTCTATGAATTTTTGCTCCTTCAATACCTGCACCAGCGACCCCACCTGTACACTCCGGCCCTCTTCCCCCTGGAATACGGCCAGCAGTTTTTCCAGCGGCTCTTTTTGTACAAAAGGCTCATCGCCCTGCACATTCACGACAATGTCCACATCCATGTCGGCAACCGCTTCAGCGATCCGGTCACTACCGCTCTCATGCGTCCGGATGCTCATTTTTGCCTTGCCCCCATGACGGGTGATCTCTTCGTAAATGACATCGCTGTCCGTGACCACGTACACTTCGTCAAAAAGACCCGTAGCAACAGTATTTTCATAAGTATGCCGGATCACGGTCTTGCTACCCAGCACCTGCATCAGCTTCGCCGGAAACCGGGTCGCGGCATATCGCGCAGGGATCATTGCGATTGTCTTCATGAAAGGAATTTGGATGTCAAATGTAGTTTATTTATATTAGTACCAGGAACCGCTGGAAGCGGTTCGTCCGAAGGACAGACAGAACCGAGCCTGCGAAGGTTCCGACCGGGGAGGAGCTTTCGAAGTACCCGAGGGACGAAGGGTACGAACAAGGAAGAGCGAATACATGGAGCTCTGACGAAGTTCTTCCGACGAAGGCCTATATGCGGGAATTGGGCTATTTTTTCGGACAAGACTAATTCCCGCACTTAACATCTAACGCCGCCGCCTGCCACACCCGGCCAATTGACCCTGGCCATCACCCGCCAAAACTATCAACATGCAAACCAGCGAACTGCTCAACAGCTATTCCGTCGACCCCGGAACATGGGACGAAATGTACTCCGACCCCGAACGAACCGGAGGTTCGTTGTCCGAAGGACAAACACCAAATCATGTTCGTGGTCAATATAGAGGAATCGTCGATTTCATGCAGCAGATGAGCATCGAGGAGCTGAATAAAAAAGAAGAGCTGGCAAAAAGACTTTTCATGAGCCAGGGCATTACATTTACCGTTTACAGCAGCGGAGAAGGCATCGAAAAGATCTTCCCCTTTGACATTATCCCCCGCATCATCACCGCCGCCGAATGGAAGTTTATCGAAGAAGGGATCAAACAAAGGCTAAAAGCCCTCAACCTTTTTCTCAAGGATATATACAGCAATCAGTTCATCCTCAAGGATGGCATCGTCCCCGTGGAGACGGTATACAGCTGTCCCCACTATCTCAGAGAAATGCATGGGTTCCATGTTCCCCACGATCTGTATGTGCATATTGCCGGCATCGACCTTATCCGCGACTATGACGGAACTTTTTATATATTGGAAGACAATCTGCGGACACCCAGTGGCGTAAGTTATATGCTGGAGAACAGGGAGATCACCAAGAGAATATTCCCTGATCTGCTGCCCGGCAACAACGTACGGTCTGTCACGGACTATCCCAATATATTACACAGGAATCTGGTTTCTCTCTCTCCCAGGCAGACCGCCAATCCCACCGTGGTGGTGCTTACCCCCGGTATTTATAATTCGGCTTATTTCGAACATACTACCCTGGCAAGGCTGATGGGAGTCGAGCTCGTGGAAGGCAGGGACCTGGTCGTCGACAACCACCGGGTATTTATGAAGACGACTGCAGGCCTTCAGCAGGTAGATGTCATTTACCGGAGGGTGGATGATGAATTTCTCGATCCTCTTGTATTCCATCCCGACAGCATGCTGGGCGTGGCGGGAATCATGAGCGCCTACCGGAAAGGAAATGTAGCCATTGTAAATGCCATTGGCAATGGTGTTGCCGATGACAAGGCCATCTATACCTATGTGCCTGCGATGATCCGGTATTATCTCAATGAAGAACCCATCCTGAAAAATGTACCAACCTACCAGCTGGGCCATCCGGACGAGCGGGAACATGTTTTTACCAACATGCAAAAAATGGTGGTAAAACGTACCAATGAAAGTGGCGGGTATGGCATGCTGATGGGACACTCCGCCAGCGACGAAGAGATAAGTAAGTATAAAATGGAGATATTAAAGGATCCCCGCCAGTTCATCGCCCAACCTATTATCAGTCTTTCCTCAGCCCCTTGTTATATGAATGGGAGGCTAAAACCTCGTCGAGTCGACCTCCGTCCCTATGCGCTCTGTGGTCCGGAAGGCATCCAGATCGTTCCGGGAGGATTGACCAGGGTGGCGTTGAAGGAAGGTTCGCTTGTCGTGAATTCCTCGCAGGGGGGCGGAAGCAAGGACACGTGGGTCTTGGCAGGCTAGGCCGAGCACAGCGAAGGCCCGGCGTCCGAAGGACGCCAATCAAACAGATACCGTGTAAAGGTGGAAGGCCGAAGGCCTTCCCGCAAAAAGTTTAACTCAAATGCTAAGCAGAGTAGCCGACAGTCTTTATTGGATGAGCCGTTACATGGAGCGGGCGGATGGTATCCTCCGTATGCTCAAGATCAACTATGCCTCCTCCCAGGACGATATTCAAGAATTTTCCTGGATGCCCGTTCTCCGGATCTTTACCTACCTGGACGAAGCGGGAGCGGCAAACATCTCCCACAATACACGCGCCGTGCTCCAATACATGGTCACGGATAAGGACAACAGCAATTCCGTGTTGAATATCATCACCCGGGCCAGAGAAAACGCCCGCAGCGTACAGGACCATATTACCAAAGAGCTCTGGCAGTGCCTCAATGATTTTTATCATATTGTTCGCGACGACAAGCTGAATCGTGAACTGCATAAGGACGATCCCGTATCCATCCTGGATGTGCTGATCAAACAGGGGATGCTCTATTTCGGCACCCTGGATGTCACGATGGCAAGAGGAGAAGGATTCGCTTTTATCAACATCGGCAAATACCTTGAAAGAGGAGTTCAGTCGGCGGATATCCTCGATGTAAGGTTTAGCGATGTTAACTACGATGTTCGTAGAACGGATACCATCTACTGGAAATACCTGCTCCTGTCCATATCCGGCTATGAATTATACCTTAAAACCTACCGCAGCGGCTTCGATGCCCGCAACGTAGTGGAACAGATCGTGCTGAATGATGAATTTCCACGTTCTATCCTTTATTCCGTGGACAGGGTACACCGCTATTTCGAAAAGCTCAAGGGCGAGCGCAATAAGGAAGCCTTCCAGAAGATCGACTTTATGATAGGCAGGATACTAAGCAAGGTCCGGTATTCCACCGTCGAATCCATTATGGCCCAGGGATTGCACGCCTATCTCAATGGAATAAAAGAAGACCTCTATCAGATTGGCAATGCCCTTAATCACAATTATTTTGCTTATACATGATTTCGTACTTTTACCCTATGCCCCGATTTAACATCCATCACATTACCAGGTACACCTATGAGGGTCCCGTAAGGGACAGCGCTAACCAGATCATTCTTTTTCCCGTCAAGGACGAGTTTCAGGAGGTGGTAAAACAGGAGCTTTCCATCACGGACGAGCCGCCGGTGGATATCTATAAGGATTACTACGGCAATGAAGTAGGCTCCTTCACCCACGCGGAATCACATACCGCCCTTGTCATCGACTCCCGCCTGGAGGTCATTACAAAACCCCGGCCCGCTTTGGTAGACGATATTCCCGCCGCACAGCAATGGGACTATTTGCAACAATTACGCCGGCAGGTGCCCCAACAGCCGTTAGACTTTTCCGGAAAATGGGATATATTTTCACGAGACACGTTTTCCGGACATCTTATCGACTTTCTGACGCAGGAAAAATTTGCCTCGCTGGCGGAAGTCCTGGAAGACGCACACCTCGGGGATATGCTATCGCAAACACCCCTGCAGGCTACCACGCAATTGACAACCTACATCTACGACAATTTTAAATACATCAAAGGCCTCACGACGGTGGAAACGACACTGGATGAGGTCTGGAGCCTGAAGGCCGGCGTATGCCAGGACTTCGCCCATTTCCTGCTCGTACTTTTGCGCCAGATAAATATTCCGGCCCGCTATGTCAGCGGCTATATCTGCCCTAACCAGAACGGCATGCGGGGAGAAGGCGCAACGCACGCCTGGGTCGAAGCCTTTATCCCCGGCAATGGATGGGTGGGCTTTGATCCTACCAACAATTGCGTGGTCGATGACCTTCATGTACGCCTGGCGGTTGGTCGCAATTTCTCCGACTGCAGCCCGGTGAAAGGCACGTACAAAGGTGCAGCGGGACAAACCCTCGAAGTAGGAGTATCCGTCTCTTATGAGAGTGGCCGGACGACGGATGATGCCGCCACAGTTCTAACCCCTCAGCCGGCAGCACCAAATGGTAATGGCTCCGCAGAGCAGAATTCTTATAGGAGATATATGGAGATGCAGCAGCAGCAGTGATCAGATAGGTTTTTCTTCCGCCTTCCGAAACTTCCCCCCCACCGGCGGCCGGTATTCTCCAAAGGGCATCTTCAGCAACGGACCCATCTTATTGTTTTCCTTTTCTTCGGGATACGTATCGATACCATAATGCAGCGTACTCGTGTCCTCCACATAGACAAAGGTCCCGAAAAGTCTGTCCCAGATAGAAAAGATGTTCCCGTAATTGGTATCAGTCAGGGGTTGGGCATGATGATGATGAACCTTATGCATATCCGGCGAGACAATGATCCAGGCAATCGATCTGTCCAGCCACTTTGGAAGGGAAATATTGGCATGATTGAATTGGGACAGCAGCACGGACAGAGACTGGTAGAAGAACACGAGCCATAGAGGAGCGCCCGTGACCACTACCGCTATAAGGGTAAAGACGGCCCGAAAAAAGCTTTCACCGGGATGATGCCGGTTGGCCGTCGTCGCATCCACCCAGGTGTCCGCATGATGTATCAGATGGAATTTCCACATCCATTTTATCTGATGCTCCAGCCAGTGTATGAACCAGGCGCTGATAAGGTCAAGCAGCATAAGACCCACCAGGGTAAACAGCCACATCGGCATGGAAAAAAGATATAATAACCCCACCTTATGTCCGCTGCCATAGGCGCTGGCCTTTACAATAAGAGTGGCAAAGGCGAAATTGACAATGATAGTCGTCGCCGTGAAAAAGATATTCAGCCCTGCATGCCGGACCTTGTGATAACGCATGCGAACCAGGGGTATCGCCCCTTCCAGCATCCAGAACAACACGAGACCGCCCGCCAGGATCAGACTGCGCTCCCAGGGTTTGATGTGTTCGAAGTAATAGGCAAGCTTTTCCATTGTGCTCCCCCAGAATGGTATCTCAGAAAGTTACGAAAAAATCCGCCAGCCGGCCCGCCGTTTCTTCAGGCAGCTCCTCCGGGAAGAAATGCCCACCGCGGACCGAACCCCCTTGCACATCATCCGCCCATCTTCGCCATATTTGGATAGGCCCGCCCGCCTCCACATACCAGATATCCAGGGCGCTGCCGGCGCTCCACAACACAAGCACGGGGCATGACAAACGCCTGCCGGCCCTGAAGTCCTCGATATCATGTTCATAGTCCAGGGTGACAGCAGCCCGGAATTCCTCGCAAATGGCATGCACATGCGCCGGATTGCGCAGCGGCTCCGTATAAGCCTCTACCACAAAAGAAGGAAAGACTGCCCTCGCCGACCCCCATTGCGTGAACGCATCCTCGATTACAGCGTTCGGATCACCTGCGATCAGACGCTCGGGAAGTGGCGAAGGCTGTGATAGCAATGCCCATGGCCAGAAAGCAATGGCCAGCCGTTTGTCAGCCCTGTCCCAGGCTTCCGCAATAGGCACAATATCCAGCACGGCCAATCGATCCACCCGTTCAGGATGATCCAGCGCCATCCGGTAAGCGACCCTTCCTCCACGATCATGCCCCGCCACAGCAAAGCGAGGAAACCCCAGCATTTCCATGACTACAAACAGATCATTTGCCATCGCCCGTTTACTGTAATGACTATGCTGGCCGTCGGAAGGAGGACAGCTGCTTTGGCCGTATCCCCGAAGGTCCGGACAGACTACCGTAAAATGAACTGCCAATAGGGGTGCGATATCGCGCCACATTAAATGAGTCTCCGGAAAACCATGTAAAAGTAGCAGACCCGGGCCTGAACCAAATTTGCGTAAGAAAATAACGGCGTCCGGAGTAGCGATCTCCATTGCCTGCCCGCACATTTCAAAAGACATGCGTTTATCAGGCAGTTCAGCAAATCTAATGCCTCTTGAGCTCGGCCTCCTGCAACAGCGCTTCGGCCCGCTCAGCCTGAGTGGGATAGACCATCAGCTTTATGCCACCCAGCGCCGGACTTAGAAAAGGATCGAGCGTAATGATATGTTCGTTTTCCAAATGACAGTTGATACCGGCATCCTGCAGCATAGTCATCGAGATATGAGCGGAGATATAATTGTCATATGATCCCAATTGAACGAAATGCATAATGCCCCAATTTACAAAAAAAAGCCGGACCCGCCAGGGTCCGGCTTCATATGAAAAATTTTCGAGCATTAGCTATTCAGCATCAGCGGCATCACCAGCATCAGCACCTCCTCATTCTCATCCTGTTCCGAAGGCTTGATAATACCCGCCTTGGTCGGAGTGGATAATTCCATCCTCACCTCATCCGAGTCGGTGGAACCGAGCATCTCGATCAGGAATCGTGCGTTAAAGGCGATAGCCAGATCCTCCCCATCGTACTGGCACTTCATCCGCTCGTTACCCTCAAAAGAGAAGTCTACGTCTTGTGCCGTCAGCTGAAGCTCGCTGCCCTGGATATTCAATACCACCTGATTGGTGCTCTTATTACTAAAGATGCTTACCCGGCGCAGGGCGCTTTGGAAATCATTCCGGCTTACTGTCAGCTTATAGGGGTTGTCCGCAGGAATGACCACCTTATAATCGGGAAATCGGGCATCGATCAGACGACAGCTCATCTGGGTCGTGCCATGCGATACAAAAAGATGATTGCTATTGTAGCTGATAGTGATCTCATCCTCGTTGGAAGGGAGGGCGGATTTTAAAAGGTTCAGCGGTTTCTTCGGCACGATAAGGCTGTCGTTCTTTGGACAGCTGACATCCTTGCGCTTGTAACGCACCAGGCGGTGGGCGTCTGTAGCCACGAACTGCAGCCCCTTCTTATCCATTTCAAAAAAGACCCCCGTCATGGCCGGGCGCAGATCGTCATTGCTGACAGCAAACAAGGTCTTATTAATAGCCGTCACCAGGGCGACAGAGGTCGTGGTGAAAGAGGTCGTCTCGTCCGTTGCAGGCTCCTTGGGGAAATTGTCCGGATTTTCGCCCATCACCTTATATTTACCGTTGTCGCTGGTCAGCTCTACCGCAAAATGCTTGTCGATATTAAAGGTCAGGGGCTGATCGGGAATATTTTTTAATGAGTCTATCAGTATTTTGGCAGGGATACAAACTTTACCGGTGTCCTTGGCTTCCACTTCCAAATGTACTTTCATGACGGTCTCCAGGTCAGTGGCTACTACTGTGAGCTTGTTTTTCTCCACTTCAAACAGGAAATCTTCGAGAATTGGCAAGACGGTATTTGCATTGATGACGCCGCTGATCTGTTGCAATTGTTTCAATAAAGCCGAAGAAGAAACGATAAACTTCATGGAATGGTATCTTTCAGGCGAAACTACTGATTTTTGGTTAATGACCAAGTTATTCAGCCAGGCGGCACCGGCCACTACCCTAATTGTTAATTTTATGTGACTAACGGGGTGCCAGGCTCCTACCCCGGCCAGGGGTTCATTATCAGATGTCGTAAATTCGCAGGAACAAAATCGTTTCCTTTCCATGTTAGACAGGGTACAGCGGGGCGGGCGGCGGCAACAGCTGTCGCTGGAACAGGCGCTTCAAAAGGCAAGACATTACTGCGCCTACCAGGAGCGTTGCCACTCCGAGGTAAAGGAAAAGTTGTATGGCTTTGGCCTGAAGAGGCAGGAGGTGGAAGAGGCGCTTTCCCGGCTCATCGAAGAGAATTATCTCAACGAGGAGCGGTTTGCCGTCCAGTTCGCCGGCGGGCGGTTCCGGATGAAGCAATGGGGACGGATAAGAATACGCTATGAATTGAAACAGAAACAAGTAGGTGATTATTGTATAAAAAAGGCGCTTGCCTCCATTGACGAGGAACAGTATGATCATACCCTGTCCCGCCTGGCGGAAGGCAAATGGGAATCCCTAAAGGACGACGCCGATGCCCGCCTTCGCCGCCAGAAAGTCCAGGCGTATCTTATCCAGAAAGGATACGAATCAGAAAAAATTTTACCCATTATAACTCACCTGGATTGACCCCACTCACCTGTCTCCGGGGCCAAAAAATTGCAGTATATATACGCCGGGATAAAGAAGGCCTGTGTAATTAAAAGCTGAGGATCACTTCATTGGGGCATCGACTCCCCATGCCAGCCCTTCTTTCCCACAGGGCTGTCCCCAGAGAAAAAGTATCTGTTAACCCAAAAAATAAAAGAGTATGACACAGAGAAGATCAGATTATGGAAGGTCGGGAGAGTCTGATTACAGACGGCGCGGCGACAGAGAGGACAACAGAGGATCTTATGAAGGACGAAGGCAGAACAGAAGAGATTATGAAGAGGAAGACGAGGATTATGACAACCGTGGGCGTCGGGAGAATCGCTCCGACAGAAGAGGTTTTGCCTCCATGGATCGCGATCGCCAGCGCGAAATTGCTCACATGGGCGGCGAAGCTACATCCCGGACACATGGCCGGGAATTTTATCAGGACATTGGTCATCGTGGCGGAGAAAGAGTTCGGGATGAATACGGCCCGGATTACTACCGTGAGATCGGCCACCGCGGAGGCCGGCGGACACGAGACGAATATGGCCCTGAATTCTACGAAGACATTGGCCGGCGCGGTGGGGAAAGGGTCAGAGATGAATATGGCCCCGAATTTTATCAGGACATTGGCCATCGTGGAGGCCAGCGGACACGAGACGAATACGGACCTGAATTCTACCGCGAGATAGGCCATCGCGGAGGCCGCGGAGGACGCGC
>Ga0207674_10002819_pt1 | contig 21611 bp, 16 predicted proteins | sample KBSCornC72_FD_184303 | JGI IMG/M metagenome (GOLD analysis project Ga0207674, IMG submission 184303) | Corn rhizosphere microbial communities from Kellogg Biological Station, Michigan, USA - KBS Corn C7-2 (SPAdes) (version 2) | ecosystem: Host-associated > Plants > Roots > Rhizosphere > Soil ...
GTGCGGCCGGATGGTGCTTTCAACTTTAATTTCTGATGAGCGCGTCGCGTGTATCATCCGGTCGCTGCGCTCGCGGTACTGTATGGCAACCGTTGATTGTGACACAGCCCCGAGGGCCGACGCACTCCAGGGGTCACCTTACCGAAAATCTTTGGTGTACACTACGCGTTCCCGGTCATGAAACCGAAACCTCAAGTCACAATCGCTCACTACCAGGTTATCGAACCCATCGGCGCAGGTGGAATGGGAGCCGTTTACAAGGCATTCGATAATAAGCTACAGCGCATCGTGGCCTTAAAAGTCCTGCCGCTTGAGTATGTCTCGCAACAAGATCGGCGACGGCGCTTTTTTCAGGAAGCGCGAGCCGCTTCTGCTCTGACGCACCCACACATCCTCACTGTCTATGAAGTCGGTGAAGATAACGGCAAACCTTACATCGCGATGGAGTTTGTCGAAGGCCAAACGATCCGCCAGAAGATCAAAGGCAAAGCGATGCCGGTGCCTGAAGCTTTAGATGTGGCGATTCAGATTGCAGAGGGACTCTCAAAGGCTCATGAGCTTGGAATCATTCATCGCGATTTGAAACCAGAAAACCTCATGCTCAGCAAGGATGGTTACGCAAAAATCCTCGATTTTGGTCTGGCCAAACTCGTAGCCCAACGCGACCGGGCCCTGGTTGCCGCGGACAGTGAACAAAAGACTCTTATTCGGGGAGTCGAAACCGAATCGGGAACTCTCCTCGGAACAGTAAATTACATGGCGCCAGAACAGTTGCTGGGCCATCGGGTAGATCATCGCGCCGATATATTTTCTTTTGCAGTAGTGGTTGCTGAGATGCTCACCGGCGCCGCCCCCTTTGTTCACGAGAATCGCATCGATACTATGCACGCAATTCTTCACCGTGAACCTAAACTCGCAGATACTGCTTCAATACCGGTCGGATTGAGACAAGTTCTCATCCGCTCACTGGCCAAAGCGCCCAAAGAGCGATACCAGTCCATCAACGAACTCTCACTTGAACTTCGAACAATCAAAAAAGATCTTGAGCTAGGTAAGAGTTCAGTTGTCGCTACAAAGTCGAGACTCGTATTGCGTCGAGACCTTTCTTCAACAGGTACCGGGAAAATAGATTACGCGAACGAATTGAACGAAGCTCAATACAAGGCGGTAATGACGACGGAAGGCCCGTTGCTGATCGTCGCAGGCGCCGGTACTGGAAAAACCCGAACGCTCGTTTACCGTGTCGCTCGCTTAATCGAGATCGGAGTCAAACCAGAATCTGTTTTATTGCTCACTTTCACGCGACGCGCAGCTACGAGCATGTTAACTCGAGCCGCAGCACTCGCGGATGCGCGTTGCCAGCGAGTGTCGGGAGGAACCTTTCACGCACTTGGACATTCCGTGCTAAGAACTTTTGCCGATGACGCAGGAGTACAAAAGAACTTTACAGTCCTCGATCAGAGTGACACTGAAGACCTGATCGATTTGCTTCGCCGGCAAATCAAACTCACAAAAGAGCGCCGGTTCCCGCGCAAACGTACGATCGCAGCGATCTTCAGCATGATGGTCAATAAGATGATCTCGCTCAAACAGGTCCTCAACCAGGCTTACCCTGAGTTCATCGACGAGCGACGAAATCTGGAAGAATTGTTTAAGTCCTTCGAGGCATTTAAAAGAAGCAGGCAAATGCTTACCTATGACGACTTGCTAGTTCGCCTGCGGGAATCGCTGGAAGCAAGCGCAACGATGCGCGACAAATTGTCGGCGCAGTATCGCTACATCATGGTCGACGAATACCAGGATACTAACCGGCTACAGGCTGAGTTAATGAAACTGATGACTTCGCAGCACGACAACGTTGCAGTGGTGGGCGACGAGTTTCAGTCGATCTACTCCTTCCGCGGAGCCAGTCACAAAAACATGCTGGAATTCCCAAGGCTTTTCCCAAAGGCCCAGATAATCAAACTTGAAGAAAACTATCGGAGTACTCAACCCATTCTCGACGTGGCGAATGCACTGATGGGCGAAGTCAAGGAGAGTTATAAGAAGAAACTATTTTCACGCATCGAAGGTGGCCAAACACCTGTCGTGGTCAGTGCCCAGGACGAAAATGAGCAGTCGAGATTTGTGGCCCAACGAATCGAAGAGTTGAGAACAGAAGGCGTGCCATTCAGTGAAATGGCCGTGCTGTTTCGCTCCAGCTCTCATTCGTTTGACCTGGAAATTGAACTGGCGAAACAAGGAATACCGTTTCGCAAGTTTGGTGGGATTCGATTTGCTGAATCAGCTCACATCAAAGACGCCCTGTCGTTCCTCCGAGTTGTAGTTAAGCCATCCGACACCCTTTCGTGGTTTAGATCGTTAAAACTGATCGAGCACGTTGGCGATGCAACCGTTTATCAAATACTCGAGCACCTGGAAGTTGAGCGCAAAGAGTTCCGCTCAACAAGATCGAGGCAAAGTCTTTTTAAGAAGCTCCTTACTTTTCCAGCGCGAGCGAGCTACAAGAGTCAACTAACTCGACTCGCACGCTTATTCAACAACGTGCTTGAAAGTAAAACTCCGAATGAGCAACTGAGTGCGGTCCTGCGATTTTATCGTCCGCTTTTGAAAAACAAGTACGACGATTCCCAACGGCGGGGCCGGGATCTCGAACATCTGCAGGCAATAGCAAAGCGATATAAGACGGTAGTTAAGTTGCTCGATGATGTGGCGCTCGACCCGACTGAAGCAATTCAGGGAAGCATCGTTCGTCGGGGTGGTGGATTCGTAACGCTTTCGACGGTTCACTCGGCGAAAGGACTTGAATGGGACAACCTTTTTGTTATCTGGATGACGGACGGCTGGTTCCCGTCCAACCGTTTCCAGGATGAATTTGACGACCTGGATGAAGAGCGCCGCTTGTTGTACGTCGCGACGACGAGGGCCCGGCGAGACTTACACTTCGTATACCCGCTGAATGTGTTTCGTGGCGATGCTTATCGCGGCGACGGTGGGTTTGCGCCAGTTGTGTCCCGCTTTCTCGAACCAATTCCACCCGAGATTCTGCCCCACGCCTCTTTGATGGGAGATTGATGATAGGTCCTCGCTCCATCAAGGTCCTATTCTCCAATAAGGTCAATCGGACGCATAAGCTCAGTCGTACAAATAGCTCCTATGGCTTTACTTCAGGGAGTCTTAAATCTTGCGTCTCATTCACACCTATCCCTTGCTAATCCATGACTTCTGATTGATCATACCGCTCAACCGAGAACAGGGAGGTCAACAAGTATGCGTTGGAGAGGTGAACGCGAGAGCAGTAATGTAGAAGACCGGCGCGGGATTTCAACAGGCAAGGTTGCAATTGGAGGAGGACTTGGCACTCTTATAATCGTAATTCTGGCATTGCTGTTGGGCGCAGATCCGCAGCAGATCCTTCAGCAAGTTCCGCAAAATAATCCTTCGGCTCCAGTCCAGTCCTCACGGCCAAACAATCAACAAGAAGATGAGATGAAAAAATTCGTCTCTGTTGTGCTGGGCAAGACCGAAGATGTTTGGACCGATGTGTTTCGGAAAAACGGCCGGCAATACCGCGAACCAACGCTTGTTCTTTTTACGGACCAGGTCCAATCAGCATGCGGAATAAGCGGAGCTGCAGTTGGGCCTTTTTACTGTCCGGGTGATCAGAAGGTCTACATCGATCTCTCTTTTTATGAAGAATTGAGGCGCAGATTCAACGCGCCGGGTGATTTCGCGCAAGCTTATGTGATCGCACACGAGGTTGGTCACCATGTTCAGAAATTACTGGGGATTTCGGACAAGGTCGACGCAATGCAACGGCGTATGAGCGAAAGTGATGCTAATCAACTTTCTGTACGACTTGAACTGCAAGCTGATTTTTTTGCCGGTGTTTTCGCACGCTACGTAAAGGAACAAGGTCTGTTGGAACCTGGAGACGTTGAAGAGGCTTTGCGGGCAGCAACTGCGATCGGTGACGATACTATTCAAAAACAGAGTCAGGGTTACGTCGTGCCCGATTCTTTCACTCACGGAACTTCAGAACAAAGGCTGCGGTGGTTCAGAAAAGGTTACGATACCGGCGACATACGGCAAGGAGACACGTTTGCCTCGACAAACCTTTAAGGATGGATCGCTCGGCATCTCAACTACCAGATCGTCCCTCTCTTTTAGTGATGTCGAGGCCCAATCCCAATAAGCTGTTACTGACGGGTCAGACCCAATTTAATCGCGTACTGGATCAGTTCCGCGGTGCTCTCGACTCCAAGACCTTCCATCATCTCGTACTTATGAGACTCAGCAGTGCGGGTCGATATACCCAACCGCGTTGCAACCTCTTTCATAGTGCATCCCTCAATTACAAGTTGCAGCACTTCTCGCTGACGTGGAGTCAAACTCAGTCTCTGTTTCTCGCCAATTTGCTCGGTTAAATCCTGGACCCATTCCGTAGCAATCAACGGCGTCACATACTTATGGCCCGCCAGTACTTGTTTGATCGCCAATATCAGCTCTTCGCCAGCTGATTGCTTGAGCACGTAGCCTTTGCCACCGCACCTGAATGCTTCCGCGAGCAAACGATCGTCTGCATGCATTGTGAGGAAAATGATGCACGAGTTAAGCCCCTTCGTCTTTAGCCTGCGCACTGCATCCAGGCCATTCAAACCAGGCATTGAAATGTCCACGAGGATGACATCCGGTTCAAGCCGGACCGCTTCTTCTACCAACGCGTGGCCGTCGCCAACCGTACCCACAAGATCAAATTCATCTTCGAGTAATCCCTGAAGACCTTGAACAAACATCTTGTGATCATCCGCTATTAATATTCGGGTTCGGGGCATGATTACCTCATAGGAACTTTAGCAGTCATAGTAGTGCCTGTTTCCGGATTAGATCGTATTTCAAAACTTCCCTGCAGCAGCCTGATTCGCTCTTCAGAGCTGGCCAGTCCGATTCCATTTCCGCGCCGTGCTCGCTCGACGTCGAAACCGACACCGGAATCAGACACCTCTAGTGTCAAATAACCGTTGGTCTCCTTCAAGATCACCTTAGCGAATTTTGCGCCTGAGTGTCGCGAGATATTTCTGAGGCCCTCCAGGGCAACTCGATAAAGACAGACAGAAAGCTCGATTGGCAGGGGTTCAATGCGAACATCGGCTTTGAAGCTCATCTCGATATGCTCTTCACTACCGAATTCGGTCACATGAGATTCAAGCGCTTTCACAAGTCCCAGGTGTTCGAGCACTTCCGGATGCAACTGATGCGATAGCCGTCTGATTTGCGTCGTCAAGTCGTAAGCTTGCGATCCAAGTTGACTCAGCTCACCCAGCAACTCTTCGTTTGAAGTTGGCAGCTTACGTTTGAGCCGGCTGATTGATAGTCCGAGTGCGGCAACATTCTGACTAACGTCGTCATGTAACAAAAGGGAGATCCGCCGTCTCTCCGACTCCTGGGCTGATATCAGCCGGGCAGCGAGGGCGCGAATCTGCTTATTACTCTGTAGGACCTTTTCCTGACTTTCGCGGGCGCTATCGATTGCCTGATGAGCTTCTGTGACGTCGCGGACAATTGTGAGCACGTTGTCGCCTTCGGCCAGGATAAGACGCGCTTCGAAGAATTTCGTCTCACCGTTCATTGGCAAGGTATATTCAACGACATAAGGTACATCCGTGGCACTAAGTTCTGACAAAATCTTGATGAAGTTTTCGGCCAACTCACGAGGCAAAACATCCTTGATGCTTTTACCAACAAATTGCGACGGCGGGACAAGAAGTTGATCAACCTCACGCGCTGAATAGTCGAGATAAATGCCGTCCCTGGTTAATAAAAACATCATGTCAGGCACGGCCCTCAGGATCGCCTGGTTACGCTCATTTATTTTTGCCAGGGCCTCTTCGGCCCTCTTGCGTTCAGTTATATCTATTCCAATGCCAAGCATGCGTGCTGGTCTGCCCAGGTCATCGCGCAACACAGTTCCTTTACTTAGGAACCACTTAGTTTCGCCATCGGAGAGCATCCGAAATTCGAGCTCGTACGGAACACCTTCGCGAACAGCACGAAGAGTTGCCAGCTCAACGTTTTCTCGATCGTCCGGATGGACCAAACGGAAGAAGGTTTCCGGAGTAATGTCGTCGTTTGATTTCGCGCCTAATCGCTTTCTTGTCTCGTCTGACCACATCAAACGATTTTCGAGTATTCTCCAATCCCAGGTCTCCATTTGGGCGGCGTTGAGGGCGAGGGTCAATCGCTCTTCATTCTCTCTCGCCGCCGCTTCCACTTGACGTCGTTCTTCGACGATTGAAGCCAGCACCATCAACGGAATTGAGACAACTATCAAAAACAACTGGATCGACATTGCGTTGTCCGAAGATGAATTCAATACGAATGGACCAGCACCGCGAGTAGCACCATCGATCGCCAGAAACATTATGACGACAAGTGAAGTCGTGATGCCACGGAGACCAAACCTGACCGTGGCCCAAAGCAGGAACGGTAGCGGCCAATAAAGTAATGACGGCATTTTGTCCGCAACCCCTCGCGATGTGTTGAAGACATAAAGAGCAATTGCCATAAACCCTATCGCGAGCACGGCCGCTTCCAGATAACGACTGAATGGTGCGTTGCTGATGCCGCGGACACCTCCGCGTATCCAAACCACCACAAAAGGAATAATCGTTAAACTAGCCAGTACGTTCGAAAAGAAACGGATGCGCCAGATTGCCCAGTACTCTCGATGGTCCCAGTTATTGAGTTGGACCAGGGCGCTGTCAAGAAACGAGGCCGCGAAAGGTGCAAGAAATGCGCCAAAGAGCAAGAAGACGCTGAGATCGCGAATCCTCTCGAAGTAAACAGTACCTTCCTTGATGAAATAGTTGATGCAGAAAGCACCCAGCAGTGCTTGAACCGAGTTCGAAACAAACCAGCAAAGGACCATGGTCGTCGGCACCCCGCTTTGCAATTCAGACGCAAAGTGAGCCGGTAATGCGGCGGCAATGATCATCCACCACCAACGCCTCTCAATCAGTAACAACGCCGCAAGCAGGAGAGAGTTGGGCATCCAGAGTGTCGAGACTGAGCCTGGTTGCAGTGCGAACTCGAAGCCTATCTCGGCAGTCAGATAGTAAGTGACGAAGACGATAAAGGCGGCCAGAGCAGCAGTCCGAAAAGTGGGATCGCTAAAGGGCTTTTTTGCTTTCGCAATGGTTTGGGAACTCACGAAGCTGCCTTTGGAACAGAGTAGATTGTCCTGGCTAATTATGTGGGTGACGGCGGCCTTCCAACAAGAGAAGGCGGTTAGTTGTCACTTTGATCGGTGGTTATTCGGATTTCAGGCCCCGCCCATATGCCGGCCCTATCGGCGTATGATCGCTTTCAGAAGGGTTGCATTTTGCAATCAAAATGCTTCACCGATGCCAATCACCAACGTATGTCCAGCACGTCCTACCGCCCAGTCTATCCGATAATTGATGTGATTCTTCTTCTCAATGTTGAAACGCAGTCCAACTCCTACTGCCGGCAACAACTCGTCGGACCTGAACTGGTTCCATCGACGCGCAATACCACCAACTCCCCCAAAGACAACTGCACCAAACCGCCCTTTCAGAGCCCGCCGATACTCTGCCTGGGTCGCAAACATCCGGCGATTCTGGAACTCACCTCCGGTGTAACCCCTCAAATCATTGCTCACACCGTAGAGGCATAAATCATAGAACGGCACGCTTTGGTTCGCGGAGCAAATCATCGCTCGGTAAGCAAGAATACCTTTCTCGCCAACGGCCCGGTACTGGTTGAACAAAAGTTTATAGGTTTGATATTGACGTTTGCTTCCGAGGGACTGGTCGAAAAAATCGCCCTTCCAATCGAACAAAGATCCCTTGGTTGGAAAAAAGGTGCTGTCCCTCGTGTCTCGTTGAATGTGAATTCCCAACGCCACCGTCGTAGCCTGAATATCTATCTCAGGAATTTCAAATCCGCCCGGCGTCTGTTCACCGTCGAGCCGTGCATACAAACTACGGTGTTGGAAACGCGGTCCGATGAATACCTTTTTCCCGATGTTCCTCATGAACTCGCCGAAAAAGAAAGTTCCGCCCTGTCGAATTGGAACTGATACCGGGGGACGATTCGGCACTCGACCGATGCCAAAGAAATCGTAATTCACACGACCTTTACCGAATGCAAAAGTCGTCTGATACTTGTTTTCTGCGAAGTAAAGTCGCCCACCAATTCCGCCCCCGCGGCTGCCATTGCTTGTAAAAGCTGCAACCGCACCTATCGCCGAGGGCGGCGAAACGTTGTCGTCTTCTTTCAACTTGAAAACATATCCGAGGACGAAAACGAGACCCGACCCAACAGTGGGACTAGTCGTAGGGATCGGGGCAATTACAAACTGTCCGCGCTTTTGCTTTGGCGGCTTAGCGGCGGGTTGATTCTGAGGAGCGGCCTTACTGGAACCGGGTGCAGGTGACGGGCCAGGCGAAGGAGACGGTGAAGGCTCTTGAGTATTCGTGGAGCGAACAAGCTCGGCCCCTTTTTGACCCATAGCCATTGCGATGTTGCCTGATCCGGTAACTATTAAACTTATTAAAAGAACTTTCAGAACTGAATCAGTCATCATCGTCCCCGTATGCACTATTCGCGGAGGCTTTGCACAAAAACTCCAATCGTGCTGAGTGTCGAGCGATCAATACAGTACCGCGAGCGAAGCGCGGCGGTGGCACACTCGATATTACGCCTAAATTCTGATGATTGGTTCGTTGAGTGTGCCGTCCGGTCGCTTCGCTCGCGGTACTGTACTGTTGGCATGTTACTTTTTGTGCAAAGCGGAACCCTTGCTCAAAGAAATTAAGCTGCTTCGCGGCGGCGAGTATGAGCTAATTTATAACAGCTAACAGCTGGTAATTTTGACAGCCTTAGGCGAAAATGCCGCTGTTTTAAACTCACAATTGAAAGGAACCTCACCATGTCCAGCATCAAACTCAATCTCGTAGACTCAGAAAGCACTCTGTCAGGAACAATTCACGCTTCGATTGGAGACTATTGCGTAGCAGCTCTTGCTGCTGAGCCTGAAACACTCAGCGAGCTCGAAGCGGCGCTAACACGCTTTCAAAGAGATCCAATCGAGCTACATTTTCACCTCGATCTTCACCCCGGCCTCGACGTTGACAACGAGCCTTATGACGCCGGCATTTTGATCGTGGATCTCGCAGCAAGAATCGTGGTCTGCGATTCAACCTACTCTCTACCTGGTTCGTCGGGAGTTGTCGGATACCATGATGGTTCAAACGACCAGGACTGCCCGATCAAATATCAACTTGATCCGGATGAGTGGCTGTTCCTCGATTCGGTCAACGGATTTGAGACACGACATTATTCGCGTCAGCAACTCAGAACACTTAATCCGCCGCTTGATGCTCGTCCGGTTCTCTATGGTCGACCGCTCGACGAATTCCTCGCGAAGCAAATCTTTCAGTCAATCTCTGAAAGCAATCGGACTGAAATCGCAACCGCGCCAACTTCAGAAACCAGTGCTCAGACCAGTCAGTCAGTTTCACCGGCCAGCGATCTAACTCAAGAAGAACATTGGCATGAAACGGATAACCCTGACGACGTTGATCCACTTTCAAAACAGATCAGTGAGATTCACAAAACCTGGCTGATAACCCCGCGTGAAGACTTACGTGGTAAATCACCTCGCGAAGTAATGCTTGCAAAGACGGACTTGATCTCTTTCGATCTCGAGTCGCGCTGCCTGCAGTGGTCAATATTGTTGGAAGGTCCTCCGTGTTTGGACCGCAATTCTTTCGCGTATCGGTTTGCGGGATTCGGACAGCACGAATGGGTGATCTATTACTACCTTATTCGTTCTTTGATTTCTCAAGGCATCAACGCCGCGCTGGCGACTCAATCCAGTAACGCCGAAACGAAGATCGACGAATTGATCGCGAAGCTTGAGGACGTAAAGCTTCAATGGCTCTCTGAACCAAATGAGAGGTTTTCAGGTCACGTACCTTTTATCGTTCTCGACAACGAGCGAAAGCGATTGCCGGAGGCAATGGGCGGTCGCACGATGGTAATCGATGAAGAATGTCCTATCTGCAAAATGATGGGGGACGAGGCTGAAGCCGGCCTGGGCGTTTTTTTCTGGCACCTTGACGGATGCAACATGGAACAGGATTTTGTCTTTTCCACTTACCTGACAAAGGAAGAGTGGGAACTCGAGCAACGTCTGTATGAGCAGATCTCAGACGAATGTGCTGAGAGAATGGCGCAAAAGGAACGAGGTGAAGTGGTCGGCGACGACCTTGCATTTGAACCGATTCAAGTAGATGAGTTTGTGCCGTGGAGACACTTTGAGGAAGAACCTCCCGAAGCTTAGGTAATATCCTTTTAGAACTCGTGAGTGCCGTTTGGAATAGACCGCGGTTTTAGAGACCGCGTTTTTTCTTATCGATTACGAAATCGATTCGCTCAATATTGCATTCCCTTGCCTGGCTAATCAGCCGGTACAAGGATTCAAATCGAACTTTAGCGGCACTCTTAATAAAGAGGATCCGCTTGCCTGGGCGGATATAAATCGCTTCTTGCTCAATGCTCTCGCATAGTTCCGAGAGTACAAGCTTTCGTTTGCCCAAATAGAATTCATCGTTACCTGGCACCGAAATTACGATATTGCGATAAGGAAGTGGAAAAAAGCAGGCAATATCAGAAGCCGTTTCGACGGGCGGGATGTCCATGAGTGGCAATTCCACAAGTTCTTTTAAAGAAAAAGCCGCCAGACCAATCAAGGTTGAAACGACGAGGGTCGTTAGTCTGAACAATGTGAGCTTCATTGTACGACTTAGACATCGGAAGCCCCGAAAAGTTCCGCCACCGCCTAGGTCAGAGGGGCGCATTGAATCGGCCTGATAGTACAAACGTTCCCCCAAACACTCGTAATCTGGTAGATTCTCATCGTATTTCCAGCTTCAACGACGATGAATCCTGCGACTCGATCATTCCTGCGTGCGGCTGCGGAAGGAGACGCTAACCTTGTTAGAGCTCTCCTCGCACAGGGAACCGATGTAAATAGCAGAAACGCTGCGGGCCAATCGGCGCTGATGTTAGCCTCTGCTTTCGGCCATCTCGCCGTTGTTAAAATCCTGCTCGCAGCCGGAGCCGAACGTGATCTTCAAGATGATTTGGGGTTTAACGCGCTTGATTGGTCAGTCAACTACAATTCGATCGGCGAACTAATCGCAGCGCCTCGAACCGACCCTCAACCTCCGGAAGTAACACCCACTCCTCCAGTAGCGCCTCCGCGTGAGCCTGTTATCGTCAAAAATGAAGAACCGGAAACCAATCAACCTGTGCGGCGTGGTTTGGGCGGTTTGGCCGGAGCGATCCTGCGAGATAAAGCAGTAAAGGTCACTGAGAACGCACTGCCTGCAGAAGTGTTGCCAACGGTTACAAGTATTAATGGCCAGTTAGACGTGAAGACTCCGGAACCCATATCCGCTCCGATCAACATTACAGCTGAGCCAGCAGCACCCTCAAAAGACGAGAGCGCTGTAATCACACGCGGCTTCGATAGCGAGGCAGCCCCAATCGTTGAGCCTCGACTAGACCCAGTTTTGGCCGCCGAGCCCGTTCCACCCATATCTTCTTTATTCAAACCACGTAAAAAAATTCTAACGCCGCTACCGGAAGACGATATCCCAGATCTGCCTTCGACTTTTGAAAGACCAAATGCCGTAACGACTACGCCGGCTGATGATGAAACCTGGTCCGGTCGAGAAACAGACGATACTGCTTCACCGGGAACGAGGCCGGTGGCAGCAGCTCGCATTCTCTCAGTCGACGAGTCAACCGAAAGACCCGTAGCCAGCAAGGTAAAAGTCGATGTCCCATCATTTAAACCCATTCATCACTCTACTCCCCGGCCTATCCTCTGGTTATTGATAATTCTGTTTGTCGGGATCGGAGCCTTCGGTGGTTATCGACTCAGCAACTATCTTTTCGAAAGACAAAACAAGGAAGCGCCTAAGGAAACATCTGTCCCACAAAATCAACCCCTGGCCGCTCCGATAAAACTTGGACCAGTGGTTGGTGGTAACTTGTCTGGTCTGGAAGTTTTAGTGCCAGACGCTAGTTATCCGCCCTCGGCAAAAATTGAGTACGGAAGTGTCACAGTGCGAGTACAGGTCGATCAGAAGGGAAAGGTGACTTCAGCTCGAGCTACCGATGGCGATAAAACTCTTCGCGCAGCAGCCGAAGAGGCCGCACGTCGAGCAGCATTCTCGCCGGAGAAACTTTTAGACAAGGGGCGCTTTGTGGTTGGCACCATCACCTATAACTTTCTGGCGCCGCAGGCCGCAGCCGCAAACAGTCCGGTTACACCCGCACCAACAGCTCAACCAACCTCCACGCCCAGCGTTCCAAATGAAACTGAAGGCGCGCCAAAAGTCGGAGGACCGCTGGCCGGAACGGAACTCCACGTGCCCGCACCCGAATATCCTTCCGCGGCACGACGTGACCGGCTCCAGGGCGCGGTTACGCTGGTGATTCGAGTTAATAATTCAGGAAAAGTAGTTTCCTGGAGAACTCTAGAGGGTGATCAAAGGCTACGAGCTGCGGCGATTCGGGCCGCACGAAACGCAACGTTCAATTCGGCTAAATTGCCTAAGAACGATGTAGTAGGCACGATAACTTATACTTTTCGACCTTAATCGCTACGTCACATTTGTGCCATCCGGTCACTTCGCTCCTGTAATCAGCCCGTGTACCTTTAAGCAAAGCCAAGCACATTCAGACGCGATCATTGGAGACTTACCCGACGCTACCCAGAGCGGTACCGACGAGTGCAACGCTCCTCAGGCGAAGAATCTCACAAAAATTTTCTTGACACCTTATCTAGCAATGATTTAAATAATGTTTGTCCTTGTTGTCTCTTGCAAGGGCTCCATTCCCGAACATCTTCTCCTGGAAGAAAATCATAAAAACTGAGGTGCCTAAATGTCCCTTCCTCTAATCTCCGGGCTTCGCTCGAACGACCTGGCCATCGACCTTGGAACTGCCAATACCCTCGTTTACGCGAAAGGGCGCGGCGTTGTGGTCAGCGAACCCTCCATAGTCGCGATCAATAAAGTCACTAACAACGTCGAGGCTGTCGGAAAAGAGGCCAAGGAGATGCTTGGCAGGACGCCAGGAAACATCGTTGCCATTCGGCCAATGCGTGATGGCGTCATTGCGAATTTCGAAGTTACTGAGAAGATGCTTCAGCACTTTATTCGAAAAGCTCATAACGGCAGAACGTGGGTCAGCCCCCGCGTCGTAATTGGCATTCCCAGCGAAATCACTCAGGTTGAGCGACGTGCTGTAGAAGATTCGGCATATCGCGCGAAAGCCTCGGAAGTTTATCTGGTTGAAGAGGCCGTGGCGGCAGCTATCGGAGCTGGACTGCCAATCACTGAGCCGCATGGAAACATAGTTGTTGATATCGGCGGGGGCACGACTGACATTGCCGTCATCAGCCTCGGAGGAATCGTTTATTCCAGAGCAGTTCGCACAGCCGGCGACGCGATGGACAACGCCATCGCCGAATTCGTCAAACGACGATACAACTTACTGATCGGCGAACGAACAGCAGAAGAGATTAAGATCACTCTCGGCAGCGCTTTTCCATTCGACGAACCACTCTCAATGGAAGTTCGCGGCAGAAATCTACTCGAAGGTATCCCCAGGACAATCACGGTCAGGGATGAGGAAGTTCGCGAAGCGCTCGACTCCAGTGTTAGATCGATTGTCGATGCAGTGCGGGTTGCGCTTGAACGAACGCCGCCGGAGCTTTCGTCCGACATTATCGATCGCGGCATTGTTCTGACTGGTGGTGGTGCGCTCTTAAGAAATCTCGATAAGAGACTTTCCGCAGAAACAGGACTGCCGGTGTCGATAGCCGACGAACCACTCACTTCAGTTGTTCTTGGTGCGGGCAAGATGCTTTCAGATTTCGCGCTGTTGAAACGAGTTAAGTGGGAAAATAAATTACAGTTCTAGTTTAGCAGGACGGAACGCGGCGCCTTTCGAGTGTGCTTGCTTAAGAGCGGGATCTCTCGACACGAGCAAATTCTGAGCAGAGAGCGCTGCTGCACATTAAGTCAACTATCCACTGTTGAGTTGGACCATGCTTTTGCCGGGTGTCCAGTTTAACGGCGGCCTTCCCGTACCAATAACATGTTCGACTCCTACGAAGAACAACAACGAGCTGAACTCATCATCATGATGTTGGCGAAGCTGTATGTTGTCCTCGAACTCTCCCCCGATGGATGTCCGGTGTGTCGGAAAACTTTAACTCATGACAGCGAGTGTCCGATAACACTTGCCTGGTCATTGCTCGACGCTGAACAACAAAATACTGCTCGTACGACTATTCGAACGTTGGCTTTGAGTATTGGCGTTGATGAGTCGTTAGCGGATCCCCTAACACACTGAGTTTCGATATAACAAAGCGGTGCCGGACCACCGCACTCCAAGGTTTAAGGCGAACCTTTTACGTAGCGGTCAAACCAGGCGATTGTGCGCTCGAGTGCATCAACGCGGTGCTTAGCTTCACGTAGACCATGTCCTTCGCGCGGGTAACGCACAAAAACCGAATCCACTCCTCTACGCTTTAAGGCCATGTACATTTCCTCGGCCTGCGTGATGTGGACATCATTATCATTCTCTCCGTGCAGAAATAGGGTCGGGGTCTGGACTTGACGCACAAACCGTATCGGTGACCACTGCCACAACAATTCATAGTTGTCCCATGGAAATCCTCCGAATTCCGCATGGACCAGATCCTGATAGAGCGAAGTTGAGTAGAAGCTAATCAGGTTACTCACACTTGCTACTGCCACCGCGCCTCGAAAGCGAGGCGTTTGCGTAATAATCCAATTGGTCATAAAGCCGCCATAGCTGCCACCAGTAACACCGAGTCGGTTTGGATCGACCCAGGCGTTTCTCTTTAATGCCTCATCAACCGCATACATTAAGTCTTTGTAGTCTCCACCACCCCACTCGTTCAGCGTTCCATCACTAAACCGTTGGCCGTAGCCACTCGAACCGCGCGGATTAACGAAAAGCACTCCGTAGCCTTTCGAAACGTAGACTTGAAAGGCCGGGTTGAAAGACCAATCGAACATCCCGTGCGGGCCGCCGTGAATACTGAGAATGAGGGGACACTTGCGATCTTCGGTGCAGCCCTGAGGTTTCATGACCCAAGCCTGAATTTTGGTGCCATCAAAACTGGAAAAATTCATTTCTTCGGGCACCGTCAAACGAGCCGAACGAATAAAGCCGTCGTTGTGAGCGCTCAATCTGCGAACTGGAACAACATTCCCGGCTGCTAACCAGATTTCAGCAGGACGCACCGGGGTCGACAGAGTAAAAGCGATGCCAGGGAATCCGTTGGTCGTTTGTGGCGCGAGCATTCGATTAGCAAGACTGAAGCTCGAGATTTGAAATGCCTGCGTCAGGGGAAGCCGCGCCGTTTGGTCCAATCGCGCTATGTTTTCCGGAGTGTCAAAAAATCCACCGAGTTCACCGTCCTGGGCGAACATCGTGAATCTCGTTGCTTTTTCAGTATCGACACCGGCCCGAAATATCGATGAGTAACCATGGTCTCCCGCCAGAAAGTAGACCGACCGACTGTCCGGCGACCAACGTGGATCCCGCGCGCGCCGGTCCAATTCTGCCGCCAGCTCTCGACCTCCTCCTCCCGCAGCCTCGATGATCCATACGTGAGTGTCTTCGGCGACACTATCAATTGTAGTTACATCACGTTTTGTGGCGGTGTAAGCGATCCATTTTCCATTTGGTGACCAGACGGGGTCGTACTCGCAGCCTTTCGTTTGAGTTAGCTGTCGTATTTGACCTCCAAAGTCGACTGCAAATATGTCGGAGTTGTTGTTGGCGTCAGGATCCGGCTCATGATTGGAGATGAAAGCAATCTCGTCGCCTTTTGGACTGAAACTTAAAGCGTGATCATAAAAAGGGCCTGACGTTAGTTGTTGAGGTTGAGGTCTATCAACATCGACTAGAAAGACATGTGTGCGACGATTATCTGATAAAGCAGTCCGCGATTTGTACTGGATGCGATCTATAACTTTTGGATCGTCACCTTTGGCTGAAGTTGAATCAGAGATCTCGGCTTTCGCAGAAATGAAAGCGATACGTCGGGAATCCGGTGACCACGCAAAGCTTTCCCCGGCATAGGTGATGAAAAAATTTGTCGTTTGAACCGGCGCGATAAACTTTGGCTCGCGTTTGTCGAGTCTTACAACCCAAACGCCTTCGAGATCGTCATGCTTTGATTGGAACGCTATTGACGAGCTGTCGGGTGACCAACGTGGGGTGCCAGCATTCCAATCGCCATTGAGTAATGGTGCCGGCATCATTCGCAGATCAGGCCAGTCCAGGTATGGTGGAGTTCGAATTCCAGGCGTAGCAAATTGGGTGAGCGCTCCGAGAGAGGCTGGAGCGAGCCAAAGCGTACTCCGCGTCTTATCGTCCTCAGTTGTTGCCACTGAGTAGACCACCCATTGACCGTTCGGTGAGATCTGAGCGTCCGAAACTGACGCGACCCGCAGAATGTCTGCGGGTTGGAGCGGGCGCCGGCCTTGCGTCAGTCCAACACTTGCAGCGCAGCACATGAGCAACACTGGAAGTAATATTCTGGAAAGCTTCATTAGTTTGTTTAGAGCGTAACTGGCTACGGCTTCGGGGATGGTTTGGGTTCCGGCTGCGGGCCGCTAATCTTGATACTTGTTCGTACCAGGTCCCACGCGCTCACAAACTTGGTAAGATCTCGATCTGGTCCATTGTAGGTCAGCACCGTCACTCGTTGACCCAGTAACGCCCAATAAATTCGAGCGGCGCCAGGTTCACCACCAATCGATGCTGTCATATTCGTGCCTTCAGCCTTTACTCCACCAATCTCAGCTGAGTCGGGCGACTGCTTTGGAGTCGCACCCATAGATACGAATTGACTGGCAATCGAAGCGATATAGGGATCGATGATGGCCTTCCTGGCATCGGGCCATTTTTCAGGTTTAATCTTGCCTCGATGCACGAGGACTCGAATTTGCGCGTCGGCATCGGCCCTTGAGAGAGTGAGCTGCTGCAGATCGCCGTTGCTTTCGTCCTGCAAGGTCCAACCCGCGGCATAGTCAAACGATAGACCATCTTTCGCGAAACTCTGCTTATCAACTGTCTGTCCAACAGCTAACACGTTTATAAAGGCGAGCAGACAAATTACCTGCCCGGCCAATCGCATTGCTCTCATTTTGTTTCCCCTCCCGGTTTTGCGCTGATGGTGGCGGCAAGAGACACTATTTCAGCGATGTAAGAGTTTGATTCAGCAGCTTCCAAACCTCAAGCACGTGGGTCTCAGTAGTCCTGATGTTGCCGATCGACAGACGCAAGGTGAACTTGTTATTCAGCTTTGTGTGCGAGATCAACGCAGCGCCAGAAGCGTTCAGTGCGTGCATGATTGATTCGTTCAACTCATCCAATTCATCGTCCGCAGCCTTTTCAGGACAAGCACGAAAACAGACCAGACCTAGCGAAACTGGAGCTTGTAACTCCCAGTCACTCGATTCCGACACCCATGAGCCAAACAGTTGTGCCAGCCTGCAATGTTCTCTGATGCGAGCCGCCAGTCCATCCTCACCAAAGTAACGCATCACCATCCACAGTTTTAGGGCGCGAAATCGACGGCCCAGTTGAATGCCATAATCCGAACCGTTTCTAACCTTCTCCTGCTCTGGCGTACGCAAATACTCAGGCACCAGCGAGAAAGCGCGACCGAGTAAATCCAGGTGGCGGCAATACAAAACTGACAGGTCAAAAGGTGTAAACAACCATTTGTGAGGATTTACAACCAGCGAATCTGCACGATGACAACCAGCGAGAATATGCCTCAGTTCCGGCACGATCGCGGCGGAACCTGCGTAGGCGGCGTCGACGTGTACCCAGAGAGCGTGTTCTTCGCCGATTGGGATGATGTCGCTTATTGGATCGACACTCGCCGTCGAAGTCGTACCAACCGTAGCGACGATACAAAATGGTAAATACCCGTTGCGCTTATCTTCAATGATTGCCTGTGAAAGCGCTTTCGGATCCATTTGAAATCTACTGTCGGTCGGAATTTTACGGATTCCGCGTTGGCCCAGCCCGAGTGTGATCACACCTTTTTCGATCGAAGAGTGTGCCTGTTCGGAAATGTAGACTCGCAGCAACGGCAAGTCAGATCTACCGCTCATCCCTTCTTCACGAATGCGTTGCTCAACTCCTTCACGCGCGGCGGCTATCGCATGCATGCTCGAAACAGAGGCTGTGTCGTAGATGATGCCGCTCAAGCCAGGATCCAAACCCATAATCTGTCGCAACCAGTCGAGCACAACCTCTTCAAGTTCCGTAGAAGCTGGAGATGTTCGCCACAGCATCGCTTTGTTGTCGAAAGCGGCAGCTAACAATTCACCAAAGATACCGGGAGCGGAAGTTGAAGTTGCGAAGTATGCAAAGAACGAAGGGTGACACCAATGAGTTAACGCCGGAACGATTAGCTGATCCAGGTCCTTCAAGATCGTTTCCATTGGCTCGCCGGACTTTGGCGCTGAAGCGGGCAACTTCGCCTTGAGCTGACCTGGTTCATTCTTAGAAAGCACCGGAAACGATTCGATCTGATCAAAGTAGTCTGCGATCCAGTCGATCAACTGGTGACCGAGACGGCGGAAATCTTCCTTGGGCATATCTCCGGACGGTGGAGCGAGTGTCGAGGTAGGGATTTTAGGTGTAGTCACGGCGTGGGTATCTTACAAGGTGGTGAATAATGAGCCCAAGGCGCTCAAGCCTGCAAAGCCTCTTATTCTCTGTCATTCCTATGATCACCGATCGATTCTTCCTCTCATTCACCCCAGGCCTCAGCCTGGGGTTCGAGCCCAATACTTAAATCTCCCAACCCTTTTTAACGGTTTATCTCGGCTTACCGCGGATCGAAAGTATGTTTGGTAAACCGTTGAAACGGTTAAATAGGTTAGGCTCGGACCGTTACCCCGGGCTGAAGCCAGGGGAGAATGAGAGGCAAGACAAAAAGAGTTGAGTCTTCTCAAAGGCTTAAGACCCCTAACGTCAAAGACCCAAGACCGTCCGAATTACTCACTTCAAAACACAAACACACGAAAACTCCCTTCTGAATTTGCGCCAAATCAACCTTAAAGTTTATATTCAGACTCGATTTAATTAGCCGTGCCATGCAAATCGGTCTGCTCCAAGACTGCGGCGACTTATTTCAATCTCAAAAAGTTCGGAATCCTATCGTCTAAAAACACTTAGTGCTCTGTGAGGACCTATATGAAACGCATCGCAATCTCCCTCCTACTCGTTACGAGTCTGCTCTTCGCTCTAGCCTGTGAACGCAAGGGCGGACCCAGCGCTTCCAACGGTACTGGCACGATTGTAGTCGGCTATTACGGCGATCTTTCGGGACGCACTTCCAATTTCGGCCAGTCAACCAAAGAGGGTGTGCTGATGGCCGCCGACGAAATCAACAAAGCAGGTGGCCTGAACGGGCGGCAGGTACAAATTCTTTCTGAAGACGATGAGGGACGTCCAGAAAAAGCCGCCACCGTGGTCACGAAACTGATCGATCAGGACAAAGTGGTCGCCTTGCTCGGCGAGGTCGCATCGGGTAACACTCTCGCCGCCGCTCCAAAAGCTCAAGGCGCGAAGGTGCCCATGATTTCACCTTCGTCCACGAACCCGGCCGTCACCCAGGTTGGTGACTACATCTTCCGTGTTTGCTTCATCGATCCGTTTCAAGGAGAAGTGATGGCCAAGTTTGCCGCGAACACTCTCAAGGCGAAGAAAGCGGCCATCATGCTCGACTTTAACTCCCCTTACAGCCGCGGTCTTACAGAGTTCTTCGAAGCCGCCTTTAAAAAACTCGGCGGTCAAATTGTTAACCAGCAGTCGTACACCCAGGGCGATCGCGATTACAAAGGCCAGTTGACTGCGATTCGTTCAGCGAGTCCTGATGTTATCTACGTTCCCGGTTACTACGGCGAGGTTGGTGTCATTGCTAAGCAGGCCCAGCAGTTGGGTATCAAAGCGCCACTGCTCGGTGGCGATGGTTGGGATGCAACTCAACTCTGGGAGCTCGGCGGTGATGCGCTAAATGGCGATTTCATCTCCAATCATTACTCGGTTGACGATCCCTCTCCAGCGATTCAAAAGTTTGTGGCCGATTACCAGGCTCGATATTCAAAGCGACCGGACGCGCTCGCAGCTCTTGGCTACGACGCCATGAAAGTTTTGGCTGAAGGTATCAAGAAGGCCGGTACCACCGATGGTCCGAAGCTTCGTGATGCCATCGCGCAGACAAAGGATTTTGCCGGGGTAACCGGAACAATCTCACTGGACGCACAACGCAACGCCGTGAAGCCGGCAGTCGTACTGAAACTCCAGGACAAAAAGTACATCTACCAGGAAACAATCTATCCAGAAGGAATGGGACCACAGACTAAAGCTGCTCCAGCGGCAACGACTGAAGCTCCAGGCAAGGCTGGAAATTAGGAATCCGTAAGATCACAGACGACTATGGATACCTTTGTTCAGCAGCTTATTAATGGTCTGACCATCGGTGCGATCTACGCTTTACTCGCGCTTGGTTACACGATGGTCTACGGTATTTTGCGGCTCATAAATTTTGCGCACGGCGATATTTACATGGTTGGTGCGTTCGCTGGATTCTTCCTCGCAACGCAACTCGGATTCGCCGCGGGACCATCGCTCGTTGGTCTTGTCATCGTTTTGATTGGCGCAATGATCATCGCTGCATTGGTCGGTATGGCAATCGAAAGATTTGCCTACCGGCCAATCAGAAAATATGCGCGAATGACGACGTTGATTACGGCCATCGGCGTGTCGCTCCTGATTGAAAACGGCTTCGTTGCAAAACTCGGCGCCGCTCCCAGAGCCTTCCCGCAATTACTGCAGGAACAAAGCTATACACTCTTCGGCAATGCAGCCATTTCAAAATCTCAGATTCTGATTTTCGGCGTCTCAATTTTCTTGATGCTGCTCCTGCAGTGGATCATCTTCAAGACAAAGGTGGGTACTGCAATGCGCGCGGTGTCGTTCAACCTCAACTCAGCAAAGTTGATGGGAATCAACACCGACATGATAATTTCCGTCACATTTGCACTCGGCTCAGCTTTAGCCGCCGCTGGCGGTGTGTTGACAGCCCAGTACAATCCGCAGATTGATCCGTTAATGGGAATCATCACGGGATTGAAAGCATTCGTGGCCGCCGTTTTGGGAGGCATCGGAAATATTCCGGGCGCGGTGCTCGGCGGTTTACTGATAGGTCTCGCTGAAACATTTGTCGTTGGGTATGGACAAAATGTTGGTGTTCCGACGACGTTTCGCGATGCTGTTGCCTTCGCAATCTTGATTCTTGTGCTCTTGTTTCGTCCAAGTGGCTTGCTCGGATCAACCGTCCAGGAGAAGGTGTGAGAAAGTTGACTGGTACAGTACCGCGAGCGCAGCGACCGGATGGTACACGCCACGAAACGATTATCCAGGCCGAAAGTTGAGGGTAC
>Ga0207674_10002820_pt1 | contig 21610 bp, 17 predicted proteins | sample KBSCornC72_FD_184303 | JGI IMG/M metagenome (GOLD analysis project Ga0207674, IMG submission 184303) | Corn rhizosphere microbial communities from Kellogg Biological Station, Michigan, USA - KBS Corn C7-2 (SPAdes) (version 2) | ecosystem: Host-associated > Plants > Roots > Rhizosphere > Soil ...
TCAGGCAATAAAAAAACATTGCAGGCGGTGCCACTACTCTCCACTTACGCATGCGATCCTTCCAATTCAACATTTTGGAATCGGTGGTAAGCAATTTCCTGGCTTCGAGTTCGCTGTAGCGTTTCTGCGCTTCGAACCATCTATTGAGTGGTTTGCGATCGTCGTGAAGGATTGCTGATCCTAATTCGCCGACTTGTCCGTCTATTACTACTCGATGCGCGTGTCCATCTACGGTATAAGTGCCTTTGGCTTTTCTGAAGAGGACGGTGACGGGCGGGTAAATTCCACTTCGCAATCTTTGGCCGTTAATACAATAGATAAAGCGCGCTTTGTAACCATCGATCGCTGAATCAGGTTGAAGGCCTTTCAGTTCTTCTACAAACTCGTCAGTCAGAACATAGTCAGCATCCAGATTCAAAACCCATTCAGTGTTTATCCGTCCTTCTGTCAATCCGAAGTTACATTGATCCGAAAAGCTCGAAAATTGTCGTTTCAACACCCGCGCCTGTTTGTATTGGCCCACTATCTCCAACGTTTCGTCGTTGCTAAAACTATCGACCACCACAATATCTTCAGCCCAGGTTAATCGATCGAGGGTCTGTCTGATGTTTGGCCCTTCGTTGTAAGTAAGAATGAGTGGTGTTATCTGCTTGAGCATTACGAACGGTTTTGTTCAATGACTGAAGCATATAGCGACGACAGCGAGCTTCCTACACTCTCCCACGTAAAATTACGTGCGAATCTGACTCCGGCCATTCCACGAGTTTTCAATTCACTCATGTCCCCAAGCGCTGTTGAAAGAGCATTGGCAATCGATTCCTGCCCTGGTGCGGTGATCCATCCGGCTCCGGCATTCTCAATTTCTGCTGCGAGTTTGACGTTGGAGCCAACTAGAACGGGAACACCGCAGGTCATGGCTTCCAGTAAGCAAAGTCCAAAACTCTCCTGAAAAGAAGTTAAAGCCAGTAACGATGCATTTCGCAGAATTGCAGATTTCGCGGTGGACTCGAGCCATCCCGTGAACAAGACCCTATCGATGTTGGCCGCTGACGTTTTCAATCCAGCAACGTAATCACGGTCACCATCGCCAGCGATCACAAGTCGCCATTGGGAAGAAGCAGGCGTGGCTGAGATGCTAATAAAAGCCTGCAATAGAGCTTCAATATTCTTCTGGGGATGTAGTCGAGACAGAACCAGGATGTAAGGCCGATCAACAAGCGATGGAAACAGTTGTTCAAACTTCTCTCTGGAGATTTCGAAACTGGAAAGCTCGTCGTCAATGCCCAAAGGAACGACTGTTCCGTGGTTTAGTTTTAGCGTTGCTTCAGTTGCGTTCTTTTCCGCCTCAGTTGTGTACTGGATTGCGGCCGCATTAGTTAACAAACGTTTGGCGCCAAGTCGGAGAAAGAGGTGTTTTCGAATCCGCTTTTGCTTCATGCTCCAGGGATCCAACGTACCCAACGGCCTGACGATATAAGGAACTTTCTCTCTGGCGCACGCCCTCGCGGCCGCGATCGACGAATGATTAAATACTGCATGAATATGGACGACGTCGAAGTTTGTAATCTCTGAATTTAGCCAACTGGTGAAGGGTCGAGAGTATTTAAACGAATCGCCTAATTGAGCGGCAAAGATATGGACCGGCACACCGTCCAACGTTGCCGAATGGTCTCGCTGCAAATCGTCTTCGAGATCGTGATCAGTGGTAGCAATCGTGACTTCAATACCCGCGCGCTGCAGAGCCTTACACATTGGGACAATGGCATGGCCTGGGCCGCCGGAGCGTTTCGAAACAGATGGAATAACGTGAAGGACTCTCACGAAGGCGTCTTCAAACTAGCGTGTGACCCCATTTATCTCACACCACTTTGCGAGGACGTAGGTGGACCAGGGACGACTCCAGCCGACCGATCGCGGAGAAGTCTGGAAAACATTGAAAAGACGAGTGACCCCTTTTACGTTCAGACACGACGCATCAAGCAGTGTTTCATCTGCCAGAACGCGCGACACCTCTTCGCGAAGCTTGGACAACAACCATTTTTCAAATGGCAGTGTAAAACCCATCTTCGGTCGCGAGAGAAAGTCGGCAGGCAACAAATCGACCAGGACGTCAGCGAGCAAAGGTTTTGGAACTTTACTTCCGCTATTCAACTTCCAGTAACCTGGTAATGACAACACTCTCCGCACAACCTGCTTGTCGACGAACGGTACGCGAACCTCCAGAGAATGGGCCATACTCATACAATCAGTATCCCGCAACAAGGTATTCGCCATGTAACCCTGGAGTTCAATGCGAGACATAGTATTTATGACGTCGTGGCCGTTGTGCCCGTTACTCCGAGCAGGCTGGGTTTCAGGACGCAGTTTCGATATCGCAGCGATCTGGTTATCAGAAAAGAGTTGTCGCGAGATCAAATAGATTTCCTCAGGGGTGCCACGACTGGCGGCGAGTTGCCAAATCTTGCTTCGACGGCCGAATTGATTTCCATTCAGCTTCCCGGCGGCAGCCATTGAAGACCTGAGTAAACCAGGCACGTGTTTCAACGCCGAGGTCCTGACGGCTCGTCTGAAACTAGGGTATCCGGCAAACAGTTCGTCGCCTCCAAGTCCGGATAACGCCACTGAAATGCCTGCTTCCTTAACTGCCTTCGAGATGGCATAGGTGTTCATAGCGTCAATCGAAGGCTGATCGAGACTTGTTAAGGCGGCTGGCAACATCTTTAGCAGGCTATTCTCACTGAGACGTACCTCGCGGTGCTCGGTGTTGAACTTGCGGGCGACCCGAGCAGCATGTTCACTTTCGGAAAATTCCTGCTCGTCAAAAACGACGCTGAACGTCTTTGGTTGGCAAGCGTTCAATTGACTCATCAGGGCGACGAGTGCGCTCGAGTCCATACCGCCCGACAGGAAGATGCCCAACGGTACGTCGCTGACGAGATGAGCTTCAAGTGAACGCGCTAACTCATGCCGTAATTCAGCGATGCTCTCCGAACGCGTCAAGTTGTTGCCGTCAGCGTTCAAACCTGATTCAGGCTCTATTGAGTCAAACTGGGAAAGGGCCAAATTCAGATTTACGCCAACACGCGATATCCGCAGACACTGGCCCGGCATCAATGACCAAACTCCCTCAATTATTGTTCGGGGCGATTGGACCGAGCCATAGGTTAAATATGAACTGACACTGGTCTGGTCCAAGGTTCGAGCAACCTGTCCGCTTGCGAGCAGCGCTCGGAGCTCCGACGCAAAAAGCAATTTCCTGGTCTGGTATTGTTGAACGGTGTGTGGAGCGAATACATCGTCGCTGGAATCGAGGGTGAAATAGAGGGGCTTTATGCCTAACGCGTCACGGGCAAGAATAAGCTCCGAATTTGTTGCATCCCAGAGTGCCAACGCAAACATACCTCGCAGCCGGCGAAAAGCTTCGATGCCCCACTTTCGATAAGCTCGAAGCACTACTTCCGTGTCGGTACGGGAGCGCCATGGACCAAAGTCGTCCCCAATCTCACTGCGAAGCTGAAGGAAGTTATAACTCTCGCCGTTGTAGGTCAGACAATTCCCTGTTTCCGGATCAAGCATCGGTTGATGACCGGCAGAAGAGGTATCAATGATCGAGAGCCGTGTGTTACCAAGACAGACTTTAATGTTGGCTTGATCCAGGTCTTGCTGGAAGAATGTGACCCCTTCATCGTCCGGTCCACGGTGCCTGAGCGCCTCGTTCATGCGCTGTACAGTTTGCTCAAGTGAGCCAGAAGCCCGATCCGAGTTGATCTCGATAATTCCGGAGATGCTACACATTGAACTTGTGGTGCGGACTAATCTGCACTATCGCTGAGTCGCGACCTCGATTCTGCAGGAAAGTATTTGATGACACGCTTGTATCACATCATCCACCTCGATCATTTTCAGACAGCGCATTCCCTCTTTGTCACATATCTTGAGCAGACAACCTTCGCATGGTATTGACCGCCTCAAGACTACATGACCTGGACCATAGGGTACCCACCTGCCGGGCCAATCGAGTGCAGCCATGATTGCGACACAGGGAGTATTGACGGCTGCAGCCAGATGCATAGTGCCCGTGTCGTTTCCCACGTACAACGCACAGTGTGACAGCGCCGCCGCAGCTTCTCGCGGCGTTAAAACTCCGGCAGCTGCTGAGCCACTCTTCCAATTTTTGATTAGCCGATCGGCTAGCGCTCTATCTTCTGGACCACCAAAGATGATCGGGTAAATATCGTAATCGCGTATTAAGCGCTGCCCAACATCCTGGAACCGTTCTTCGGGCCATATTTTTGAAGGCCATTTACTTCCTGGTCCAAAGCCAACGAGTACGCGTCGTTCTATATTCTTAACTTCCTCTCGGAGCCATGAACCGGCTGCTTCTTTCTCCCGCAACGTAAGCTCCAGATCGATCCGGGCATCTGTGGGAACCTCGACGCCGCTGAGGCTCAGACGATAAATCAAGTGATCGAGTTCATGCTCAGCTTCCGGTAATGGTTCTGCTGCCGGCTTAATTGGCATGTTGAGGCCATGATGTCCGATTACTTCTTTTATGCCGGCCATTCTGAAGAACAGGAGATCTCGACGAACGTCTTTTGGTTTGCGCAAGCGTGGCGCCAGGTAGACCAAGGTATTGAAGTGACCTTTGCGCAAGCTTTTTAGTAATGACAGCGACTGCAGGCTGCGCCAACCCGCTCCATTTACTGAATAACTCAACCACTCATCGATCAATCCTGATGCGGGTATGGTTTGTTGGGCTGTAACGTTCTTCGAATTGCTATCTACGTTGCCGAGGAAGCTGATGTGCGCATCGGGAAAGGCTTTTCGTAAGGCGTGTAACGAGGGGAGCGCTATGAGCGTATCACCAAGCTCGCCAACTCTAAACACCAGAATGCGTTTGGTTGTAGACGTCACCTCGTTCGAAAGTCTATTGCTGATTGTTAGCCAAAGTCGCTACAGCAAAAAGAAATGATCCTGCTCTACTCAAGACGCTGCTCGCTACAGAATCTGGGATTTTCGAGACGATGCCGTACTTGAGACTTCCCGTGAGTCCAGTTCCCGGGAGTGGTACGAGTTCACTCGTTTGTCCCAGAGCTGTGGCTGATAACATGCGCAGGCCGTTAGCTTCCAACAGTCTCTTCAAACTCTTCTGATCGTAGAAGCGAGCAATGAAGCCATCGGTGTAATAACTGAGGACCTCGTCAGCGGACATGCCGCTGAAAAATTTTCCGCTCGCGAAGCCGCGCATCAGTTTGACGTACGAGTCGAAGGCCCGCCGGTTATAGACCATCAAGCGAAACTCGCCGCCAGGTTTAAGAACTCTCGCGACTTCTCTGACAATTTGATCGGTGTGTGCCGAGTGATGGATGACACCCCACGACCAGACGAAATCAAACTCGTTATCACCGAAAGTCATATTCTCGCCATCCATCTCGAGCACTTCACCGGGAAGCTCATTCAGCTTCAACCGGCCTTTTGTCAGCGCAACTGCACGGCTGGTGAGATCAATTGAACTGAGCTGGCAGCCCGCTTCGGCGAGTAACTGCGAGTGAGAACCAAGACCACAACCAATTTCGAGTGCGCGCTTCCCCTTCAGTTCCGGGAAAGGGATAAACCGACCGAAAGGTTTCGAGCCTTCAAACAAGGGCGACGAACTGAAAAACCGGCGGTCAATCTCCTTAAAAAACTCGGCCGAACCTTCCTCATATCCGTTTGATCCGTGCCAGTCGTAACTCATCGGGTTACGAGTCCACCAGGTCTTATTTTCCTTTTGCAAACTCCGGACGAGTTGGGGGTGTCGTTCTTTCTCGATCATGTCCTGGCCCCTGCATTCAAAGCTATCGCGGTTGATGTTTGGTCTGCATGACTGCCCGGCATCGTGCGGAATCTGACTGGGCGGGCTCGACGCCATTTGATGATCGGCATGAATACCAGCAGGCTTAGCGCAACTTGTTGCAGAATTCCGCCAACATACGCAGCCATTTGCGATTCAATTCCCAACATCTGCGGCAGTAGAGCAATCCCCAGGCTGGTCATCAGCACTCCCGATGTTTTGCTCAAGAAGGCTGTTTGATAAAAGTCGAAAAAGATCCCTACTAAGAACATTATTCCGATCACGCCGAGCCAGCCGAAACTGATGAACGACTCCGTGAGGATTCCAACGCCGATAGCGACGTTGTTGAGGTCTTCCTCCGCAGTCAGACCGTAGGCGACCTGATAGAAACGATTTGCTTCGCTAACAGAAGGTTTTTCGGGCCACACAAATCTGGGGATGAACGTGATCACTAAATAGCTATAGAGTTGTCCATATTGATAAGGAACAGCATCCGGAGTTTGCTCGAGAACGTTGGCCGATTGGGCCAGGAGAGAGACGCGCGAGACGCTCTTGTTCAGTAGTTCACGAAAGTCAGCTCCAGATGGATCACTCAAAGCGGTTTGCCACTTTTCCAGCGAAGCATTCACCCAGAACGAAACGCGATCGAGCTGCGTTGCCTGTGTCGGTGATTGTTGATACCAGTAGACATTGCGGAACTCCTCTTTACCTACCTGGAAAAAAAGCGTGAACAACAAAACGGTCATCACTGCCAGCCGTGGAATCTTGTGTCGCTCAGCGATGTAGGCTGCGGCACAGATGATCATGATCGACGCTGCATTAGCCAGCCATCCTGACGAGAGCCCAACGACCAGACGTACCATGAGAAATCCAAACACCAGCAGCTTGTCTAATTGAGTTGCTTCCCGCCGTAGATAGAGTCGAAACATCAACGTGAACGCGAGCAGTGGAATAAAGGACATCGCCAGGCTTATCAGCTGCCGACCACCTTCACCAAGGACGTACGTCGACGGTTCAAATACACCCAGCAAGGCGCTTGCTACTAAAACTGCCCGAAGATAATTTCGCTGTCCGCGCTTCTCGCTCAGGTACGGAGTGCTACGTGGGACAAGTCGTCGACCGATTCGACTTTTCATGCCAATCCACAGAGAAGTTATCCCGACCAGGCACATTACCAGAGCAAGAGATAGAAACTTTGGAGAAGACTCATGGGCAAAGACAAAGCGCGCCATTCGGATCGTGAGGTCTCCCCAAAAGAGAGCGACTGCGTAATAAAGCCAGTACATCAGGGAAAGCATTGCAAATACCGGGAGCTCGTTGTCATTTTGCCGTTGCCAACGGACGTATGATGACCAGGGTATTACCAACAGGGCGACGCAAAGTGCGAGTTGCCAGAGATTCACTGGATTGATACTCGTCATCCACAGCAGACAGGTAAAAGTCAGGGGCGGTAGAAGGTTTCGCGCAACATTCAGGTAGGTATATTGTTTGGGAACTAAGTAACTCATGCGAGGAAACTCTTCTTAACTACCGCGATGGCTTCCAACAAACTGTTAACAGTAGTGCGCACGGAAAACTGGGAAGTAGTTGCGCGCACCTTAGCTCGCATCTGCTCGATCTCATTTCCGCGAGCTGCATAAGCAAGGATCAATTCGGTCAGCCTACTGACATCACTGAGCGGGAAAATATCGCCGGTTAGACCAGGTTGTATCAGATCGGGACCACAACCGACGTGATCGCTGACGATACATGGTAGACCACAACTCATAGCTTCGTTTACGACCAGGCCCCACGTCTCGCCGCCGTCCGATGGTAGTATCAAAGCGTCCGCTGCCACATAAGCCTGGGCCATTTCAGACTGATTCAAAAAACCGGCAAACGTGATTGGAGCATTCATTGATCGAGCCGCGGTTTCACACTCCTCGCGCAATGGCCCGTCTCCGATCATCAATCCTTTAACTGAAGTTCTTTTGGCCGCGGCACCGGCGACCGCGCGAACGAAATCGAGGGGACGCTTTTTCTCGACAAACTTTCCCGCGAAAAGAAAGGTAAAGTCGAGTGGTGAAATGTTCCACCTCGCTCGCAGTTCGTCGCGTTTTGCCTGGAACTCGGCTGCCCTGTTTGAGAAATAATCGATGTCGACCGAGTGTGGTACTACGAACACACGCTCCGGTTTGGCTCCGTAGTGAAGAAAGTAATCTCGGGACCACTTACCAGTTGCCAGACAACCATCAAGCCTGGGAATGAATGACTGATAGAGTGGCCACTTGAGTGCTCTTTTGACCGTCGACCTGCCTGACCGTAAATGGGAATCACTGCGCATCAATACCGGAGTGCGACTACGCCAGCATGCAAACATGGCTTGCCACGCACTACGAAAATGCCATCCATTTACTACGACTGCGTCGTACCTCCCGCGAGCGATCAGGGCTCGCACTTCGGGCGTGTCGAGACCGTTAAAACTTCCCACTGCGGGTCTGGTAGCAACATTCTTCAAGAAGCGATGTGAGTACCCATTTAACAACTCGACGTCCCAGTTGAACTCCACTCCAAAGCCGGCTGCTGCTTGTTCGGCGGGAGTGGCGTCGTGACAGTATAGAACTTCGAGTTCAACATCTGGCCTTTCGTTGAGCGCCCGAAAAACGGGGGCGTAATACTGGATCGGATGCGTTGTCAAAAACGCGAGACGAGTGCGGGATTCCGCCTGTTGGTCCAATCGTTTTGCAGTGGCTGCCACTAACGGATACTCGTGATGCTGTTCAGACAATCTGCGAGCCGGGCCGACATCGCCGATGTGGAATATTGCCGGAGCGCATCCATGTTGGGTTGGCTGAAAGAATGCTCATTAATAATCAGTCGCTCGAGTGCGAGCTTAATTTTTCCAACCTTCTGTCCAGGCCCTTCGATATCGGAGTAGGTCACCAACTCACCTGCTTCGGTTTGCCGCATAATCTCGATAACGCTGCTCGCCTCGTGAAAGATTGCGAGCAGTGGACGTTTGGCGAGAATGCAGGGAAAAGACTTCGACGCTGTGTAATGTTTTTCGTTCGATCCAAGCAATAGAAGAGCTTGCGAATCTAACATCAGCTGCAAAGACTCCAGATAGGAAACTCTCGCCGGCCTCTCGTCCACAAGTTCAGCGATGTTTGCTTCGCGCGCGAGCCGCTGAATATCCTTTGGAGCATTACCGTTTGCGGCATAGCTTGTACCAATGAAATGTAGCCGAATCCTTGAAAAGATTGCCGGTGACTCTTGTAGGCCCAAGCTGATTGCCTCGAAAAGAGCCCTCACCGTTTCGTGCATCGCAGGAATACACGCGCCGACATAACTGATGTGGAAGTAACCATCCTGATTATCAAAGATAGTTTGCCGGCGGGGGTTAGACCGTAAGTAATCAAAATCTGCCGCCTCTGCGCCATAGGGAATCTCGGTAGCGCGTTCATCGCTTAACCATCCGTACCTTTTGATGACTGAGTCCGTCGTGCCCCGGGAGACGCCGGTGATGTGGGCCACATGCTTTAATGCGTAAGGTTCGACCGTTCGCGACAGAGCATTTGCGAAAGCCCATTTTGGAGGCCTTTGCGACTTCGGCACACGGTTGTACGAGTCAGTTACCCAGGGGTCGATGTAATCGATTACGTATGGAATCATGAAGCGCCGGTAAGCCATTCGACCGAGGACCATACTTATCGATGGCGGTACCGGAATCAGGATCGAGTCGATTTTACGGCTGGTACAGATCTGTTTTAAGGCGTTCCATTGTTGGAGCAGACTGCGCAGGCCGATATCGCCAATTCCGAGTTTCCGTGTCACGCGAGTCGAAAATGCTGACACCCTGATTACCTCAAGATCATTCTTCAATAACTGTTCATTCTCAGGATCAAATGTGCCTTCGTAAAATTCCGGCTTAGTGGTTAGTACGATCGGATGCCAACCAAACTCCGGAAGGTGCGACGCAAAGAATCGAATCCGAGTGGCAGGAGGTAAACTGCTAGGCACAAAATCGGCGCCAATAATCAGTACCGTCTTCATCTCCACGCCGCCTCAACGTCTCCGCGACTCTGCGTCAAAGAATTGTTGTTGAGCACACTCAACAGTTTTGCCTGCTCCACATCCCAACAAAACTTTTGGCGGGCCACTTTCCAACTTTCGACCTGAGCCTGTCTCAAAGTCTCGCGGTCGAGAGCGAATGTTCTGATTCCTGCAGCCAATTCATCAATATCTGAATAAATGAATCCGGCCTTGGGAGTCTGCTCCATAATTTCTTGCTGACCTGGAGTATCGCTGGCAGCGATTGCCAATCCTCCGAGAAGATAACTAAATAGTTTATTAGTTACGGTCCGAGCATAAGCCTCATTCTCAGTCACCTCTGAAGCGATGCCAACATGAAACTTATCGAGTGAATTGATTACTTCGTCATGAGGGACGAGCGGGTGAAAGATAAGCGTGAGTTGGCTGCCATCAGCTAGCGAGCTTAGTTCCAGGCGATATGCTTCACTTACACGACCACGCAAGTGAAACTCGATAGGCTCGTGCAAACCTCTGCACGCATGAATAATTTGTTCTAACCCACGACCGCTGCCAACGGTTTGACCGAACCAGTGCAATTTCAATGGACCATCGAGCGTGCGCTCGCCCGGATGTGATGCTGCGCCAGCGAGGTTTGACGGAAAGACATTGTAGAGAACGGTAGGGGCTTGAATCGCGTATTGGTCCATCAGCCGGTTGGCGACACTTGTCGACGGCGCGGAGATATAGTCGCACTGTTGCAAGTAAGCTCGTTCAATCGTCTGGACCAACTCCCGGGGATCGCTTCCCATTTCCGACAGCAAGTCCTCGCAATCAAAACCGAGGCGGCTATCCCAACGCCGCGCGGCTAATGCGGCAGCAGGCAAGGCAGCCTGGGTGTGGGCTATATACCAGTCAGCCTGCTCTTCGGCTGCGAGCGCGGCAAGCTGGTTAGCTCCTCTTATGTACGCCCGAGCGGCGAAAGTTTGCTTGCCGACGCCAACATCAAAAAGCTTCTTTGAAACCTCTGTAGCGAGCGTTTGTTTGAGCCAATTCTGATGTGACTCGCCGTTTCGTACCAGCTTCACAGTTTGCATTCGCCAGGCTCTGGATTGCAGCAACTTGAGGTCGAGCTCAGAGAGTTGAGGATCGGTCTGGCGCGCCACGACCCGTACGTCAAGGCCTGCCGCGCTCAGAGTATCTGCCTCGCGAATGATACGAGGCTGAACCGAAACGTGATGAGCGGTAATTAAACAGATTCGCACAGTGTCACATTCGCTACTGCATTACGATCTCAGCCTCGGCGGTTCGATTCTTTTCACACGGTAAATCAACTAGTTCAAAGTTGCGATGGAGTAGTGTCTGTTGCCAAACCTCTGCCAGCTGATCGTATCCATACTTGTCGTTTGCGAACTGCTGTAGGCGCTTCCCGTCCACAGCACCTGACCTGATTGAGCTCGCCATTTTGTCGATACCCTCGCAAATCGAGTCCGCGTCATTTTGGACCACGAGCACATCCGGATTACTTTCAGCTAACGTTCTAATTGCACCTACGTTGGTCGCGACGAATGGAACCCCGTGTGCAATGCTCTCTAGTAAAACAACTGGCAGGCCTTCCGTCTGAGATGCCAGGATCACAAAGTCTATCTGTTCGAAAATGGCTGCAAGCTCGGCGCTGTTACTCCATGCCTCCTTGATTCTTACTTGATCCGACAAGCCTTGCGACTCGATCGCTGTTTGGAGGCGCGCGCGATCGCCATGTCCGTAGAACGACAACCGTATTTGCTTATCTAGAAGGTTTGGCCAGATGTTCAATAACCGAAAAGCCCCTTTGTTTTCATCGAATCTTCCGAGGAATGCGGCTTCCAGTATCTCTTTGGGTTTCGATATCGATCGTTTGGGAGGAGTTTGATAGTTGCCAAGCATAGGAAGCGCGAGCACTTTCAACGTGGAAGGAAACAAGGCTCGAACGGCCGCCGCTTGCATTTTAGACTCAACAATCATCAAGTCAGGCAGTGTTGTATTTTTCTTTGGCAGCTCCTCAACACGCATCAAATCGCCGGCGCGATTCAAAATCACCTTGCCTTCGGATGAGATGAACCTGCGAAGAAAATCCGTGAACGGGCTGATATCAAATGTATAGAGAGTGTTGAAATATCTCTTGCGCATTTGCAGCGGCCAGACCGCCATGGCCCAAAGAGTCGAGAATTTTAGACTGCTGGAATTTGCAGCAAACGGAGTCGATATAATGCGAACTGGAATTGCTTTGAGTGATTCGATCAGTTGCGCTGAGGCTGAAGATTTTACGCGAGTGGCAATAGTGACGCTCGCACCTGCTTGCACAAGAGTCTCACTGAGTTTGAGCAGATGAGTTTCTCTGCCACCTACTCCGTAGAAGTTGGCGTTGATCAAGACTTCAGGTTTCAAGTATTAGAATCGCCAATCCTCTTATGAGACATTAAATGGCGACAACACAAATTTTGCACTGGCCGATAAGAGGGCGGAGCGACAACCGATACTACGTTGTCCATTTCCACGACACGCGAGTGCCAGAAAATGTTTGCCGATGAGCCTCGCCGTCTTCAGTCGATGCTCCCGGACATCCCGGCCCGAAAAATCATACCGCCGGTAGAACTGTTTCTGGATTCTTGCGAGGAGACGCGACACTTCCTTTACGTCACGACGATTGATCGAGACTGGTTCCGACGGCGCTGCCAGTAATAGCTTTCGCAAAGAAGCCCACGAATGTGGTGAGACATCAGCGCCACCCAGCAACCGAGCGATATTGTTTCGCGCAATTCTAGCGGTTGAGTCTTCCTGAACTTCAGTGCTCGACGATGCCTGCGACCCATGTCGTCTCCAGGACACAAGTGGATCAGCGAAGTTTGCAAGCGTGTTGTTCTCGGAAAAGCGTGAGAGCCATTCGAAGTCTTCGGCAAACCGAAAAGTTGGGTCCGGAGAATATGGGATTGACTTAAACTCAGATCTCCGCACCAACAGCGAAGTGTGAAGAAACGGATTCAGGAAGAGTAGCGACCACTTGAGATCGATATCGGACGTAGGCACGGTCCACTGGTTAAGCACATTTCCAGCTTCGTCAATCACTCGCGCGCTCGAACCGATGAGACCGATGCCGGGGTTACTCTCCAGGAAAGAAACTTGCCTGGCGATTCGATCCTTGTCCGACACATCGTCGTGGTCTTGAAGTGCAATGTAAGTGCCCTTAGCAAGACCCACAGCGTCGTTCTGCGAGGTCGCGATGCCAAGATTACTTCGGTGACGGACCACAATCAGTCGAGGATCCTGAAAGCTGTCTAAGATGTCGCTAGTCGCATCAGTGGATCCGTCGTCGACAACAATGAGCTCGAAATTGCTGAACGATTGCGCCAGTAGGCTTTCGAGAGCGGGCTTTAAGAAGCGTTGGCCATTATAGGTACTAACGATAATTGAAACGTCCACAGGGCTGCTCAAAGATCGATTATGTGTCGGGTTACCAGTGGACAAGTCCAAGGCCATAACCATCCTGATTTTCGTCTTCTAAAAACTCTTGGGTCTGATAAGTCGATTTGATCTCCTGCCAGAACTGAGGAACGCCACCAGTCCAGTTACCAGTGTCTATTCCTAACTTTGTTTTGTAGTCAGGCAGCACATCGTGGAACGCGATCAATCCGCCTTTCTTTACCAGGGGCGAGTAGTTCTTAAAATCGCCAGCGACGCCTTCGTAAGAGTGATCGCCGTCAATCAGCAAGAAATCGAGTTTGTTTGTCCCGAGTAGTCTAGTCACTCTTTCAATCGTATCTCGAGCGCCAGAGTCCGTTCTTAAGCCGAAGATACGCTGAGAGTTGTTGGCCATGCCTGCATGTACCCTGGCCCTGACCACCGACAAGCCGCAATCAATACTTATTATTTTTGCTTGCTGATGGCTGACTCTGGCTAGCTGGAAAAGGGTTCCGCCAAATGACGTGCCGATCTCACAAAGGAAGCGAGGCTTCCGATCTGCCAGGATGCGCAATAACGGAATAATCTCCTGACGCTTCTGATCTGTTTTAAAGTCCGGAAAGTTTTGCAACGCATCGTAAACGTAATTCAGATCCGCCGTGGAAGCACAGCTGGTTCTCAACGTCCGAAGTTGCCTGCTGAGATGGCGATAATCACTCACTCGCCGCCAACCGGCAGACGCGGCCCAACGGAAGAGATCATTCTTTCGGTGGCCAATCGGGTGGTGTTTCACAAAGGCTGATAGGTTAACCAAAAACCTGAGTCTCCTGACGTAATTCGGCCACCTCTTCGGTAACACATTCCCATTTGGAATCAGCTAACACAACACCAAGATCCGGAGAGGGTAGACGTCCTGTTCCAAAGTAGTCGCTCGGCTCAATTGAAAATGAAGCAGCATTGTAGATAGCGTCGACGTGTTGGTTGTACACATTTCCCACGCTGATGCTGAGTTGATATCTACCCGGCAACAATTTGATCTGGGGGATAGTGCATCTGATTACAGCGGGACGATCGAGCCTGGTCCATTCAAAGTCTGAGTAGTAAGTGATGACGCTAAACACCCGCAAGCCCATCGCATTATCAACGCCGATTCCGAGTGTTGGATTAGTGATCGCTCGAGGCGGATTCAGCTCAAACTCCAGGACGAGATCCTCGCCGGCAAAGAGCGTCGGGGTTGGTTCTTTATCACCATTCATGATGCGGATTTCGGAAAAAACGGGTACTGCATCTTTTGTCCGGCCGGTATGAACTCGCAGATCAGTTGTATCGTTGAATTCCTGGACTGCAACGTGATTAACGTAGGCTTCAATCACTTTGCGACACTCGCCAGCGACCATTAGTTTGCCACCGTCGATCAGCATTCCCTTGCTGCAAAGGGATTGGACTGCTGCCATGCTGTGACTGACAAATAAAACGGTGATTCCCTCGCGCGCTACCGAGCCAATTTTGCCCAGACACTTCTTCTGAAACTGAACGTCTCCGACTGCGAGGACTTCATCTACAAGTAATATTTCAGTCTCCATGTGAGCGGCGACAGCGAAAGCGAGTCGAACGTACATGCCGCTGGAATATCGCTTCACCGGAGTGTCAACAAATTTCTCGACTTCAGCGAAGGCAACAATCTCGTCAAATTTATGGGCAATTTCCGCCTTGCGCATGCCAAGAATGGCGCCGTTGAGATAGATATTTTCCCGTCCGGTGAGTTCAGGGTGAAAGCCCGTGCCAACCTCGAGCAGTGATCCAACTCGGCCATTAATTTGAGCGTGACCACGCGTGGGCTTGGTTATTCGGGAAAGAATTTTTAGGAGGGTGCTCTTGCCTGCGCCGTTGCGCCCGATAATTCCGACGACGTCCCCACGATTTACTTCAAATGAAACATCCTCGAGGGCCCAGATGATTTGTCCGTGAGAATCTGGAGGTTGCTTGAACGGATTTGTGATCGTCGAGCTTATTACATCCCGCAAAGTCTTGTAGCGATCCTGCTGGCCCAGCCGGTAACGCTTACCAAGTCCTTCACAACTTATCGCAACATTCGACATCCCTGGAGTGCGCCGGCCCGGCGGCGCTTTTACCACCTCAACCCTTACTAATCACCCGCTTCAAAATCACACTACTATTTGAAACCCAGAGGTGTCAGTACCGATTCGCGGTAGCGTCGGGTGAGTCTCGAGGATCAAGCAGTTGTCAGCATTTTGAGACTCACCCGACGCTACCGCGTTTCGGTACTGACGACCTGGTCTCGCATTGCCGATCGGCCTCCTGCCCTCTGAAATGTCCTCGCATAAAAACATCGTCAGAAAAACAAGAAGTTGATCGTTTGTATTACAGAGAAACCTCAGCTTAGGACCCACCTTTAAATAACATCCGCAAACTCCTGCTCCATCCTCCGAAAGTAGAAAAGCCCACCCACCAGAAGCAACAGCACAACCGCCACCGATGCCCAAATCAGACCGCCCTGGAACTCAGCCGCGCCCAGCAACGACCAACGAAAACCTTCAACCACGCCGGCCATCGGATTCAATCCATAAAGCGCGCGCCACTTAACAGGAATAAGTGAACTCGGATAAGCAACAGGAGTAGCAAATAGCCAGAACTGAATGAGAAATGCGATCGTGTAGCGAACATCGCGATATTGAACGTTAAGCGCCGATAACCATAAGCCGACTGCCAAAGCGGTGAGTATCGCGAAAAGAATGAATGCTGGTAACGCGAGGATTTGCCAGCCCGGAAAGATTCCGTAATAGACCATCATCCCTAACAAGATGACAAATGCGATGGCAAAATCGACCAAACCGCCAAGCACTGCCGAGATAGGGACAACCAGTCGAGGAAAATAGACCTTCGTAATTAAGTTCTGGTTGCCGACAAGGCTATTACTCGATTCAGTCAGTGCGTGCGCAAATAGCTGCCATGGCAGCAACGCGCAGAAGGTGAAGATTGGATAAGGAAATCCGTCCGATGGAACCTTTGCGAGTTTCCCAAACGAGAGACTGAAGATCAGCATCATGAACAGCGGTTGAATCACTGCCCAGGCCGCACCCAGCACCGTCTGTTTGTAGCGCACTTTGACATCGCGCCACGTTAGAAAGTAGAGGAGTTCTCGATAGTGCCACAGCTCACGAAGCCCGAGTGTGGTCCAATCAGAAGCTGGTTCTATACGAAATGAATGAGCGTTTGCAGTACTCAAGACTGATGAATCAAGTGACAATTGCGTTTTGAGGATTGCTATTTCGACGCGCCATGTCTCTGCCTTTCGGGTTTCCTTTGTGAAATCTCCGTGTTCTTGGTGGCTTCGTGGTTAAGAGCTTTGACGCTGCTCAAAGTACTACCACCGCCGAGACACGGAGAACACTGAGAACGCATAGCGCGGATTAGGCCGCAACCAAACCGATCAAGTTGCGAGACCGGTCAGTACCGATTCGCGGTAGCGTCGGGTGAGTCTCGAGGATCAAAGCAGTCGTCAGCATTTTGAGACTTACGCGACGCTACCGCGTCTCGGTACTGACCGCTCTGGTTTCGCATTGCCGATCGGCCTACTGCCCTCTGAAATGTCCTCGCATAAAAACATCGTCAGAACAGAGAGACCGAACCGAATGTGCTACTGCTCCCTGCTGCGAAAATTATCAATTATCAAATGTCATATGATAATTCGTAACTACTCAGGCTCCAACGCTGTCATTCTCGTAATACTTCTGGCCGTAGTAGCCGTGATAGTAATAGTAATCCGGCGACTGAACATTGATGTTGTTCAGCACTACGCCAAAAATCTTGGCTCCAACGTCAGCCAGAAGCTGTTTTGAACGTCGAACAATATGACGCGAGCTCTTGCCACCGTGGACCACGAGCAATACCCCGTCAACGATTGTCGAAATTAGTACCCCATCTGTAAATGAACTAATTGGAGGCGAATCGACCACGACATGCTCGAAGTGATTCTCCAGTATTCCAAGCAACCTGCGCATCTGGTCTGACCCGAGCAGCTCGGCGGGATTTGGTGGAATTGGACCAGACGTGAGCACGCTCAATCCAGTTACCTCATCCTTCATCACCATCGCAAGGATTTCGCTCTCGCTGACGTCACTCGACAGTATTGAGCTCAACCCAAGTTGCCCGCGCATCCCGAAAATTGATTGCAGGCGAGGCCTGCGCATATCAGCGTCGATGATGATCACATTCACGCCAGTCTGAGCCAGACTACATGCCGTGTTGACTGCAGTCGTGGTCTTCCCTTCTCCAGGCAGACTTGACGTTACCAGGAGAGATTTTGGCGAACGGCCCGCTGTGGAAAGGAGAACAGACGTACGTAAGTGGCGATATGCCTCAGCGAGCGGCGAACGTCCATCAACATTCATTAAGAGTTCCGCGTTGCCGTTGCCTGCGCCGTTCGTAGTCTTTTTCTGCAGGGCGTTCGAGGCACCGAGAACACGACGGCGAGTGGTGCTCTCAACTGATGGAATGACTGCCAGCGCCGGTAGATGCAGCATTCGTTCAACTTCCTCGGTCGAACGCACAGTGTCGTCAAGGTATTCCAGGAACAGGGCAACGCCAACGCCGAGGCCGATAGAAAGGAAGAAGGCGACAAAAACCGTTCGAGCTCGATTTGGTCCAACAGGAGCATCAGGCACGAGCGCATAGTCGACAACCGAAATGTTGTTCGACTTTCCGGCGAGAACTACGTCGTTCTCCTTGGAACGCTGAAGGAGATTCTCGAGCAAGGTCTTGTTGGTTTCAATCTCTTGTTGAATGATTCGGTAGTTGATTGAAGCTTCGTTCTGCGTAAGGGTTTCGGACCGTTGCTGGTCGAAGGCTTTGCGCAGGCTCTGCTCGCGTTGAAGCGTTTCCTGATAACGAGTGTTCAGGTTTGTCAGGATCGTGGAGCTTCGACGCGAACGTAAATCTTTTACTTGTCGGTCCAGTTCCGTGATTTGCTGATCTACTTCCTTGACTTCCGGAGCCTCCTCGGTTGCGTCAACTAATAGTTGCACCCGCTTCTGTCGCAGCTCAGCCAACTTCATGTCGAGTTCATTTGCCTGTTTGGCATCACCGTCGGCCAGTGCTGAGGCGGCGCCAGGAAGTCGGGCCGCATAGTACGCGGCCTCAGCAGTCTTACGATCATTCTCCGCTTCGAGCAGTTGACGATTTAATCCTGCCAGCCTCTCCACAACTGTATTCTGGTTGGGATTAAGGGAGATTATCTGGTTGTTCTTGGCATAATTAACTAAACGCTCTTCGTCGCTGCGGATCCGTTGTTGTAATTCGGCGATCCGCTTTTGCAAAAAATCGCCCGTGGTGCTGTTGGCTTCGGAGTTCTTTTCCAAATTTGAAAAGACGTAAGTTTCAGCGATTGCATTCACAACTTTTTGAGCGACCTGAGGATCAGTAGTTTGGAATCCGATGTCGATCAAACGAGTCTCTTTATAAAACCCACGAGTTTCTTTCACTGGTTCAACTTTGAGGCCAGCGAGAATCGAGTTGACATAAGGCGCAAGCCGTCTGGCTTCGTTTAGATCTTCACGGGAAGTGTCTTGTGCGACGGCGTTGGTGAGCGGCAACTGCTCTTGCGGTTTGGAGTCTGGTTCGGGTGGTTTTCGTAACCCTACCATTTGCAGAATGGTCTGCCATGACGATCTCTTCTGCGCAGTATTTCCTTTCAGGAAGTCAGGATTGTGTTCCAGATCAAGAGTTCTAACGACCCGACGAATCAGTCCTGGGCTGACCAGGATCTGCAACTGCGTGTTGAAGTAGACCGGATCGTCAGATGAACCGTAAAAATATGGATTCTTGCTCACGAGCGCCGAGTTGTTATCTTCGAGATTAACTTGTACCCGCGACTGCGCTTCGTAAACGTCTGGTTTCCTCGCCATGAAAACGAGTGACAACATCGTGATCAAAGCGACGATGCCAATTACAAGCCACAAACGTTTGCGAATAGCGCGCCAGTAGTCGAGTAGATGAACTTCATTCTCGGCATTTGGATCGACACCGTAGTTGTAGGAGGGCGGTGTTTCGATTGGTCTATCGAGCGTGTTTTGATCGTCACGTCTGACCAGCTCGCGATTGTTTTTCATTTTAGAACCTTCAATTCAATAATTAAGTGGTTTCGAAATTGCTCGAGTTCAACTAAGGAATGATTCGGACAGGCAATTGACTGACACCCGGTGCAACACCACCCATGAGACTGCGAAGAAAGCTTTTGCCTGCAGCTGTCGGAACGTCCACGATGTCGTTGGCCATCAAGGCAAGATCATCGGCGCTCTTCTTTTCTATCGCCCCGAGGTCGACAATGATTTCTTTTCGAACTGACGTCCCGGGTTCCTGCCTAACGATTCTGATTTTGTCTTTTTTAGTGTCGATCTTTGGGCCACCCGCCATCGCAATTGCTCGGGTCAGCGTTATCGGTTCCTTTAACGGAATCGTGATTGGCATAAAGACGTTGCCTACGACGTAGACTTGATCTGCATCTGGCACCGTGACGATGTCACCGGCTTCGAGATAGGGGTTCGACTTTGGATCGCCCTGGAGCACGTCGCTTAATTTGAAGGTCGAAAAAGCGTTCGTGTCGTCCGCCTGGCTGTCCTGACTGCATGTCGGTGCATTCGTCGAGTGAACAATATTGATCGTTTGTCCCGCTTTTGGAGAGGGACCTTTTGCGTACGTAAGAAGTTCCAACAGGCGGACACGGCGCTGTAGCTCAAATCGGCTCTGGTCGTTTACGGCACCGATGATTGCGACTTGTTTTGAGTGATATTCCTTAATAAAAACGTCAACCTGAAGATTGCGGTAAAAGCGCGCATAACGAGTGGAGATGTCTTTTGCGAGTTCGCCTTCAGTCTTGCAGGCAGCCTGGATTTCTGACTCTATAAGTGGCATTCGGATCATGCCGTTACCCTCGACGCGAACTGCTTCACGCGACAGGTTAGGTCGATTCAGGATTCGAATATCAAGCACATCACTTGGCCCAATCCGATAACGATCGTCGGGATTAGTGGCCGCTACAAGCGATTGCTGCGGCGTCGCCGTAACAGCCACCGGTTGTTGAGCCAGTAAGGTCCAAACGCTAACGAACAGTATTACAAAGCTAACCTTTAATAATTCAGACATCATAAATTACTCCGGATCTTCTCTGCGCCTCCGCGTCTCTGCGGTTAACTTCCTCTTCTTACTTCCCCGCCACGCCAATCCTTCTCGACAACAATGCTTCCCTCATGTGATTCGGATGAGCCAGGTTCAGTACGGTATTACTCAACAGCACCAGCAACTCTTCGTGATCCCGCTTGAACACTCCGCTCAAAGGTTGTTCGCCGGTTTTTACCACGACTCCGTCTCGGACCCATTGCCAGAATTGCGCCTGCGTGGTCCAAAACTGTTTTCGATCGCGGCAAACGACCAGCGCCGTCTTCTTTCGCTTTTTCTTCTTGGCAGTCTGTTTCTTCTCGTCCATTTGAATACACCTCTAGCCTTGCATGCCTTCCTTGATAAAGCTGAGTGGAAGCGTCATACACCGTACCCCGTGGGGAAGCCTCTCTTGCGAGGCAGCAGTTAATTGTCAAAATTACGGTCGACCAAGCACTCTCGACCGTTTGCTACATCAATAACTTCGAGATCAGTTCAGTGCGCCGTTTCACGCCAAACTTTATAAAGACGTGTCGCAGATGAAACTTCACGGTCTGCTCGCTAACACGTAACCGATTACCAATCTCAGCGTTTGATAGTCCTACAACACAGCAGAGAGCGACCTGCGCTTCGCGGCGGCTGAGAGCGACGTTCTCCGCTACTCGGGCCATAGCCCGCTCATATGCCCCTTCGACTGGTCCAAATTCCAGTGGTAGAGAAACCGGTCCGCTTCCGTTTGCCTGGTTTTGTTTGCGGCGGTCAATAATCTCAGCAGGAGAAAAGCACCGATATGCTCTTGCAGCTTCCCTTTTCCCATTTCCGTTGTCGTGACCGTTGCGCTCGATGCTTAACTTGACGAGCAGCCCTTCTAAACCGCGTCGAATCGTGCTCAGACTCCTGAGTCCGGTCAGTTCCAGCAGCTGCCGGGCCGTGAAATGATGACCGTTCGAGCCGTTGGTCGAGGCTGCGAGCATCGCGGAGTACAGGCGTTGTTCCAGGTTTGTGTGACTGAGTGCGATGACTGCCGGGATGTATGGAGTTGGACCAGTGGAAGGTTCGGTCTTCTCGCCCAAAGGGTAGGTTTTTAGTTCTGCCGCAGCCGGATCAGGGAGTTTTTCTGGGAACATCAATCTTCTATTATTTGGAGCGACAGGACGA
>Ga0207674_10002821_pt1 | contig 21604 bp, 24 predicted proteins | sample KBSCornC72_FD_184303 | JGI IMG/M metagenome (GOLD analysis project Ga0207674, IMG submission 184303) | Corn rhizosphere microbial communities from Kellogg Biological Station, Michigan, USA - KBS Corn C7-2 (SPAdes) (version 2) | ecosystem: Host-associated > Plants > Roots > Rhizosphere > Soil ...
CTCCTCGCTGGCCCAGGTGCGGGCGGCCCAGGGACGCGACGAAGAGGCCGACGCGCTGTTTCGGGAGGCGCTCGACGCGGTCGCCGACACGGACTTCCGCAACATCGAGCAGGAGGTGCTCGGCCCGTACGCTCAGTTCCTGCGCGATCGCGAGCGTGGCGACGAAGCCGAGCGGCTCGAGGAGCGCCTCGGGGGGGCTTTCCCCGCTGCCGAGAAAAGCTCCGCGCGAATGGCCTGATGTGACTCCTCGCCCGGCGCCTCGCTGATCACGGTCGCGGGGCGCGGAAAGCGGGCGAGCGCCTTCCCGAGCGGTGCGACCCGCAGCGTGCCCTCGCCGTAGGGGAGGTGCTTCGTCTCGTTGCGGTTCGCGTAGGCGATGTCCGAGAAGTGGATGTGGAAGGGGGCGCCTCTGGGGAGCACGCGGTTCGCGGCCGCCAACACGTCGTGGAACGCCTTCACGGTCGTGAAAGCGCCGTCGCTCGTCGCATGCATGTGCGCGAAGTCGATCACCGGCCTGACCCAGGCGAGGCGCGACGAGATGGCGAGGATGTCGTCGACGCTGCCGAAGTCGTTGACGCGGCCCATGATCTCGACGCCGAACGCGACGCCGCGGTCCTTCGTCTCGATTCGCTTGCGGAAGTCGGCGAGCTGCGAGACGACGGACGCGACCGTCTGCTTGCGTGTGCGCCCTAGCAGGAAGCCTGGGTGGAAGACGACCGGCTCGGCTCTCGCGACCTTGGCGATCCCGGCCGAGTGGTCGAGCATCCCGGTCGCCATTCCGTGCTTGCGGTCGCGCTCGACGTGGCCCATGAAGCCGGCGATCGGCGCGTGCACGGATAGCGCGATGCGGCGCTTGCGGGCGAGCTTCCCGAACTCCTCGGCCCACGGGTAGTCCATCCAGAACCCGGATTCGAAGTCGATCTCGTTCGCCGTATAGCCGCGCTCCCGCAGAAGCTCGATCGCCTCTTCCGGGGACTCCCGCGAAAGCACGCGTGCCGGCCCAAAACGGAGCTCTCCCATCGGGCCAACGCTAAGGCAAAGTCACACTTCCGGCGCAGCGATCCCTTGACAACCAACGGAGTCCGACTCCGGGGTGGGGGCGTACGGCGGTTGGACGTGGAAAGGCCCTGCTCACGAGGGGGTTCTCGTCGCAAGGCGCCGCGGTGCTTGTTGTCGTCCGACCCTGGTCCTACGCTTTGCTCATGGCAAAGCACCCAACTCGAATCGATCTCCTGGAGCTCGACATCGACCTCCGGCTCGCCGATCTGTGGCGAGAGGCTGCCGACGTCGACGACTGGAATCTCGACGTCGTCGCCGCGTTCATGCGGGCCGCGTACGGCAAGGGGTACTGCGACGCACTCACCGAAGAGGCCCCGGGAAGCCTGTGCGAGGACCACGGCTACCGCATCCCGGGCCGGGGTCAGCAGACACCCGCCTAACCGCAGGGGTTCTTCGGCCTCGGGGCTAGACTTGAGCCGTGGCTCGCCCAAGCCCGGTTCGCCTCGTCATCGCGCTGTCGGTCGCCGCTGCCCTCGCGATCTTCCTGCTCTACGTGTCCGTCGCCGGCGGTACCCCATCGATCCAGCCCAGCCAGCTGCCGGGTCACAAGGGCGACGTCGCGCTCGTCGGCAAGGTGAGCGGATCGCCCGCCGGGGACGCCCACGCGGACGGCCTGCGCTTCCGCATCCGCGACGTCTCGGGCTCGACGAGCGTGCCGGTCGTCTACACGGGCTCTGTGCCGGACCTCTTCCGGGTCGGACGAGAGGTGCGAGTCGAGGGCAAGCTCCACGACGGCGTCTTCGTGGCCAAGAAGGACTCGCTCCGCACGAAGTGCCCCTCGAAGTACACGACTAAGAAGTCGACGTAATGCCCGAGCTCGGCCGCGCGGCACTGGTGCTCTGCCTCGGCCTTGCGCTCTACGCGCTCGTCGCCGGCGGGTATGCAGCCGCGACGCGCAAACGTCGGCTGGCGCGATCAGCGCAGAACGCGATCTTTGCCGTCTTCGCCTCGTCCGTCGTCGCGGCGATCGTCCTGCTCGCCGCGCTGCTCAGACACGACTTCTCGTTCACGTACGTCGCCGAGCACACGAGCCGACGGCTGCCGACCCCGTACACGATCTCGGCGTTCTGGGGCGGCCAGGAAGGCTCGCTGCTCCTCTGGCTGCTCATCCTGACGGGCCTCTCGGCGCTGGCCATCGCGCTTGCGCGAAGAACGGCCGCGGACCTCGTCGCGTGGGTCGTCCCGGTGCTCGCCCTCGTCGCCAGCTTCTTCGCATTCATGCTCGTCGCGGTCTCGAGCCCGTTCGCCACGCAGGTCGCACCCGCCGACGGCGCCGGCCTCAATCCGAGCCTCCAGAACCCGTACATGATGATCCACCCGCCCTGCCTGTACCTCGGCTACGTCGGGCTGACGATCCCGTTCGCGTTCGCAATGGGCGCGCTGCTCGCCAGGCGCACCGACGAGCTCTGGATCGTCGTCACCCGACGCTGGACGCTCGTCGCCTGGACCGCGCTCGGTGTCGGGCAGCTCCTCGGCGCGCACTGGGCGTACGTCGAGGTGGGGTGGGGCGGCTACTACGCGTGGGACCCGGTCGAGAACGCGGCGCTCATGCCGTGGCTCGCCGCGACTGCGTTCCTGCACTCGGTGATGATCCAGGAGAAGCGGGGCATGTTGAAGGTGTGGAACGTGCTCCTCGTCACGCTTGCCTTCTGCCTGTCACTCTTCGGGACGTTCCTGACCCGCTCCGGCGTCGTCAGCTCGATCCACTCGTTCACGCAGAGCCCGCTCGGCGGCTGGTTCCTCGGCTTCATCTGCTTGATCGCGATCGGCTCGCTCGCGCTCATCCTCAACCGCCTGCCGCTGCTGCGCTCGAAGACGCGGATGGAGTCGCTCGTCTCGCGCGAGGCGACGTTCCTCTACAACAACCTGCTGCTCGTCGCGCTCTCTCTGACGATCCTCTGGGGCGTCATCTTCCCGATCCTGACGGAGGCCGTCCGCGGCGAGCAGATCACGGTCAGCGCGCCCTACTACAACTTCTTCCTGCGCATCTTCGGGCTGCCGCTCCTCCTGCTGATGGGCCTCGGGCCGCTCGTCGCCTGGCGCCGCGCCTCCCTGCGGTCGCTCGGGCGCAGCTTCGCCTGGCCGGCGGGAATCGCCCTCGCGGTCGGGATCGTCCTGCTCCTGCTCGGAGCGGGCTCGTCGTGGATCGGGCTGCTCGCATACACCTTCTCCGCGTTCGTGCTCGGCTCGATCGGCTACGAGTTCGTACGCGGGACGCGTGCGCGCCGAGCGCTCACTGGCGGGCCGTGGCTGGCCGCGTTCTCGGAGCTCGTCGCGCGCAACCGGCGCCGCTACGGCGGCTACATCGTTCATGCGGCGGTCGTCCTGCTCGCGATCGGCGTCGTCGGGTCGAGCGCGTACGACAAGGTCAGCGAGCAGACGCTCTCTGCGGGCGAGTCGATGTCGATCGGTCACTACGGCCTCACGTACGACCGGCTCGTCAGGCAGCAGGGCCCGAACGACACCGAGTTCCGCGCCGTGCTCGACGTACGCAAGGACGGCAGCCGGATCGGAACGCTCCAGTCCGGCAAGAACTCGTATCCCGCAGAGCAGCAGACATCGAACGAGGTGGGCATCCGCACCGACTACCTGACCGGCGAGGACCTGTTCGTGATCACCGACCAGATCAACCCGAACGGGACGATCGCGTTCAAGGTGCTCGTCAAGCCGCTCGTCAACCTGATCTGGCTCGCCGGCTTCGTGTTCCTGATCGGCTCGCTCGTCGCGCTGTGGCCGAGCGCGGTGGAGCAGCGGCGGCTCGCGGACCGCTACCGCGAGCTGCGCGTGTACGCCCGGGCATGACGGCCGCCGCCCTCGCGATCGGAGCGGTGCTCGCATGCGCGTGCGCACTCTTCGTCGCACTGCCTTTCCTACGGGAGCCTGATCCGGTCGAGGACCGGCTGGACGAGCCCGGCGCGCTCGAGAAGCGCGCGCTGGAGCTCGCCGAAGAGAAGGATCGTGCGCTGGCCGCGCTCAAGGAGCTCGAGTTCGACCACCGCACCGGCAAGATCTCGGACGAGGATTACCGTGAGCTGATCGGCCCGTTGCGCCTGCGCGTCGCCGAGGCGCTGCGCGCCCTGGAACCGCAGGCGGAATCGACGGAGGAGCGGGTACGTGCGCCGAGCTAGGTGCCAGGCCTGCGGCGCGAAGCTGCCCGCGAAGAGCAAGTTCTGCCCCGAGTGCGGGACTGCCGTCGCTTCTGGTGACACCGTCGTCGAGCCGGTCCCGCCGCCCGAGGAAGGGCCGACGCCGGTCGAGTCACACGTTTCCGAGCGTCGTTACTTCGGCGTCCCGCCCGCCGAGGTCCTGCTCGCGCTCGCCGTCGTCGGGCTGATCGCCGCGATCGTTCTCTTCGCGACCGGGCTCTGGCCGTGGGGCCTGATCGTGCTCGGCGTGTCGCTGTTCCTGCTCACCGGGTTCATCTCGGCCAACCGGCAGAGCCCTGGTGACGAGGGGCGCCCCGCGCGGGTGTTCTCGACGGTGCGCACGCGGGCAAGCGTCGCGAAGGAGACGGTCGCTGCCCACGGCGGCGCCAGAATCGAGCTCGCACGTCTCCGGCGTGACGCCAACGCCCTCGCGAAGCAGCGCAGCGAACGAGCGCGCGAGCTGGGCGAGGCCGTGTACGCGAAGAACGCGGCCGCGACGAAGGAGCTCAAGCAGCGGATGAAAGAGATCGACGACGAGCTGGCGGCGAAGGAGGCCCAGATGGCGAAGGTGACGATCGACGCGCAGGAACGGATCGGAAAGGCGAGGCTCGAGGTGCAACCGACCCACGTCGTGGCGGCGGAGCTGCCCGGCGAGGCGCCCGAGCCGGCGACCGTGCCGGAGCCGTTCCCGCCACCCGACGAGGGGCAGCCGCCGGAGCCGGCGCACGTCCCGGAACCGTATCCGCCCCCGGACGAGGGCGACCGCCCGCAGCCTCCGGAGATCCCGGAACCGGCCCCGCAACAGGATTCAAAATAGGAATCGTCCGAAGAACTCGCTAAAATCCAGCGACTTTTGCATCCGGGCAGGGACGTTTTGCCCTGTCACGAAGGTTTCCCTCGATGCCCCGTCGCGTCCTTCTCTCCTTCCTCGTCTGCCTGCTCGCCGTTCTGGCGGCGACGACCGGGAAGCCGGCGCGCGCCGACAGGATCCAGTCGCTGCAGCAGAAGATCGCGGACGCGCAGGTTCAGGAGTCCCGGCTGCAGTCCGACATCGGCACGCTCGAGACCCGCATCCGCGACCTCGAAAGCCAGGTCGGAGGCGTCTCGACGCAGCTCGACGCGCTCCAGCACGACCTCGACCTGCAGCTGGTGCGGCTGCGCAAGGTCCGGGAGCTCTATCGCTACCAGACGGAGCAGCTCGACTTCTTCTCGCACGAATACAACGTCTCCGTCCAGCGGCTGAACGCGCGACTGATCGAGATCTACGAGTCGGACGAGCAGCCCTCGACGATCGACGTCCTCATGTCCGCGAACAGTCTCGGCGACTTCCTCGAGCAGGTCGACTACGTCCGCGACATCGGCTCACAGGACGCGGTCATCTCGACCCAGGTGCACGGCGCGAAGGACCGCTGGCACGCGGCCCGCGAGAAGACGAAGGTGACGAAGAAGCAGGTCGAGACGGTCACGCGCACGATCGCCGTCCGCACGGCCGAGGTGCGCGCCGAGAAGCAGCGCCTGCTGATCAGCGAGAAGGGGCTAGCAGCGGTTCGCGGCCACAAGAAGGAGAAGCTCGCGTCGGTGCAGGAGAGCAAGTCCGAGTTCCTGCACGAAGTCGCGGGGCTCCAGGCGGCGAGCCGGCAGGTGACCGCGCAGCTCCAGTCGTCGGGCTCGTCGAGCTACAGCTCGACGCCGTCCTCGAGCGGTCTGATCTGGCCCGTCAACGGCCCGGTCGTGAGCGGCTTCGGGATGCGCTGGGGCCGGATGCACGAGGGCATCGACATCGGCGTCGGCTACGGAACGCCGATCCACGCAGCGGCGAGCGGAACGGTCGTCTACTCGGGCTGGATGAGCGGCTACGGGAACTTCGTGATCATCGACCACGGCGGCGGCATGGCGACCGCGTACGGCCATCAGTCGGCGATCGCCGTCGGCAACGGCCAGAGCGTGTCGCAGGGCCAGGTGATCGGCTACGTCGGGTGCACGGGCCACTGCTTCGGCCCGCACCTGCACTTCGAAGTCCGCATCAACGGGTCACCCGTCGACCCGCTCGGTTACCTCTGAGCCGCCGGGGTTGGGGGTGAGGCCGTGGCGGCGCATCACGGCCCCGATCGCCGCGACGTCGGGCGGGCCGTCCGCTCCGTCGATCACTGCCGCGACCTCCCGGAAGAAGGCGGGCCTGAGAATTCCGGGAGTTACGACCGCCAGCGCGCGTGCATCGGCGTCGCCGGGGTTGTCGAAGTGGTGGATCGCGCCGCGGGGGATGAAGATCGTCTCACCGGGGCCGACATCGGTCGACGTGCCCTCGAGCGTCCAGGTCAGCACGCCCTCGAGCCCGTAGATCGTCTCGTCGTACCCGTCGTGGCTGTGCGCGGCAGCGATCCTCGCGCCGGCGGGAACGTCGAATTCGAAGATCGCGACCGACCCGCCGGACTGCTCGCCTTCGAGCAGGAACCGGATTGCCATGTCGCCGACCTTGATCTCGTCACGGGTGCTCGTTGTCATCGTTCGCTCCTCTCGTCCCGAACTGGTAAAGTGACTTGACAATATATGAGCAAGGAGAATTCGTCAAGTACCTTTACGACCTCTGAGTTCGGGCCGCCCCTGATCGGGGCGCTGCTGCGAATCCCCTGGGAGGGAGTGCAGCGGAGGATGCTCGAACGGCTGCACGAGAACGGGTTCGACGACCTCGACGCGGCTCATCTCAACGTCTTCCAGTATCCCGGGCCGCAGGGAGCGAGGCCGTCGGAGCTCGCGGCGCGGCTCCGGGTCAGCAAGCAGGCCCTGAACTACCTCCTCGGAGAGCTCGAGCGGCTCGGATACCTCGTGCGCGAGCCGGACCCCGACGACCAGCGGTCGAAGCGCGTCGCCCTCACTCCGCGGGCCGTGGAGGCGGTCGGCGTCATCCGTGAGGCCGTGGCCGAGATGGAGGCGGCCTGGGCCGGGCAGATTGGCGCGGAGCGCTTCGAGGAGCTCCGCGGCCTCCTCGTCGAGATCAATCAGCCCTGAGGCCGCGCCAGATGCAGGTCCGGCAGGTGCCGGTACCTCTCGTCCAGGTCGAAGCCGTAGCCGACGAAGAACTCGTCCGGGACCGTGAAGCCGACGTACTCGACCGGCAGGTCGTCCACGAGTCGGCGGTACGGTCGGTCGAGGAACGTGACCGCGGCCAGCGACGCCGGCTCGCGCAGCGAGAGCGTCCGGCAGACGTAGTTGAGCGTGAGCCCCGTGTCGACGACGTCCTCGACGAGCAGCACGTCGCGGCCCGTGATCGAGACGTCGAGGTCCTTGATCAACCGGACGCCCGATTGCCGCGTCCGGCCCACATAGCCGGCCAGCGCGATGAAGTCGATCGCGTGCGCAATCGGTACCGCGCGCGAGAGGTCGGCGAGGAAGAAGACGCTCGTCTTCAGCGACGCGACGAGGATCGGCTCGCGGCCCTCGTAGTCGCGCGCGATCTGCGCGCCGAGCTCCGAGACGCGCGCCTTGATCTCCCCGGCGCTGAGATAGACCTCACCGAGCTCGTCGGGCCTTATGAGGCGAGGTCGAGCTTGTATCGGTCCGCCAGGCGCTGGATGTCGCGCTTGTAGAAGAGCTTGACTTTGACGTCCGGGTAGCGCTCACGAAGCTTCCGCAGCTTCCGGTTCTTCCTCGTCACGAGCGACTGCTTCATGACGGTCACCTCGACATAGAGGTCCTGATCCGGAAGATAGAAGTCCGGCTTGAAGGCCTCGATCACGGTGCCGTCCTCGGCTTCCTCGAGCACGAACGTGCGGGGCTCGTACTGCCAGGGGACGCGGTAGTAGTCGAGCAGCTTGGCACACTCGAGCTCCGCGTCGTTCGCGAAGCGCGGCGTCCCCTCGCCGCAATATGCCTGGAAATCAGGCGTTTCTGAGGCCACGTCACAAAATGGTAGCAACGGCTTCGGATACGCCCCTCTGCATAAGCCCGACGTACACTTCGACCAATGCCGGCCGCCGAGCGCACTTTCACGATCGCGCACATCTCCGACATCCACTGCGGCGGGCCGCATTTCATGCCGAGCCTCATGGATCGGGCGATCGGGGAGATCAACGACTTGGAGCCGAACCTCGTCGTCTGCAGCGGCGACTTGACCACGTTCGGGTTCAAACAGGAGTTCGCGCAGGCGAAGTCGTACCTCGACCGGCTCGAGTGCGGGTCGCTCGTCGTCGTGCCCGGAAACCACGACTCGAGGAACGTCGGCTATGTCCATTTCGAGCAGCTGTTCGGGGCCCGCAACTCGGTGCTGCACCTCGACGGGGTCTCCGTCGTGGCTGTCGACTCCACCGAGCCCGACCTCGACCATGGCCAGATCGGGCGCGGTCGCTACCGCTGGATCGAAGAGCAGTTCCGGGACGAGGACGCACACCTCAAGATCTTCGTCCTGCATCACCATCTGCTGCCTGTTCCCGGCACCGGCCGGGAGCGAAACGTCGTCTACGACGCGGGCGACGCGATCGAGTGCCTGCAGCGCGCGGGTGTCAACCTCGTGCTTTCGGGGCACAAGCACGTCCCTTACGCATGGCGTCTCGAGGATCTCTTCATCGTCAACACCGGAACCGTGTCCTCGCTGCGCCTGCGCGGGAACACGAGGCCCTGTTACAACGTCGTCGAGATCTCCGGCTCGCACGTGGACGTCTGGCGCAAGTACCCGTTCCACGGGCAGGAGCGGATCATCCAGTTCTCGACCGACACGCTCTCGTTCGAGAAGTACACGGCGCGGATCGAATCGGAGGTGACGACGCAGTCGTGAACGCGATCGCGCTCATCGACGGCGAGCATCACGGGGACGTGGTGCGGGACGCGCTCGCGGAGCTGCCGTACGAGTTCGTCGGCGCGATCCTCGTCGGCGGGACCGAGAAGCTGCGCGGCGGTGAGGACTACGGCGTGCCGCTGGTGGAGTCGCTGGACGATGCGCGGGCCGAGGTCGTGGTCGATCTTTCGGACGAGCCGGTGCTGGGGCCCCGTGAGCGGATGCTCTGGGCGAGCAGGGCGCTGGCGCTCGGGCTCGAGTACGTGGGCGCGGACTTCCGCTTCCGGCCGCCTGCGTATCTGCCCGCTCCGTCGTTTCCGTCGCTCGCGGTCGTCGGGACCGGCAAGCGGATCGGGAAGACCGCGGTCACGGGGCATGTTGCGCGCCTGCTCTCGCAGCGCGGCGACGTCGTCGTGGTGTCGATGGGCCGCGGCGGGCCCGCGCAGCCGGAGCTCGTCCAGGTGGCGCCGACGCTCGAGCGGCTGCTCGCCATTGCCCGCACGGGTGGGCACGCGGCTTCCGACTACCTCGAGACCGCGGCCCTGGCCGGTGTGCCGACAATCGGCTGTCGGCGCGCGGGCGGTGGGCTCGCCGGCGACGTCTTCACGTCCAACCTGCGGCTCGGGGTCGAGCTCGCCGAGGAGCAGCGGCCCGACGTCGTCGTCTTCGACGGCAGCGGCGCTTCGATCCCGCCGGTTGCGGTCGACGCGCGCGTGCTCGTCGTCGGGCCCGGCCAGGACGCGACGGCGTACCTCAACCCGTATCGCGTCCTCGTCTCGGACCTGGTCCTGCTCATGGGCGGCGGCGACCCGGAGCCGATCCGGGAGCTCAAAGACGTGCCCGTCGTCCCGGTCGAGCTTCGGCTCCGTCCGGTGACGCCTTTGGCCGGACGGCGCGTGGCCGTCTTCACTGCCGGCCCTGCGCCGGTCGACCACCTGGACGCCGAGCTCGTCCACGTCTCGCGCAACCTCGCCGACCGCGCGGCCCTGCGCGACGAGCTCCCGAAGATCGACGCTGAGGCGTTCCTCGTCGAGATCAAGGCGGCCGCGATCGACGTCGTCGCCGAGACGGCCGTCGAGCGCGGCATCGAGTGCGTCTTCGCCGCCAACGACGTCCAGTCACTCGATCCAGGCATCGATCTCGATGCGGAGCTGCTCTCCCTGAGCCGCGAGCCGGTGGCCGGATGAGCGAGCGCAGGCGAACCGACCCGATCCCGCTCGGAGGCGGCGAGGAGCCGTACTCGAAGGGCCTGATGGCCAGAGCGCTCATGCGCGTTGGCGTCTCGGCCGTGCGGGCCTACGAGGTCGCGCGCCGCATCGAGCAGGATCTGCTCTCGCGCAAACAGGACTCGATCGAGCTCGACCGTGTCGAGGAGCTCGCCGAGGACGTGCTCGGCGAGCACGAGGGCGTGGACGCGGTCCGCAGGCTGCGGCGCTACAGCGACCTGGCGGAGCTCGACCTTCCGATCATCGTCCTCATCGGCGGCGCCACCGGGACGGGCAAGTCGACGGTCGCCACCGAGGTCGCGTACCGGCTCGGCGTCACGCGCGTCACGTCGACCGACTTCGTTCGCCAGACCCTGCGCGCGTTCTTCAGCCCCGAGTTCATGCCTTCGATCCATTACTCGAGCTTCGAGGCCGGACGTGCGCTCCGCAGCGCCGAGGCCGAGGAGGTCGATCCGCTGCTCCACGGGTTCCTCGACCAGACGCGGAACGTGCTCGTGGGCGTGAACGCAGCGATCGAGCGCTCGCTCGCCGAGGGGTGGTCGACCGTCCTCGAAGGAGTGCACCTCGTGCCCGGGTTGACGGCGCCGATCGCGGACGCGCTCGTCGTCCAGTGCGTGCTCGCGATCCAGAGCGAAGACGCGCACGCGAGCCACTTCTGGATCCGCGACATGGCGTCGGAAGGCGCCCGCGCGCTCGACAAGTACCTCGACCACCTGGGCGACATCCGGTACCTCCAGGACTACATCGTCGAGCGGGCGCAGCGTGAGGACGTGCCCGTGATCTGGAACCAGGACCGCGAAGGCGCGACGTCGGCTGTCCTGGAGCTGGTGTTGAGCGCGGCCGAACGGTTAGAAAGAGTCTGATGGCCAAGGCAGTCGAGGCGATCCCGGAGCAGGAGCAGTCGGCCCGTCCGCCCTGCCTCTGCGAAAGCTATGCGCGCGTGACCGAGCGGTCCGCGCTGGCGAGCGCGCGCTGGCTCGGGCGCGCCGACCAGGAGGGCGCGCAGGAGGCTGCGTGCGCCGGGATGCTCGAGGCGCTCGAGCAGCTCCCGATCGACGGGCACATCGTGATCGGCGCGTCCGAGTGGGCGGAACGACTCGGCCCGGGCCAGCGGATCGGAGTCGGGGGTGAATCGGCCGATCTGGCTCTCGACCCGCTCGAGGGCGTTGGGATCGTCGCGCGTGGGGGAGGCGGGGCGATGTCGATGATCGCGTCCGGCCCTGCGGGCGCCTTCCCGACTCTTCCGGACATGTACATGCGCAAGATGGCCGTCGGGCCGACTCCGCGCGGGAAGATCGACCTCAGGCTCCCCGTGGCCGAGAACATCGAGGCGATCGCCGAGGCGTTCGGCCGGCGAGTGGGGGACGTGACGACGATCGTCCTCGATCGCCCCCGGCACCACGACCTGATCGCCGAGATCCGCGACGCGGGCGCGCGCATCAAGCTCATCCAGGACGGCGACGTCACCGCGTCCATCTCCGCAGCCATCCGCGGCACGAACGACCACCTCGCGATCGGGATCGGCGGCACGAGGCAGGCCGTGCTGACCGCAGCGGCGCTACGGTGCCTCGGCGGGGAGATGCAGGCGCAGCTGTGGCCGACGACTCGGAGCGAGATCGAGCGCGCTCGCGAGGACGGGATCGACGACATCGAGCGCATCTTCTCGATTGACGACCTCGCGCCGACCGAGGTGATCGTCGCCGCGACGGGCGTCTCGAACGGCGACCTCCTGCGCGGCGTGCGCTACGGCGCCGACAGCGCCCGCACGCACTCGCTCGTCATGTGCACGCGCTGCAACTGGGTGCGCTTCGTGGACGGCACGCACTTCTTCGCGCGCGAGCGACGTGAGGAGGTTCGGCTTCTATAGCCTGGTTCCCGTGCCGACGAAAGAGGACGTCACCGAAGCGCTGCGCCTGGTCGAGGACCCGGAGCTCGGCATGGACATCGTCGAGCTCGGGCTGCTCTACGACGTCGAGGTCGACGGGGCGAACGTGAAGGTCGTGCACAGCCTGACCTCGATGGGCTGCCCGGCCGGGCCGATGATCCAGGAAGGCATCCACGACGCGACGGCCGCGGTTCCAGGCGTCGAAGCCGTCGAGGTCGAGCTCACCTGGGACCCGCCCTGGACGCCGGACCGCATGTCCGACGACGCCAAATTCATCCTGGGCTTCGGCTAGACGAGCCTGAAGACGAGGATCTCTTTGCGCGGCCCGCGCGCGTACAGCGTGGCCGTCTCCGATCCGCGTACGCCCGAGTAGAGATCGGTGCCGCCGACGATCGCGAGCTTGTAGAACTCCCAGTAGCGGATGGAGCCGGAGACGGTGATCTTCCCGCGCGGCAGCGTGTACGTGCCGCTGCACTGCCGGAAGCGACTGCCCGTGTACGTACAGACCATGTCCGCGTGGCCGATCGGCGCCCTCCGGATGCCCTTGTTGTAGAGCAGCTTGCGAATCACGACCACGTCGCCGGGCCCGCGGCTCGCAGCGCCGCGGTTGTCCACGCTGCGTGAGATTTCCTTGCTCGTCAGCCTGATCAAGCCCGGAGACACCTCTCCCGACCCGAAGGTCACCGATCCGGTGACGAGGGCGAACGTCGCCAGGGCCGCAAGCACGATTAGTGGCTTTCTCATCGATCTCCTCTACGACTGATCGTCGTCATGTCCTTGTCGATCCTTTACCCCGTTCGCACCGGGAAGCTCGACGAAGAACGTCGTTCCCTTGCCCTCAGCGCTCGTGAATCCGATGCGACCCCCGTGCGATTCCACGATGTCACGCGACACCGCGAGACCGAGCCCCGTGCCCGTTATACCGCTGGCCGCGGCATCGCCGCGGAAGAATTTCGTAAAGATTTTCGACTGCTGGGTGAGCGGGATGCCCATGCCTTCGTCCCGCACCTCGACCCGCACCGAGCCGTTTTCGCGGTCGGCGCTGACCGCGACGACGCCGCCTTGCGGCGAGTACTTGATTGCGTTCGAGATGAGGTTTCCGATCACCTGCCGTAACCGGTCGGGGTTTCCGATGACCGCGAGCGGCGGGTGGTCGATCTCGATTGCGACCTCGTGCTTCGGGCTCTGCTGGCGGTAGAGCTGCGCCTCCTCCTCGAGGAGCGTCGCCATGTCGACGAGCTCCCGTGCGCGCTCGAAGCGCCCCTCCTCGATCCGCCGCACGTCGAGGAAGTCGTCCAGGAGATCCGAAAGCCGGCGGGCCTGCGCGTCGACGATCCCGAGGTAGTGGCGCCTCGTCTCGGCGTCGAACTCGCGGGTCAGCAGGAGCTTCGTGAACCCGAGCACGCCCGACAGAGGCGTGCGCAGCTCGTGCGAGACCGTGTTCACGAGGTCGGACTTGAGGCGCTCGCTTTCCCGGAGCTGCGCGTTCTGCTCCTCGAGCTCGCTGTGCGTCGCCTCGAGCCGCGTGGCCATCTCGTTGAAGCTCTTCGTCAACTCTCCGACCTCGCCCGGGCCTTTCTGGCTGAGCCGGATCGACAGGTCGCCACCCGCGACCTGGCCGGCGCCGGCGGCCGCCTCCCTGACGGGACGGGCAATCCCGCGGGCGAGGTAGATCGCGAACAGCAGGATCAGAATTGCCGAGCCGGTCAGGCCGACGACACCGAGCTCGATCGCGTGCTCCGACTTCGAGTCCGCCGAGCGCTCGCGGTTCGCCGAGAGGATGTTCTCGGCCAGGATGAATTGTGCGAACCGACGGTGGATCAGAGCCGCCTGCCGTCTTCCTTCGCTATCCCAGGCGAGCTCCGCTGCCCGGCGGTTCGAAAACTTGACGACGGGCTCGGTGAAGTCGTCGATATAGGTGGTGATATTGCTGTCGATATCCCTGGCCCGTCTCGCCTGCAGCGGCTGATCTTCAGCGAGTGCGGTGAAGGTCTTTTGCTGTGCCGGGAGTGCGTCTCTCGCTTTGTCGTACGGGTCGAGGAACCGCGGATCGCGGGTGAAGGCGTAGCCGCGCACGCCGTTCTCGACGTCGAAGACGAGCTTTTCGAGTCTCAGCGCCTGCACCGACAGGTTCTTGGACCGTGCCTCCTGCTTCGTCGCGGTCCGCGCGGCCGAGACCGCGAGGATCGTCGCCACGAAGACCCCGACGACGATCGCCGCGAGCGCGATGCTGGCCAGGAGCATCCGATCGCGCAGCGAGACCGTGCGCCCGCCCGGCCGGCTCACGCGGCCACCAGCCTGTTCACGGCGGACCTCAGGTCCTCCGGGTCGAAGGGCTTCGTCACGAAGTCGTCGGCGCCCGCAGCGAGCACGTCCTCCCGAGTCTCGTTCCACGCCGTGATCACGAGCACCGGCACGTTCCTCAGCCGCTCGTCCTCGTTCAGGCGCGCGAGCACCTCGAGCCCGCTCAGCCGCGGGAGCATGAGGTCGAGGATGACGACGTCCGGATCGACCTCCTGGGCGAGCTGCATGGCGATGACGCCGTCGCTCGCCTCCGCGAACTCGTACCCGTCGTCCATCGACGCGCGAATGAGCTCCCGGAGCGCCGGCTCGTCGTCACAGATCAGGATCGTCTTGCGGCGTTCCATGGTGGGCCAGCCCTGCCCGTTGACAGGGGAACTACTTCGGCGCCGCAACGGGAGGCCATCCTTTTTGCCTCGCATTCTCACGATAGCTCGCTTTTACGACGGGCATCGAACGGCTTGGTTAGAGGGTATCGTCGCAGGATGCGGCCTGTGATCGGGATCACGACGTACGCGGAGGAGGCGACCTGGGGCCGCTGGACCGAGCCCGCGGCGTTCGTCCCGCTCGCATACGTCCGGGCCGTCGAGCGCGCAGGTGGGCGGCCGATGCTCGTTCCGCCCATCGAGGACGGCATCGAGGAGACGCTCGACGCGCTGGACGGGATCATCCTCTCCGGAGGCGGCGACCTCGATCCCGACACGTACGGGGCCGAGGCGCACCCGGAGACGAACGAGGTCAGCCCCGAGCGCGACAGCGCAGAGCTCGCGCTCCTCGAGGCAGCGCTCGGTCGGGACATGCCAGTGCTCGCCGTATGCCGCGGGAGCCAGGTGCTGAACGTCGCCCGCGGCGGAGATCTCGTGCAGCATCTACCCGAAATCGTCGGCCACGACCGGCATCGGCATGAGGCCGGCGTGATGGCGGATCACGAGGTGCAGGTCGAGAGCGGGTCGCGGCTGGGCTCGATTCTCGGCGACCGCGCGCCCGTGAAGTCGTCGCACCACCAGGGGTTCGGCCGGATCGGAGACGGTCTGCGCGCGAGCGCCTGGGCCGAGGACGGGACGACCGAGGCGGTCGAGGATCCCTCTCACCGCTTCGCGCTCGGCGTGCTCTGGCATCCGGAGGAGGGCGAGGACTACACGCTTTTCGCGGCGCTGGTGGAAGAGGCCGCCGCCTACAGGATCAGCCGGGAATCGTGAGCACGATCTTGCCGAGCTGGTCGCCGGCTTCCATGCGCTCGTGCGCGGCGCGCGCCTCGCTCAGCGGGTAGACGGCGTCGACGACCGGCTGCGCCCTGCCGCTCTTGACGAGCTCGTAGACGCCCTCGAAGTCCGCCTTCGTTCCCATCGTCGAGCCGTAGACCGTGAGCTGCTTCCACCAGATCCGGTGCAGCGCCGCGCGCGGGTTCGGGCCAGTCGTCGCTCCGCAGACCGTGATTCGCCCGCCCGTGCGCGCCGCCTGGAGGCTGCGCTCCCACGTCGCCTCGCCGACGGACTCGACGACCACGTCGGCGCCGCGCCCGCCGGTCGCGGTCTTGACCGCTTCGACGACGTCCTGGGAGGCGTGGTTGACCTTGACGTCCGCCTCGGTGCGCTCGAGCTTGTCGTCCCTCGACGAGGTGACGATCGTGCGCGCCCCGAGCGCTCTCGCGATCACGTTCGCCGCGTTCGCGAGCCCGCCGCCGACGCCCCACACGAGGACCCACTCGCCTTCTTGCACGTCTGCCCTGGTCGCGAGCATCCGGTACGCCGTCTCGAAGACGAGCGGGAACGCGGCCGCCTCTTCGAAGCTCATCTCGTCCGGAATCGGGTAGACGTTCTGCTCCGGGACCGCGATCAGCTCCGCGTGCGTCCCGTCCATGTGCTCTCCGACGACGGTGATCTTGTCGCCGTGCTCGATGCCCGGGTTGATGACGACCCGGTTGCCGTCGACGAGCCCTGCGCCGTCCGCGCCGAGGATCCGCGGCTTCGGCACAGACGGGAGCCCTTTGCGGATCCAGAGGTCGAGATGGTTGAGCGAGGCGGCTCGCAGCTCGACGAGCACCTCGCCGGGCTCGGGCACCGGATCGGGCGCGTCCTCGTAGCGGAGCACTTCCGGTCCGCCGTCCTCGTGGATGCGAATCGCCTTCACGAGCCCGATCTTTCCATGTCGATCGCGTGGCGCGGCACAATGCCATTCGTGACAACGGCGCAGCTGGAGGGGATCGCGGCAGAGCTCGGGATCGACGTCGTCGGCGCGGCGCCGGCCGAGGCGTACGACTCGACCGAGCGGCAGATTGCCGAGCGCAAGGAGCGGGGCCTCTTCGCCGACATGCGCTTCACCATGGCGCGTCCCGAGGTCTCGTGCCACCCGGAGACGCTCTTCCCGAACGCGCGCACCGTCGTCTCCGCCGCGCTCTGCTACTACGCGCCCGAGGCCGGCCTCGAAGCAGGCGAGGGGCGCCTGCCGCGCTACACGTGGTTCGACGCCTACGCGGAGCTCCGCGAGAAGCTCGACGCGCTCGGGCGCAGGCTCGGCGGCGAGTACCGCGTGCTCGTCGACGAGAACGACCACGTCGACCGCGAAGGCGCCGTCCGCGCCGGGGTCGGTTTCTACGGCAAGAACACGATGCTGATCACGCGCCGCCATGGCTCGTGGGTCGTCCTCGGCACGCTCGTCACCGAGGCGGAGATCGAGCGCTCCGCGCCGCTCGAGCTCGATTGCGGCTCGTGCACGCTCTGCATCGAGGCCTGTCCCACGGGAGCGCTCGACGAGCCGGGCACGCTCGACTCTACGCGCTGCCTTTCCTACTGGACGCAGGCCCCCGGGCCGATCCCCGAGGAGTACCGCGCCGAGCTCCGAGCGCAGGTCTACGGCTGCGACATCTGCCAGGACGTCTGTCCGTGGAATCGCGGGATCGAGAAGCGCCGCGCGGGCACGGAAACGCCTCCCGGAGCCGAGCCGCACGTGTCGCTCGTCGAGTGGCTCGAGGCTGGTGACGAGGAGCTGCGCGAGCGCTACGACCGGCTCTACTTCCCGCGCAACGACCCGCGCTACCTGCGTCGCAACGCTCTCGTCGCGGCCGGGAACGCGAATGACCCCGAGCTGCGGGGAGTCGTCGAGCCATACGCCCGCAACGGCGATCCGCTGCTGCGCGAGCACGCCGCCTGGGCCCTGGAGCGCCTGGACGAGGAGACGCCGTGAGCGCGGAGCTCGAGCGCCGCTGGGAGCTGGAGCGCTGGATCTCGATCATCCGGCTGATCGCCGTGCCGTGGGCGCTGATCGAGGTCGGCGTCGTGACGGACTTCACCTCGGCCCGCTACGAGACCGCCGCGTGGGTCGTGACGGCGACGCTCGCGGTCGGGGCGATCCTGTTCTTCTGGATCGGCCGGCGCGGAGTCCCGGCTCCGTACCAACCGGGCGTCTGCTTTGCGGGCCTGCTCTTCGACACGGGCGTGATCTGGGCGTATGCGCTCGTCTTCTCCTTCGAGACCGGCTCGCCGACCATCCGGGCGCTGCTGTTCTTCCCGGTCCTCGAGGCGGCGCTCCGCTACGGCCTGCGCGGGGGCCTGCTGCTTCCGGTCGCGCAGATCCCGATGCTGGTCGCGATCGAGTGGTGGCGGAGCGACCACTTCGCGCCGTCCGATTTTCGGTTCCAGTCCGTGACCGTGCCGTTCGGGCTCCAGCTCGCAGTCGGCGCCGTCGTCGGCTGGCTCGTGAACAGGCTCGCCCAGGAGACGTCCGTCGCACAGGAGCGTGCCGTGGAAGCCGAAGGGCTCCGCGACCAGCTGGGCCGCCGCGTCGATCTGCTCGACGCCACGAACCGCTGCGCGCGCGCTCTCGGCTCGTCGCTCGAGATCGAGGAGGCGTTCGCGGCGTTCATCCGCGAGCTGCGCGGCCTGATCCCGTTCGACCGGACCGCGATCATCCTCGCCGACGACGGCTCCGCGCGCGTGATCGCCGCGGCCGGCGCCGCGGCCGAGACGGTCTTCCCTCCGGGCACGAGGCGGCCCGTTGCGGGCTCGCTGCTGCACGAGGTGACGACGCGCGGACAGCTCGTCTACCGCGAGGACATGAGCGACCTGCGCTACCCCGAGGAGGAAGACTTCGTCGCGCTCGGGCTGCGCTGCCGGCTCGCGGCGCCGCTGATCGTCGGCCCGCGGAGCGTCGGCATGATCTCGCTCGTCCGCAAGCAGCCGGCGTCCTTCACGCCGGAAGAGGTCGAGTTCGTCTCGCTGCTCGGGCGCTTCCTCGGCAGCACCGTGCAGAACATTCGCGCCTACGAGGCGGAGCGGGCGACGGTCGAGGAGCTGCGCCGCCTGTCGGCGATGCGGGCCGACTTCGTCGCGCTCGTCTCCCACGAGCTGCGGAGCCCGATGGCGGCGGTGATCGGCTCGGCCAAGACCTTGCAGCGGCGCTGGCGCGAGTTGACGCCCGAGCAGCGTGAGTCGTTCCTCGCACTGATCGACCACGAGACGAACCGGCTCGCCGATCTCGTGGCCGACGTCCTCGACACGTCGCGCATCGAGTCCGGCCAGTTCAGCTACTCGTTCTCGGATGTCGACGTGGGCGAGCTCGTCCTCGAGTCCGCGGCCGCGGCGGAAAGCGGTCAGGACGAGATCAGGATCCGGTCGAACATCCACCGGCCGCTGCCGCTCGTCCGCGGCGACCGCGACCGGCTGCGCCAGGTGCTGACGAACCTGCTCGACAACGCGGTCAAGTACTCGCCGGCGGGTGAGGCCGTCGAGGTCGAGGCGCTGGCCGAGAACGGCCGGATCAGCGTCGAGGTGCGAGACAGCGGGCCCGGGATCGCACCCGAGCACCACGCGCTCATCTTCGAGAAGTTCGGGCGCGTGACCGGGCAGCAGGCCAAGCCGGGAACGGGGCTCGGGCTCTTCATCGCCCGCTCGATCGTCCAGGCGCACGGAGGCTCGCTCGAGGTCCGCTCGCGCGACGGGCACGGCGCTGCGTTCGCGCTCGAGCTACCGGCCGACCACCCTTGATCGGCTAGGCCTTCGCGGCGAGGCGGCTGACGCGCAGCTCGCGAGCGAGCGCCTTCGCCCGGCCGGCGACGCGCTTGCGCAGGTCGTCCGGCTCGAGCAGGACCGCCTCGCCGCGGTCGGCCAGGATCTCGCCGACGAGCCACTCCTCGCTGCCGACGGCCTTGTCCGCGAGCGCGGCGCCGTCGGCGAGCAGCCGCGCGCCTTCCTCAACCTTCCACCGCGCGATCAGCTTCGAGTACCAGATCCGAGCCACCACGCCGGCGCTGCCGAGATGGTCGGGCCGGAAGCCTTCCCGCGGCTCGAACGTCTCCCGCTGCAGGCGCGCGCTCCGCATCCGGTCGAGCCGGAACGAGCGCTGTCCGTCCCGCGTGCGGTCCCACGTGTGGACGTACCAGTACGGCAGCTGCCGCTCGATCACGTGCGGCTCCACGAGCCGCGTCGACAGCGTGTCCTCGCCCTCCTTCTGGTACTCGATCTCGACGACGCGGCGCTGGCGGATGCCCTCGCTCAGCGTGGCCACGAGCTTCTCCTCGGCCCGAGCCGACTTCGGCTCCGCAGCCTGCCCGAGGTCGAACTCGCCGAACGTCTCCTCGAGCTTCTGGCGGACGCGTTCGAGCGGCGTGTGTGCGTCGGCGGCGATCATCGGCCCGACGAACTCGAGTGCGAGCCGGATCGCCCGCGCCTCGAGCGGCGTCAGGCGCGGCGGCGAGCGGAACGTGTCTCCGAAGAGCTCCTTGTCGACGTGCACCTGGTCGCCGTGCAGTTCCGTGTAGACCGCGTAGCAGCCGCCGCCGAAGTTGACGAGGTTGAGGAGCTGGAGATGCTCCTCGATCGACTCGGGCGGGATGTTGAAGCGGGCGCTGATGTCCGCGGCCGGGATGACGGCGTGCGTGTCGTCTCCGCAGCGGTCGAGCAGGTACGCGAGCAGCGCCTGGAGCAGGCCGAAGCGCTCCGGCGGGACGGGGCTGGCCGGGCGCTCTTCCTCGTCAGCGGCCGTCTCGGCGGTTTCGGCGGCGATCTTCGGGGGGCTACCGGCATGGCGCTCGTGCACGAGGTCGAGATCCGCGCGTACCTGGCGGCGGAGCTCCGGCGGCGCGAGCGGCACCGCGCGTCCGTCCTGGCGCAGGATCCAGGACGAGAGCTGCCCGACATCCGAGTAGTCAGTGATGAAGACGCCGTCTTCGATCCGGCCGTGGCGTCCGAAGAGTCGGTCGACCCACCAGGCCGTGTCTCCGGCGACCTCGATCTGCGCCTGGCCCTTCGTCTCGCCGACCTGCCACGGCGGGCCCTGGCGGTAGTCCTCCGCGTCGAAGCCCTCGGCCAGGCGGAAGTCACGCTCGCGCCGGGTCGCGAGCCGGATCTCGCCGCGGATGCGTGACACGCGGAACGTCTTCACGCGCTCGTCGTCGAGGTCCAGGCCGACGACGTACCACTGGCCGCGGTCGAAGAGCAGCGCATAGGGGTTGACGGTGCGCTCGCGCTGCTCCTGGCGCATGATCGACCAGTACTCGAACTTCAGCGTTCGGTTCTTCGAGATCGCGCCCTCGAGCTTTGCCAGCCGGCCTGGAAGCTCCGGCGAATAGCCGGGGTCGTGCAGCTCGACCGCCCGCGCGGTCTCCGTCGGCGCTCCGTCGAGGCCGGGCCGCCCGAGAGCGAGGTTCTGGAGCGCGAGCCGCAGCGGCTCCGCGTAGGCGAACTGGCCCTCGAGCAGGTAGAGGCACGTCTGGAGCGCCGCGAGCTCCTCGTCGGTCAGCTCGAGCGGCGGCAGGAAGTAGCGCTCCGAGCTCAGGCGGTAGAGCTCCTCGCCGGTGAACTCGTCGCGCTGCGAGTCGAGCGGGACACCGAGCGCAAGCAACTCGGCGCGATCGGAGTAGAAGCGGCGCGCGAACGCCTCGTCCGACATCTCCTGGTAGCCCTCGACGTTCTGCTTCACGTCCCTCGCGGTCAGTGGGCGGCGCTCGGCCATGAGAAACGCGACGAGCGAGAGCTGGCGGATGAGCTTGTCGGTGTCGTGGGACATCGCTTCGGCCTATTCTTTCAGGGCGATGCAAGTTGCCATAGTCGCAAACACAGGCCCCGAGTTTGTAACAAGGCCGGAGAGACGTTAGAGTGGTCCCGACCTGCGGCGGCGAGAACGGTTAATCCGCGGTTAACAGAGCTTTGCGGGGGATTAACAAGGTACGAGGCAGACTGGAAATGGACGAACGAGCCCTCCACATCCAGCACTGTATGTATCA